>Ga0172382_10000768_pt1 | contig 59411 bp, 57 predicted proteins | sample Leawel138RmetaG_FD_122245 | JGI IMG/M metagenome (GOLD analysis project Ga0172382, IMG submission 122245) | Leachate microbial communities from a municipal landfill in Southern Ontario, Canada - Leachate well 138R metaG | ecosystem: Engineered > Solid waste > Landfill > Unclassified | place...
AGTGGCACGGATCACGGCAACGAAAGGGCCGAACCCGCCGCGGCCGCCGTTCTGGGGCGGCTTCGCGATCGTGCCGTCCGAGATCGAATTCTGGGCCGACGGCGCCTTCCGCCTGCATGACCGTTTCCGGTGGCGGCGGGAATCCGCCGATCAACCATGGGCTGTCCGGCGGTTGAGCCCCTGAAATTCACGAAGCGCGAATTCAACCTTTCGGATAGGGCTGTATTCTTTTCACTTGAAACTTACGTTCGTCTTGGCGCACACCTCCATAGGGAGGCGGAAAGCTTCATGGGGAAACATACTGCTTAGGGCGAAACGCGCTGATGGAAGACCGAGACCAGAAGGACCCCGAATATGTCCGGGGTCGTGTTAAATGGTTTGATCCGGCCAAGGGGTTCGGTTTTGTCGTGGCCGAGATCGGCGGCGGCGATATCCTCCTGCACGCCAATGTCCTGCGCAACTTCGGCCAGGGCTCGGTCTCCGACGGGGCGGGTATCGACGTGATGGTGCAACTCACCGCCCGCGGTGCGCAGGCCGTCGAAGTGCTGGAAATCCGCCCCCCCGAGGGCGGAAATTTCATTCCGGGCGAGGGGGTCTCGGACGAGGATCTCCGGGCGATGGAGCAGCTTCCGATCGAGCCTGCCCGGGTCAAGTGGTTCGACAAGGGCAAGGGTTTCGGCTTTGCCAATGTCTTCGGTCGGCCCGAGGACGTGTTCGTGCATATCGAGGTGTTGCGCCAGTCGGGCCTTGCCGACCTTCAGGCCGGCGAGGCGGTGGGCCTGCGCGTGGTCGAGGGCAAGCGGGGCCGCATGGCCGTTCAGGTGTTGTCATGGGAAGCCGCATTGCGTTCGCCGTCCTGTTGAGTCTGGCCACGGGGGTTTCGGCCGGGGCGGCCCTTGCCGCCTGCCGCGCCGATGTGGTCGAGTTGCGCGGGCCTGGCGGGCAGGCCCGGTTCACGGTGGAACTGGCCGACACCCCCACCACCCGTGCCCGCGGCCTGATGTTCCGCGAGTCGATGCCGCGTTCGGCCGGGATGCTGTTCATCTTCGACGAACCGGGGCCGGTCTCCTTCTGGATGCGCAACACGCTGATCCCGCTCGACATGATCTTCGCCGACGAGGCCGGGCGGGTGCTGCATGTCCACCCGATGGCGATCCCGCATGACGAAACCCCGATAGAGGGCGGCGAGGGCGTGCTTGCCGTGCTGGAGATCAACGGCGGGCTTGCCGCGCGCATGGGAATCGCCCCCGGCGCCGAGATGCGCCACCCGGCCTTCGGCGCCGGGGCGGCATGGCCCTGCGCGGCGGCGGAAACGGACTGAGTGGCTGCCGCCGGGGGAGGGGGCAGCCGTTCCCCGCGCGGCGGGCGCCCGAATTGCAACCGACCTGCAACACCCTTTCCCCTCATACCCGGAAGCAAGGTGCAATCGGCCGCTGCCCTTTGTTGCACGCCCCGCCTTGCGTGTCACAGGCCGAGGTTGCGGAACACCCCGGGCAGGGCCTCGGGCAGGTCTTCGGCGATCAGCCCCGGCCCGAAGTCGCGGGCACATTCGACATGCAGCCATGCGGCGGTCGCGGCGGCGTCGAAGGGTGAGAAGCCGCGCGCCATGAGCCCGACGATGAAGCCCGCCAGCACGTCCCCCGCCCCCGCCGTCGCCAGCCATGGCGCGGCGCGCTCGTAGACAGCGGCGTTGACGGCACAACGGCCGTTCGGCGCGGCGATCACCGTATCCGGCCCCTTGAACAGCACCACGCATCCCGCCCGCGCCGCCGCCTCGCGCGCCGCATCGACCTTGGAAAAGGCCGGGCCTTCGCTGGCGGAGGCTTCGAGCCGTTCCGCCAGATCGGGGAACAGCCGGGCGAATTCGCCGCCGTGCGGGGTGAGGACGCAGCCTTCGTGCAGCGCCGCGAACAGCGCCTTTTCGCGGGCGATCAGGGTCAGCGCATCGGCGTCGAGGACCGTGGCCCGCCCCGCCGCCAGCGCCGCCGCGACCAGCCCGGCCTCGCGCTCGCCCAAGCCCAGCCCGGGGCCGAGGCCGAGCGCGCCCATACGCGCATCCTTCAGGATATGCCCGAGCGCCTCGGCGTCATGCACCGGCCGCAGCATCACCGCGTCGAGCCGCGCGGCGTTCTCGGCCAGCGCCTCGGGCGGGCAGCCCACCGTCACCAGCCCGGCCCCGATCCGCAGCGCGCCACGGGCGGCGAGGCGGGCCGCCCCGCCATGACCGGGGGCGCCGGAAAGGATCAGGGCGTGGCCGTGGGTGTATTTATGGGCAAGATCCGCCTTGCCGAGAGAGCGGCAGCCGAACGGCCCCTCGACCAGACGGGCCGCATCCTTCGGCTCCCGTGGCAAACCGATATCCTTGACGACGACCTTGCCGCATTTGTATGGCCCCCATTTCAGTACATGCCCAAGCTTGCGTGAATGGAACGTCACGGTCAGACCGGCCAGCACCGTCTCGGCGCCGCGCGCCAGTTCCCGCCCGCTGTCGCTGCACAGACCGGACGGGATATCGACCGCCACCGTCCTGGATTGCAGGTCGTGGTCGCAGGTTCTGTCTGCCGCCCAGTCAAACACTGCGCCTGCAAGCGGCCGCGTCAGACCCGTGCCGAACAGGGCGTCAACATACAGATCGGCTTCGTGTGAAAAGCGCGGGGCCTGCGCGAAGGGCCGCACCTCCCCCATCCCGCACCACCGCGCGTAATTCGCCTTCGCATCCGGCGGCAGCTTGTCCGGGTCGCCGTAGAGGAACACCTCGACCTCCCAGCCCCGGTCCTTCAACAGACGCGCCACCACGAAGCCGTCGCCGCCGTTGTTGCCCGGCCCGCACAAAACGACCGCCCGCAATATCCCTTCTTCGCCTTGATGCAAATGTCCTCGGGGGGTCCGGGGGGCAGACGGCCCCCCGGCGCCTGCCCCCCGCGCCAGCTCCGGCCACTCGGCCAGAATCGCCTCGACCACGCCCCGCCCGGCGCGTTCCATCAGCTCCAGCCCGGTCACCGCGCCGCTGTCGATCGCCGCCTTCTCGATGGCGCGCATCTGGGCAGATGTCAGAAGTTCGGTCATTTTCCCGCCGCCGATGTTCGCATTCCGCCCGCCTGACGGCCGGTTTGCACAAAAAACGGGCATATCCCCGGATTTTTCCCGGCACCGCCCGCCGCGACAAGCCTATCCGATTGAGTGCGGCGCGCGAAAGTGGTGTTGAGGCCGCAGGAACCCGGCAGGAGGAGCCGCACGGATGAAGAAGATCGAGGCGATCATCAAGCCCTTCAAGCTCGACGAGGTGAAGGAGGCGCTTCAGGAGGTGGGGATTCAGGGACTCTCGGTGATCGAGGTCAAGGGATTCGGTCGCCAGAAGGGCCACACGGAACTCTATCGCGGCGCCGAATATGTCGTCGATTTCCTGCCCAAGGTGAAGATCGAGGTCGTGCTTGCCGACGACATGGTGGAATCGGCGGTCGAGGCCATCGTCTCGGCCGCGCGCACCGACAAGATCGGCGACGGCAAGATCTTCGTCTCGCCCGTCGAACAGGTCATCCGCATCCGCACCGGCGAGACCGGCGAGGACGCGATCTGACCCCCCCCCGCATATCCATCATCACAGGGAAGAAACATGAGCACCGACAAGGTTCTGGCCACGATCAAGGACGAGGGCGTCGAATATGTCGATGTCCGCTTCACCGACCCGCGCGGCAGGCTTCAGCATGTCACCATCGTTGTCGATCTGGTGGACGAGGAATTCCTTGAGGAAGGCTTCATGTTCGACGGATCAAGCATCGCCGGGTGGAAGTCGATCGACCAGTCCGACATGAAGCTGATGCCGGACACCGAAAGCGCCTATCTCGACCCGTTCTACGCCGAAAAGACGCTGTGCCTGCATTGCAACGTGGTCGAGCCGGACACGGGCGAGCCCTATTCGCGCGACCCGCGCGGCACCGCGCTCAAGGCCGAAGCCTATCTGCGCTCGTCGGGGATCGGCGACACCGCCTACTTCGGACCCGAGGCCGAGTTCTTCATCTTCGACGACGTGCGGTTCTCGGTGGCGATGAACAAGGTCTCGTTCGAGGTCGATGCCATCGACGGCGCCTGGAACACCGATACCGAATACGAGATGGGCAACATGGGCCACCGGCCCGGCGTCAAGGGCGGCTATTTCCCGGTGAACCCGACCGACGCGGCGCAGGACATGCGCGGCGAGATGCTGAGCACCATGAAGCGGATGGGCATGAGGGTGGACAAGCACCACCACGAGGTCGGGTCGTGCCAGCATGAGTTGGGCCTGATCTTCGGCGGGCTGACCGAACAGGCCGACAATATCCAGAAATACAAATACGTGATCCACAACGTGGCCCATGCCTATGGCCGCAGCGCGACCTTCATGCCGAAGCCGATCAAGGGCGACAACGGCACCGGAATGCATGTCAACATGTCGATCTGGAAGGACGGCAAGCCCCTGTTCGCGGGCGACAAATACGCCGACCTGTCGCAGGAGGCGCTGTGGTTCATCGGCGGTATCCTGAAACACGCCAAGGCGCTGAACGCGCTGACCAACCCCGGCACCAACAGCTACAAGCGGCTGATCCCCGGCTTCGAGGCGCCGGTGCTGCGTGCCTATTCGGCCCGCAACCGCTCGGGCTGCGTGCGTATTCCGTGGACCGAAAGCCCGAAGGCGAAACGGGTCGAGGCCCGCTTCCCCGACCCTTCGGCCAACCCCTACCTAGCCTTCGCCGCGCTCTTGATGGCCGGTCTCGACGGGATCCGCAACCGGATCGACCCGGGCCCCGCGTCGGACAAGGATCTCTACGACCTGCCGCCCGAGGAACTGGCGGAAATCCCCACCGTCTGCGGCAGCCTGCGCGAGGCGCTGGAGGAACTGGAGAAGGACCACGACTTCCTGCTGGCGGGCGACGTGTTCACCAAGGACCAGTTGGAAGGCTACATGGCGCTGAAGTGGGAAGAGGTCTATGCCTACGAGCACACCCCCCACCCGATCGAGTATCAGCTTTACTATTCCTGCTGATCCGCGCGGTTGCGGCGATCATCAGGCAGACAGACTCAGGGGCGCCGACGGGCGCCCCTTTTTCATGCCCTGTGCTGTCGGGGGTATGACTTGCCCCGGCTCAGGGCCGCCAGCGCAGGAAATTGGCGATGAGCCGCAGTCCGGTGGTCTGGCTTTTTTCCGGGTGGAACTGGGTGCCGACGATATTGTCGCGCCCGACGATGGCGGTGACCGGGCCGCCGTAATCGACATGCGCCAGCCGATCCGCCGGGTCGGCCAGGCGGAACTGCCAGGAATGCACGAAATAGGCGTGATCTCCGCTGGCGATCCCGTCCAGCACCGGATGGGAGCGGTCCACCGCCAGATCGTTCCAGCCCATATGCGGCACCTTGAGCGCCGGGTCGGCGGGCGCGATCCGCGCCACCTCGCCCGGAATCCAGCCGAATCCCGGGGTCTCGCGGTATTCGAGGCCGCGGCTGGCCAGCATCTGCATCCCCACGCAGATCCCGAGGAACGGCACGCCGCGGCGGGTGACCGCCTCCTCGATCGCCTCGTAAAGCCCGGGCCGGGCATCCAGCGCCGCGCGGCAGGCGGGGAACGCCCCGTCGCCCGGCAGCACGATCCGCGCGGCACGCGTCACCTCCTCGGGCCGGTCGCTGACCACGACCCTGCCGCCGCCCGCCTCGGCCGCCATGCGCTGGAACGCCTTTTCGGCGGAATGCAGGTTGCCGCTGTCGTAATCGACGATGACGGTCGGCATGGGGCGCGGGCCTTTCGGTCGGGGCAGGATCCCGGCGGTGCGAGGGCGGCGGGTGCGGGAGCCTCCGGCGGGAGTATTTCAGGCAAGATGAAGGGTCAGGCGATTTCGGAAAAAGCTGCCGACTTTTTCGGTTCGAAATTGCGGAAAGACAATATCCTAAAGCGTGCCCTTGGTCGAGGGGATGGCGTCGGACTTGCGCGGGTCGGGCTCGACCGCGTTGCGCAGCGCGCGGGCCACCGCCTTGAAAGCGGCCTCGGCGATATGGTGGCTGTTGATCCCGGCCTCGCGCGTCACATGCAGCGTGATCCCGCCATGGGTCGAGAGTGCCTGGAAGAACTCGCGCACCAGTTCGGTGTCGAAGGTGCCGATCTTCGCGGTCGGCATGTCGAGCGCCCAGGCAAGGTAAGGCCGCCCTGAGAGGTCGAGCGCCGCCTCCACCCGCGCGTCGTCCATCGGCAGCGTGCAGGCGCCGTAGCGGCGGATGCCGCGCTTGTCGCCCAGCGCCCGCGCCAGTGCCTGGCCCAGCGCGATGCCGCAATCCTCGACCGTGTGGTGATCGTCGATATGCAGATCGCCGGTGGCGCGCAGGGTGATGTCGATCAGCGAATGGCGGGCAAGCTGGTCGAGCATGTGGTCGAAGAACCCGACCCCGGTCCGGGCGTCGCAGCTTCCGCTGCCGTCGAGATCGAGGGTCACGGTGATGTCGGTCTCGTTCGTCTTGCGGGTGATCGTGGCGCGGCGCATTCGCGGCCTCCCTCGTGCTGGCTCGGCGGGGTTATAGGCGGGGCGGGCAGACGAGGGAAGGGGGCTGCGGTGGTGTCCCCTTTCCCCCTGTTGCGCTCTGCTGGTGGGGGCGCCGGAATATCCGCCCTATTCCGCTGCCCGGGCCAGCGGGCTGCCGCCCTGGCGAAAGGATGCCAGCAGGTCTTCGCGGGTTTTCGCGGCCTTGCGTTCGTTCGCTTCCTTGACCGGGCCGAAACCGCGGATCGCAAGCGGCAGTTCCGCCAGCGCCACGGCGATGTCGCGGGTTTCGGGCGTGACCTTGGCCAGCACCTCGGCCATGTCGGATTCGTATTGCGCGATCAGCGCGCGTTCCATCCGGCGCTCGGCGGTGCGGCCGAACGGATCGAAGACGCCGCCGCGCAGCCCCTTCATCCCGGCCAGCAGCCGGAACAGCCGCAGCACCCAGGGGCCGAAGGCGCGTTTCACCGGCCGCCCGTCCGCTCCCTTGCGGGCAAGGAGCGGCGGCGCGAGGTGGAAGGTCGGGCGCAGATCGCCGTCGAACTCGGCCCGGGCCTTGTCCATCGTCTCCAGATGCAGCCGGGCGACTTCGTATTCGTCCTTGCAGGCCAACAGCTTGTGATAGCCCTTTGCCACGGCGAGCTTCAGCTCCGGGTCCGCCGCCCGCCCGACCAGCGCCCGGTATTTCGCCGCGAGCGCCGCGTCCTGATACGCGGTCAGGTGTTCGGCCCGCAGCGTCACCGCCTCTTCCGGCGTCGCCGCGGCCGCGGGCGCGGGGGCCAGCATCGCCGCCGCTTCCTCGGGGAACAGCACCGCCCAGCGGCCGATCTCGAAGGCGCGCAGGTTGCCTTCGACCGCGGCGCCGTTCATCGTCACCGCCTGGCGGATCGCCTCTCCCGACAGCGGCACCAGCCCGCGCTGCCATGCGGCGCCAAGGATCATCATGTTGGAAAAGATCGAATCGCCCAGCAGCACCCGCGCCAGTTCCGAGGCGTCGAACAGGTCGAGCCGGTCGCGCAGCCGCGCCTGAAGCGAGACCCGCAACCCGTCGGACGGCAAGCGGAATTCGGTATTGCGGGTGAACTCTCCGGTGATGATCTCGTGGCTGTTGACCACCGCAGCGGTCCGCCCGCTGGTCATCAGGCCCAGCGTCTTCGCGCCCGCCGTCACCACCAGATCGCCGCCGATCACCGCATCGGCCTCGCCCACGGCGACGCGGATCGCGCTGATGTCCTCGGGGCGGTTGGCGATCCGGCAGTGGATATGCACCGCGCCGCCCTTCTGGGCAAGGCCGGCCATCTCCATCATGCCCGCGCCCTTGCCGTCGATATGCGCGGCCATGGCCAGGATCGCACCCACCGTCACCACCCCGGTGCCGCCGACGCCGGTCACGACGATATTATGGGTGCCGTCGATCGCGGGCAGGGCGGGCTCGGGCATTCCGGGCAGGTCGAGGCTGGCGGTGGCGGCCTTCTTCACCTTCGCCCCCTCAAGCGTGACGAAGGACGGGCAGAACCCGTTCACGCAGGAGAAATCCTTGTTGCACGACGACTGGTCGATGGCGCGCTTGCGGCCGAATTCGGTTTCCACCGGCACCACCGAGACGCAGTTCGACTGCACCCCGCAATCGCCGCAGCCCTCGCAGACATCGGTGTTGATGAACACCCGCCTGTCGGGGTCGGGGAACCGGCCGCGCTTCCTGCGGCGGCGTTTTTCGGCGGCGCAGGTCTGGATGTAAACTATCGCGGACACGCCCTTGATGGTGCTGAATTTCCGCTGCACCGCCATCAGGTCGGCGCGCTCAAACTTCTCGATGCCGGAAGGAAACTGCGAAAAGTCGATTTCCTCTTTTGCATCATGGACGACGGCGATGTTCTTCACGCCCATCGCCTGCACCTCGCGCACGATCTGCGCCGCGCTCAGCCCGCCCTCGTTCGGCTGGCCGCCGGTCATGGCCACGGCGTCGTTGAACAGGATCTTGTAGGTGATGTTGTTGCCCGCTGCGACCGCCGCCCGGATCGCCATCACCCCTGAATGGTTATAGGTGCCGTCGCCGAGGTTCTGGAACACGTGGTCGCGGTTCGAGAACGGCGCCTCGCCCATCCAGTTCGCGCCCTCGCCGCCCATCTGGGTGAACCCGAGGGTATCGCGATCCATCCACTGCACCATGTAGTGACAGCCGATCCCGGCATAGGCGCGCGATCCTTCCGGCACCCTGGTCGAGGAGTTGTGCGGGCAGCCGGAGCAGAAATATGGCAGCCGTGCCGCAAGTTCCCTGGCGTTGTCGGCGCGGCGGGCCTCGGCCAGACGGGACAGCCCGGCCTTGACCGTCTCGGTGCCGCGACCTTCCTCGATCAGGATGCCGCCCAGCCGCTCGGCGATCAGGATCGGGTCCAGCGCGAAGCGGGTCGGGAACAGTTCGACCCGGCGGCCGTTTTCCCAGTTGTCGCCCTTGTGCCAGCCATAGACCCGGCGGCCGCGGCGGTTGTCGAAGATCGTCTCCTTGACCTGCAATTCCAGCAGCTTGCGCTTTTCCTCGACCACCACGATCAGGTCGAGCCCCTCGGCAAAGTCGTGGAAGCCGCGCATGTCGAGCGGGAAGGTCTGTCCCACCTTGTAGGTGGTGATGCCCAGCCGTTCAGCCTCGGCCGCGTCGATCCCGAGAAGGTTGAGCGCATGGGTCAGGTCAAGCCAGTTCTTTCCCGCCGCGACAAGGCCGATCTTCGCGCCGGGCTTGCCCCAGACCCGCCGGTCCATCCGGTTGGCGCGACTGAACTCTTCGGCGGCGAAGCGCTTGAAGTCGATCATCCGCGCTTCCTGGTCCACCGGCGTATCGACCAGCCGGATGTTCAGCCCGCCCTCGGGCATGGCGAAATCGGGGGTGACGAACCGCATCCGGTCGGGGCGGCCATCGACCACGGCGGTGGCCTCGATCGTGTCCTTCATGGTCTTGAGCCCGACCCAGACCCCGGCGAAGCGGCTCAGCGCCCAGCCGTAAAGGCCGTAGTCCAGGATCTCCTGCACCCCGGCGGGCGAGACCACCGGCATGTAGGAATCGACCAGCGCCCAGTCGGACTGGTGCAGCGTGGTCGAGGATTCGCCGGTATGGTCGTCGCCCATCGCCATCAGCACGCCGCCATGGGGCGAGGTGCCCGCCATGTTCGCATGCCGCATCACGTCACCCGAGCGGTCCACCCCCGGGCCCTTGCCATACCAGAGCGCGAAGACGCCATCGAACCTGCCTTCGCCGCGCAGTTCCGCCTGCTGGCTGCCCCAGATCGCCGTGGCGGCAAGGTCTTCGTTCAGGCCGGGCTGGAACAGGATGTCGGCGGGTTCAAGCAGGCTGCGCGCCCGGGTCATCTGCTGATCGACCGCCCCCAGGGGCGAGCCGCGATAGCCCGTGCAGTAGCCCGCGGTGTTCAGCCCCGCCGCCCGGTCGCGCGCCTTCTGCATCAGCATGAGCCGCACCAGCGCCTGGGTGCCGTTCAACAGTACCGGCGATTTTTCCAGATCGAAACGGTCGGAAAGCCGCACATCCTGCCTGCTCATCGGGCCACCCCCCTGCTGTATAAGTCGGTTCTTTCATGGTAGGTCAAAAAAGCTGACCTACAAAGTGGAAATTATGCCATGCGTGAATTGCAAAGCGGCTATGCACTGACTAAATAACCGGCGGCGACGCGCAGATGATGATTACCCGGTCCGGGCGGCCGGTGAAAGAGAGTTACGGGATGGATTGGGACAAGCTCAGAATATTTCACGCGGTGGCCGATGCGGGCAGTCTGACCCATGCGGGCGATGTGCTGCACCTGTCGCAATCGGCGGTGTCCCGGCAGATTCGCTCGCTGGAGGAAAGTCTCGACACAACGCTGTTCCATCGCCATGCGCGGGGGCTGATTCTCACCGAACCGGGGGAGTTGCTGTTCGACGCCACCAAGTCGATGACCAAGCGGCTCGACGCCGCCACCGCGCGGATCCGCGATGCCGACGACGAGGTGTTCGGCGACCTGCGGGTGACCACCACCACCGGCTTCGGCACGCTGTGGCTGGCGCCGCGGCTGGCCTCGCTCTACCGGGCCTATCCGGATCTGAGGGTCGATCTGATGCTGGAGGAGCGGGTGCTCGACCTGCCGATGCGCGAGGCCGATGTGGCGATCCGCATGAAGGAGCCGTCGCAGGCCGACCTGATCCGCCGCCGGCTGATGAACATCCGGATGCGGCTTTACGCGGGGCCGGCCTATCTTGCCGAACGCCCGGCGCCGCAGACGCTTGCCGACCTGCGCCACCACCGGCTGGTGTGCCAGTCGGCGGGTGCGGCGCAGGTCTCGGCGGGGGCGGAACTGGTGCGGCTGCTGCTGGCGCAGGAGGTCGCCTCGACCCTGACGGTGAACAACTACTTCGGCGTGTTGCAGGCGGTGCTGCACGGGGTGGGGATCGGGGTTCTGCCCGATTACCTGACCGCGGATTTCCCCGAGATCGTCCATGTGCTCCCGGATGTGCAGTCGGGCGAGGTGCCGGTGTTCCTCGCCTACCCCGAGGAGCTGCGCCAGTCGAAACGGGTCTCGGCCTTCCGCGATTTCGTCATGGAAGAGGTGGTGACCCACCGACGGCAGGTGCGGGAGTAGGGCAGGGGGGGAGATACAGGGCCGCAATACCCTTTTCCCTTGCCCGGAACAGCCGCGTCAGCGGCCCGGGCAGCGGCCGACCGCTGCCCTCTGTCGTGACGGGGGAGACCGGTCGGATCGCGCTGCGCCGCAGCGTGGCCCGAGGCCCGGCCGGGCCATGGCGCGCCACATGCGGGGGCGGGTTCATGCTGCGTTGCAGCTTTTGCGCGCCGGGCCATGGCCCGTCCGGCCGCGCCCGGCCCCGCCGCGCCATGCACGTGTCGGTTGAGCAACACTTCGCAAGTCATGCGCATTCCGCATAGCGGCCTTGCAGCCCTGCGACATGATTGCGCTTGCATACAACGCCCCGCATGCCTAAATCACCTCATGAAGGCGGCGCAGGGTTCCTGCACACCTTCATACCTCCCTGTTGGACTTCGGCCGAGCGCAAGCTCGGCCTTTTTTTTGGCCGGGTGCCGGAATGCCCGGAAACCCGGCGTATTTTGCCGCGATGCGGCATGCCTGCCCATGCTGCGGGCGCAAAGGAAGCCGCCCGTCCGGGCTTCCGGCGGGCTTCCGGGCCGATTCCGCCCGGCCCGATTCCCGACTTGGGCCTTCCCCCGCCAGCGGGCTTGATCTATGACGCGCGCCAGAGGCCCCACCGGCCGCCATCGCGGGAGACAGTCATGGACGAACCCAGGATCACCGGGGAACTGATCGCGGCCCACGGCCTCACGCCCGACGAATACGCAAACATCCTGACGATCATCGGGCGCGAACCCACGTTCACAGAACTGGGCATCTTCTCGGCGATGTGGAACGAGCATTGCTCCTACAAGTCGTCGAAGAAATGGCTGCGCACCCTGCCGACCACCGGCCCGCAGGTGATCTGCGGCCCGGGCGAGAACGCGGGCGTGGTGGATATCGGCGACGGCCCCGATGGACGGAAGCTGGCCGTCGTGTTCAAGATGGAAAGCCACAACCACCCGTCCTACATCGAGCCGCATCAGGGCGCCGCGACCGGCGTCGGCGGCATCCTGCGCGATGTCTTCACCATGGGCGCGCGGCCCATCGCGGCGATGAACGCGCTGTCGTTCGGCGAGACCGCGCACCCCAGGACCGCGCATCTGGTGCAGGGCGTGGTCGAGGGGATCGGCCATTACGGCAACGCCTTCGGCGTCCCCACCGTGGGCGGCGAGGTGCGGTTCCACCCGGCCTATAACGGCAACTGTCTGGTCAACGCCTTTGCCGCCGGTCTGGCGGATGCCGATGCGATCTTCTATTCCGCCGCCTCGGGCGTGGGGATGCCGGTGGTGTATCTCGGCGCCAGGACCGGCCGCGACGGCGTGGGCGGCGCCACCATGGCCAGCGCCGAGTTCGACGACACGATCGAGGAAAAGCGCCCCACCGTGCAGGTCGGCGACCCGTTCACCGAAAAGCGCCTGCTGGAGGCATGTCTTGAGCTGATGGGTTCGGGCGCGGTCATTTCCATTCAGGACATGGGGGCGGCGGGGCTGACCTGTTCGGCGGTCGAGATGGGCGACAAGGGCGGGCTGGGCATCCGGCTCGACCTCGACCGGGTGCCGGTGCGCGAAACGGGCATGACCGCCTACGAGATGATGCTGTCCGAGTCGCAGGAACGGATGCTGATGGTGCTGCGGCCCGAGCGTGAGGCCGAGGCGCGGGCGATCTTCGAGAAATGGGATCTCGACTTCGCCGTGGTCGGCGAGACGATCGCCGAGGACCGTTTCCTGATCATGCACGGCAATGCGGTCAAGGCCGACCTGCCGCTGTCGAAACTGTCGTCGAGCGCCCCGGAATACGATCGCCCATGGGTCGAGACCCCGCCGCCCCCGGCGCTGGAGCCCGTGCCCGGGGCCGATCCGGTCGAGGCGCTGAAGGTGCTGATCGCGTCCCCGAACTACGCGCACAAGGGCTGGGTGTGGGAACAATACGACCATATGGTGATGGGCGACACGGTGCGCGCCCCCGGACTCGGCGCCGGGGTGGTGCGGGTGCATGGCACCGCGAAGGCGCTCGCCTTCACCTCGGACGTGACGCCGCGCTATGTCAGGGCGAACCCGGTCGAGGGCGGCAAACAGGCGGTGGCCGAGGCGTATCGCAACCTTTGCGCCGTGGGGGCGCGGCCCCTGGCCGCTACCGACAACCTCAACTTCGGCAACCCCGAGAAGCCCGAGATCATGGGCCAGTTCGTCGGCGCGATCCGGGGCATCGGCGAGGCTTGCGCCGCGCTCGACATGCCGATCGTTTCGGGCAACGTCAGCCTCTACAACGAGACCGACGGCAAGGCGATCCTGCCGACGCCGACCATCGGCGCGGTCGGGCTGCTGGAGACGCTGGACGATCTGATCGCGGGCCAACCGCGCGAGGCCGACCTTGCGCTGTTGATCGGCGCGGGCGCGGGCCATATGGGCCAGTCGGCGCTGCTTGCGGAACTCTGGGGCCGGGAAGAGGGCGAGGCGCCGCCGGTGGATCTTGAGGCCGAGCGGCGCAACGGCGAATTCCTGCGGGAAAACCGGGCGCTGGTGCAGGCCGCGACGGACCTTTCCGACGGCGGGCTGGCACTGGCGGCGTTCGAGATGGCGGCAGGGGCCGGGCTGGGCGTGACGCTCGACAGCGGCGATATCGGCGAACTCTACGGCGAGGATCAGGCCCGCTATCTGGTCGCCTGCGGCTTCGACCAGGCCGAGGCGCTGATGGTCGCCGCCGGGCGCGCGGGCGTGCCGGTGCAGGTGGTGGGCCGGTTCTGCGGCGACAAGGTGCGGATCGGCGGCGCCGAGGCGCCGCTTGCGGAACTCGACGCGATCTGGCGCGGCGCCTTCGCGGCCGCGCTGGCCTGAACGGGCCGCCGACAGCCGACAGCCGGGCAGGGCAGGGCAGGGGCACAGCCCCCGGTCTGGACATTGCCCGCCTGCGGGATAGTCTTTCCCCCGTGCGATGCGGCAAGATAGGGGCGCGATGCGGTTCGGCAGGTTTCAGGGCAGGCGGCGGGGGGATATCCGGCCGCGCACCGGAGAAGCACGCTGACCCGGATTGATCCCCATATCCCGGCGACCGCCGGACCCTGCGCCGCAACCGTCGCGAAGGTGGAAAGCGGGGGAGCCTCCGGCGGGGATATTTCCTTCAAGGCGAAGCACAGGGCGCGCCTTTCCGACAGCCTTGCGCCGGGGGCCACGGCATGATCCGCCTGCGCGACCTGCTCGGCTGGTTCCGCCACCGCCGGGTCGAGACCACCCATTCGGAGCCGGTCCCCGAACGTGGCCGGGTCGATCATGTGGTGATCCTCGACGGCACCATGTCCTCGCTGGAGCCCGGCGCCGAGACCAACGCCGGAATCACCTGGAAGCTGCTTGACGAGGCCCGCAGCCAGGCCCGGGTCTCGCTTTATTACGAGCCGGGGCTGCAATGGCTGGGCTGGCGCAACGTGCCGGACGTGATGCAGGGGCGCGGCCTCGACGAACAGATCCAGCGCGCCTATGGATTCATCGCCACCCGCTACCGGCCCGGCGACCGGATCTATCTGTTCGGCTATTCGCGCGGCGCCTATGCGGTGCGTTCGCTGGCGGGGATGATCGACCGGCTTGGCCTGTTGCGCCGCGACCAGGCGACCGAGCGCAACATCGCCCAGGTCTTCCGCCACTACCAGCGCGCGCCCGACAGCGCCCCGGCCCGCGCCTTTGTCGCCGCGCATTGCCACCCCGGGGTCACGATCCAGATGATCGGGGTCTGGGATACGGTGAAGGCGCTGGGGGTGCGGTTGCCCGTGCTGTGGCGGTTTTCCGAGGTCAACCACGTTTTCCACAACCACCGGCTGGGACCGGCAATCCTGCACGGTTTCCAGGCGCTGGCGCTGCATGAGACGCGGGTGGTGTTCGAGCCGGTGCTGTGGGACTGTCCGCCCGGCTGGGAGGGCAGCGTGGAACAGGTCTGGTTCCGCGGCGCCCATGGCGATATCGGCGGCCAGCTGGGCGGGTTCGAGGCGGCGCGGCCGCTGGCCAATATCCCGCTGGTCTGGATGCTGGAAAAGGCCGAGGACAAGGGCCTGCCGCTGCCCGGGGGCTGGCGCGACCGCTTCCCCCGCGACCCGGGAGCGCCGATGACCGGCGCTTGGCGCAGCTGGGGCAAGATCTTTCTGCTGCGCCGCCCCCGTGTGGTAGGGCGCGACCGTTCGGAACGTCTGCATCCGACCGCGATAGAATCCGTTCCGGCCGCGCGGACGGTGCCGGATATCCCGGTTTCGGGCACCTGAGGCCGCAATCTGTAATTAGAACTGATCCAGATCAAAGTGCGCCCCGGCGACCTCATTAAGATGCATGGGCAGGTGCTCGTTAACAGTTTCCCAACGGTTCGCGGTGTTCCTGTTCGTTCGATTCCATGGGTTCTCAACGGAGATCAACAAATGCGACTGCTTACTGGCGTGTTCTGCGCGACGACGGTACTGGCCGGCGCGGCCGGCGCGGAAACCTTGCGCGAAACGGCCGAATTCTTCTTTGCGCCGCTTCCCTCGACGATTCCCGCGCTCAAGGACAACCGCGTCACCCCCGAGAAGATCGAACTCGGCAAGGCGCTGTTCTTCGACCCGCGCCTGTCGGCATCGGGCGTGTTCTCCTGCTATTCCTGCCACAACCTGACCACCGGCGGTGATGACAACATGGAAGTCTCGGTCGGCCACGGCTGGCAGAAGGGGCCGCGCAACTCGCCCACCGTGTTCAACGCCGTGCTGAACGAGGCCCAGTTCTGGGACGGCCGCGCCGCCGACCTCATGGAACAGGCGCAAGGCCCGATCCAGGCGGGCGTCGAGATGGCGAACACCCCCGAGAACGTGATCGCCACGCTCGGCTCGATGCCGCAATACGTGACCTGGTTCGAGGGTGCCTTCCCCGGGGAAGACGATGCCGTCACCTTCGAGAACATGGCCCGTGCCATCGAGGCGTTCGAGGCGACGCTGCTCACGCCCGCGCCCTTCGACGCCTGGCTCAACGGCGACGACCATGCGCTGACCGAAGAGCAGCTTGTCGGGCTGGAACTGTTCATCGACGTGGGCTGCGTGGCCTGCCATGCGGGCGTCAACGTCGGCGGCCACGGCTACTATCCCTTCGGTCTGATCGAACGTCCGGGCGCCGACATCCTGCCGCCCGACGACCGGGGCCGCTTTGCCGTGACCGACACGGTGGATGACGAATACGTGTTCCGCGCCTCGCCGCTGCGGAACGTCTCCGTCACCGCGCCCTATTTCCACTCGGGCCGGGTGTGGGATCTGAAGGTCGCGGTGCAGATCATGGCCGAATCGCAACTGGGCGAGGAACTGCCCGACGCGCAGGCCGAACAGATCGTGGCTTTCCTCGACAGCCTGACCGGCACGGTGCCGCCGATCACCCTGCCGCTGCTGCCGGCCGAGACCGCGACGACGCCGCGGCCGACGACGGAAATCCTGCCGGAGCGTTGAGCGGGGCGGGCTGAACCCATGCGCGGGGCCGGTGGCATTCACCGGCCCCGTGGTCTTTTCCAACCGGCGGCCTTGCCGAAATGGGCATTCAGGTATATATTTCCCTGCACAGTCCCATGGACGGAAGACGCCGATGACCCGCCTCCTGACCCGACATATCGCCAGCATGACCGAAATGCGCGAACCGCATAAGGTGCTCGAACGTTCCGGCGGCAAGCCGGTGGCGGTGCTGAGGAACTCGGCCCTGGTCGGCTATTTCGTGCCTGCCGAGGCGGTCGAGGCGATCAGCTATCGCTACGCCACGCGCGAGGAGGTGATGGAGAGCCTGCGCCGCACCCGTGAGCGCGCCCAGCCGGTGCTCGACTATCTGCGCGACAAATGAGCTTCTTTCTGCTGCCGGCCGAACTGGTCGAGGCGATCCACGACGAGGTTCTGAACCCCGGTGAACTGTCCGGCAGCGCCCGTGACCGGCCGCTTGAGGCGGCGCTGGCGCGTGTCGAACACCGGCTGGCCTACGGCCTTATCGGCGACGTGTTCGACCTTGCCGCCGCCTATGCGGTGGCGGTGGCCCGTGGTCATTGTTTCCACGACGGCAACAAGCGCACCGCGTTTCGGTGCATGCAGGTCTGTCTCGATCTTTACGGCTTTATCGAACCCGAGGGGACCGAAGCCCAGCAAGGGGATCTGATCATCCGTGTCGCAAGCGGCGGTATGGATGAGGGCGATCTGGCCGACTGGCTGCGGGCACAGACCCGTCCGGCGGACGACTGAACGGAGAAAGCGATGATCCTTTACGGCATTCCCACCTGCGACACCTGCCGCAAGGCTCGCAAGGAACTGGAGGCAGGCGGGGCGAACGTCACCTTCCGCGATATCCGCGCCGAACCGCTGGCTGCCACCGAGATCGCCGGGTTTCTTGCGGAGTTCGGCGAGAAACTGATCAACCGGGCCTCGACCACCTGGCGCGGGCTTGACGAGGCCGCGCGCGCCGCCGACCCGGCAGGCCTGCTTGCGCAGCATCCGACATTGATGAAACGGCCGGTGATCCGCTCGGGCGCGGGGCTGACGCTGGGGTGGAACGCGGCGGTGAAAGCGCAGCACCTCGGCTGAGGGCGGTCAGCGCCGCGCCGCCGCCAGCCACAGCCCGGCCAGTCCCAGCGAATAAAGCATGTTCCATCCGGCCATCGAGATCCCGAGGACGGCGAAGGCCACCTCGTCGCAGCGCACCACCGGCGCGACCTCGACCTCCGGGTTCAGGAGCGCCTCGACCGAAAGCCCGCCGATCCCCGGCCCGGCGCAGGTGTCCAGCCCCTCCCACCAGCCGTATTCCACCCCGGCGTGAAAGCCGCCGATCCCGGCGGTGGCCAGCGCCGCGAGCGCGCCCAAGAGCGGCCAGACCCGCCCGGGCAGCGCCAGCGCCAGCCCGCCGACCAGCACCGCCGCGACATGCGGCCAGCGCTGCCAGATGCACAGCACGCAGGGGAACAGCCCGCCCGCGAATTGCGACAGGAGCGCCGCCGCCAGCGCCACGGCGGACCCGCCGGCAGCCAGAAGGATGAGAGTGTTGCGCGTCACAGGTAGCCCACCGCTACGAAACCGCCGACCAGCAATACGATAAAGAGGGTGAACATCAAGACCAGCCGCCGCTCGATGAAAACACGAATCGGTGCGCCGTAGCGCCGCAGCAGCCAGGCCACCAGGAAAAACCGCGACCCCCGCGCCACCACCGACGCGATGATGAACACCGGCAGCGACAGCGCCGTGGCGCCCGACAGGATGGTGATGACCTTGTAGGGAATCGGCGTGAGGCTGCCGCCGACCAGCACCACCCAGGCGCCCCATTCGTTATAGGTCTCGCGAAAGGTTCCGAAGGCCGCGTCCTTGCCGTAGAATTCCAGCACCGGCAGGCCGACGCTGTCGTAGAGCACCGCGCCGATCCAGTAGCCGAACAGCCCCCCCACGACCGAGAACGCAGTCGTCACCCCGGCGATCAGCACCGCATGGGCGGGGCGGGCGAGGATCATCGGGATCATCAGCAGGTCGGGCGGGATCGGAAACACCGACGCCTCCAGAAAGGCGATCACCGCCAGGGCGATCAGCGAGTAACGATGCCCGGCAAGCCCGATCGTCCAGTCGTAGAGTGCGCGGATCATCCGTGGTCCTGCCTGCCGCCTGCTGTTCCGCGCTTGCTGCACGGGCGGGCGCGGCGCGTCAAGCCCGGGCGGCGCCGCCCTGCCGCTGATGGCGGCAGAAACCCCGCGCTTGTCGGTGATTTCCGCCTTGAGGCGTGCCCGCCGCGCGCGTATACCGGCCGTGGCGCGGGTGTGGCGGAATGGTAGACGCAGAGCACTCAAAATGCTCCGCCGCAAGGCGTGCGAGTTCGAGTCTCGCCACCCGCACCAGCCCCCCCCGGTCCCGTAGCGGCCCCCGACGGAGGCCGGAAACCGCCCCGGAATTGCCACATTCGACCCCGCCGATTCGGCGCGGCAGGGGGTGCGGGTTTCCGGGCCGGCGTCAATCGCCGCGGATCGGGGCGAGTGGCGCCCTTCGAGGGACAATCGCAGCCCGGTTGCGGCAGAATAAGGGCGATTCTTTGGCGGCCGGTTAGCGCGCGGGTTGAGGCGGGCTTCGTCGCTTTTGCCGAAACAATTCTGGTGCACCCGGCAGGTGAGCCCGATGGAGTGCCTTGATTCCCGGTGGAAACCGGCAATCGGGCGGATGGTTTGTTGCCTGAAAAGGGACAATCCCGCCGCCCCATTTACACAAGACGGCGGTTTCCTGCCCGGTTTCAAGGCGTTGCGCGCCACATCGCCGCCACTTTTTGCTTTCTGTCGGCCCGGGCGGGGGGTAAAACCAAAGGGGCCTTGCTGGGAAGGCAAATGACCGTGGGGGCGGTCGTTGTGTGGTGCGGCGCCGTTGCGGCGTCGGTGTGATATGGAAACGCTGCCGTTTTCCGGACCTGTCCGCCTGCTTCGCGACATGCCGCCTTTCGTGGCGGGTCGCACCGGGTATTCGCAGCCTTTCCCGCCCGTCTCACCTCTGCACAGCGCCGGTCCTGCCCGGTGTTCCGGCCCGGGCCGGAAGCGTGCCGGTCTCGCGCGGCCGCGACCGGCCGCGGGTTTGGTAACTGGTTCGGCCCGTTTTCCGGGCCGTGACGACAAGGATGGGGATGAAGGCGATCTCCGGCACCGGCGCCGTGGCCGGAAACGGAAGATCATCGGGGTCCGAGCGGGGTAGATGACAATGAATTACCACTTCAATCTGTTCAAGGGCTTCAAGAAACACACGGGGAAAGATCACAAGCCCCACAAGCCGTGCAAACCGGAGGAGCCCGAGCGCGACGGCAAGATCTTCGGGACCAGGGGCGACGACCTGATCGACCGGAATTACACCGGCGATCCCGACGGCGACATGATCGACAACAAGGACGCCATCCTGCCCGGCCACGCGCCAAACGATGATGTGGTCTATGCCGGGGCCGGCAATGATACCGTCCATGCGGGCAAGGGCGACGACCTGGTGTTCGGCGGCGCGGGCGACGACCTGCTTTACGGCGAGTCCGGCAGCGACACGCTTTGGGGCGAGGGCGGCAACGATACGCTCCACGGCGGCAAGGGTGACGACATGCTGCTGGGCGGCGAGGGCGACGACCATCTCCATGGTGGGCCGGGCAACGACTACCTCGATGGTGGCGAGGGCGACGACCATATCGAGGGCGGCACCGGCAAGGACACGCTGGTCGGCGGTTCGGGCAATGACACGCTGGTCGGCGGGCCGGGCGCGAACCTGATCTACGGCGGTGGCGGCCGCGACCTGATCATCGGCGCCAACCCCGGCGATTACATCGACGGCGGCGAGGGGGGCGACGACTGGGATACGCTCGACCTGCGCGGTTCGGGCCCGTTGCGGGTGACCTATGACGACTCCAACCCCGAGAACGGCATCGTCACCTTCTTCGATGGCAAGGGTAACGAGGCCGGCACGGCGCGCTTCACCAATATCGAGCATGTGATCCCCTGTTTCACGCCCGGCACGCGCATTGCCACGCCGAAGGGCGAACGCCTGATCGAGGATCTGCGCGAAGGCGACAAGGTGATCACCCGCGACAACGGTATCCAGGAAATCCGCTGGATCGGGCGGCGCGATCTCGACTGGCAGACGCTGGCGACCAACCAGCACCTGAAGCCGGTGCTGATCCGCCAGGGCAGCCTCGGCAACGGCCTGCCCGAACGCGATACGCTGGTCAGCCCCAACCACCGGGTTCTGGTCGCGAGCGACCGCACCGCGCTTTACTTCGACGATCGCGAGGTTCTGGTGGCGGCCAAGCATCTGGTCGGCACCGCGGGCGTGATGCCGGTCGAAAGCGCGGGCACCGCCTATATGCACCTCCTGTTCGACCGGCACGAGGTGGTGCTGTCGAACGGAAGCTGGACCGAAAGCTTCCAGCCGGGCGACTATACGCTGAAGGGCATGGGCAACGCCCAGCGGACCGAGATCTTCGAGCTGTTCCCCGAACTGCGGACCCTCGCGGGCCGCAACGACTACGGCGCGGCCCGCAAGACGCTCAAGCGGCACGAGGCGATGCTGCTGACGAAGTGACCGGTCGGCGGGCGTGCGGCTTCAACCTGCCGCCTGCCGCGGTCCGGTCACCCGCAGCGCCAGCCGCCAGCACCCCCAGGCGATCAGCGCGCCGAAATAGCCGTCGATCGCGTAATGCCAGCCCAGCACCACAGAGCCGAGCATGATCAGCGCGGCAAAGCCGGTCAACAGCCAGCCCGCCAGCCGCGCCCAGGTAAAGGCATAGAGCGCCAGCAGGGTGGAACTTGCCACATGCATGGAGGGCATGGCGGAAATGCCGTAGCCCGCCGCGTTGGGGTTGTATCCGCTCCACAGCAGTTCCTGCACGCCGAGCGCCCAGACCGGGCTGATCTCGTGCGAGGCTTCGAGCGTGGCCATCAGCGGCACGAATGCATCGCCGTAGCCCAGACGTTCGTAATAGACCGGCCCGGCGGATGACAGGACCGTCGCCAGCATATTGCCGCCAAGCGCCCAGACCAGCACGAAAGCGACCAGAAACGCCGCGCGGGCGCGCGGGTTGACCCCGGTGAAACAGGCGATGAAGACCACGAAGAACAGCAGCACGGCCCAGAAGTGATAGGCGCCGTTGATGAAACTCACCGCCCAGGGCATTTCGATCAGCGGCATCAGCAGCGCATAGGGGTCGTGGCCGAAATGCACGATCCGGTCCCATTCGGCGAAGGTCTCGTCAAGCCAGAAGGGTTGCAGAAGCTGGATCACCGATTTGAAGAAGCTGAACGTGGCGCAGAACAGCGAGATCGCCCCCAGCGCCACCAGCCCGCGAAACATCCGCGGCCAGTCGGTCAGTGTCTCGCGCAATTCGGTCGCCAGCCGCCCGAGCGAGGTGTCGCCGCCGCCTTGCAGGATGCGGAACCGCTGCCACAGCAGCAGCGACAGCATGAAGACAGGCATCAGCTCTCCCATCCGCCCGCCCGCCGCGCGCAGCACGAAACTGTTGAAATCAAGCTGGAATGCATGGGAAAAGGTGAAGGCAAGCGCCAGATGCACCGCCACCAGCGCCACCAGCCAGCCGTTGTCGCGAATGGCGGCCAGCAGGATGCGCCCGCGCCCTTCGACGGCGGAAACGGTGGTGTGACTTGCGAACATGATCTGCCCCTGTTGTATCCAGCCCCCTGTCCATGCCCGCGAAGATGGGCATCAAAAGGGCAGGGGGCTGGCGATTTGTGGCGGGATCGTGGAAAACGTCCCCCCGCTCCGGCCTTGCCAGCGGCACCGGCCGGGGCTAGGTCAGGGGCAAACGGAGGGTGGGGCAAACGGAGGGTCGCGCGCATGTTCACGGGGATCGTCACCGATATCGGCCGGGTGCTGGCGGCGGAACAGCGCGGCGACCTGCGGGCGCGGATCGCCACCGGCTATGACGTGGCGGGGATCGAGATTGGCGCCTCGATCGCCTGCGACGGGGTGTGCCTCACGGTGGTCGCCACCGGCACCGATCCCGAGCCGTGGTTCGATGTCGATATCTCGGCCGAGACCGTCTCGAAGACCAATATCGGCCGCCATGCCTGGGCGCCGGGGCGGCGGATCAATCTGGAACGCGCGTTGAAGGTGGGCGACGAACTCGGCGGCCATATCGTCTCGGGCCATGTCGATGGCGTGGCCGAAGTGCTGGCCGCGGTGCCCGAGGGCGACAGCCTGCGGCTGACCCTCCGCGCGCCGGTGGAGCTTGCCGGGTTCATCGCCCCCAAGGGGTCGGTCACGCTCAACGGCACTTCGCTGACGGTGAACGAGGTGGAGGGCGCCGATTTCGGCGTCAACCTGATCCCGCATACGCGCGAGGTGACGACATGGGGCGGGGTGGCCGTGGGTGATACGGTCAACCTGGAGATCGACACGCTGGCCCGCTATGTCGCCCGGCTGCGCGAATGGGGGCAGTGAGCGCGCCCCGGACCAAGGCACATGGCCCGCGCAACACAGGGCAGCGGCCGCCCCGCTTGCAGCCCCGCTTCACGAAGCGTGCTTTTCCGCACAGGCCCCTGCCGACGCGAGCACTGGCGTTCCGGCCCCGCTTGCGCTATTCGCGAGCCGAGCGACAGAGGCAGCCATGACCGACCAGACCCCCGACTATTCCGACATCATCTCCCCCGTCGAGGAGATCATCGAGGATGCCCGCAACGGGCGCATGTTCATCCTCGTCGATCACGAGGACCGCGAGAACGAGGGCGATCTGGTGATCCCGGCCCAGATGGCCACGCCCGAGGCGATCAACTTCATGGCCACCCACGGCCGCGGGCTGATCTGCCTTGCCCTGCCCGGAACCCGGATCGACGCGCTGGGGCTGCAACTGATGTCCACCGTCAATTCCTCGCGCCACGAGACCGCCTTCACCGTCTCGATCGAGGCGCGCGAGGGGGTGACGACCGGCATCTCGGCCCATGACCGGGCGCGCACCGTCGCCGTGGCGATCGACCCGACAAGGGGCGCGGCCGATATCGCCACGCCGGGGCATGTCTTTCCGCTGCGCGCCCGCGACGGCGGCGTGCTGGTGCGGGCGGGCCATACCGAAGCGGCGGTCGATGTGGCGCGGCTGGCGGGCCTCAACGCCGCGGGCGTGATCTGCGAGATCATGAACGAGGACGGCACCATGGCGCGGCTGCCCGATCTGGTCGGTTTCGCACAGCGCCACGGGCTGAAGATCGGCACCATATCGGACCTGATCGCCTATCGCCGCCGCCACGACAATCTGGTGAACGAAACCGCGGTGCGCCCCGTGACCTCGGTGCATGGCGGCGACTGGCTGATGCGGGTGTTCACCGATGTGACCAAGGGCGCGGAACACGTGGTGCTGACCAAGGGCGACCTTTCGGGCGACGCGCCGGTGCTGGTCAGGATGCATGCGCTCGACCCGCTCAAGGACGTGCTCGGGCTCGACGCCGACCATACCGGAGAGTTGCAGGCGGCGATGCGGCTCATCGCGGCCGAGGGCAGGGGCGCGGTGGTTCTGCTGCGCGACATGACCATGAAGCTTGCGGCCGAGGGCGCGGCCTCGCCGCATGTGCTGCGGCAATACGGGCTCGGGGCGCAGATCCTCGCGGCGCTGGGGCTGTCGCGCATCACGCTTGTCACCAATTCCACGCTGCCCCGGGTGATCGGTCTCGACGGTTACGGGCTGGCGATCGAGGGCACCCGCCCGATCCCGAAGGAGTAGCGCTGATGGCCGGACAGGAAGCCCATTACACCCTGCCGCTGCCGGAGTTCGACCGGCCGGTGAAACTGCTGATCGTGGTCGCGCCCTATTACCGCGACATCGCCGACAGCCTCGTGGCGGGCGCGCGGGCGGTGGCGGAACGCGCCGGGGCCACGGTCGATCTGGTCGAGGTGCCGGGGGCGCTGGAAATCCCCTCCGCCATCGCGCTGGCCGGGCGGCTGTCGAACTACGACGGTTACGTGGCGCTCGGCTGCGTGATCCGGGGCGAGACCACGCATTACGAGACGGTGTGCAACGACAGCTCCCGCGCGCTGACGCTGCTGGGGCTGGAAGGCGCCTGTATCGGCAACGGCATCCTTACGGTCGAGACCCGCGCCCAGGCCGAGGTCCGCGCCGACCCGGGCGGGCAGGACAAGGGCGGCGGGGCGGCGGCGGCGGCGCTGCACCTGCTGGCGCTGGCGCGGCGCTGGTCGGGCGAGCGCAAGGGGATCGGCTTCCGCCCCGGCGAGATCCGCATCGCGGATGAGGGTCCGCAGCGGACATGAGCAACAAACGACAGGCGAAATCGACGGCGCGGCTGGTCGCGGTTCAGGCGCTCTTTCAGATGGAGGCGTCGGGCCAGACCGTCGAGGCGGTGGTGGCCGAGTTCGAGGCGCATCGCTTCGGCGCGGTCTATGACGGGGACGAGATGGCCGGGCCGGATGCAAGGCATTTCCGGCGGCTGCTCGACGGGGCGGTGAACCATCAGGCGCGGATCGACCAGATGACCGACCGGGCGCTGGTCGCCACATGGCCCATCGACCGGATCGACCCGGTGCTGCGGGCGCTGTTCCGCGCCGCCGGGGCCGAGTTGCTGGACGAGGGCACACCGCCACGCGTGGCCATCACCGAATTCGTCGATGTGGCCAAGGCGTTCTTCCCCGAAGGGAAGGAGGCGAAATTCGTCAACGCCGTGCTCGACCACATGGCGCGCGAGGCCCGGCCCGAAGCGTTCGCTACCTGAAACGGGCAGGGGGGGTGCTGCGGCACCTTTCTCGCCTGCGCCCCGGCCGGAGGCGGGCAGCCCCTTGCCCGGAATCAAGCCACGCAAGCGGCCCGGGCAGCATGTCCGCCCCGTTCGGCAAGGCCGACCCGGACTGTTTTCCGAAACGAAATTTCCCATGAACGCAGGGATGTTACCCGGTGGCCTTCATCTCGAAACCCTTGTCGATCATGTCCGAAGGCGCTACCGGATAGTCGCCCGAGAAACAGGCGTCGCAATATTGCGGCCGCGTGCTGTCGCGCCCGCCCGCCTCGCCCGCCGCGCGGTAAAGCCCGTCGAGCGAGATGAAGCGCAGGGAATCGACGCCGATCCAGTCGCGCATCTCGGCTTCGGTCATGGTCGCGGCCAGCAGCTTGGCGCGCTCCGGCGTGTCCACCCCGTAGAAACAGGGCCAGGCGGTCGGCGGGGAGGCGATGCGGAAATGCACCTCGGCGGCGCCCGCGTCGAGGATCATCTGCTTGACCTTGCGCGAGGTGGTGCCGCGCACGACGGAATCATCGACCAGCACCACCCGCTTGCCCCGCACCAGCGCCCGGTTGACATTGAGCTTGAGCCGGACCCCCATGTTGCGGATCTGCTCGGTCGGTTCGATGAAGGTGCGGCCCATATACTGGTTGCGGATGATCCCCATCGCATAGGGGATGCCCGATTGCTGGCTGTAGCCGATCGCTGCGGGCGTGCCCGAATCGGGCACCGGGCAGACCAGATCGGCCTCCACCGGGGCCTCTTTCGCCAGTTCGACGCCGATCTGGCAGCGGGTCTCATAGACCGAACGCCCGCCGAGGATCGAATCGGGGCGCGAGAAATAGACATGTTCGAAGATGCAGAACCGCGGCCGGCGGCGCTCGAAGGGACGGAAGCTCTCGACGCCACCGGCGCCGATCACCACCATCTCGCCCGGCTCGACCTCGCGCACGAATTCGGCGCCCACGATGTCCAGCGCGCAGGTCTCGGACGCCAGCGCCCAGCCCTCGCCCAACCGGCCGAGCACCAGGGGCCGCACCCCCAGCGCATCGCGCACGCCGATCAGCTTGGTGCGGGTCATGGCGACGATGGAAAAAGCCCCCTCGATCCGGCGCAGCGCGTCCTTCATCCGCTCGGGGATGTTCCTCTGGATCGAACGCGCCATCAGGTGGATGATGCACTCGCTGTCCGACGAGGACTGGAAGATCGAGCCGCGCTCGATCAACTCGCGCCGCAGCGCGGCGGCGTTGGTGATATTGCCGTTATGGGCAATGGCGCAGCCGCCCATGGCGAATTCGCCGAAAAAGGGCTGAACCTCGCGGATCGCGGTGGCGCCCCTGGAGCCGGTGGTCGAATAGCGGACATGGCCGATGCCGATACTGCCGGGCAGCGTCTCCATCAGGCTGGCCTTGGTGAAATTGTCGCGCACATAGCCGAAGCGATGGGCGGCGTTGAAACCGGCCCCGGGGGCATGGGTGATGATCCCCCCGGCCTCCTGCCCGCGATGCTGGAGCGCGTGCATCCCCAGCGCGACGAAATTGGCGGCATCCGCCACGCCGATCACGCCGAAGACGCCGCACTCCTCCTTCAGCTTGTCGTCGTCGAATGGGTGGCCGAGGAAGGGTCGCATCGCGCCGCACTCCGAATCCTTGTCGCGCTTCGGCCCCCTCATAGGCTCTCCGGCCCCCGCTGTCACGCTCATGTCGCATATGCAGCGAAGGAAGGGGCCGGTCACAGGCGCAGGGGCCTCAGTCGGCGTTGCAGCTTGCCACCAGCGTCTCGTATTGCCGCACGATCCAGCCCGGCGCGTCTTCGGGGATCGCCTCCTCCAGGCCGGTCTGGAAGGCCGCGAATACCTTGGCCGAGCGCGAGTCGTCCACCATCTGCACGGTGTTCGCCGCCACCGCCCGGTCGTAGACCAGGAAGGCCACCGCCACCAGCACCACGCCGCGCAGCACGCCGAACAGGAAGCCGAGCGCCTGGTCGATTCCGCCCACCGCGGAACGCTGCACCACCGAGGCGAAGAGCGAGGTGAACAGCGCCATCACCACCAGCCCCAGCGCGAACACCCCCGCGAAGGCGGCAATATGCGACAGTTCGCAGGATTCGCCGAGGAAGTCGCCGATCACCGGCAGTTCGCGGACCAGCGGCTCCGCCTGTGCCGCGAAGACGAAGGCGAGCACCGCCGCCACCACCCATCCGGCGATCGCCAGCACCTCGCGCACCACCCCGCGGGAATAGGCGAGGATCGCCGACAGGATGATGATGACCGCCACAACCGCGTCGATCAGGGTAAAGCCTTCCATCCAACCGCTCCTTGCTTGCGGGTCCGTCCGCGGCCCCGCCAAATCCGCGCCTAGCCCGCGCCGAACATCCCGCCCGCGACCGATGCCAGATCGGCCATTTCATGGAGGCGCACGCCCCGCACGCCCCCCGTGCGCGACCGCGCCGGAAGGGTTGCCTGTGAAAAACCAAGTTTCGCCGCTTCTTTCAACCTGTTTTCGGTCTGGGCCACCGGCCGCAGTGCGCCCGAGAGGCTGATTTCGCCGAAAAACACCATGTCGGGCGGGATCGCCACATCCTCGCGCGCCGACAGGAGCGCCGCCGCCACAGCAAGGTCGGCCGCCGGTTCCGACACCCGCATCCCGCCCGCGACGTTCAGGAACACGTCGAGCCCGGTGAAGGGGATGGCGCAGCGCGCCTCCAGCACCGCGAGGATGGTCGAGAGCCTGCCCGAATCGAGCCCGACCACCGTGCGCCGCGGGCTGCCGGGGGGCGCGGGGGCGACCAGCGCCTGGATCTCGGTCAGCACCGGGCGCGTGCCCTCGATCCCGGCGAAGACCGCCGATCCGGGCGCGGCCTGGCCCCGTTCCGACAGGAACAGCGCCGAGGGGTTGGCGACCTCGGCCAGCCCCAGGCCGGTCATCTCGAACACGCCGATCTCGTCGGCCGCGCCGAAGCGGTTCTTGACCCCGCGCAGGATGCGGAACTGATGCCCGCGCTCGCCCTCGAAATAAAGCACGCAATCGACCATGTGCTCGACCACGCGCGGCCCGGCGATCTGGCCGTCCTTGGTGACGTGGCCGACGAGGATCACCGAGATCCCGCGCCGCTTGGCGAAACTGACCAGTTCATGCGCCGCCGCGCGCACCTGCGCGACCGAACCGGGTGCGCTTTCCACCGTGTCGAGCCACATGGTCTGGATCGAATCGATCACCACGAGGTCGGGCCGTTCGGCCTCCATCGTCGCGATAATATCGCGAAGCGCGGTTTCCGCCCCGAGCCGGAGCGGCGCCTCGACAAGATCCAGCCGCGCGGCGCGCATCCGGACCTGCGCCGTGGCCTCCTCGCCCGAGATATAGAGACAGTCGAGGCCGGCGCGCGCGAAACTCGCCGCCGCCTGTAGCAGCAGCGTGGATTTGCCGATGCCGGGGTCGCCGCCCAAGAGCACCGCCGAACCCGCGACCAGCCCGCCGCCCAGCACCCGGTCGAACTCGGCGATGCCGCAGGCGGCGCGCGGCGGCGGCGGCTCGTCGCCGCTCAGCGGTGAAAGCGCGATGGCCCGTCCGCCCGCGATACGCGGGCCGGGGCCGGTGGCGGCGGCCTCGGCCAGCGTGTTCCAGCCGCCGCAGCCGTCGCAGCGCCCGGCCCATTTCGCATGGGTCGCGCCGCAGGCGGAACAGGTGAAGGCGCGGGCTCTGGCCATGCGGCCTTTCTGCCCGGCCCGGCGGGTGGCCGCAAGCCCCGGTCCGGAGGGCGGCATCCGGGGCGGCCGCTGCCCGCATGAGTCCGCCCGGCCACAGCCGGGGGGCCAATATCTTGTGGGGCGGAATAAGCCCTACCCGTTGGGTGGGCGTATCCCTATAGTGGCTGCGGATAACAGGGGTTCACGACCGAGAGGAAGGCCATGCGCTGCCCGTTTTGCGGTAATATCGACACGCAGGTGAAGGATTCACGCCCTGCCGAGGATCACGTCGCCATCCGCCGCCGCCGTTTCTGTCCCGCCTGCGGCGGGCGTTTCACCACCTATGAGCGGGTTCAGTTGCGCGATCTGGTGGTGATCAAGACCTCGGGCAAGCGCGAGGATTTCGACCGCACCAAGCTGGAACGCTCGATCCGCATCGCGATGCAGAAACGCCCGATCGAGCCGGAACGGATCGACCAGATGATTTCCGGCATCGTCCGGCGGTTGGAATCCCTGGGCGACACCGATGTCCCCTCGAAGGTGATCGGCGAGATCGTGATGGAGACGCTCGCGCGGATCGACACCGTGGCCTATGTGCGGTTTGCCAGCGTTTACAAGAACTTCCAGGCGGCGGACGATTTCGACAAGTTCGTGTCGGAACTGCGTCCCAAGCCCGGGGACGATGGTGACGACTGACGCCGACCGCCGCTTCATGCGGCTGGCGCTGGGGCTGGGCGCGCGTGGGTCCGGGCGGGTCTGGCCCAATCCGGCGGTGGGTTGCGTGATCGTGGCCGGGGGCCGGGTGGGCGGGCGCATCGTGGGGCGCGGCTGGACGCAGCCGGGCGGCAGGCCCCATGCCGAGGTGGTGGCGCTGGCGCAGGCGGGGCCGCTGGCGCGCGGGGCGACCGCCTATGTCAGCCTTGAACCCTGTGCCCATCACGGCAAGACCCCGCCCTGTGCCGATGCGCTGATCAGGGCCGGGGTGGCGCGGGTGGTGACCGCGCTCGAAGATCCCGACAAGCGCACGGCGGGGCAGGGGCACGCGATGCTGCGCAAGGCCGGGAGCGCGGTCACCGAAAGGGTAGAGGCCGAGGCCGCCGCCCGCGCCCATCGCGGCTTCGTGCTGCGGGTGACCGAAGGGCGGCCGATGGTGACGTTGAAACTTGCGGCCAGCCTCGATGGCCGCATCGCCACCGCCGCGGGCGAAAGCCGCTGGATCACCGGCGAAGCGGCGCGGGCGCGGGTGCATCTGCTGCGCGCCCGCCATGACGCGGTGCTGGTGGGCGGGGGCACGGCGCGGGCCGACGATCCGCAACTGACGGTGCGCGGGCTCGGGACCGGCTGGCAGCCGGTGCGGGTGGTGGCCTCGGCCGGGCTCGACCTGCCGGAGGGCGGGCGGCTGGCGGAGCCGGTCGCGGGCGCGCCCTTGTGGCTCTTGCACGGGCCGGAGGCGCCGGAGGCGTCGCGCGGCTACTGGCAGGGGCGGGGCGCGCGGCTGATCGAGACCGCTACGGACGGGCAGGGGCTTGACCCCGAGGCGATGCTGGCGGCATTGGGCGCGGCCGGGCTGACGCGGGTGTTCTGCGAGGGCGGCGGCGCGCTGGCGGCAAGCCTCATGCGCGCCGGGCTGGTCGATGAACTGATCACCTTCACGGCCGGGATCGGCCTCGGTTCCGAATCCCGCCCGGCGCTGGGGCCGCTGGCGCTTGACCGGCTGGCCGACGCGCCCCGGTTCCGGCTGCTGGGGGCGGAGCCCGTGGGCGGCGACGTGATGCAGCTTTGGGAGCGGGCCTGATCCGCCGGGGGCGGTGCGCTGAAGCGCACCCTACGTTGTTCCTCCTTTTTCACGTTGTTCCTCCTTTCGCCTCGGGGGCCGCCTGCGGCAAGCGGCACCACGGCCGGGGACAGGCGCACCCCTGTAGGGTGCGCTTCAGCGCACCGCCCCCCGGCTGATCGCCTGATGCAACCGGGGCACCCGCATCGCTGCGGCACCCGCGCGCAGGGGATTGCATTTTCCGATAAAAACACTCAGAAATATCTGGCGCGCGCTCCGCAGCCACAAAGGAACCCACCCATGCGTGTCCTCCCGACCCTCGCCGCCGCCGCCCTGGCCCTTTCCGCCCTTCCGGTGCTTGCCGACGAAGCCATGCCCTTCGGCTACGGTATCTTCGAAGGCGCGGTGCCGCATCTCGACCTCGAGACCTGTCCGGCCGAACTCGCGGGCGAGAACCGTTTCTGCCGACTGACCATCGGCCATGACGAAGTGCATGTCTTCGCCTTCAGCCGCGACGGCGACGTGCCGCTGGTCGGCCATGCGTCCTGGCACGCCGACGACCTCGATCTCGGCGCGCTGTTCGAATAGCGCCCGCCCCGGAAGGCCGGATGATTGACACGGGCGGCGCGGTGGTCCATCGCTCCGCCCATGCTGCGCATCTCCGATATCTCCTTCTCCATCGCGGGCCGCCCGCTGTTCAGCGGCGCCTCGGCCACCATCCCGGCGGGCCACAAGGTCGGCCTTGTCGGCCGCAACGGCACCGGCAAGACCACGCTGTTCCGGCTGATCCGGGGCGAGTTGCCGCTGGAAGGCGGCCGCATCGACCTGCCCGCCCGTGCCCGGATCGGCGGGGTGGCGCAGGAGGTGCCGTCCTCGTCCGATACGCTGCTGGAAACCGTGCTGGCGGCGGATACCGAACGCGCCGGGCTGATGGCCGAGGCCGCGAGCGCCACCGACCCCGCCCGCATCGCCGAGGTCCAGACCCGGCTTGCCGATATCGACGCCTGGTCGGCCGAGGCGCGGGCGAGCGCGATCCTGCGCGGGCTTGGCTTCGACGCCGCGGCGCAGGTCCGGCCCTGCTCGGATTTCTCGGGCGGCTGGCGGATGCGGGTGGCGCTGGCCGGGGTGCTGTTCGCCCGGCCGGACTACCTGCTGCTGGATGAGCCGACCAACTACCTCGACCTTGAAGGCGCGCTCTGGCTGGAAAGCTATCTGGCGCGATACCCGCATACGGTGATCATCATCAGCCACGACCGCGGGCTGCTCAATCGCGCCGTGGGCGGCATCCTGCATCTCGACAACCGCAAGCTGACCTACTGGTCCGGCAATTACGACGCCTTCGCCCGCGCCCGGGCCGAACAGCGTGCGGTGCAGGCGGCCGAGGCCAAGAAACAGGCGCTGCGCCGGGCGCATCTGCAAGGTTTCGTCGATCGGTTCCGCGCCAAGGCGTCGAAGGCGGTGCAGGCGCAGTCGCGGCTGAAGATGCTGGAGAAGATGACCCCGATCACCGCGCCCGAGGAGGCGGCGAAACAGGTCTTCACCTTCCCCGCGCCCGAGGAACTGTCACCGCCCATCGTGTCGATGGAGGGGGTGGCGGTGGGCTATGACGGCCGCGCGGTGCTGCGGCGGCTCGACCTTCGCATCGACCAGGACGACCGGATCGCACTGCTGGGCCGCAACGGCGAGGGAAAATCCACGCTGTCCAAGCTGCTGGCCGGGAAACTGGCCCCGATGGGCGGGCAGATCACCCGCGCCGGGAAACTTCGGGTCGGCTATTTCGCCCAGCATCAGGTCGATGAACTGCACGTGGACGAAACGCCCCTCCAGCACATCCAGCGGCTGCGTCCGACCGAACAGCAATCGAAGCTGCGGGCGCGGCTGGCGGGATTCGGGCTGCTGGCCGATCAGGCGGAGACCGAGGTCGGCAGGCTTTCCGGCGGGCAGAAGGCGCGGCTGTCGCTCCTGCTCGCCACGCTCGACGCGCCGCATATGCTGATCCTCGACGAGCCCACCAACCACCTCGACATCGAATCGCGCGAGGCGCTGGTCGAGGCGCTGACCGCCTATACCGGCGCGGTGGTCCTCGTGTCGCACGACATGCACCTTCTGGGGCTGGTGGCCGACCGGCTCTGGCTGGTGCAGGACGGGGGCGTTGCCCCATGGACCGGCGATCTTGAGGATTACCGGCGGATGCTGCTGTCGGGCGAGACCGGAGAGGACCGGCCCGCCCGGCCGAAACCCGAGCGCAAGCGGGCCGGGCGCGAGGAGCTTTCCTCCCTGCGCTCCGAGGTCCGCCGCTGCGAGGAACGGCTGGAGAAACTCAACGACATGCGCGACCGGCTGGCGGCGAAGCTTGCCGATCCGGCGATCTACGAACCCGCGCGGATCGGCGAGATGGAGGTGTTCCAGAAGAAATACGCCGAGGTGATGGACGGGATCGACCGGGCCGAGGCCCTGTGGCTGGCCGCACAGGAAAAGCTGGAAGAAGCGGCAGCGTGAACCGGGACCGGCGCAGGGGGGCCGCATGATCGACACCGCATTCCTGATCACCGCCTTCGTCACCCTGTTCGTGGTGATCGACCCCATCGGGCTGGTGCCGCTGTTCATCCCGCTCACGCGTGGCATGACGGCGGCGCAGCGCCGGGCCGTGGGCTTGCGCGCCTGCGTGATCGCCGTGGCGATCCTGACGCTGTTCGGGCTGGCGGGCGAGGCGGTGCTGGGTTTCGTCGGCATCTCCATGCCCGCCTTCCGCATCGCGGGCGGGGTGCTGCTGTTCCTGACCGCGCTCGACATGCTGTTCGAGCGCCGCACCCGGCGGCGCGAAGGCAAGGCCGACACCGCCGACGATCCTTCGGTCTTTCCGCTGGCGATCCCGCTGATCGCCGGGCCGGGGGCGATCGCCACCATGATCCTGCTGGTGGGCGAGGCCGGGAACTGGGCCGGGGTGGTCGCGGTCCATGCGGTGATGCTGGCGGTCGTCGCCATGGGCTTCGTGCTGTTCCTGATGGCGGGCCCGCTGGAGCGCCTGCTCGGCCGGACCGGCACGCTGGTGGTGACGCGGCTCCTCGGGATGCTGCTGGCCGCGCTGTCGGTGCAGTTCATCATCGACGGGATTCTGGGAATCGGCCTGATGGGCGCGCCGGGGTAGGGGCCCCGCCCGGATACAAGGCGCGGCACGCGCTGCCCCCTGTTTCGCCCGAGCCATCGGGGCCGGAACGCATGCGAGAGCCGCCCTGCCTGCCGGGGGCTTTTGCGAGGCGGGCCGCGGCGCTATGCTGCGCGAAAACAGGGCCCGGAAAGCAGGGCCCGGAAAGCAGGGGACGGCATGGCACAGAACTTCCGGCAGGGCGAGATCCTGCGCCGCGCGCGCGAGCAGGGCAAGGTGGTGGTCGAGGATCTCGCCGCCCATTTCGGCGTCACGCTCCAGACCATCCGGCGCGACCTGACGGAACTGTGCGAACAGGGCGTGCTGACAAGGGTCTATGGCGGGGCGATCCTGCCTTCCGGCGTGGCGAACATCGGCTATGAGGAGCGCCGCACCCTCAACCCCGGCGGCAAGGATGTGATCGGCCAGATGGTGGCGGCGGCGATCCCGGACGAAGCCTCGGTCTTTCTCGGGATCGGCACCACGACCGAGGCGGTCGCCCGCGCGCTGGTCGAGCGCAGGAACCTGATGGTGGTGACCAACAACCTGAATGTCGCCAATATCATGGCCGCCAATCCGGGGGCCGAGGTGATCGTCTCGGGCGGGCTCCTGCGCCGGGCCGATGCCGGGCTGGTGGGCGACATGACGCTGGAGCTTCTGCGCAACTTCAAGGTGGATTTCGCGGTGCTGGGCACCTCGGCGCTGGACGAGGAGGGCGACCTTCTCGACTTCGACTTCCGCGAGGCGCGGGTCAACCAGGCGATCCTGCGGCAGGCGCGGCAGACCTTCCTTGCCGCCGACCATTCCAAGTTCGCCCGCAAGGCGCCGGTGCGGATCGCCTCGCTCTCGGAGATCGACCGGTTCTTCACCGACCGCGCGCCGCCCGCGCCGGTCATGGCGCTGTGCCGGGAGTGGGAGACGACGGTGGAGTTCCCGGCCGAATGTGGTTGAAGAGTTTCGTCTGACACCATGATTGGTCGCGGGATGCCGCCGCAGTTGCCCGTGCCGGTTCCGACCCGGGTTTCGGCGGCTGTGCAACCGGCCCCGACGGTTTGATCCGGGTCAATGTTGCCCGCTTGCGCCCGGCCTAGACTTCCTTCGAATCGACTGGAAACAGTCTGGCCGAAACAGGCCGGACAGAAGGAGGCGCCTGTGTCGAACACCCCGCATGAGCTTGCCGACGAATTCCCGCAGGAGGCGGAGCGTATCCGCGAATTGCGGCTGGAAGACGCGCATTTCGCCCGGCTGGCCGATGAATACCATGAGGTGAACCGCGCCGTGCACCGGGCCGAAACCCGGGCCGAGGTAGTGTCGGACCAGCACGAGACCGAGCTGCGCCGCCGCCGGATGCAACTGAAGGACGAGATCGGCCGGATTCTGGCTTAACCGGATTTCAGCCGATCAGTCGGCGATCTCGTAAGGGATCACCCCGCGCCGGTCCGGATCGACCCTTAGTCGGCGCTCCAGGGGCGGCACCGACCGCTGATGGCAGTCGGGCCGTTCGCAGATCCGGCAGGAGATGCCGATCGGCTCGAACTTCCGCGCAAGGTCGAGATCGTCGGCATAGACGATTCCGGGTGCATGGGCGATCTCGCAGCCAAGGCAGATCGCATAGCGCCGCACCGGGGCGGTAAAGCTGCCGCCCCCTTTCGAGACCTCGCGCGAGACGCAGAGATAGCGCACCCCGTCCGGGGTCTCGGCAAGCTGGCGCAGGAACCGCCCCGGCGTCTCGAAGGCACGGTGCATGTTCCACAACGGGCAGGCGCCGCCGAACCGGGCGAATTGGAGCCGCGTCGCCGAATGGCGCTTGGTGATGGTGCCCGCCTGGTCGACCCGGACGAAGAAGAACGGGATCCCCTTGAGCCCGGGGCGCTGCATGGTGGAAAGCCGGTGTGCCACCTGCTCGATCGAGGCGCCGAAACGGTCGGCCAGCCGTTCGAGATCGTGCCTTGTCTCGTGCGCGGCCTCCAGAAAGGCGCGGTAAGGCATCAGCGCCGCCCCGGCGAAATAGTTGGCAAGCCCGATCCGGGCGATGTCGCGTGCCGCCCCGCTCTGGAACCGGGCGAGGTCGAGGGTGGCCTCAAGCAGGTCGCGCCGGGCCAGCAGGGCGATCTGGTGCAGAAGCTGAAAGCGCCGGGTGGGTTCCTCCACCCGCGACGAGACCAGCAGCCGCCGCGCTTCGGGGTCGTAATGGCGCAGCCGCGGCATGTCGGCGGTGGCCAGTTCGATCCCCTCGGCGGCCAGCGCCGCGCGCACGCCCGCCATGATGTCGCCGCCCGCGCCGGTCGCGAAACGTTCGGCCGCGCGGTCGATGGCGTCAAGGTAGTTGTCGCAATAGTGGAAGAAGTCGCGCACCTCCTCCCATGGCGAGGGGCGCAGCGCCGTGTCCTCGCGCCCCAGCGCCTCGTCGAGCGAGGCAAGCCGCTCATGGGTCTGCCGGTAGGCCCGGTGCAGGTCGAGAAAGGCGCGGGCCAGCGCGGGCGCGTTCGACGCCACCAGCCGCAGGTCCGAAAGCGGCGGCGCGGCGGGGCCGAACACCGGGTCCGCCATTGCCTCGCGCATGTCCGAAACCACGCGCTCCGCGTCGCCGGTGGTCAGTTCGGTCACGTCGAGGCCGAATTCCTGCGCCAGTTGCAGCACCACGCCCGCGGGCACCGGCCGGTGGTTGTTCTCCATCTGGCTGAGGTAAGGGAGCGAGACGCCGAGCTTCTGCGCGAACAGCTTCTGCGTCAGCCCGAGCCGGGTGCGCATCTCGCGCAGCTTCGCGCCTGCGTAGAGTTTCCGGGTCGCCATGGCTGCCTCGTGGCCGGGTTTGCAAAGCGCAGGGTATAGCTTGCAAACCCCGGCTGGCAAGGGCGGCGGCATCGCCCGCGGCGGGCCGGGCAGGGGATTTTCCGCCGCCTCTCGGCCTTCGGCCAATCGTTCGCCGCTGAAAACCTGCCACTGGCAGCTTTTCCGGGCGCGGCTTGCCCCGAGGATATTCGGATCAAGGCGAAATGATTGCGGCGCCGCGCCAACCCCGTTCAGGCGGCGATGCGCGGCAGGCGCAGCAGCGCCTCAAGCCCGGTGTTGCCCTCGGTCAGGTCCGCAAGGCTTACCCGGTCGAGCCTTGCGTAGAATGCTTCGAGCGCCTCGGACATCAGGCAGCCAAGCTTGCAGACACCGGCAAGCGGGCAGGTGTTCTCGCCCGTGGGGAAACATTCGACGAAGGGCCGCCCGCCTTCGAAGGTGCGGAACACCGTGCCCACGACGATCTCGGAGGGCGGGTGGGCCAGCCGCAGCCCGCCGCCGCGCCCGCGCAGGGTTTGCACGAAACCTTCCTGCCCAAGCAGGTGAATGACCTGTGCCAGATGGTTCTCGGACGCATTGCAGCGTTCGGCGATGTCGCGCTTGCGCAGGGTCCGCTGCGGGTTGACCGCGCAGATCATCAGCACCCGCATCGCCAGATTGGTCCGTGTCGTCAGGCGCATGTGGTTCCTCCTGTCGCGGCCGGCGGCAGCTGGCAACATGGCACAGAAGGTTCAAGAGATGTTTGATATACATCAAACAGGCAGGACGCGGGCAAAAGGCCCCGCCGGGGCGGGGCCTGCCGGAAAAAGGGCCGACAAGACAGGCGCGGGGCGCGCCTGAAGCGTTTCCGCGGTTTCGAACCGGAAAACCCTGTCGGGTTTTTCTGAAATCGCCTTACTTCGGTCCGATGATCATCACCATCTGGCGACCTTCAAGCTTGGGCATGTTCTCGACCTTGCCCACCTCGGCCACATCGGCGGCAACGCGGTGCAGAAGCTCCATCCCCAGTTGCTGGTGCGCCATCTCGCGGCCACGGAACCGCAGCGTGATCTTCACCTTGTCGCCTTCGCCCAGGAATTTCAGCACGTTGCGCATCTTGACATCGTAATCGTGGGTATCGGTTCCGGGGCGGAACTTGATTTCCTTGATCTCGATGGTCTTCTGCTTCTTGCGGGCATCGGAATCGCGCTTCTGCTGTTCGTACTTGAACTTGCCGAAGTCCATGATCTTGCAGACCGGGGGATCCGCGTTCGGCGAGATTTCCACCAGATCGAGACCGACGTCCTGCGCCATGGCCATCGCGCGCGCGGGGGTCACGACGCCGACATTCTCGCCCTCGGCGCCGATCAGGCGAATCTCGGGCGCACGGATACGGTCGTTCACGCGCGGGCCGGTTTCGCGTTGCGGCGGGGCGTTGTGAGGTCTGCGGGCTATGGCGGCACTCCTTTCGGGCTGTTGTCGGGTCGGGTGTTGTCGGGTCAGGCATGTCGTCATGCCTGATGGCGCGCAAAATAGTCGGATGCGCCTGCGGTTTCAAGCCGCTATCATGCCTTCGAAGCCTTTGCGGCGGGCAGGGCGCTGCCGACTCCGGCGGGGTGCGGCGATTGTGCTTTCCATGCCGGGGTGGTTCTGACAAAAGGGCCGCGTCAGGAACCGCACCTTGTCTTCTGAGGGAAACACTATGAACAGAAATCTGATTATCGGGATCATCCTCGTCCTGGTGGCCGCCGGGGGCTACTACCAGTTCAGCTACCTCCCGGCGCAGCGCGCCGCGGAAGAAGCCGCCCGCGCCGAAGAAGCCCGGATCGCCGCCGAGGCCGCCGCTGCCGCGGAGGCCGCCGCTGCCGCGGAAGCCGCCGCCGCAGCGGAAGCTGCCGCCGCCGAAGCCGAAGCCGCTGCGGAAGCCGAAGCTGAAGCGGCTGCCGCTGCGGAAGCCGAAGCTGCCGAAGAAGCGGCTGAAGAGCCGGTGACTGAGGAAGCGCCCACCGAGGAAGCGCCCGAAGAAGTGCCTGCCGAGGAGGCTGCCGAAGAAGCTCCTGCCGAGGAGGCTGCCGAAGAAGCGCCTGCCGAGGAAGCCACCGAAGAAGCGCCTGCCGAGGAGGCTGCCGAAGAAGCGCCTGCCGAGGAAGCTACCGAAGAAGCGCCTGCCGAGGACGCCACGGAGGAAACCGCCACCGATGCGGTCGAGGACGAAGCCGCCGCCGAGGACGTGCTGACCGAGGAAGGTTTCAACGTCGCCGGTATCGTCGCGCTGATTGATGAATCCTCGCTCGATCCGATCCAGAAGGCCACGCTGCGCGGCGCCGTCGAGGCGGCGGGCAACAATCCTGCGCTGGTGCAGGGGGCTATCACCGCCGTGCGCGAGGCGCTGGGGCTCTGATCCCGGCCACGCCCTCCCGGTCAATGAGGCCGGGGGGCGCTACCGGGGAAAGGCAGGCCATGCCGGTCGGAAAGGGACGGCTGGGGCCCGAAGCGCCCGGTCCAGCCCGGACAGCCGCTTCAGCGGCCCGGGCAGCGGGGCATCGGCCCTGTTCCGCAAAGTCGAGCGACACGGCCCGCAGACATCCCCCGAACAGAAACGCCGCGCCGGTTTCCCGGCGCGGCGTTTTCGCAAGCACAGAGGCCGCACCTACACCCCGTCACCCACGAAAGCCTTCTCCACCACATATTCCGCCGGGTCCGAATTGGCCCCCTCGCGCAGCCCGGCCGCTTCGAGGATCGCCTTGACGTCGATGTTGAACTCCAGCGAGCCGCAGACCATGGCCCGGTCGCCCGCCGGGTCGAGGGGCGGCAGGCCGAGGTCGTCGAACACCTTGCCCGAGGCGAGGTTGTCGGTGATCCGGCCCATGCGCGCCGAGGGTTCGCGGGTGGTGGTGGGGTAGTAAAGCAGCTTGTCGCCCACGAATTCGCCGATCAGCGGGTCGTCGCGCAGCCCTTCGACCAGTTCGCGGCCGTATTCCAGTTCCGCCTGATCGCGGCAGGTGTGCATCATGATCACCTGATCGTAACGATCATAGGTTTCCGGGTCGCGCATCAGGCTGGCGAACGGGGCGATCCCGGTGCCGGTGGCAAGGAACCACAGCCGCTTGCCCGGCAACAGCGCGTCAAGCACCAGCGTGCCCACCGGCTTGGGCCGCAGGATGATTTCATCCCCCGGCTGGATATGCTGCAATTTCGAGGTCAGCGGCCCGTCCGGCACATTGATGGAGTAGAACTCCAGCTCCTCGTCCCAGCTCGGCGAGGCGATGGAATAGGCGCGCAGCAGGGGTTTGCCGTTGTCGCCCATCAGCCCGATCATCACGAATTCACCCGAACGGAACCGCAGCGATGCGGGCCGGGTCACGCGGAACGAGAACAGCCGCTCGGTCCAGTGCCGGACGGCGGTCACGGTCTGCGCATCGGGCAGGGTCTTGACGGGGATTGCCTTGGCGTGGGTCACGGCTTGGTTCACGGGACTCTGATCTGTCATTGCGCTTCGGTCCTTCTAATACGCTGTGGCCCGGCAGGTTGGAAGCCGCAAATCGCACCCGCAGGCGCGACGAAATGTTGCGGGCGGGCCGGGACGGTCACGCCCGTCACGCCCGCAGGCGCGACTGATAGTCATGCGCGCGCCAGTCGGCGCGGAACAGCCATTGCCCTTCCGGCTGGCGGGCGGCGAGATCGGCGGAAATCTCGGCCTCGTCGAAGCCCGAGCGGCGCAGCATTGTGTATTGATCGGCGATCACATGCCCCGCCGCGCGCAGCCGCCCCTTGTAGCCCATCAGCCGCAGCCGCCGGGCGACGGTAAAGCCGCGCCCGTCGCTGAAGGCCGGAAAGGCCACCCGGATCAGCTCCAGCCGCCCGAGATGCGGGGCAAGCGCGGTCGGGTCGGTGTCGGGCGGCAGGTCGGCGGCGCGGGCGGTGGCCAGTTCCGCGCTGTCCGGGGCGGCGAAGCGGCCGGTGAAATCCTCGGGCACGAAGCCCCTGTCGGTGACGATCACATTCACGCTCATGCCGCGTTCTCCCTGTGCAGCGGGCCGCGCACGATGCGGCCGTCGATGAAATGGATGCCGCATTCGGTCTTGTCGCTGCCGCGCCAGCGTCCGGCGCGCGGATCCTCGCCCTCGGCCACCGGAGAGGTGCAGGGGGCGCAGCCGATCGACGGATAGCCCTGCGCGACCAGCGGGTGTTTCGGCAGCCGGTTGTTCAGCATGTAGTCCTGCACGTCCTGCGGCCCCCAATGCGCCAGCGGATTGACCTTGATCCGGCCGGTGCCCGCCTCGGCCTCGAAGAAATCCAGCGCCTGCCGCGTGCCGCCCTGGAACCGCTTGCGGCCGGTGATCCAGGCGTCATGGCCGGAAAGCGCCTGTTCCAGCGGCTCGGTCTTGCGCAGGGTGCAGCAGGCGTCGGGGTCGCTGCGATGCAGATTGCCGCCGGGGTCGCGCGCGGCCACCCCGGCCGGATCGGCGCGGATCACCCGCAGATCGCGCAGGTCGAGGCGGCGGGCCAGATCGGCCTGATAGGCGAGGGTTTCGGGAAACAGCATCTCGGTGTCGATGAACAGCACCGGCGTTGCGGGCGCCATGACCGAAATCAGATGCAGGAGCACCACCGATTCCGCCCCGAAACTCGACACCAGCGCCACCCGCCCCAGATCGGGGTCGCGCAGCACATGGCTGAGCACCGCGACCGCCGCGTGGTGGCGGTAGCGGTCGTTCAGCGCCGCCACCCGGTCGGCGACGGGGGCGAGGCCCTCGCCCGACAGTCTGATCACGTCACGCGGCATTGCGCTGCCCCTCCTGCGGCGGGTAGAGCGCGGCCTTGAACGGCGCGGGGCCGAGGCGGCGGAAGGCGTCGATGAAGGTCTCGGCCGGGCTGTTGCGAAGACCCAGATAGGCGCGCAGCAGCCGTTCGATGGCCGGAACGATCTGGTCATAGGCAAAGCCCGGTCCGGCGCGTTCGCCGATGGCGGCGGTCTCGGTATGGTCGCCGCCCAGGGTGATCTGGTAGTTCTCCACCCCGGCGCGGTCGAGCCCGAGAATGCCGATATGGCCGACATGGTGATGGCCGCAGGCGTTGATGCAGCCCGAGATCTTGATCTTGAGCCGGCCGATCTCCTCTTCCAGCCCCAGCGCCCTGAAATGGGTGGCGATCTCCTGCGCGACCGGGATCGACCGCGCGGTCGCCAGCGCGCAGTAATCCATGCCGGGGCAGGCGATGATGTCCGACAAAAGCCCCACATTGGCGGTGGCAAGCCCGGCACCCGCCAGCGCGTCGTAGACCGCGGGCAGGTCCGACTTGTGGACATGCGGCAGGATCACGTTCTGCTCGTGGCTGATGCGCAGCTCGTCATGGCCGTGGCGTTCGGCCAGATCGGCCATGACCCGCATCTGTTCGGCGCTGGCATCCCCCGGCGTCCCGCCATGCGCCTTGAGGCTGATGGTGACGATGGCGTAATCCGGCTGACGGTGTTCGCTCAGGTTCGTCTCCGCCCAGCGGCGATAGGCGGGGTTCGCCAGCGCGATCTCATGTGCCTCGGTCGGCGCCTCGCGGAAGGCGGGCGGGGCGAAGGCGGCCTCGATCCCGCGCAGGAGCGCCTGGTCGGCGCCGGTGAACTGCGGCCGGATTTCCGCGAAGCGGCGCTCCACCTCGGCGCGGAAGTTCTCCAGCCCGTTCTCGAACACGGTGATCTTGATGCGGGCCTTGAACTTGTTGTCGCGCCGCCCGGCCGAGTTGTAGGCCGACAGGATCGCCTCGATATAGGGCAGCAGATCGGATTGCGGCAGGAACTCGCGGATCACCGCGCCGATCATCGGGGTGCGGCCGAGGCCGCCGCCGACGATCACCTCGAATCCGGGCGCTCCGCTGGCGTCGCGCACCATGCGCAGCCCGATGTCATGGGCGCGGGTCACGGCGCGGTCGTTGGGGCTGCCGGTGATGGCGATCTTGAACTTGCGCGGCAGGAACTGGAACTCGGGGTGGTCGGTGGACCATTGCCGCAGCAGCTCCGCCACCGGGCGCGGGTCGGCGATCTCGTCGGCGGCGGCCCCGGCGAAATGGTCGGCGGTGACGTTCCTGACCGTGTTGCCCGAGGTCTGGATCGCGTGCATCCCGACATCGGCCAGCGCCGAGAGGATCGCGGGCACGTCGGGCAGCTTCGGCCAGTTGAACTGGATGTTCTGGCGGGTGGTGAAATGGCCGTAGCCCTTGTCCCAGCGTTCGGCGATATACGCCAGTTGCCGCATCTTGCGGCTGTCGAGCGTGCCATAGGGGATCGCCACCCGCAGCATGTAGGCATGGAGTTGCAGGTAAAGCCCGTTCATCAGCCTGAGCGGCCGGAACTCGTCCTCGGTCAGCGAGCCGTCGAGGCGGCGGGCGATCTGGCCCGAGAACTGGGCGACGCGGGTGCGGACGAAGGCTTCGTCGAAGTCGTTGTAGCGATACATGGCGGGAACCTCGGGCGTGGTGTCGGCGGAGGGTGCGGGAGCCTCCGGCGGGAGTATTTATGGCAAGATGAAGGGTCAGGCCGCGCCTGCCTGCTTGCCGTGGTTGTAGTTGGAGGGGCCGCGGGTGCGGAATGTCTCGCGGAAATGCACGGGTTCGGGGCCGCGCGGGCCGGGGCGGGCCTCGGCGAGATAGGCACCGACCACCTCATGCCCCCGGACCGAGGCATCGAGCAGGCGGATCTGGGCGTGGGCCTCGTCCTCGATCAGTTCGGCGTCAAGGTGGTCGCGGCTCCAGCGGTCGTCGGGGGTCAGCCAGACGGTATCGCCTTCGCGCAGATCGTTGGCGGTGATGACCTTGGGGGTGAAACGGCGGCTCATGGCAGGGTCTTTCTCAGTTCGGGAAGGCGGGCGGCGGTTTCGTGCGGCGCAAGGCCGCAAAGCATGATCGCGGGGCCGTCGAGACAGGCGGCGGCTGCGGGCAGCCGCGCAAGGGTGGTGGCGAGGATGCGTTCGTCGGCGCGCGAGGCGTTCTCGACCAGCGTCACGGCCATGTCCGGCGCGGCGCCGTGCATCATCAGCCGCCCCTGCACGAAGCGCGCGGCGCGCTTGCCCATGTAGACCGCCGCGACGGCGCCGGGGCGGGCCAGTGCGCGCCAGTCCTGTTCGGCGAAGCCCTCGGCGTCGTGGCCGGTCAGAAGTGTCAGCGCGCCGTTGCGGCCGCGCCGGGTCAGGCTGCGGCCGATCGCGGCGGCGGCGGCGGCGGCGGCGGTAAGGCCGGGCACGATCCGCCATTCGATGCCGGCGGCGTCGAGCGCGTCGGTCTCTTCCTCCAGCCGGCCGAAGATGCCCGCGTCGCCCGATTTCAGCCGCACCACCCGCGCGCCGCTGCGGGCGGCACCGATCATGGCGGCGTTGATGTCGGCCTGAGGGGTCGAGGGGCCGAAGCCCTCCTTGCCCGCGGCGATCCGTTGCGCGGTGGCGGGAATCAGGTCGAGCACGCCGGGGCCGATCAGCCGGTCGTGGATCACCACTTCGGCCGCGCCGATCATCCGCGCCGCGCGCAGCGTCAGGTGGTCGGGATCGCCCGGCCCGGCGCCGACGAAGGTGACGACGCCGGGGGTGGGGAGGTCATGCGCGGAAGGGGTGGTCGCTTGCATCGGGGGACTCGGGGTTGGGTCTCGGGCAGGGGTTTGCCCCCCGAATATAGGATAATTTCCCTGAATTATGCGAGTAGGGCTTGCGAATAAGGAAATTCACCCCGATACTGTGCCATGCAAAAACCGATGTTCCTGCGAATGGGGGAATGACGAATGACGGTCCGGCTCGACGAGATCGACAGGAAAATTCTTGCGGCCTTGCAGGAGGATGCGGGCCGGTCGCTTGACGAGATCGCGAAGCGGGTGGGTTCATCCAAGACCCCGGTGTGGAACCGGATCCGCCGGATGAGAGAGGCGGGGGTGATCCTGCGCACCACCGCGCTGCTCGACCCCGAGGCGCTGGGGCTGGAGGCGTGTTTCTTCGTGCTGGTGCGCACCTCGGAGCATGAGGCCGAATGGCAGCGCCGGTTCCTTGCCACGGTGCAGGCCCGGCCCGAGGTGCTGGAGGCGCACCGGCTGGCGGGCGATATCGACTATATCCTCAAGGTGCGGGTGCCGAATGCGCGGGCCTACGACCAGTTCTATCAGGCGCTGATCGCCGAGGTGAAGATCCACAACGTCACGGCGCTGCTGTCGATGGAGGAAATCAAGGCCACGACGATGCTGCCGGTGTAGGGGGCGGGATCGCCCGGCCTGCGCGGAAGGGCGCGCCCCCGGATCACGGCCCCAGCGTGAAGCACTGGATGGAGCGGGTCTGAAGGCGGCGGCAGGCGAGGTCGGCCTGATCCTGCGAGAGTCCCATGAGATTCGCCTCCCAGCCGCCCGGGCGCTGCACCACCCGGCGCAGGGCGCCGTCGAGCGCGCCCGGCTCGGACAGGGCGGTTTGCAGCAGGAGCCGCTCGGCCGAATCGCGGGTCGGATGGCGGCCGAGGTTCACCCCCCAGTGCCGCCCGCCCGAGGTCGAGACCCGGGTGACCACCTCGGGTTCCGGTTCGGCCCGGGCCGGGGTGGGGGTGGGAATGCGCGTGGCCGCCGTCATCACGATTTCGCCGGGGCGGGCGTGCGGCCGGACCCGGGCCGGGGACGGGGCGGCCATCGAAGCGGTCTGGACGATGTTCTCGGGCCGCCCCTCGCCGGTGTCTCCGGCAATGTCCTGCGCCAGTTCCGCCACCTCGGCCCCGACCGCCGCCGCATCGACGACTCGGAACGGAAGCGGCTCGGCCGGGGCCCGCGGCTGGGCGATCGGTTCGGACAGGGCGAGGAACGGCAGCCCGCCGGTCTCGGCCCGTGCGACCTCGACGGTTTCGGGGCGGTCGGCCGGGTGCTCCTGCCCCGCCTCGGCAAGCGCGCCAGCCTGTTCGCCGGTCTCTGCCGGTGCTTCGGCCATCAGCGTTTCGGGACGCGGCATCGGGGCCGGGGTCGTCTCATCCGCTTCGGCCACGATCACCGGGGCTTCGGTCGTTTCCGCCGTTCCGGCCTGCGCCTCGGGGCGCGGCATCGGCGGGGTGTCGGGAAGGGGCGGGGCGGCCTCGACCACCTCGAAGGGGATCGGTTCGGCCCCGGCCTGCGCCGCCACATCGGCGATCACGCCGGAAATGTCCTGTTGCAGCGCGATCAGCATCTCTTCGGCGGGCTGCGGGATCGGGCGCGGCTGCGGCCGGGGCGAGCGCGCCACCGCCGTTACCAGCCGGATCGTCTTGGCCGCGGGCTGGCTGCCGCTCGCCGCGGGCGTCGCCGCCGCATTGAGCGAGACCGCGGGCGGCGGCACCTCGGCCACCCGGTTCGGGGCGCGGTTGAAGCCCATGTCCATCAACTCGGCCATCCTGGCGTTGCGCTGCGCGGTCGAGGTGCCGCCGAAGACGGTGGCGATGATCCGCTTGCCGCCGCGTTCGGCCGAGGCGGTCAGGGTGAAGCCCGCCGCGCGGGTATAGCCGGTCTTGATCCCGTCGGCGCCGCGATAGCTTTCCAGAAAGCGGCGGTTGGTATGGTTGACCCGCGCCACGCCGGCATCCGCGGACAGCCGCGAGAACAGGTTGTAATATTGCGGAAAATCGTAGAACAGCCGCCGCCCCAGCGTGTTCATGTCGCGCGCGGTGGAAAGATGCCCCTCGCGCGTCAGCCCGTGGGCGTTGCGGAAGGTCGAGTTGGTCATTCCCAGCGCGCGGGCGGTGCGGTTCATCCGCTCGGCAAAGGCGGCTTCGGAACCCGAGATCGCCTCGCCGATGGCGGTGGCGGCGTCGTTCGCCGAACGGATCGCGGCGGCGCGGATCAGGTTTTGCAACGATATCCGCTGCCCGGCCCGCAGCCCCAGCCGCGAGGGCGGTTCCGCCGCCGCCTTGGCCGAGACCGTGACCATGGTATCAAGCGAGATCTCGCCCCGCCGGATCGCGTCGAAGGCGATGTAAAGCGTGAGCATCTTGGTCAGAGAGGCCGGATGCAGCCGCGTGTCGGCATTGCGCGAATGCAGCACCTCGCCGGTGCGGGCATCGACCACGATCGCCGCATAGGGCTGGGCCTGCGCCGGTGCGGCAAGGGCAAGGGGCGCCAGCACAAGAAGCGCGAGCGCGATGGTTTGCATCAAACGGCTGTTGTGCAGCCACTGCCCCGGACGGTCCGTCACGTGCTCTGTCCCTTGCTCTGCCTCGTGGCCCCGGTATTGGTTGCGGTCTTTGCCGCGCGGGTGCCTTTGCACACAGGCTAACACGAGCGGGGCCATGGGAAAAGCCCAAATGAGTCAATGACTTTGCCGGGGGCGTGCCGGAAGGATTGCGGCAGGATTGTGGCGGCCAGGAGGGGTGGCAGATATGGGGCCAGGGCGGGGCCCGACCTCAAGCTATGGGGCCCCGGGGTCCGGGGGCCAGGGCCCGGGCCTCTCAGCCCGCCAGACCGGCGAGCAGGCGCGGAAGCGCCGACAGGTCGGGCAGTTCGCGGAACCGCGCATGGCCGTGCGGCGGATCGGCGGCTTCCAGCGCCCAGGCGGGGCCGCCCTGCGGCACATGGACGCCCCAGCCCCCGGCCTCGATCACCGGCAGCACGTCCGAGCGCAGCGAGTTGCCCACCATCAGCGCCCGCTCCGGCCCGTGACCGTGGCGGGCGAAGACCCTGGCATAGATCTCGGGCGTCTTTTCCGAGACGATCTCGACCCCGTGGAACAGGTCGGCAAGGCCGGAACGTTCCAGCTTGCGTTCCTGATGCGCCAGATCGCCCTTGGTGATCAGCACCACCCGGAATGCGCCCGCGACCTTGGCCACCGCCTCGCGGGCATGGGGCAGCAGGTCCACCGGATGGTCGAGCATCTCGCGCCCGGCGGCGAGGATTTCCGCCGTGACCGTTCCCGGCAGATCGCCCCCGGTGATCTCCAGCGCCGCTTCCAGCATCGACAGGGTGAATCCCTTGACCCCGTAGCCATAGAGCCGCAGGTTGCGCCACTCAGCCTCGATCAGCCGCGCGTCAAGCTCGGCCGGGTCGGCCCGGTCCTGCATCAGTTCGGCAAACCGCGCCTTCGCCCGGTGGAAGAAGGTCTCGTTGTGCCAGAGCGTGTCGTCGGCGTCGAAGCCTATGGTGGTCAGTCGGGTCATGCGCGTCCTCTGCCCCCGATGTGCCGTCTTGGCGGGCGCGTTGCAAGGGGGCTGTGCCGGTGCGGTCTCCTGGCGGTGGCGGGCAGGACCACGGGGAGCAGAACCACGCGAAGCAGAACTACGGGGCGGAGAGGCCGAGACGGTCTTTTCCTTGCGTTCGGCCAAGGCTCGGATAGATTGTTTCCGTATCGCGTAACAAGGACCGAGCAGCATGGCCAGAACGCCGAAGTCGCCTGCCTCCACCCCCGCCACCCGCAAGCCGCGCAGCACCGGGGGCCGCAGCCGGACCACCGCGAAACCGGCGGGAAAACCGGCAGCCGCAACGCCAGCGGCCAAGGTGGCCACGGCGAAGCCCGTGCCGCAACGCGCGAAGAAACCCGCACCCGAAGCCGTCCCTGAAACCACCCCGGCGACCGCGCCCGCTGCCATACCGGAAGCCACTCCGGAACCCGCCGGAACCCCGCCGCTTGTCGCCGTCGCCGTGCCGCAACTGCGCAAGCGCGAGTTGGTCGAGCGGGTCGCCGGACTGTCCGGCGTGAAGAAGAAGGACGTGAAGGCGGTGGTCGAGGCCACGCTGGCGGTGCTGGGCGACGCCCTCGCGGCGGGGGAGGAACTGAACCTGCCGCCCCTGGGCAAGGCACGGATCAACCGGCAGAAAGACGGCGCGCGGGGCCGGATGATGGTGATCCGGCTGCGCCGCAATACCGGCGAGGAAAGCGCGCAAGACCCCCTTGCGGCGCCCGCCGACTGACGGTAATACCCCGCCAGCGGGTGATTAGCTCAGTGGTAGAGCGCTTCGTTCACATCGAAGATGTCGGGGGTTCAAATCCCTCATCACCCACCATGTTTCCGGGGCGCGCGCACCGAAAGGGCGCGCGCCCCGTTTCGTTTCGGGCTCAGCCCCGGCCGGGCGCGCGCATCAATATCACCATCGTGACCAGCAGCAGGGCGGTGCCCGCAAGCGCGGCGGGGCCGAGGCGTTCGCCGAACAGCGCAAAGGCCAGCAGGGCGGCGGTCAGCGGCTCGGACAGCGTGAGCAGGCTTGCCGGTGTCGCCGCCGTCGTCTTCATGCCCCGGAAATAAAGCAGATAGGCCAGCCCCGTGGGCACGAGGCCGATATAGAGCAGCACCGCCCAGACCGGTCCGCCCCAGTCCGCCGGATCGGCCCCGGCCATCAGGGCCAGCGGCAGCAGGATCACCGCCCCGGCGCCGAATCCGGTGACGATGATCTTGCCCGGATCGTGCCGTGCGGCGAGGCTGCGGCTCAGCAGCACGAAGCCCGCGTAGGACGCGGCCGAGCCGCAGGCCCAGGCCACGCCCGCGGGCCGCGCATCCTCGGGCAGCGGCGCGCCGATCAGCAGCGCCGCGCCCGCCAGCCCCAGCACCAGCGCGACCAGAACCGGCCGCGTCACCCGCTCGCCCAGCGTCAGCGTGGCCAGCCCGCCGACGATCACCGGGGCCGAACAGATGGTGATGAGCGTCGCCAGCGCCACGCCGATATCGGCCACCGCCTGAAAGTAGCAAGCCTGATAGGCGGCCATGGCAAGACCGACCCCGGCGATGCGCGGCCGGTCGCGGCCCGGAAACCGGAACATCCCGGCCCCCAGCCGCCACCAGCACCAGAGCGCGAGCAGCGGCACGGCAAGCCCCAGCCGGAAGAAGCCGATGACCAGCGGCGACAGCGCCTCCAGCCCGCCGAGCAGGTGCGAGGCCACCCCGACCGTGCCCCAGAGCACGGCGGCCAGCAGCACCAGCAGCGGCCCCGATACCGGCAGACCCGGCCGGGCGGCGGCCCGATCCCGCGCGGCGGCGGTCATCCGCGCCGCGCCGCGCGAAAGGGTGCGCGCCCCGGGGCGAGGGTTCGGACGTGACGCATCGGGCTGGCTTCCTTTCGGCTTCGGCTGGCGGCCACGATAGGCGGGCACGGCCGCCGCCGCAACGGGCCGAAGGCCGCGCCGGGCGTTCCAAAGCCGTCAAGCCGAAGACAGGGCGGCATTCAGGCGCCGCTTGCGTTTTCCCGGTGCGGGGGCATTCATCCATGGTGCCGTCGCAACCCGGCCGGGCATGCGGAAATCCGGCGGACGATTGCCGGGCCAGCGGACGATTGCCGGGAAGGGCAGGGCGCGCGGGGTATTCGCGGCACACGCCCCTTCCCCGCGCCTGACGACCGCCGGTGCGGCACCTTCCGATCGGCCTGCCCGTCGCGATCCGTGATCGGTGCCGGGGCGGGGCGGCGCCATCCCCGGCACGGTTCCGCGGGCTTGAATTCAGGCTTCGAGCTTGAAAGAAAGCGACACGCGCGCGCGGAACGCGGCGACCTTTCCATCCTCGATCTTCATGTCCAGCTTCACCACCTCGGCCACCCGAAGATCGCGGATCGAACCGGACGCCGCCTCCACGGCCTTCCGGCCCGCATCCTCCCACGAGGTTTCGCTGACGCCGACGACCTCGACAATCTTGTAGACACCTTCCGCCATAACGACCTCCTCCGGACCTGTTTCCCGACCGCCATCGGGCGGGCCACCGGATCATATCACATTTCGGCCCGGGATGCGCGGCCGGCCTGCCGCTCCCTTCCGAGGCCGGGGATTGCCGGCCCGCCGGATACCTGCACAGAATGGCCGCGCAACGAACGGAGAATGACCATGACCTATACCATCGACCGCAGGCTTGCCGGACTGAGCCTTGACGAGGCGGATGCCCGCACCCGCAAGGTGCTTGCCGACCACGGCTTCGGCGTGCTGACCGAGATCGACGTCCGGGCGACCCTGAAGAACAAGCTCGACGTTGATATGCCGGGCTACCGTATCCTTGGCGCGTGCAGTCCGAAGATGGCGCATCGGGCCATCGGGCTGGAGCCGCGCGTGGGCGCCATGCTGCCCTGCAACGTCATCCTGCGCGAGGTCGCGGGCGGGGTCGAGGTCAGCGCCATCGACCCGGTGGTCTCGATGCAGGCCATCGACAATGCCGGGTTGAAGGATGTCCTTGCCGAGGTGCGCGGGATGCTGGACAAGGCGGTCAGCGCGCTCTGACGCCGACCGTCCGGGCGGGGCGCTGCCGTCCCGGGCGGGCGCCCCCCGGAACGCGCCCGGCCGCTTCAGACCGCCGCATGGCCGACGCAACGAAAAGCAGTGCAGAATCAGGGCGCCCTGTTATCAAGGCAGGGAAAAAGCCGGGTTTGCCAGGAAAGCGCGACCATGAAGAACCGCATCCCCCTTGTCAGCCTTGTGGCGTTGTTCGCATTCACCCTTTCGGGCTGCAAGGACGAGACCGGCCCGGCCGACACCGCGCCGCCGCCGGTCGAGGCGGGCTTTGTCACCCTGTCGGCGCAGGCGGTTCCCTTCGCGATGGAACTGCCGGGACGGGTTCTGGCATCCGCGACGGCGGAAATCCGGCCCCAGGTCAACGGCATCGTGCGCCAGCAGGAGTTCCGGGAAGGGTCCGAGGTGCGGGCGGGCGACATCCTCTACCGGCTTGAGGCCGATGCCTTTCAGGCCGCCCATGACGCCGCTGCGGCCACGCTTCAGGGCGCCGAAGCCGCGCTTGCGGGGGCCGAGGCGCGCTTCAACCGGACGCAACGGCTGGCCCAGACCGCTACGGCCAGCGCGCAGGCCCTGGACGATGCCCGGGTCGGGCTTTTGCAGGCGCAGGCCAATGTCGCCGCCACCGCCGCGGCGCTGGAGGCGGCGCGGATCAACCTTGACAATACCGTGATCCGGGCCCCGATCCGGGGGCGGATCGGAACGTCCGCGGTCAGCGTCGGCTCGCTGGTGACGGCGAACCAGCAGGCCGCCCTGGCGACGATCCGGCAGATCGATCCGGTCAATGTCGATCTGGTGCAAAGCAGCGCCAACCGCCTGCGGCTGCGCGCCCAGAGCCAGGCCGGCACGTTCGGCCGGGGAGAAGAGCGCCCTGTCGTGCGGCTGATCCTGGAGGACGGCTCGGATTACGACCTGCCCGGGACCATATCCCTGGCCGAAATCGCCGTCAGCGAGACGACCGGCAGTTTCGCGCTGCGCGCAAGGTTCGACAATCCGGAGCGGGTGCTCAGGCCCGGCATGTTCGTGCGCGCCACGGTTCATGCGGGCCATACGCCGAACGCGTTTCTGGTGCCGCAGCGCGCCGTCACCCGCAACGCCGCCGGAGAGGCCACGGCGTTTTTCCTGACCGATGCCGATACGGTCGAATTGCGGATTTTCGAGACCGGGCGGGCCGTCGGAAACGACTGGCTGGTGACGGCGGGCGTGGCCGATGGCGACCGGGTGATCGTCGACGGGTTGCAGTCCATCTCGGACGGAACGCCGGTCCGCCCGGTCGAGGTCCGGATCGACAGCGACGGCGTGATCCGCCAGCAGATCGCGGCGCCGCGGACCGGAGCCGCGGAATGAACGCCGTCACCGCGCCGCGCCGCTCGCTTGCCAGTTTCTTCATCGGCCGCCCGATCTTTGCCATCGTTCTGGCCATCGCGACCATGCTTGCCGGTGTCATGGCGATCCTGATCCTGCCGATCTCGCAGTATCCCGACATCGCGCCGACAACCATCCGGGTCACGGCCAGCTATCCCGGCGCAACCGCCGAGGCGGTCGAGAACTCGGTCACGCGCGAGATCGAGGCGGCGATGACCGGGCTCGATGACCTGCTTTACATGGAGGCATCGTCAAGCACCGGCCGCGCGACCGTCACATTGACCTTCGACAACGCCGCCGACCCGGACCTGGTTCAGGTGGATGTGCAGAACAAGGTTTCGCCCATCGTGTCGCGGCTGCCCGAATCGGTGCAGCGCGAGGGGGTGCGGGTGTCGCGCTCGGCCTCGGACATCATGATGATCGGCAATATCGTCTCGACCGACGGGCGCTACAGCACTTTCGAGCTGTCGGATATCATGTCCACCCGTATCGAGGAAAACATCGAGCGGGTCGAGGGCGTGGGGGGCCTTCAGGTCTTCGGCTCGGGCTATGCGATGCGGGTCTGGCTGGACCCGCTGGCGCTGGCCCAGTTCCAGTTGACGCCCGCCGATGTGATCACCGCCATTCAGGTCCAGAACGTGCAGGTGACGGCGGGCTCGATCGGCGCATCGCCGATGGTTCCGGGTCAGCAGTTGCGGGCAAACATCACCGCCCAGAGCCAGTTGCAGACCAAGGAGGAATTCGGCGCCATCATCCTGAAATTCGACGAAAGCGGATCGACCGTGCGCCTGCGCGACATCGCGCGGATCGAGCTGGGCCTGGAAACCTATGGCCGCAGTTCCACCTTCAACGGCCTCCCCGCCGCCGGTTTCGGCGTGCAACTGGCCAGCGGCGCCAATGCCCTTGAAGCCGCCGATGCGGTCCATGCCGAGTTCGGCCGCCTGGCCAATACGCTGCCCCCCGGCGTCGAGATCGCCTATTCCTACGAGACGACGCCCTTCGTCCGCCTGTCGATCGAGAATGTGGTGATCACCCTGATCGAGGCCATGGTTCTGGTCTTTGTCATCCTTTTCCTGTTCCTGCAAAATTTCCGGGCGACGCTGATTCCCATGATCGCCGTGCCGGTGGTGCTGCTGGGCACATTCGGCGTGCTGGCGCTGCTGGGTTATTCGATCAACATGCTGACGATGTTCGCGATGGTCCTTGCCATCGGCCTGCTGGTCGATGACGCCATCGTCGTTGTCGAGAACGTCGAACGGATCATGACCGACGAGGGCCTGTCCGCGCGCGAGGCGACCGAGAAATCCATGGGCGAGATCACCGGCGCGCTGATCGGCATCGGTCTGGTGCTTTCGGCGGTCTTTGTTCCGATGGCCTTCTTTGCCGGGTCGGTCGGGGTCATCTACCGGCAGTTTTCCATCACCATCGCAACGGCGATGATCCTTTCGGTGCTGGTCGCGATCATCCTGACCCCGGCGCTCTGCGCCACGATGCTGCGGCCCGCGGCGCATGACAAAGGGGAATCGCGCTGGTTCGGCTGGTTCAACCGCGGTTTCGACCGGATGCTTGGCGGCTATGTCGGGCTGGTCGGGCATTTTCTGTTGCGGCCCGTGCGCGTGCTGGTGTTCTTCGCGGCCTTCGTCGGCTCGGCCTATCTTCTTTATACGCAACTGGCGGAATCCTTCCTTCCGGCCGAGGATCAGGGCGTGCTGCAAACCCAGATCTCCCTGCCCGCGGGCGCGAATGCCGCCAGGACGCAGGCCGTCATCGATCTGGTCGAGGATTATTACCTGACGCACGAGGCCGATGCGGTCCAAAGCGTTTTCATGAACCTCGGCTTCTCCTTCGGCAGCAGCGGTGAAAATTCCGCCTCGGGTTTCGTGCGGCTGAAGGATTTTTCCGAACGCACCGATCCGCATCTCGGCGCGGCGGCGGTGGCGGAACGCGCAAGGGCCTATTTCCGCCAGATCAGGGATGCGGATATCTTCGTGCTGTCGCCGCCCACCATTCGCGGGCTTGGCCAGTCGGACGGGTTTTCCATGTATCTGGAGGACAGCGGCAATCAGGGCCGCACCGCGCTGACCGAAGCCAGCAACCGGCTGGCCGGTGTGGCGGGGCAAAGCCCCGATATCGCCAATCTTCGCGGCAATACCCGGACGCTGGAAAGCGAATTGCGGGTGGTCATAGATCAGGAAAAGGCCGGCGCGCTTGGCGTGAGCCTGCAAGCGGCGAATGCCCTGCTCAGAACCGGCTTCGCGGGCACCTATGTCAACGACTTTATCCTGAACGATGAAATCAGGCCGGTCCATGTGCAGGCCGATGCCCGCTACCGGATGCAGCCCGACGATATCGGCCGCTGGTATGCGCGGAATTCACAGGGCGAGATGGTGCCCTTCTCGGCCTTTTCGACCACGAGATGGGAACAGGGCTCGCCCTCGCTCAACCGTTTCAACGGCACCGCCGCCGTGTCCATGCAGGGAACGACGGCGGCGGGGGCCAGCTCGGGCGATGTCATGGACCGGATGGAACAGCTGGTCGCCGATCTGCCCGGTGCCTATGCCGTGTCGTGGACGGGCCTGTCCTATCAGGAACGGCTTGCCGGGGCGCAGGCCGTGCTGCTTTATGCGGTCTCGATCCTTGTCGTCTTCCTGTGTCTCGCGGCGCTTTACGAAAGCTGGTCGGTTCCGCTTTCGGTCATCCTGGCGGTCCCCGTGGGCATTTTCGGGACGGTGCTTGCGGCCTGGCTGTTCGGGCTGGACAACGACGTTTACTTCAAGGTGGCGATGCTGACGACGATGGGGCTGGCGGCCAAGAACGCGATCCTGATCGTGGAATTCGCAAGGTCGCTGCATGAGCGCGGCCGGACTCTGACCGACGCCATCCTGGAGGCCGCCCGCCTGCGCCTGCGCCCGATCATCATGACATCGCTTGCCTTCAGCCTCGGGGTTCTGCCGCTGGCGATCTCCAGCGGTGCCGGGTCGGGCGCCCAGAACGCCATCGGCATCAGCGTCCTTGGCGGCATGATCGCCGCAACCGTCCTTGGCGTGTTTTTCGTGCCGATCTTCTTCTACATGGTCGCCAGGCTGGCCGGAATGAAGGCGCGCCCTGCGCCGGAACCCGACCAGCCGTAACCGTCAGGCGGGCGCGCGGGTGATCGCCACCTGCCAGATGTCGGGACCGTCGCGCAGGAACTCGGCTGTGAACCGGGCTGGCCAGCTTTCCTCGATCCGCCGCAGAAGCGGGATCGGGGCGTGATCGTTGATCAGCACGAAGGTGGCGCCCGGCCCGAGCGCGTCGAGCGCGGCAAAGACGGTCGCGTGGCGCTGGGGCGGGATCATCGGGCGAAGATCGACGACGACGGGCTCCGGGGTGTCGGTGGGGGCGGTGGCGGACATGGGGCTTTCCTTTCAGCCGGATGACGCGCAGCTTCCGCGCATAAAGAAACATTGTCAATATTTCTTTTGATGGTTATGTTGCCCGGCAGGACGGTTCGGCGCGGATCGGGGAACGAAGATGCGGCTGACGATGATGTCGGATTATGCGTTGCGTGTGCTGCTTTATGCCGCCGCGCATCCCGACCGGCTGGTGACGATCGACGAGACGCAGGAGGTTTACGGGATCTCGCGTGGCCACCTGATGAAGATCGTCGGCGCTCTTGCCGGTGCGGGTTTCCTGCGTTCGCGGCGCGGCCGGACGGGCGGGTTCACCCTTGGCATGCCGCCCGGGAGGATCCGCCTTGGCGATGTCCTGCGCCTGACCGAGCCGGATTTCGACATGGTGGAATGTTTCGCCCCCGGCAACGCCTGTGCCATCACCCCGGCCTGCCGGCTTCCGGGTATCATCGACAAGGCGCTTGGCGCCTTCATGGCGGTCATGGACCAACACACGCTGGCCGACCTGATCCTCCGGCCGCAGGATTTCGCTGTGACAGCCGCAGCAGGGAATGAAAGGGCGTCGCTATGAGCACCAATGCAACCGGACCGCGCCGCATGATCGCTGTCAGCAGCGGCAAGGGCGGTGTGGGCAAGTCCACCGTCACCGTCAACCTCGGCGTCGCCATGGCGCGCGCGGGGTTGCGGGTCGGCATCGTCGATGCCGATATCTACGGGCCGTCCATTCCCGGCATGCTGGGCATTCCCGGCAACGCGCCTCCGGCGATGGGGCCGGACGGGCGGGTGATTCCGGCCGAAGGGCATGGGGTCAGGGTCATCTCGATGGCGATGTTGACCGATGACGACCAGCCGTCGATCCTGCGCGGCCCGATGGTCGCGAAATACCTGCGCATGTTCGTCGGACAGGTCGCCTGGGGCGATCTGGATATGCTGCTGCTGGACCTGCCGCCGGGCACGGGGGATATCCAGCTGACGCTGGCGCAGTCGTTCCCGCTGGATGGCGCCGTGGTCGTCAGCACGCCGCAGGATGTCAGCCTGAAGATCGCGCGGCGGGGCCTGCGGATGATGGAGCAGGTCAAGGTGCCGATCGTCGGCGTGGTCGAGAACATGAGCGGCTTCACCTGCCCCTCCTGCGGCGAGGTCACCCATATCTTCCATCAGGGCGGTGGCGAGGCGATCGCGGCCGATCTGGGGGTGCCGTTCCTCGGCAGGGTGCCGCTCGATCCGGCGGTGGTCGATTCCGGCGATGACGGTGTGCCGCTGGTGATCTCGCATCCCGACAGCCCCGCCGCGCTGGCCTATACGCGGATCGCCGCGGCGCTGGCAGAGGGGCAGGGCGGCACCGGCGGCGTGGCGTTGCCCTTCGACTGGGACGTGGCGACCGGCACCGGCAGGCCCGCGCCGGTCCCGCCCGGCGGCGGCACGCAGGATCTGCCCTCGGCGCTGGATTTCGACGCGGAGGGGCTGCATGTGCTCTGGGCGGACGGCGACCGGCGGGTGATCCCGGCGCGCGACCTGCGGATTGCCTGCCCCTGCGCCGCCTGCCGGGACGAGATGACCGGCAAGCCCCTTCTGGACCCGGCGTCGGTGCCGCTGAACGTGACCCCGGCACGGATCTGGAGTGTCGGCAACTACGCCCTTGGTATAACCTTCAGCGATGGCCACGGCAGCGGGATCTACAGCTTCCGCGCGCTGCGGCAGATGGAGGGGAGCGAACTCGAAGATGTCTGACCAGTCCTTGCCGCTGCGGATCCGGGTCCAGCCCTCGGCGCACGATCCCGACACGCTGCGCTTCCTGCTCGACAATCCGGTCCAGCCCGGTGCGGGCGCCGTGACCTTCGACGGACCGGACGGGGATGCGCCGCTGGCGCGCAACCTCTTCGCCATTGCCGGTGTCCGCCGGGTCGCGGTGGACGGTGCCTCGATCGACGTGAGGAAGACCGCCGGGGCGCGGTGGGACAACATGAAGTTCTCGATCGCCGCCGCGATCCGCGCCGCCCTCGACAGCACCGGCCAGCCGCTGGGCGAGGCCCCGCAGGAGACCGGCGGCGGGGATGACGAACGGATGCTGGAGACCGTGAACGGCCTGCTCGACAGCCGCATCAACCCGTCGATTGCCAAACATGGCGGCCGCATCGGTGCCGAAGGCGTGACGGATGGCACGCTTTACATTCGCATGTCGGGCGGTTGCCAGGGCTGCGCCGCATCGCAACTGACCCTGCGCGGCGGGGTCGAGCGGATCCTGCGCGCGGAACTTCCGGAGCTGAAGGGTATCGTCGATGTGACCGATCACGACACCGGAACCAATCCCTTCTTCCGGCGCCGCGCGGGTGCGGGGGCGTCGCCACTGGCCGGAGATTCCGGAACCGGGGACGAAGCCGCCCCGTTGCCCGCCCCGTTGCCCGCCCCGTTGCCCGAGCGCGTGCGCCGCCATCTTGAGGCGCTTCCACCCGCCACCCCCACGGTCAGCTATGGCGCATTGGCGCGGGCGCTCGGCTACTGGCTCCCCGGTTCGGTGCGCAAGGTGACCCGCGCGCTGGAGGTCACGATGCATGAGGACAGGCAGGCCGGGCGGCCCTTCATCGCGGCCCGCGCCATCAGCCGCGCCGCTGGCCTGCCGGGCAAGGGGTTCTTCGACCTCGCCCGCGAACTGGCCCGCGGCCCGCGCGAGGGCGAGACCGACCACGGGTTTCACGCCCGCGAACTTGCGCGGCTGGCGGGCGACGGGACCGGGCGGACGGACCTTGCCGGTTGAAAGGCACGACTGGCGCAGGCAGCCCGTTCAGGCCATATGCGAAGACGGAGCGGCACCACGGACGATCCGCGGGCAATGGCGATGACGCATGTTGCGGGCGCGGAAAAGCGGTCCACCCTTTCCCGCAACATGCCCGCCCGCAACATGCCCGCCCGCAACATGCCCGGACGTGTTCCGGCTTGGTATCGAAGCGGCGGAAACGCTTCAGCTTCGGGAAAACCGGACGAAACCGGCCAGAAACTCTGCAAGACGCTCACGCGTGGCGGGGTCGGACAACTCGTCGTGCCCGTCCATCAGGGTATGCGCGCGCGACACCATCAGCCGCCCGTCATACCAGGGCCGCGCCTTCAGGGTGCGCAGCACCGGCAGCCAGGCGTTCTGCGACAGGATCGTGCCGAAACCGCCCGGCGAGGCCCCGATCACCGCAACGGGCTTGCCGCCGAAATGCCGGGCGATTTCGTTGCCGGGGCGGGTCATCCAGTCGATGGCATTCTTGAAGGCGCCGGGGATCGAATTGTTGTATTCCGGCGTCACCAGCAAAAGCCCGTCGGCCGCAAGCAGCTTGCGCTTCAACGCCGCGACGGCGGGCGGGATGCCCTGCGCGTCCTCGTCGTCGCCGTTGTAAAGCGGGATGCCGTCGATGCCGTTCGCATCGAGCGTGGCCCCGTCCGGCATGAGACCGGCCGCCGCACGCAGGAGCGCGGTGTTGTAGGACGCCTTCCGAAGGCTGCCCGAAATGCCGAGAATGGTTGTCATGGGGTTTCCTTGCTGTTGCATCGCCCGTGGATCGACCATGCGCATGAAACACGGTCCGGTTCCATCCTCGACGGCGCGGCGGTTCCGGCCTGCCCTTTTCGGGGCAGGCCGTTCGGGGGCCGGTTACGGGCCATGCTGCCCTCGGCGTGTCAGCCGGTGCTGTCCTTGCGGATCTTTTCCTCGATCCGGGCGCCGACGCCGGGGTCGATGCTTTTCCAGTAGTCGATGGCGCGGGTCAGCACCGGCTCGCGCACACCGCCCAGCAGGCTGCCCGAGACGGTCTCGACCAG
>Ga0172382_10000770_pt1 | contig 59179 bp, 47 predicted proteins | sample Leawel138RmetaG_FD_122245 | JGI IMG/M metagenome (GOLD analysis project Ga0172382, IMG submission 122245) | Leachate microbial communities from a municipal landfill in Southern Ontario, Canada - Leachate well 138R metaG | ecosystem: Engineered > Solid waste > Landfill > Unclassified | place...
AGCAACAGCAGCAGTTCGAACGTCGCCACCAGTGCCACGACCATGACGGTGGCGGCATCGAGGATCCGGGCACGGATCCCATCGGTCATGCGGGCGCCATCCAATAGGATCTGTATATGAGCCACAGGGGTTTGTGCGCGGCCATGAAGTGGAAACAGCAATGAATCATCCGGCTCGGCCAGGTGACCGAGCCGCCTGGTCCGTGTCGCTGCCGCATCGGGTGGCACGGGCAAGGCGCCGTGCGCATCCGCCCGATTCAGCCAGCGGCCCTGCGCATCGACCAGCCGAATCTCCTGGATCACCGGAAACGCGGCCGCCAACCGCGCCATGGGCAACTCCACCGCCTGCATTCGATCCGCTGCGATACCATAAGCCAGCACGCGGTCCAGATCCGACTGCAAACGACTACCCAGTGCCTGCGTGTTTTGGCGAGTGACTTCACGCCACGTGCCCTGGAAGGCATGAATCGTGTGGGCCACATAGGCCCCTTGCGCCAAAAGCAGTGCAAACAGCGGGAGCAGAAGCCGGAACCGGCCGATCCCGGCGAGGTCGTGCCGCAACACCATGGGCCGAAGCAGCCACAGCAACAGCAACACTGCGCCCAACGTGGACAATGCCAGCACCTGGAGGTTGTCACGGATCAGCGCATCCTGCTCGGGGATTTGGGAGGGCACCCACACCCGGACCGCGCCCAGCAACTCGCCGGCGCTCCCTCGCAAAGGCGCGGCCACCGTCAGGCGATGGCCCACCGCCTGCCAGGCAGCCCCCGACGCCTGGAGCCGGACGGTGCCTGGCGGGGCGGGCTGCAGCGGATCCAGCGCCCGCAGGGCCTGGAGCACCGTGGTGTCCTCTACGGCGCCGCCGAGCGCAGCCAGGCGGTGGCCGTCGGCGAGGACGACGTCGGCCCCACCCAGATCCGGAAGCGCATCCCGCAACCCGGCCAATAGCCGCGACAACCCGAAATACTGCGCCAGCGGCTTGCCCAGCGACATGCCCATGCGAACCTGCCCGGCCGTCTGCTCGACAAACAATCCGACCCGTTCGGCCGTGTTTTCGAGCGATTGCTGCTTCAGCGCTGCGAGGCTCAGGGCGCCGATCAGCGCCTGCGACAGCAAGAGAACCAGCACGCAGGCCATGAGCACAGCGCGAAATGGTCTGTGTATACGCATGGGGGTAAGAGAATACGGCATGGACGGCCCATCGGACAGCCTGGCGTCGGCCAAGCGCCAACGACAGCAGGTTGCCGCTCTCATGATAAATTACAATGACGCCCGGACATACCCGCGCGACGATCTCCATCGAGCCCGTATCCTGGCGCCTGGCCGGCGCGCGTCTCTTCAGCCTAGGGTCTGCTCATGCGGCCACGCTCATTGCGCAGCAAAATCTTTCTTCTTGTGGGCCTGACCACGCTGCTCGGTGCCATTGCGGTCATGCTGATCACCCAGCAGAATGTCACCCGCACGGTGGTCGCCAGCGAAAAGCACGCCGTGCATAACGTCCTCGACCTGATCCTGCACGATAGCGAGGCCCGCTGGGGGGCCCTGCTGACCGACAAGATCACCACCGTACGCAACAGCCGCAGCCAGCTGCTGCAGCTGGGTGCCACCCTCCATTCGGTCCTGGCCCTGCATGCCGAACAGGCCGCCCAAGGCGTGATCGACCTCACCTCGGCACAAGACCAGGCCCTTGCCTGGATCAGTGCCCTGGATCTCGGCGACGAGCGGTTCGGTTTCATCTTCGATGATACGTTGACCATACTTGCCAGCGGCCGGGCCGATTGGATGGGCACCGACTTATCCTCGCTCAAGGACTACAAAGGTCGCGCGCTCGCGACTTCGATGCACGACGAGGCCAGGATCACGGGTCACGGCTTTGCCATCTATCGCTGGCCGGTCAACAACACCTCCGGTGGGGATGGTGATCTGATGTATGCCTATTTTGGCTATTTCGAACCATGGAACTGGGTCATTGCCATTACAGGCAATGCGCGCCAGATTGCACGGCAATTCAACGCGCGCCGCCAAGAAATGGAGCAATCCGTGCGCGCGGCGCTGGCACCGTTGAAGCTGGCCCAATCGGGTTTCGCGTTCATCATCGACGACGCGGGCATCCTGGTGTCGCCGCCGCCCGCCGGCCACGACGCACTGCTGGACGCCCACGGCGCCCACGGCCTGGAAACGCTGCGCCAGCAAGTCATGCAGCGCCGCAAACCAGGCCAGATCCAGAACTTTCTGTTCGATGAAGCGGGGCGCGATCACCCCTGGCAAATCAGCACGGCCTACTTCAAGCCCCTGGGCTGGACCATCGTGGCAGCCGTTCCGAACGATGACCTGACGGCACCCGCCCAGGCCCTGCGCAACCGTCTGGGCCTGGTGTTCGCGCTGGTCCTGCTCGTCTCACTGGTCGTCGCCTGGCTATGGTCGGCGCGCATCAGCCGCCCGCTGCGGCGCCTGAGCGATTTTGCCCGTGCCCTGCCCGAGCAGGACCTGCAGGCCGCCGGCCGCATCCCGCCCTACATCGCGCGGCTACCCCGAAGCCAGCCTGACGAGGTCGGCCGGCTCGCTGCCACTTTTATCTACATGGATCAGCAGTTGCGTGAAAAAATCACCCGCCTGATCCACGAGACATCACGCCGCGAACGGTTCGAAAGCGAACTCAGCATTGCGCGCAACATACAAACAGGCCTGCTGCCGCAGTCTCCCGAAGCGGGGATATCCAAAAAAATCGACCTGTACGCCACCATGCTGCCAGCCAGAGAGGTGGGCGGTGATCTGTATGATTATTTTGAACTGCCTGACGGCCGCCTGTGCCTGGCCATTGGCGACGTATCCGACAAGGGCATACCCGCGGCCCTGTTCATGGCCGTCACCCGAACCCTGATCCGCGCGTCGGCCGAAGATGAAAGCAATCCGGCCCGGTTGCTGGAACGCGTCAACAACCGCTTGGCCGAACATAACCCAAACATGATGTTCGTCACCCTGATCCTGTGCGTCCTCGATTGCAACACGGGCGAACTGGCCTGGGCCAATGCAGGGCATCCCCCACCCTGCATCGTATCGGCCGCCGGCGCCCTGCGCGTGCTCGAAGGGCGCAGCGGACCGGCTTGTGGCGTACAGGAAAACTTGTCTTATCAGGCATTCGACACGACGCTCGCACAGGGCGAATACGTGTTCGGCTATACCGACGGGGTGACCGAGGCCTGGGCGCCAGACCACCGGCTTTATGGCGAGGCGCGACTCTACGACGTGCTGGCGGGCGCCTCGCCCGACGAGGCCCGCTGCGTCGTCGAAGCGGTGCTGGACGATCTCGCCGCCTTTACCCAGGGCCTGGAACAATCCGACGACATCACGGTCATTGTGGCGAAAAGAAAATGTTCATGATTGCACGCTTCCTGACGGCCTGGCTTGTTACCGCAAGCCTGTTGGTCTGGCCCGCCACCGCCGCGCCGGCGGTCGACGGGGTGGCGCCTTATCCAACCACGCCGATCCACCGGCCCGACGGCAGCCCCTGGCGCCTGGGCTATCTGGAAAGTGGCGACTACGCCGAATATCCCCGCACGCTGCGCGTCATCGCCCAGGGGCTGCAACGGCTGGGCTGGCTGGCGCTGGATACCGAGATCCCCACTGACATGAGCGGGCAGGCCCTGTGGCACTGGCTCGGCCAGCACGCCCGCGGCGGCTACCTGGTGTTCGTCGACGACGCGTGGTGGCAACCCGGCGATTTCGACGCCCAGCAGCGCGAATCCGTGCGCAACGCGATCACCCGGCGCATTGCCGAACGGGGCGATATCGATCTGATGCTCGCCATGGGTACCTGGGCCGGCCAGGACATGCGCGCCATCGGCCCCCCCGTACCGACGGTCGTGGGCTCCACCAGCGACCCGATTGCGGCGGGGATCATCGACAGCGTTCAGGACAGCGGACGCGACAATCTGCATGCGCGCGTGGAACCCGAGCGCTACCAGCGCCAGCTGCGCCTCTTTCACGATATCGTGCCTTTTCGCCACCTGGGCATCGTCTACGAAGATAGCCCAGCCGGCCGAACCTATGCCGCACTGGATGCCGTCGAACAAGTCAGCCGGGAACTGGGATTCGAGATCATCCCCTGCCATGCGGCATCGAGCAGCATCCCGACCGCGGCGGCCACTGCCAATGCGATCGATTGCTATACCCAGCTCACTCGCCAAGGGGTGGATGCGGTCTATGTCACGACACACCGTGGCGTCACAAAGGACTCGATCCGGACCATTGCCGACATCCTGAATCGCGCGCAACTACCCAGTTTCTCCATGGGGGGATCCGAAGAAGTGGCCCAGGGAATCCTGTTGAGCCTGGCCAAGGCCGATATGTCTTATGTGGGCCAGTTTCACGCCGAAACGATCGCGCGCATCCTGAACGGCGCCGTGCCCCGGGCACTGGTCCAGCTGTGGGTCGATCCTCCGAAGATCGCGCTCAATCTCGGCACGGCGCGCCGGATCGGGTTCAATCCACCCGTGGATATTCTTCTGGCGGCCGACGAAGTGTACGAGTCGCCAGAGTGGCAAATCACGGACCCGCACACCACGGGGCATTGAGTCGGCCGGCCGCCCCCTCCCGACGGTGTGGAAGCCCCGGACCCGTCTGCATCATGCGCCGTATCGGGATGGGTCCAGAGCGACGTGCCGGGTCACCAGAGCCGCCAGCTTCTGCGCGCGTCCGCCGGGCGCAGCAAGCCACGTCTCGAGCAGGCGGTCGGCCGCGTTGCGGCGCGTCTCCATCACGAAATCCGCATAGGCCAGCCAGTGGCGATCGGCGGCCGGCAGGCCTGCGCGCGCCACCGCCAGCACGTCGATGCACAAGGCGCGCACCTGTTCATCTTCGAGGCCAGATGCCATGGCGGTCTGACGCAGGGCGCCCAGCCGCTGCCAGCCCCAGTCATGCATCAGCGCCACTGCCTGCGCCAGATTGGCCTGCAGGCCGGCCTGCACCGCCATGGGCGCCATGAGCACGCTGCGCGCAACAGCGGCCCCCGCCTCTTCCAGCAGACAGGGGTCGGCAAAGCCGGCGCCCGGTATGCGCCCTTCGATATACATGGCGGTATCGCAGGATGCGAACAATGTCTCCAGCCCGCCCGGCCGGCGCCAGGCAGCCAGCAGATCCGCCAGCGGCGGAAGGGTTCCGAACCGGTAGCGCAGACGCGCATCCAGAAACTGCCCGATCTGGGAATACTCGAAGTGTCGCGCATCGACCCGCAGTTCGACGGGCGCGCTATCACCCAGGCGGCGCCCGCTCCAGCGGCCCGCATGCAGGATCGCCATCAGGCACGGGTCACCGTCTGGCAAAACGGTGCGGGCGTCCTTGTAGTCTGCGTCGGGCTCCGATGGCAGGCCGCGCGACACGGTTCCAGGCCCGAACATCCAGCCAAAGAAATCCGCCAGGTCGTGAAATGGCCGCGCAGGCCGCGTACACAGCTTGAGATCACCGCCGAACCGCGCCGAAGCCAGCGCACGCGGCCAGAGCAAGGTGCGCGTTTCCTTCAGGCCTGTCACCTGACCAGATTCAAGCGGACTGTTGGCAAACAACGCCAGATTCGCTGCGGCGAAACCCAGGTTGACGTTCAGCGCATCGATCGCCAGAGCCACCGGCACCGACGTATTGGCACCGTTCTGTGCCTTGGCATCGATCCCTTCGGCATGATGCCAACCGCGGTAGTCGCGCAGTTCTTGATAGATGGGTCGGGGGACGCAGACGTCGGCATACCACTGCGCATCGCGCCGGCAGTCCGGGTGCTGGGAGGCATTCAGGATACAGGCCTGGTCCGCCTGCAACGCCCGCAGGGCATGAGCCAGTTCGACATGGGCCCGGCGCGCCAGTTGCGTCAGCCCGCCCCGTTGCTCGGACACCGGCGCCAGCGCCGTTTCCAGCAGATTGAAGCCATTGTCCAGGCCACACTCGGCCAGCGGCGTGCGCAGCCCGACGCAGCGGCCCGCAAGTTCGTGAGCCTGCACTGCGAGCCCACTCGCCTGCTTGATCGAGCGCAGCGCTTCGAAATAGTGACGCACCGACACACTGGCGCCGTGCTGGTCGTGCACGGGAATCATTTCCAGTTCCAGACCAAATAGCCGCTGGGCAGCCGCCCGAGGGCCCGGCCCATCAGCCTGATTCATGCACAATGCGGCTGCACGATCGGTTGTCATGACAGAGAATCCCCCGGAGCCCGCGGAGACCGTGCGGCACCGGCGCCAAACGGCAGGGGGCCCCGAACAGGCCTTGAACAGTTGAACTTGCTATCATAATCCCGATCGTCGCCTTCCATTTCAATTGACAGGAAAACCGGTGAAAACAGAAATTCGCACTGATGTGCTCGTCCTCGGCGCGGGTAGCGCCGGCCTGTATGCCTTGCGCGAAGTTCGGCGCGCACAGCGCGATTTCCTGCTCGTCGACCCAGGCCCGCTGGGCACGACGTGCGCCCGGGTGGGCTGCATGCCTTCCAAGGTGGCCCTGCATGCCGGCGCGTTGTGGCAATCCCGTCTCGCCCTCGAACAGATCGGGGCCACCGGGGCTCAGGCACTCAAGCTGGATCGCGCCCGGACCTGGCAGCACCTGCGCCGCCTGCGCGACCAGTTCGCCGGCAGCGCCACCGAAAAAGCCCGCAGCGCCGCTGGCGACAGGCTCATCGAAGCCCACGCCCGCTTTCTGGCCCCTGACCGGGTGGAAATCGAAGGCCCGCAGGGCACGCGGCACATCCGTGCCCGCAGCGTGGTCATCGCAACCGGATCGCGCCCCGTGCTGCCGGGCTGGCTCGATCCCGTGCGCACCCATACCGTCACCACCGACGAGGTGTTCGAGCTCGAAGAACTGCCCGCCTCGATCGGCATCCTGGGCCTGGGGGCCATCGGCCTGGAGCTCGGCCTGGCCCTGTCCCGCCTGGGGGTGCAGGTCGTCGGGGCCGACATCGCGCCGGCGTTGGCCGGTACGGCGGATCCCGCCATCGCCGCGCGGGCACTCGAACTGGCCCGCAACGACATGACCCTCTGGCTTGAAACGGAAACACGCCTCGAGCCACTCGCCAACGGCATCCGCATGCATGCGCATGACCAGTCCGTACAAGTGGATCTGTTGTTGGCCGCCCTCGGGCGCCGGCCCAATGTCGACGGCCTGAATCTGGCTGAAGCGGGCTTCCCCACAGACCGCCGCGGCCTACCGGTTTTCGATTCCGAAAGCCTGCAGATCGGCGACCTTCCTGTGTTCATCGCCGGTGATGCCAACGCAGACCGCCCCCTGATGCACGAAGCCTCGGACGAAGGCGCAATCGCCGGGTTCAACGCGGCCCGCGAAGCGCAGCCGGCCCGCTTCCGGCGCAAAACCAGCCTGGCCATCGCTTTTACAAACCCCGACCTGGCCAGTATCGGGGCGCGTTTCGATCAGCTCGACCCCGACGCCATCCTGATTGGCACCGCGAGCGGCCAAGCCAACGGGCGCGCCCGCATTCTGTCGGCAGAAAGCAGCCTGGTGCGCATTTATGCCGACCGCGACAGCGGCCGGTTGTTGGGCGCCAGCCTGGTGGCCAGCGGTGGCGAGCACCTGGCCCATTTACTGGCCTGGGCAATACAGCGCGGTGAAACGGCGCAATCCCTGCTCGAAATGCCTTTTTACCACCCGGTGGTCGAGGAAATGCTGCAGACGGCGCTGCAGGACATCGTGCGCCAGATGCCGGTCGCCCAACCCTGGCCGCTGGGGCTGCAGGTCACCGATGCAATCCCCCCTGCGTCCTAGTCGCGCCGCAGCAGCACCGCACTGATCGCGATCACCACGCACACCATGGCGAGTGCATCCTGCCAGCTGGGCCATTCGCCGATCAGTGTGCTGCTCAGCACGCTGACGATGGGCACCGCCGTTATGCCCATGGCACTGGTGGATGCCGGCAAGTCACGCGCCAACGCAAACCAGATCACCTGCGACGCGCCATAGTTGAGAAAAGCGGACCACAGCAGCACCCCCCACATGGCTGCACTAAGATGCCAGTGCGGTTCGGGTTCGAGCACATCGGCGATCAACATCAGGACCACCGATGAGGCGCCCAGCATCCAGATGACCAGCGTTTCCGGAGCAATCGTCAGCTTGGCACGCTCCATCCACACGGTGCCCAGGGCCCAGCAAAAGGCCGCGCCCTGCATCCACGCAATCCCGATTGGACTGCCGGCCAAGGCGCTGAGTTCATTCCAAAGCAGCAGCACGATCGCCAGCAGCACCGCCGTAACGGCCACGACCAAACGGTGCGTGAAACGCTGGCCATAGAAAAACACCGCCAGCAAGACGGTAAACACCGGCATCGTAAAGCCAAGAATGGCGGCCCGGCCGGCTGGCAGATACGAAATCCCGATGATGGACAGACCGTGCCAACCGGCCACGTTGGGCAGGCCCAACACCACGACGCTGCGCCATTGGTTCAGCCCACGGGGCAGCACCGGGATGCCCTGGCGCCAGTAATAGGCCGCCAGCGCCATGGCGCCCGCGGCCATGGTCGTGCTGCGAAACCAGAGTGGACTCATCTCGCGCAGGCCCAGCTTCATCACCGGCCAGTTCAAACCCCATACCAGCGTCAGCAGAATAAGACCGATCAGTTGTCGACGGGTCAAGGCGAGCCCCAGGGTGAGTACATACGGCTCTGGATGTTAGCATGCGCAATACACGGGCCGTGAGTCGCCGTCAAACAAGATCCGGGTCCTACCGACCCTCATCCCATGAGAATTTTGCATACGTCCGACTGGCATATCGGCCGTACCCTGTACGGCAGGAAACGCCATGAAGAATTTGGCGCCTTCCTGGGCTGGCTGCTGGATACCGTCGCGCGTCTCGAGGTCGACGTGCTGCTGGTGGCCGGCGACGTCTTCGACACCAGTACCCCCGACAACCGCGCCCAGGCGCTGTACTACGATTTTTTGCGTCATGTGGCCGACAGGGGTTGCCGGCACGTCGTGGTGATTGCCGGCAACCACGACTCGCCCACCTTCCTCGAGGCCCCCAAAGCGCTGCTGGAAGCCTTGGACATCCACGTCGTGGGCAACGCAAGCACACATCCCGAAAACGAGGTGCTGGTGCTCAAGGACAGGCAAGGCCGCCCCGAGCTGATCGTCTGCGCCGTGCCCTATCTGCGCGACAGGGACATCCGCACGGCCGCCGCAGGCGAAAGCATGGCCGACAAAGAAGCCAAACTGCTCGCGGGCATTCGCGAACACTACGCCGCCGTCGCAACGCGGGCCGAGCAGACACGCGCGGCGCTCGGGGTTCGCGTGCCTATCGTTGCCATGGGCCACCTGTTCACGGCAGGCGGCCAGACGGTGGACGGCGACGGGGTACGCGAACTGTACGTCGGGTCACTGGCGCACGTGAGCGCCGCCGTTTTTCCTGCCAGCTTCGACTACGTCGCCTTGGGGCACCTGCACGTACCGCAGACCGTCGGCGGGCTGGAGACCCGGCGCTACAGCGGCTCGCCGCTGCCAATGGGTTTTAGCGAAGCGCGGCAGCAGAAAATCGTCTGCCTGGTCGACATCGCCCCTACGCCGACGGCCGGACCCATCCACGCAGCCGCCGACGCACCAGGAGACGCGCATCTGGCAATCGGCGTGCATGAGGTCGACATTCCAGTGTTTCAGCCACTGGAACGCATCCAGGGTGACTGGGACGACATCGCGCGGCGCATCGAGGCCTTGTCGACGGCCCGCACGTCCGTGTGGCTGGAAATCGTCTACCAGGGCCCGGACCTCATCGGTGACCTGCAGGATCGTCTGCAGGCCCTGCTGGCCGGAACCCACTTGGACGTTCTGCGCATCCGCAATCATTGCTTGACGCCCCAGGGCCTGGAAGCCCAGCAGGCAGAAGAAACGCTGGCCGAACTCGACCCACACGAGGTATTCGAGCGCTGCCTGAGAGCGCATGACATCCCTGCGACGCAGTGGCCTGAACTGACCTTGGCCTATCAGGATATCCTGACATCGATCGACGAAGAAGACGTGCGTGCAGAATAACGGAACGGGCGATGAGAATCCTGCAAGTACGTTTCAAAAATCTGAACTCACTGGTGGGCGAATGGCACATCGACATGACCCATCCGGCGTACCTGTCAGACGGTCTTTTCGCGATCACCGGCCCGACCGGAGCCGGCAAGACCACGATCCTCGATGCCATCTGCCTGGCTTTGTATGGGCGCACCCCGCGCCTGAGCAGAATCAGCAAGGCGAGCAACGAGATCATGTCGCGCCAGACTGGCGAATGCTTTGCCGAAGTGACATTCGAGACCCAGGCGGGATCATTTCGCTGCCATTGGGGCCAGCACCGCGCACGCCGCAGACCCGATGGCGAGTTGCAGGCCCCGCGACACGAAATCGCCCGGGCGGACTCGGGCGATCTTCTGGATACGTCCATCCGCGGGGTAGCTGAACGGATCGAGGCCGTCACGCGCATGGACTTCCGCCGTTTTACCCGTTCCATGTTGCTGGCACAGGGGGATTTTGCCGCTTTTCTTCAGGCGGACCCCGATGAGCGAGCGCCGATCCTCGAGCAGATCACGGGCACGGAAATCTACAGCCGGATTTCGATCCGGGCCCATGAACGTGCCCGCCAGGAGCGGGAGCGGCTGATGTCCCTGGAAGCCGAAGCCGGCAGCATCCAGGTGCTCGATCCAGAGCAGGTGCAAGCCACCGAACAAGCGCTCCGATCACGACAGGCCGAAGAGGCAGCACTCGCCCATCAGCTGGACGAACAGCGCAAGGCCCTGAACTGGCTCCAGCTTGTCGACACGCTGAAAGGCGAACTGGCCCAACTGACCGAAGAGGCCGAGCGTATCCAGGTGCAGCTGCGCGCATTCGAACCAAAGCGCGGGATCCTGCGCCAGGCGCTGAACGCAGCCACCCTGGAAGGACGCTATGCCACGCTGTGTGCATTGCGCAAGCAACACGCCGACGACCGCGCAGCCCTGCAGCGGCTGCACGACGCACTGCCCGAGCAGGAATCGCTTGTCCGGCAGCACGCCCGGATGCTGGAATCGGCGCTGGCGCACACGACCGAAATGAAACAGGCAGTCAAGGCAGCGGCCCCCCGATGGCAGCAGGTTCGCCTACTGGACCAGCGTCTGGCTGAACAACAAAAAAATCTGGCCGATGATCGGCATCGCATCGAGCGCGCCATTGCCCACATGAAGGCAGATCAAGACGCATTGCGCGCCGTGCAGGCACAGCACGCCACCACCGAGCAAGCGCTGGCGCAGTGCGCGCGTTACCTGAACGCGCAGGCTCGAGACGCGTGGCTGGTCGGCGGCTTGACGGGGCTCGAAGAGCAATCGGCCTCATTGACGCAATTACAACGGCAAATATCCGTGCAGGAAGAGGCCTGCAGAACAGCCACGGCTGCGCTGCACGACGCGGCGCAAGTCATGGCCGCCCGCAAGCAGCACCGGGCCGTTCATGCGGACACGCTGGCTTCGACCCTCGAAGCGGGCCGGCGTAGCCAGGATGCACTGCATCAGCTGCTGGGGGGACGCCTGCTGCGTGAATATCGCAAAGAGAAGGAATCCTTGCTGCGCGAGCTGACGTACCTGGCGCGGATTGCCGAGCTCGAACAGCACCGGGCGGCACTGAAAGACGATCAGCCCTGCCCGCTTTGCGGTGCAACGCAACATCCGTACACACAGGGCCAGGTACCGACACCGAATGAAACAGAACAACGAATTCATGCGCTGTCGGTCCTGATCGAGCAGGCCGAGCGCCTGGATACCGACATCCAGGGTCAGAAGGCCACGGCAGACCAGATACGCCAGGATCTGATCGAAGCGGAACGCCTCCAATTGGCGGCCGTCGTCGAGCACGATCGCATGCAGCAGGCCGTCACACAACGGGCCGACGCGCTGGCCGCATTGCACAAAGACCTGGCGCAGCGCAGTCGACTTTGGGCCGCACGGCTCGAACCGCTGGGTATCACCCAGGCATCCGAAGAAGATCCCGCAAGCCTGATCAGCGCGCTCAGGGCCCGGCTGCATACCTGGCAGGCCATGGTCGAGAAAAAAACCGAGCTCGGCGTGGCGAGCCAAACGATCCAAGGCGAAATCAACCGCTTGTCCGCCCTCATAGAAGCCCAAAACACCGCATTGACCGATCAGCGGGCCCGGCTGGCCGCGCAAGAAGACGAACGATCCAAAACCAGGGAAGCCCGTCGCGCACTATTCGGCGACCAGGATCCCGATGTCGAAGAACAGCGTCTGGCGGTTCAGACAGGACAGGCCGAAGAGGCAGAAACGCAGGCCAGACGCCAGCACGACGCGCTGCAGCAGCGCTGGCGAGCGGCCACGGTGCAGGCTGACGCGCTGCAGGCCCGAATCGTCCAGCAGGATACCGCGCTACAAGTGCAGGAAGCCGTCTTTGCGGCCGCCCGGGCGGCGGCCGGCTTTGCCGGCGAATCCGCCTATCGGGCCGCTCGGCTGGCACCCAATGAAATCGATGAGCTGGCCCACGGGGCCAAGGCGCTGGACCAGCATCACGCCACCCTGGAAGCCAAACACCAGGATCGCAAAGCGCGTCTCGATGCCGCGCTGGCCAGGCCGCTCACGACTTTGCCGATAGACGCTTTGAAGCGCCAGATGGCTGCTCAAGAAGACACCGTGCGCACCGTGCGCCAAGCCATGGCATCCTTGTTGCACAGCCTGGAGCAGAACACGCAGGCCCGGCAGGAAATCCGACGCCGGCAGGCCGGCATCGAGGCTCAGAGAAAAGAATGCCGCGTCTGGGACAACCTGCATGCACTGATTGGCTCGGCGGATGGCAAAAAATACCGTAATTTCGCACAGGGTCTGACTTTCCAGATCATGATCGGGCAGGCCAACCACCAGCTGCAGAAAATGACGGATCGCTACACGCTGATACCCGACCCGGAGCAGCCACTCGAACTGAGTGTCCTGGATCATTATCAAGCGGGCCAAATCCGCTCCACCAAGAACCTGTCCGGGGGTGAAAGCTTTATCGTCAGCCTGTCCCTGGCGCTGGGCCTGTCGCGCATGGCCAGTGAAAACGTCCGTGTGGATTCTCTTTTTCTGGATGAAGGCTTTGGCACGCTGGATGAAGAAGCGCTGGATACGGCACTGGACACCCTGGCCAGCTTGCGCCAGGAGGGCAAGCTGATCGGCTTGATTTCACACGTAAACACGCTGAAAGAGCGCATCAGTACGCAAATCCGCGTAGAACCCGGCATCGGCGGCCAAAGCCAGATCAGCGGCCCCGGTTGCACGCACGTTTCGAACGCCCGCTGAACCCAGCACGGCCATGAAAAGCCGGCGTGGCCGAAAATATCGGGACGACCGTCCCGATTCCGGCGACAATACATATGCATCCCTCTCATGACCTCAAAGGCCGTCTATGATTCCCATCCCGTTCCCCAAAGCCCTGAGAACGCGCTTCTTGCAGCCCATTCGCAGCGTCGGCGCACGTCGGTGGCTCGGCCTGCTGCTGAGCTTCGTGCTGTTCTCGCCAACACCCGCCAGCCTGGCCGCTTCTGACGCCGCGCTCGAGGCAGACGCTTGGACCGCGCTCGAACAGCTGTACCAGCAGCAGCCTGAAGCGCACTGGCTGGCCGAGCACGCCAGCGCCATTCTGGTATTTCCACGCATTGTGAAAGCGGGCCTGATCGTAGGCGGCGAGCGGGGCAAAGGGGTGCTGTTCAAAGACGGTCAGCCAGACGGGCGCTACGCATCTACGGGGCTGTCCTACGGCCTTCAGGCTGGGGCACAGGCGTATTCCTACGCACTGTTCTTCATGAACGACAGTGCGCTGCGCATGCTGGACAGACGCGAAGGATGGGAAATCGGGGTGGGCCCCAGTGTGGTGGTGATCGATCATGGGCTGGCCGGAAAACTGTCGTCCACAACCCTGGACGATGATGTCTATGCCTATATTTTCGGCCAGAAAGGCCTGATGGCCGGCATCGGGATCCAGGGCAGCAAGATCTCCAGGCTCGAAGACTGATCTCCGGTATGATCCTGAACCAAGAGGCCGTACAGGACCTCTTGCCGGGTCGATAGCCTCTCTGCCGGCGTCAGGCGGCAACCGGTCAGGGGCGCAGGATACGGTTCGTCTCTGCGTATTTGGGGAATCAGGGCCTCAGGGCCTTGATTCCGCGCTTTTCATACCAGTAGTGCGCGTACGGGTTGGCGTTGTAGGCCTCGATTTCGCGATAACCATTGCGCACGTAGAGCCTCTGGGCTGCCGTCAGGCTGCGATGGGTATCGAGCCGAATCACGTCCAGGCCCACTTCGGCGGCCTGCATTTCGAGTGCGTCGAGAAGCCGCTGCGCCACGCCGGCACCGCGAGCCGTGGGCGAAACCCACATCCGCTTGATCTCGCCATAGCCATGGCCCTCGATTTTCAACCCACCGCAGCCAATGACTCGCGCGCCCAGCCGCGCAATCAGTAAATAGCCCGCCGGGGGCCGCAGTTCTTCGGGCGTGGCCGACACGCTTCGATGCGGGTCGAAGCCCTCTGTGAAGCGCGCTTGCAACTCGGCAAAATACGCATCCATGCAGGCCTGCGCGTCGCTGGACAGCGGATCGGCCACTTCGACCGTGATTTCGGCAGTATTCGGTGACGGCGCGGTTTTGGCCATGATTGAAGCCGGATCCGGAGTGCAGCGGCGGTGACGGTGCTTGTCGCGGTCAAGGCAAAGCCAGGCGCCGCAGGCGTTCGACCTGCGCCTGATTCAGACGCCGTGCTTCGGCTTCTGCAAACTGGCGCTCGCCAGGCTCGTACTGCCCGTCGTACATGCAACTTTGCGGGTTGACCCGGCAAGCATTGGAGACGACGTGAGCGGGACCGCCCTGCCGTTGGAAGCGGGGCGACTGGGGCGTCGAGCATCCGGCAAGGACAATCAGGCTGATGAGAACAATACGGCTGAGCATGCTGAAAACCACAAAATCGTCATGGGCACGAGCATACCGGAAAATGGCGGCGGTTTGCATCTCCGCCAAGTGCCGCGCGCCCATTTCAGCCTTCCCGCGGCCGCCAACGCCTGACCGCCGGCCGATTCGGCGCCCCTGGTCGATCCACGGGATCCCTACAAACAGGCATAATTCACGGAATGAAGAAAAATCTGTCACAGGGTCCACGCCCCAACGACCCTGACCCGTCTCCGGACCCGGCGCGCTGGCGCATTCTCGCGGTATTGCTGACCACGATATTCATGTCGCTGATCGGCGTGAGCATTGTCAATGTGGCCCTTCCCTCCATCCAGGCATCGCTGGGCGCCACCCAATCGGATATTCAGTGGGTGCTCTCCGGCTATGCGCTCACCTTCGGCGTGATTCTCGTGGCCGCCGGCCGCGCGGGCGACCTCATGGGCCGCGGCGGCATTTTTCTGATTGGCGTGGCCCTGTTCACGGCTTCGTCGATCGCCGCCGGCTTTGCCCCCGATGCGCGCTGGCTCAACGCGGCACGCTTCATACAGGGCGTGGGTTCCGGGCTGCTCAACCCGCAAGGGTTGGGCATGATCCAGCAATACTTCCGAGGCGCCGAACGGGGCCGTGCATTTGGCTATTTCGGCACCATCGTCGGCTTTTCCGTTGCGATCGGGCCCGTACTGGGCGGTGTCCTGATCGAACTGGGTGGCTCAGACCTGGGCTGGCGGCTGACCTTTCTAGTGAATGTGCCGATTGGCTTCCTGGTGCTGTATTTGGGGCTCAAGTGGTTTCCGCGCCCTTTGATCCGCCGCTTGGCCAAGGCCAGCGATGCAGCCGGCAAGGGCCGCCGGAGCGGATGGCGCACGCTGGATCCGGTGGGTTCCGGCCTGCTGGGGTTCGCGGTCCTGGCCGTCTTGTTCCCGTTCGTGGAATCCAGGACATCTCCGCTCACCTGGCTGATGCTGCCCGCGGGCTTGCTCCTGACGGCCATCTGGGTGATCTGGGAGCGGCGCATGGCCCGCAACGGGCAGAGCCCCATGGTCGACCTGGACATCTTTTCGACATCCAGCTTCACCAATGGCGTGCTGATCATGAGCCTGTATTTTCTGGGAATGACCAGTATCTGGGTGCTGGTGGCCCTGTACATACAAGAAGGGCTGGGCATGAGCGCGCTGCAATCCGGGCTGTTCGGCATTCCCGCGGCGCTGCTGTCCTCCTGGGCAGCAGACTGGGCAGGCCGGCGCGTGATGCACCTGGGTCGCAAGATCGTGATCGGCGGGCTCTGGCTGGCCGTGATCGGCCTGGCGTTGAGCATTTTCGTGATCTATCTCGAAGAGCATGGCCTGGCCAGCGCCTGGTGGCTCATGCTGACGCTGTCCTTCGTGGGCATTGCCCAGGGCTCGGTGATCAGCCCCAACCAGACGCTGACGCTCATGGACGTGCCGCTCGACTACGCAGGCAGTTCGGGGGCCATCATGCAGACCGGCCAGCGGATCGGCACGTCGGTCGGCATTGCCATGATCACGGCAGCCGTGTTCGGCTCGCTGACCCTGACGTCCTGGCCACGCGCCACGATGATCGGATTCGGCTTCATCATCCTGGTGATCCTGCTCGCTCTCGGGGTGGCCTGGAAAGACCTGCACGACCGCGAACGTCTGCGCACAGGGGCAAGCCGCTGAATCAGGGGCAGAGCCCGGCACCCGTATCCAGAAACCGCTCGATCCGGGCCCGCCAGGTGTCGATGTCCAGATTCTGGGCTTTCAGCCAAGCAGCATCATAATAGGTAGCCGCATACCGGTCTCCGCTGTCGCAGATCAGGGTCACCAGTGAGCCGTCCCTGCCCTGCGTGCGCATCTGGGCCGCCAGGCACAGGACCCCCATGAAGTTGGTGCCTGTCGACCCCCCTACCCGGCGAAACAGCCGGTCTGACAGCGCATGCGCGGCTGCGATCGATGCGGCGTCATCGATACGGAACATGTGGTCAATCACCGTAGGGATGAAGGATGGTTCGACCCGTGGCCGGCCAATGCCCTCGATGCGCGAGCCGCTGGCCGTGAGACCGCTGTCGCCACTCTGCCAGGCATCCAGGAACACCGAGCCCTCGACGTCCACCACACACAGCCGCGAAGTCAGGTTGCGGTAGCGGATGTATCGCCCCAGCGTCGCGGACGTACCGCCGGTGCCGGCACTCATCACCACCCATTCTGGCACCGGGTGGGGTTCACCTTCCATTTGGCGGAAGATGCTCTCGGCGATATTGTTGTTGCCCCGCCAGTCAGTCGCCCGCTCGGCATGGGTGAATTGATCCAGGTAATAGCCCTGGGTTTCGTTGGCCAGCGCCTGCGCCACGCCGTAGACTTCGTGCGCATGATCGACCAGATGACAGCGTCCGCCGAAACGCTCGATAGCCTGGATTTTCTGGGCACTGGTCGAGCGCGTCATGACGGCGATGAACGGCAGGCCCAGCAGGCGCGCGAAATAGGCTTCCGATACGGCCGTCGATCCGGATGAGGCTTCTACCAGCGTCGTGCCTTTGCAGATGTGGCCGTTGCAGATTCCGTACAGAAAGAGCGAACGTGCCAGACGGTGCTTGAGGCTGCCCGTCGGGTGCGTGCTTTCATCTTTGAAATAAATGTCGATGCCCCGCAAACCCGGGAAGTCCGGCTTGACCAGGTGGGTATCGGCAGAGCGCCGACCATCGGCCTCGAGCAGCGTAATCGCGGCGCGCGTCCACTGGCGATCATCGGCAGACAAAACGCTGGCGGCATGGGGGCAGGTTGACATGATGAGGTCCTGGAGGCGCATTGGTCGTGATCCGATTGTAGGGGAATCGGGCGGGGCCGGAATGCGCATACCCCCTCTGCCTGCCCGGGCTCCCGATGAAATACGGGCCTCAGGCATCACAATAGAAGCCGGTGCCCCGAGATCCTGGAAGCAGGCGTCCGGGGTCCGACACAGGAGAACCCATGAGCCCGACGGAACACTTGCTGGACATCGACCCCTATGTGGGCGCCCCCATGACGCTGCGCGCAGTGCCCCCCCAGCAGGGCTACCCCTATGCGCCGCGGATCGACTGCGCGGGTGCGGACGGTCTGCGCATCGAATTCTATGACCGCAGCTTCGTGAGCGAGCCCGACTTTCAACCTTATGGCCAGTTCATCGGCAGCCTCTGCGCCCAGACACTGGCACAGGATACACGGCCAGGGCCGCTGATCCTGAAGAGCATCGTGCCACAGTGGTGGATCGACGCCGACACGATGCGGCAGGTGCGCGCCTGGGCCGCCGAGCAATGCGAACGGCAGGCCGCATGACCGATGCGGTCCATCTGATCCCCGCAACCAGTGCGGCGGGCGGCCCCTGGGGCGGCGCCCATGCCCAGGCGCGAACGATCGCCTCGCAGGCCCGCAACGACGGGTCGGACTCCGTGCTCTGGCGCGCGCTCGACCTGGACATCGATGGCGACGGTGCTTGCCCCACCGCCGACGGCCTGGACTGCATCCTGATGCTGGTCGAAGGGGGCCCCCTGCATTGGGTGAAAAAGCGCACGGCACAAACCACCCGCCTGGACGCCGGTTCACGACTGTATTTCGCCGCTGAGGCGCCGTGTGCGGTTCAGGCCGTCGAAGCGCCCGCGCGCCTGTTCTTGCTGCAGCTGCTGCGCAAGCAGGCCCACGGCTGCGTCGATCTGCGCAGCCGGGCACAAAACCTGCCCATGCGCGCTGGCGAGACCCTGTTGCATTGCGCGCGGGGCCGCTGTCAACTGCGCTTGCCGGCCCACCTGGGTGGCCCACGCGAGCTGCAGGCGGGCGACACGCTGCGGATCACGCTGGCCCGGGAGCCCGCGTTCGTCCTGCCGTTCGAGCCCGGAGATGATCGCAGCCGCCTCATCGATGCGCGTATTCACAGATACTGAATACTGAATACGCGGGTGAATACGCGGGCGCCACGACCCCGCCAGGGCGGGAGGCCGCCTGCCAACGCGATGCTAGCGCGCCACCGAAGCCGCTTCGCCATGCACCATGTGCAGATACTGACGGTGGCGTTCATACTGGTCGAGGATATCGCCGATCACGGCATCTTCCGTCCAGCCCATGATGTCGTAGTCCTGCCCGCCTTCCCGCAAATGCACCTCGGCCCGGTAATAACGCCGGTCTTCTTCGTTGTCGGGCTCGTCGGACGTCAGCACCGGCCGCACCTGCGCGAGCAGCTGAACGGCATACACGAAATCCAGATACTCGCCCTGATGCGCCACGTGCAATTTCAGCCTCTGCCCGCCCATCTCCTGGTCCACTGACGTTTCGAACCCCTGTTCACGGAGCTCATCGGCCACAGCCTGCAAAGCAGGGCCAACGATATGGTCCATGAACGCGCGCACGTGATCTTCTTTGGGCATGCGCACAATGTTGCGCAGGCGATTCTGCCAAGGCTCGCGGTTGCTGGGCATCGGGGTGCGCGTCACCGTCTGGTAGCGGATGCGCCGTTTGGTGGCATCCAGCTTCAACGCTTTGAATACCCCCCAAAGCGAAAGGAGCAAGATGACGGAAAAAGGCAATGCGCTGGCGATGGTGGCCGTCTGCAAAGCCTCTAGCCCGTCGGCCAACAACAGGGCGATGGCGACCACCCCCATCAGCAAAGACCAGAATATGCGCTGCCAGACCGGAGAGCGCTCGGCCCCGTTCGAGGCCAGCAAGTCCACGACCAGGGCGCCCGAGTCGGCCGAAGTCACGAAAAACACCAGGACCATGATGATGGCGATGAACGATGTGATGCCGGCCAGCGGCAGGTGTTCGAGAAAGGCGAACAGGGCCAGCGAGCTGTCTTGCGCCACGAGCACGGCCAGATCGTGCATCTGCTCGACCAGGATCATGTGGATGGCCGTGTCGCCGAACACCGTCATCCAGATCAGGGTAAAACCAGTCGGCACCAGCAGAACGCCCCGCACGAATTCGCGGATGGTGCGCCCGCGCGAGATGCGCGCGATGAACAAACCGACAAACGGCGACCACGCAATCCACCAGCCCCAATAGAACAACGTCCAGCCGCCGATCCAGTCGTTCGGTTCATAAGCGTACAGATTGAAGGTCTTGCCCACGATTTCAGACAGGTACTGCCCCGTGTTCTGCACAAAGGTCTGCAATATGAACACGGTAGGCCCCAGAATCAGCACGAACAGCAGCAGCGCCAGGGCCAGCGCCAGATTGGTTTCGGACAGGATGCGGATGCCGCGGTCCAGCCCGCTGGCCACCGACAGCGTCGCCAGCAGGGAGGCGGCGATGATCAGCGCAATTTGCACCGGAATCGTGACGGGCAAGCCGAACAGATGGTTCAGGCCGCTGTTGATCTGGGCGACGCCCAGGCCCAGCGACGTTGCGATGCCGAACACCGTGCCAATGATGGCGAACACGTCGACGGCATGGCCGATGGGCCCGTAGATGCGGTCGCCGATCAGCGGATACAGGGCCGAGCGCAACGTCAGCGGCAGGCCATGCCGGTAGCTGAAGAACGCCAGCACCAAACCGACGATGGCGTAGATGGCCCAGGCATGCAGGCCCCAGTGAAAAAAGGTGATGTTCATCGCCTCGCGGGCGGCATCCACCGTGGCGGGTACGCCTTCGGGTGGCGAGACATAATGCATGACGGGCTCGGCCACCCCGAAGAACATCAGCCCAATGCCCATGCCCGCAGAAAACAGCATGGCAAACCAGGTGATGTCGCGGTAGTCGGGCTGGCTGTGATCCGGCCCCAGCTTGATGTCGCCATACCGGCTGATGGCCAGGTAGACGATGGCCAGGAGAATGATGGCTACCGTCAGGATGTAGAACCAGCTGGCATTGAGCAGGATCCAATTCTGGATGGCGTCGAACACCCTCTGGGCCCGGCCCGGCGCCGCCATGGTGAGTGCGACGGTCATGAGAATGAAAGCCGCGGCCGTATAAAATACAGGTGGGTGATATGTTCTACGCAAAACGGGTCGTCTCCGATCAGGCCGCAGTTCGGGCGCTGCAAAGGTCTGGGAATGAAATCCACGTGGTCATGTCGTACTATCCTGACAGCCCGTCTCAGACCCTGTCAAGGAATCTCCAGAGCGCCCCTGGCGCCCGCCTTATTTTTTCAGCCATGTCCCAGCCGCACACCGAATTGTTCACCTTGCGCGATCTCCTGCGCTGGGCTATCAGCCGCTTCCATGCCAGCGGCCTCGTCTTTGGCCATGGCAGCGACAATGCGCGCGATGAAGCCGCATACTTGCTGCTGCATGCCTTGCACCTGCCACCCGATCTGCTCGAGCCGTTCCTCGATGCCCGCCTGCTCGAACGCGAACGCCAGCGCTGTGTCGACTTGATCCACGAACGCATCACCAGCCGTAAGCCGGCGGCCTACCTGACGGGTGAAGCCTGGCTGCAGGGCGAACGTTTCCTGGTGGACGAACGCGTCATCGTGCCCCGTTCCCCGATCGCCGAATTGCTTGCAGAAGCGCTGGCGCCCTGGATCGCCCAGCCCGAAGCGGTCGAAACGGTGCTCGACCTGTGCACGGGGTCGGGTTGCCTGGCCATCCTGGCCGCCAAAGCGTTCGAAGAGGCATCGATCGATGCAGCGGACATCTCGCCGGGCGCGGTCGACGTGGCCCACGCCAACGTCAGCCTGCACGGCCTCGAGGACCGCGTACAGGTGATCCGCAGCAACCTGTACGATGCCTTGCCGGCCGGTCGCCGCTACGACATCATTCTGTGCAACCCGCCTTACGTCAATGCGCGGTCGATGGCCGAACTGCCGCCAGAATACCAGCACGAACCGGTGCTGGCCCTGGCCGGTGGCACCGACGGCATGGATCTCGTGCGCCGTATCGTGTCGCAAGCCAGCCGGTACCTGACCCATCAAGGCATTCTCGTGCTGGAAATCGGACACGAAAAACGGCACTTCGAAGCGGCATTTCCCCAGCTGCCCGGAATCTGGCTCGATACGGTGCAGGCCGCGGATCAGATCGTGCTGTTGACCCAGCCAGACCTGGCGGCCTGGCGCACAACGACATGATCCGCGTACAAGGCCTTACGCTCCGGCGTGGCGTCAAGGTCCTGCTGGACGAGGCCGATTTCGTGATCCACCCTGGCGAGCGAATCGGTATCGTAGGCAAGAATGGCGCGGGCAAATCATCCCTGTTCGCCTTGCTGCGCGGCGAAATCGACGCCGACGGCGGCAGGCTCGACATCCCGGCTTCATGGCGCATGGCCAGCGTCGAACAAATCGTGCACCAGACCGATCGCCCAGCCCGCGAATTCGTGATCGATGGCGATCGCCCCTTGCGCGCCCTGCAGGCGCGCCGGGCCGCGCTGACAGCCGACCAGGGCCATGAAATCGCCGAACTCGAAACAGCGCTGGTCGAGGCAGCCGCCTGGAGCGCACCTGCCCGCGCCGAACAACTGCTCGCCGGGCTGGGCTTCTCATCCGCCGAGTGGGGCCAGCCGGTCGCCACGTTCTCGGGAGGCTGGCAAATGCGTATCGCGCTGGCCCGTGCCCTGATGGCACCCTCCGATCTGCTGCTGCTGGACGAACCCACCAATCATCTCGATCTCGACGCCATGCTCTGGCTCGAGCGCTGGCTGGCCTCCTATCCCGGCACCATCCTGGTGATTTCGCACGACACCGAGTTTCTCGAATCCGTGGCCCGCAGCATTCTGCACTTCGATCAGTGCAAGCTGGTCCGGTACAAGGGCGGCTATCAAAGCTTCCTCGAGCAGCGGGCGGAACGCCTGCGCCAAAATCGCCTGGCTCATCAACGCCAGGCCCGCGAGGCCGCTCACCTGCAATCTTTCATCGACCGCTTCAAGGCCAAGGCCACGAAAGCCCGGCAGGCGCAAAGCCGGGTCAAGGCCCTGGCCCGCATGCAGGTCCTGGCGCCGCTCGTGGCCGAAGCCGGCATTCATATCCACCTGCCCGAGCCGGCCCACACGCCCGACGTGCTGATCACCCTGCAGGACGCGACCCTGGGCTATCGTCCGCCTTCTGGCGAGGCACGCGCCGTGCTGCACGGCGTCAACCTGACGCTGCGCGCCGGCAGCCGGATCGGCATCCTGGGGGTCAACGGGGCCGGCAAAAGCACGCTGGTCAAGACGTTGGCCGACGAGCTGCAGCCCCTGTCCGGGTCATGCCACCGGGCCCGCGGCCTCGAATGCGGCTATTTTGCCCAACAGCAGTTGGACATGCTCGATCCTGCGCTCAACGCCCTGCAACATTTCACGCGGCTGGCGCCCGACACCCGCGAACAAGAATTACGCAATATGCTCGGGCGTTTTGGTTTCAACGCCGACATGGCCGCGCAGCCGGTCGCCCTCTTCTCCGGCGGGGAAAAGGCCCGCCTGGCCCTGGCGCTCATCGTGTGGCGCAAGCCCAACCTGCTCTTGCTGGACGAACCCAGCAACCACCTGGACGTGGATACCCGTGAAGCGTTGGCCAGGGCCCTGGCGGAATTTGGGGGCAGCATGGTGCTGGTCTCGCACGACCGGCACTTGCTGCGCACCACAGTGGACCAGTTCTGGATCGTTGCCGACGGCCGTGCCATGCCGTTCGATGGTGACCTGGAAGATTACCGCGACTGGCTGCTGCAGCGCCGGGGGTCCGACCCGAAATCGGAACGCCCGGACACAGCCGGCGAGAACGATCGCAAGACACGGCGGCGCGAACAAGCGCTGGCCCGCCAGGATCTGGCGCGCCGCCGCAAGCCGCTGGAAACGCGTCTGAATCAAATCGAATCGACCCTGGCCCAGCGCAAGGCCCGGCTCGATGAGCTCACCGCACTCATGGCCCAACCCGGCTTCTATACGGATGAGGCCTGGAAGGCCCAGCGGCCCCTGTTGATTGCCGAGCAGGGCGAGCTCTCGAAGGCCGTGCAGGACGACGAGGAGGCCTGGCTCGAGCTGCAACTGGAGATCGATGCCTTGCAGGCAGACCGTTGATCAGTCCAGCACCGCCAGCCTGGCAACCCCCAGCGCCAGTGTCTTGGTGCCCACGTCTGAAAATTCGATGCGCGCCAGCGCGTCATCGCCACTGCCGCTGAGCGACACCACAGTGCCTTCCCCGAACCGGTCGTGCTGTACCCGCGTGCCGATGCGGTACGTCTGCTCTCCGACGATGACCCCCTGGGCCAGCCCACGCGCCTCGTGCAGCGAGCGACCCCGCGCCGCCCTGCCTTCCTGGCCCCCCAGGCCCCGCTTGAATGCGCCGCGCCACGGCGCCGCGGCCTGAGCGGTTTGGCGCGGGGTGAGCCATTTCAGGGTGCCCTCGGGAATTTCGTCGAGAAAACGCGAGCGCCGACCGTAGCGCGTCTGCCCATGCAACAAGCGGCTTTGGGCCAGGGTGAGGGTCAGGCGCTTGCGCGCGCGCGTAATGGCCACGTACATCAGGCGCCGCTCCTCCTCGAGCCCAGCGGGCTCCAGCAAGCTGTTTTCGTGCGGGAACAGGCCTTCTTCGAGCCCCGTAATGAACACGGCATCGAATTCGAGCCCTTTCGCTGCATGAACCGTCATCAGCTGCACCGCGTCTTCGCCTGCCTGTGCCTGATTGTCACCCGCTTCGAGGGCGGCGTGGCTGAGAAAGGCCGCCAGGGGCGACATCGGGGCATCGCCCTCGGGGATGCGCCCGGCGGCCAGGCCCTGCAGGCCGGCCTCGCCCACGAAGGCCGCGGCCGCGTTGACCAGCTCTTGCAGATTATCCAGGCGCTCCTGCCCTTCGCGATCCGACCGGTAATGGGCTTCCAGCCCGCTCGCCTGTACGACGTGGCTGATCAAATCAGGCAAGTCGAGCGTCTGGGCGGCGACCGCCATCTCGCGGATCAGGCCGACGAAACGGGCCAGGGCCGCACCCGCTTTGCCCGGCACGTGAACCACCGCGCCGGCCAGGCTCAAGCCATGCAGCCGTGCCACGTCAAGCAGTTGTTCCTGGGTCCGGGCCCCAATGCCACGGGTGGGGAAATTCACCACCCGCATCCAGGACGTGTCATCATCCGGTTGGTTGATCAGCCGCAGATAGGCAAGCACGTGCTTGATTTCCTGGCGCTCGAAAAAACGCTGCCCGCCGTACACCCGGTAAGGCACCTGCGCCGAAAACAGCGCGTGTTCGATCGGCCGCGACTGGGCGTTGCTGCGATACAAGATCGCGATCTCGCGGGCCGCCCAGCCTTCGCGCAGCAAAGCGCGGACCTCGTCGGCCAGCCATTGGGCCTCGAGGGCGTCACTGGCCTGCTCTACCACCCGCAAAGGGTCTCCAGCCCCTTGGGCCGTCCAGAGCCTCTTGCCCAAGCGCCCCTGATTGTGTCCGATCAGCGCATTGGCCGCATCGAGAATATGCCCCTGCGAACGGTAATTCTGTTCGAGGCGAATCACCCGCCCGCGCGCGTGGCGCGATTCAAAATCCGCCATGTTGCCAACCCGCGCGCCGCGAAACGCATAAATCGACTGGTCGTCGTCCCCCACGGCAAATACAGGCGCACCCCCCTCGGCCAGCAGCATGAGCCAACGATACTGCAGCAGGTTGGTATCCTGGAATTCATCGACCAGAATCTGGCGAAACCGTTGCTGATAATGGGCGCGTAACGCGGCATCGCGCTGCAACAGTTCGGTGGCACGCAGCAGCAGCTCGGCAAAATCCACCACGCCCTCGCGCTCGCATTGATCCTGATACGCCTGATAGAGTGCGGCCAGGCGCTTTCCATGGCTGTCGCGCACGTCGAGGTCCATGGGGCGCAGGCCATCCTCTTTGGCGGTATTGATCATGCGCTGCACATCACGGGCCGGATAACGGTCGGTATCGACCCCTTGCGCCTTCAGCAAGCGCTTGATGGCCGAGTGCTGATCCGCCGCATCCAGGATTTGAAATGCCTGCGGCAAGCCGGCTTCGCGATGATGGGCGCGCAGCAGCCGGTTGCACAAGCCGTGAAAAGTACCCACCCACATGCCGCGCACGTCGATGGGCAGCAAGGCCGACAGGCGCGCCAGCATTTCACGCGCGGCTTTGTTCGTGAACGTGACGGCCAGCAACTGGCGTGGCGCCAACTGCCCGGTCTGGACCAGCCACGCCATGCGCGTGGTCAGCACCCGGGTCTTGCCGCTGCCGGCGCCAGCGAGCACCAGTACGTGCTCGAGCGGTTGGGTGACGGCCTCGTGTTGGGCGTCGTTCAAACCTTCCATCATGATGCTTTCGATGCTTTCTGTAGAACCGCTGCAAAAAAACCGTCGGTGCCGTGCTCGTCGGGCCGCAGGCGCAAAAATGCATCCTGCATGGGCAGCTCGATTTTCTGCCCGGCCAGGACATCCGCCGCATCGAGCAGCGAAAAGCCCGGCACGCGGGCCAGAAAAGCGTCGATCTGCTGCTCGTTTTCTTCGGGCAGGATGCTGCAGGTGGCATAGACCAGCCGGCCGCCCGGGCGCAGGCAGCGCGCGGCCTCTTGCAACAGGGCCGCCTGGGTCTGCTGCAGCGCCAGCAGGGTCGTTGGGGTCTGGCGCCATTTGAGGTCGGGGTTGCGCCGCAAAGTACCCAGGCCGCTGCAGGGGGCGTCGACCAGAACCCGGTGCGCCTTGCCATACAGACGCTGTACGCGTTTGTCGCGCTCGGCGGCGATGACCACCGGCGTAATATTGGACAAGCCGCTGCGCGCAAAGCGCGGCTTGGCACGCGCCAGCCGCGACGCTGAAACGTCGAAGGCATACAGGCGGCCGGTGGAACGCATCAGGGCGCCCAGCAGCAAGGTCTTGCCGCCCGCGCCGGCACAGTAATCGATGACCATTTCGCCGCGCCGCGGCGCCACCAGCATGGACAGCAACTGGCTGCCTTCGTCCTGCACCTCGATTTCACCCTGTTCGAAAGACCGCCAACGCTGCACCGGAGGCCGGCCCTGCAAACGGATCCCCCACGGCGAATGAGGCGTCGGGACAGGCGACCATCGGGCCTCGGGCCCGGCCGTCCAGGCTGCCAGCATCGCATCGCGATCCGCCTTCAGCGGATTGACCCGCACGTCGAGCGGGGCGGGCTGATGCAGCGCATCGAGCAACGACAGTACGCCAGGCAGCTCGGCCAGGCGCGTATCGAGCCAATCAGGCAGGCTGTAGCGCACCGCCCGTGGCAGGCTGGCCGGATCGACCGCTTGCAAATGATCCAGCCAGGCGCCTTCGCCCGCCTGCAGCCCGGGGTCCAGCTGTGCGCGCGGCTGGGTGGCCGCCAGCCCCATGAGGGCCAGCCGGCGCTCTTCCGTCCCTTGCCCGCTCTGTGCCCAGTGCCGATAGCGCCGCAAATGGCGCAAGATGTCATACACGGCTTCTGCGATCTGCGCACGATCCCGGGAACCCGCTTCGGGGTGTGCGCGAAACCAGCGCGACAGGACGGCATCCGCCGGCCAGTCCCAGGACAACAGCTCTGGCAATACCTGAGCCACCTGGCGGATACGCAATGCCGCCGTACCCGGCGTCGGTGGGCTGCCAGCAGTTGAACCGCGTGCGGGTCGCGAGCGTGCCGATCGCGACGAGATGGATCGGCCCTTGGGTGCGGCGCCCGGCCGCAAGTGGCGTTCAGATTGAGTCATGGGGTTCCGGAGAATACTGCGTGGCTTCGAGCCATGCGCGATGCGGCTGGCCCGTGATCTGCACCCGACCGTCGTCCCGCAAGCAAACACGACCCTGGGCAAGCCAGCGCAGGACCTGTACGTAGATGGCATGCTCGACCGGCAGCAGGCGCGCGGCCAGCGTATCAGGCGTGTCGTCGGCCAGGACGGGGATCACCCCTTGGGCGATGATGGGACCATGATCGAGCACGGGCGTGACGAAATGCACGCTGCAGCCGTGCCATTGCACCCCTTGGGCAAGCGCCTGCGCATGAGTGTGCAGGCCCGGAAACGCGGGCAGCAGCGACGGGTGGATATTGATGATGCGCCCCGCAAACCGGTTTGCCAGGTCAGGCCCCAATACACGCATGAAGCCGGCCAGCAGGATGAAATCCGGCGCCAGGTCGTCGAGCCACGCCTGGAGCGCGGCATCGAAGGCTGCCCGGTTTTCGTAGTCACGATGCGCCAGGATCCGCGTTGGCAGGCCTTGCGCACGCGCCCAGGCCAGGCCGCCGGCATCGGCCCGGTTGGACAGGATCGCAAGAATTTCTATGGGCAGGTGCTCGTCTTGTACGGCGCGCACCAAAGCCTGCATGTTCGTGCCGCGCCCCGAGATCAGGATCACCACGCGCACGCTGTTTGTGGCGCATTGCACCATGAAACATGACTCCGGCATAAAATCGTGAATGATCCTCGATTGTAAACTGTGGTCCGTGAACACTGCCCCTACCCTTTACCGCCATCTGCCGCGCCGGCACTGCACGGCTCCCAGCGCTTTGACCATCGGCAACTTCGATGGCGTGCATCTCGGCCACCAGGCGATCCTCGAACGGGTCCACGAACAGGCGGCAGAATACGGCTTGCTGCCCACGGTGATGACCTTCGCCCCGCATCCGCGCGCCTACTTCGCGCGGGTATCCGGCAAGCCGGGGTTGGCGCCGCCGCAGATCAGCACCCTGCGCGACAAAACGGCGCGTCTTGCGGCCTGCGGCATGCAACAGATCGTGATCCTCCGATTCGACCAGGCCCTGGCACACATGAGCGCCGAAGATTTCATCCTGAAGCTGCTCATCAGCGGGCTGAACACGCGGTGGCTGCTGGTCGGTGAAGATTTCCGCTTTGGCCACAAGCGCTCGGGCGACGTGGCGCTGCTCAAGCGCATGGCGCCCGAACTGGGGCTGACGGTCGAAACCCTGACGGACGTCACCGAACCGTCTGGGAAGCGCATTTCCAGCTCGACCTTGCGCACCGTGCTGGCAACCGGCCAGGTGGCCGAAGCCACCCGCCTGCTGGGTGCGGCGCCGCGCATCAGCGGCCACGTCGTCCACGGCCGCAAGCTGGGCCGGCGCATCGGCTTTCCGACCCTGAATCTGCGCGTCCCCGAGCCTTGTGCCATGCGCCGCGGCATCTACGTCGTACGCGTACTCGGGCTGGGGCCCGAGCCGTTGGCCGGCGTGGCCAGTCTGGGGGTTCGGCCTACGGTGGACGATGACGGACCCCTGCTGCTCGAGACGCACATCCTGGATGCCAGCCCGGACGCCTACGGTACACTGGTGTGCATCGAACTGTTGCACTTCCTGCGCGACGAAACAACCTTTTCCAACCTTGCCTCACTGGGCGCGGCCATCGGGAACGATGTGCAGGGCGCCCGCCTTTATTTTGCCTCCCATGGACTATAAAAAGACCCTCAACCTGCCCGAAACACCCTTTCCCATGCGCGGCAATCTGGCCAAGCGTGAACCGGGCTGGATCAGCCAATGGGAAGAAAACAAGGTCTATGCCGCCATCCGGGCCGCCGCCAAGGGGCGGCCCAAATTCATCTTGCACGATGGCCCTCCGTATGCCAACGGCGACATCCACATCGGCCACGCCGTCAACAAGATCCTCAAGGACATCATCGTCAAGAGCCGCGACCTGGCCGGCTATGATGCGCAATATGTGCCGGGGTGGGATTGCCACGGCATGCCCATCGAGATCCAGATCGAAAAGAAATACGGCAAGAATCTGCCCGTGGCCGAAATGCAGGCGCGCGCACGCGCCTACGCCACCGAGCAAATCGGCCGCCAGCGCAAAGACTTCAAGCGCCTGGGCGTGCTGGCCGACTGGGACAACCCGTACCTCACGATGAACCCGCACAACGAAGCCGACGAACTGCGCGCACTGGCACAGATCATGCGCAAGGGCTTCGTGTTTCGCGGCCTGAAACCCGTCAACTGGTGCTTCGACTGTGGCTCGGCCCTGGCCGAGGCCGAGGTCGAATACGCCGACCGGCGCGATACGGCCGTGGACGTCGCCTTTGCCTTCGATGATCATGCCGCGCTGGCCAAGGCATTTCATCTGTCCGAGCCGGTGGGGCCAGGCGCCCTCGTCATCTGGACTACGACGCCCTGGACCTTGCCGGCCAACCAGGCGCTCAACGTGCACCCGGAGCATGAATACGCCCTGGTGCAGCTCGATACCCCCCTGGCCACGGGCGCCCTGCTGCTGCTGGCGGCCGAACGCGTGGCGCCTTGCCTCGAGCAGTGGGGCCTGAAAGGCCGCATTCTTGCCAAGACGCCCGGCACGGCCCTCGTGGGGCTGGCGTTCCGGCACCCCCTCTACGAAGCCGACCCTGGCTACGCGCGCCTGGCGCCCATCCACCTTGGCGACTATGTCACCCTGGACTCGGGCACCGGCATCGTGCATTCGTCGCCGGCCTATGGGGTCGAAGACTTTCTCTCATGCCGCGCCCATGGCCTGGCCGACGAAGACATCCTCAATCCGGTCACGGGCAACGGGCACTACAGTCAGGATCTGCCCCTGTTCGGCGGCCAACTCATCTGGGACGCCAACCCACGCATCGTCCAGGCGCTCGAAACCGCGGGCCGCCTGGTGCATGCCCGGCCGCACGATCACAGTTACATGCACTGCTGGCGCCACAAGACACCCGTCATTTATCGTGCGACGAGCCAGTGGTTCGCCGGCATGGACATCCCCCCGAAAAAAGGCCCGACACTGCGCGAAATGGCGCTCAAGGGCATCGCCGATACGGCGTTCTACCCGGCCTGGGGCCGCGCCCGTCTGCACGCCATGATCGCCAGCCGCCCCGACTGGACCCTGTCGCGCCAGCGCCAATGGGGCGTACCCATGGCCTTCTTCGTGCACAAGGAAACGGGTAAGCTGCACCCCCGGACACCGGAACTGCTCGAGCAAGTGGCCCAACGCGTAGAAAAAGAAGGCATCGAAGCCTGGCAGGCCGTGTCGGTGCGCGACTTTCTGGGCGACGAAGCCGATCAATATGAAAAGAACCGCGACACGCTGGATGTCTGGTTCGATTCGGGGACCACGCATGCCACGGTCATGGGCGGCCTGGACCACGCCATCAAGGGGTCGCACACCGAGGCGCTGGCCTGGCCCGCCGACCTCTATCTCGAAGGCTCGGACCAGCATCGCGGCTGGTTCCATTCGTCTTTGCTGACGGGCTGCATGCTCTATGGCCGACCGCCCTACAAAGCTTTGCTCACGCATGGCTTCGTGGTCGATGGCCAGGGCAAGAAAATGAGCAAATCGGTGGGCAACGTCGTCTACCCACAAGAAGTGGCCAATACACTGGGCGCTGAAATTCTGCGCCTCTGGACGGCCGCCACGGATTATTCGGGCGAACTGTCCATCTCGCGCCAGATTCTCGACCGGGTGGTCGAATCCTACCGGCGCATCCGCAACACGCTGAAGTTCCTTCTGGGGAACCTGGCCGATTTCGACCCCCGGCAGAACGCCGTCGAGCCAGGTCGCTTGCTCGAAATCGACCGCTATGCGCTGGCCATGACCGCCGCCATGCAGGCTGAAGTGCTGGCCGCCTACGACACCTACGAATTCCACGCGGCCGTGGCCCGCCTGCAGATCTTCTGCTCCGAGGACCTGGGCGCCTTCTACCTCGACATCCTCAAAGACCGCCTCTACACGACGGCCGCCGACAGTCTTGCGCGGCGTTCGGCCCAAACCGGCCTGCACCATATCACGCATGCCCTGCTCAAGCTGCTGGCGCCCATTCTTTCATTCACCGCCGAAGAGGCCTGGGCCGACTTGCATCCGGGCCAGGTCATGCCCAGCCTCTTTACCGAACTGCATCATGCCCTGCCGGCCTTCGACGATGCGGATGCCCTGATGGCACGCTGGGCCCGCCTGCGCGCGATTCGTGCCGAAACCATGCGCGAGATCGAAACGGTGCGCTCGCGCGGCGAAATCGGCGCCTCGCTGGCCGCAGAAGTCGATTACCAGGCGGGCCCGGACGATTGCGCTCTGCTTCAGTCCCTAGGTGAAGATCTGCGTTTCGTGATGCTCGTCTCGCGCGCCGGCGTGCACCCCCATCCGGGTTCTCTGGAAATCCAGGTGCAGGCCAGCACGCACGCCAAATGCGCGCGCTGCTGGCACCATCGACCCGACGTCGGCGCCGATGCCGGGCACCCGGAACTCTGTGGGCGTTGTGTGCAAAACCTGTATCACCAAGGAGAAGCCCGTCACCATGCCTGAAGAACGCGTCGAAGACGTCCTGGCCTTTGATCGCCGCCTGCAGGTGTTTCGCTGGATGATGCTGTCCGTTCTGGTGCTGGTCATCGACCTCATCACAAAATCCTGGATCATCCGCCATCTGCACTATGACGACCGGATCCCCGTCTTGCCGTTTTTCGACCTGACGCTGCGCTACAACGAAGGCATCGCCTTCGGTTTCCTCGTCGGCGTGGGCAGCGAAAACCGCTGGCTGTTGCCAGCCGTCGCGATCGTGGCGATCGCGGTCATCGCGTTCTGGATTTATCGCGATGCCGGCAACAAGTTTCATTGCACGGCGTTGGCGCTCATCCTCGGGGGCGCCGCCGGCAACGCCTGGGAGCGTATCGACATGGGCTACGTGACGGACTTCTTCCTGTTTTACTGGAATGCATGGTATTTTCCGGCTTTCAACGTGGCGGATGCCGCCATCACGGTCGGTGCCGCCATGCTGATCTACGAAGAAGTGCAGCACAGTTGGCGCGCGCGCGCCAGAAAGCCGAGGTAACGCCATGCCTGATCTCATTGGTAAACGCATCGTACTGGGCCTGACGGGCGGCATCGCCTGTTACAAGTCGGCCGAACTGCTGCGACGCCTGCAAGACGAAGGGGCGAAGGTCGATGTGGTCATGACCGAAGCCGCCACCCGTTTCATCACCGAAGCCACTTTCCAGGCCTTGTCCGGCCGGCCCGTCTGGGTGGACGCCTGGGACGCCCGCATGGCCAATCGCATGGCGCACATCAACCTGGCGCGGAGCGCGGATGCCATTCTGGTGGCCCCGGCCAGTACGGATTTTCTCGCCCGCATCACGCACGGCCTGGCCGACGACCTGCTCACCGCCTTGTGCGTGGCCCGCGGGGCGGTCCCCCTGTTGGTGGCGCCGGCCATGAATCACGAAATGTGGACTCACGCGGCCACCCAGCGCAACGCGCGGCAATTGCTGGCCGACGGCGTACAGCTGATTGGGCCCGCAGAAGGCGAGCAAGCCTGCGGTGAAACCGGATCGGGGCGCATGATGGAAGCCGACCAGATCCTGCGCGCCCTGATCGCATTCTTTCAGCCCAAGCGGCTGGCCGGTCGAACCGTCCTGATCACCGCCGGCCCCACCAGCGAAACCATCGATCCAGTACGCGTCCTGACCAACCGGTCATCCGGACGCATGGGGTATGCGCTGGCGCGCGCCTGTGCTGAAGCCGGAGCGTGCGTCACCCTGGTTTCCGGGCCGGTCAGCCTGCCCTGTCCCGACGGCGTGACCCGCATCGCGGTAGACTCCGCCCGCCAGATGCACGCGGCGGTCATGCGCCAGGCCGCCACGGTCGATTTGTTCCTGGCGGTTGCAGCGGTAGCCGACTGGGGCGTTGCCAACCCCTCTGCACAAAAGCTGAAGAAATCCGCCCAGGCGCCGCTGCCACCGCTGCAGTTCGTGCCGAATCCCGACATCCTGGCAGATGTTGCCGCCCTGCCCGGCGGTCCCTGGTGCATGGGCTTTGCGGCTGAAACCGAGCACCTGCACGAGCACGCTCAGGCCAAACGGCTGCGCAAGGGGGTTGAGCTGATCGTCGGCAACCTGGCACAAGAGGCCATGGGCGCCGAAGACACTGAACTCGTTCTGTTTGATGATCAGGGGGCCCATCCCCTGCCCCGACAGGGCAAACTGCAGGCGGCGCGCGAATTGGTGCTCGAAATCAGCCGGCGGCTGCCGCCCGCCCCCAGCGTCGCCACGGCGCCCCTCTGAAGCTGGATCTGCCATGCAACGACGTCTCATCCAGGCCCGCATCGTCAATCCACTCCTGGGTGGAAAAATCGCCCTGCCCACGTATGCCACCGATGGATCGGCCGCGCTCGACCTGCGCGCTTGCCTGCCTGAACCCCAAGTCCTGCTTCCGGGCGAGCGCCTGCCCATCGGCACCGGGCTGGCGCTGAACATGATGGATCCCGGCCTGGTGGCCATCGTCGCCTCTCGCTCCGGCCTATCGCTCAAGCACGGCATTCGGGTGGCCCAGGGGATCGGCGTAATCGATGCCGACTACCACGGCGAAATCAAGGTGCTCCTGAGCAACGAGGGCGAGCAGGCCTACGAAATCCAGCCGGGCGAACGCATTGCGCAGCTGCTGTTCCAGCCAGTCGTGCTGGTCGATCTGCATATGGTCGACGCGTTCGACACCACGACCCGCCGCGGCATCGGCGGGTTTGGCAGCACAGGCACCCTCTAGGCGGCATGGCCGCCCAAGGGCCGTGCTGTTCAGCCAACCATCATCAGCGACGCGTTGCCGCCCGCAGCCGCCGTATTGATACATACGGCCAATTCGCGCACCAGCATTTCGAGCGGATACGCCCGGCCGGCCGCCAGTTCGTCATGGTTGAGCGCCACGACCGGAACTATGGGCCCCGGACGCGAAGCCACGGCAAGGGTCAAGGCCTGCAACGCGTCACTGTCGCCCTCGAACAGCACGGCCTGGAAGCTGGCTGCATCCAGGGCTTCGGCGGCCACCCACTGGAGCCCGCCGCCGCCCGTCGCCGCATTCGTTGCCGTATTCGCTGCCGCGTGCCAGGCGCGGACGTCGGGGTGATCCACCCACAGCATCGCATTGCCGGTGCGCGTGCAGGCCTCGAGCTGGGCCTGGGCCCCCTGCGCGCTGGATGCGTGGCACAGAACCGTGCCACGCGGCTTCAGGTGGTAGTGGTTGGATTCGCCGGTGGGGCCGGGCAATGACAGGCCGGCCGCTTCGGTGGACGACGGTTTCGTCGGCAGCCAGGCGGGCCCGCTGGCCAGCAGACGATGCAGATATAGCGGCCCCCCGGCCTTGGGGCCCGTGCCGGAGAGCCCTTCGCCGCCAAATGGCTGGACCCCCACGGTGGCGCCCACGATGTTGCGGTTGACGTACATGTTGCCTGCCCGCACGCGGGTGGTGACGTGGCGCACCATTTCGTCCAGGCGCGTGTGCACGCCGAAGGTGAGCCCGTAGCCGCGAGCGTTGATGGCCTCGATCAGCGTATTCAGGCCCTCTCTGGGGTAGCGCAGTACGTGCAGCACCGGACCGAACACCTCGCGTTCGAGCTGCGCCACGTCGTCGATGAAAATCAGCGTGGGCGCCACGTACGTGCCCCGTCGGGCCAGCGCCGGGTCGAGCGGATAGCGCACCACTTCGTGGCCAGCCGCCTGCATGGCCTGCACGTGCGCCTCGATCGAAGCGCGTGCTTCGGCATCGATGACCGGACCGATGTCGGTGGCCAGAAGCTCTGGACGGCCGACACGCAGTTCGAGCAGGGCACCCCTGAGCATGTCGAGCGTGCGGTCGGCACAGTCTTCCTGAACACACAGGATGCGCAAGGCTGAACAACGCTGGCCCGCGGAATCGAATGCCGAGTCGAGCACGTCGTAGACCACCTGTTCGGTGAGCGCGGACGAATCCACGATCATCGCATTCAGGCCCCCTGTCTCGGCGACGAGCGGAATGGGGTGACCGGTCTCATCCAGGCGGGCCGCCAGCGTTATAGCGATCTGCCGCGCCACCTCCGTGGAACCGGTGAACAACACGCCCCGAATGCCGGGGTGTGCCACCAGCGCGGCACCGACGGTTTCACCCCGGCCCGGCAACAGCTGCAGCGCGTCGGATGGCACCCCGGCCCGGTGCAACACCGATACCCCGTAGGCGCCGATCAACGCCGCCTGTTCGGCCGGCTTGGCGAGCACCACATTGCCAGCGGCCAGCGCCGCGCTGATCTGGCCGGTAAAGATGGCCAGCGGGAAATTCCATGGGCTGATGCACAGTACGGGCCCCAGCGGCCGGTGGCTGTCGTTCGAGAAACCGGCCTCGATCTGCTGTGCGTAATAACGCAGAAAATCGACGGCCTCGCGCACTTCGGCGATCGCATTCGGGTAGGATTTTCCTGCCTCGCGCACGATCAGGCCGATCGACAACTGCATTTCGTCTTCCATCAGTTGTGCGGCCTGCCGCAAGCAGTGGGCTCTTTCTGCCACCGCAGTGGCCTGCCAGATCGGTGCCGCATATTCAGCCTGGCGCAGGGCGCGCCGCACGTCGTCGTCACCGGCCTCGAACACCTGCCCCACGACATCCCGGTGATCGGCGGGATTGAGCACCGGCTGTCCAGGCTCATCTTCGCCCCGGCCAGCCGGCGCTGCCCGCCAGGGCCGATCCGCCCCCGCAAGCAAGGCCGCAGCCAGCGACCCCAGGCGGTGCTCGCTGGTCAGGTCGACGCCCTGCGAATTGAGCCGGTGCCCGGCCTGGTAAAGATCCCGGGGCAAGGGAATGCGCTCGTGGGGCGCACCCAGCGGCTGGACGCCGCGTGCCCTGACAACGGGATCCTGAATGAGCGTATCGACCGGGATACCCATATCACCGATCTGGTTGACGAACGACGTGTTTGCGCCATTTTCGAGCAGGCGCCGGACCAGGTAGGCCAACAGCGTTTCATGCGTACCCACGGGCGCGTACACGCGGCACGGACGGTTCAACCGCCCTTTGGATACCGGACCCACCACTTCTTCGTACAGGGGTTCCCCCATGCCGTGCAGGCATTGGAATTCGTATTGACCCGGGTAGTAATTTTCGCCGGCGAGAAAATAGATCGAGGCCAGAGTCTGGGCATTGTGGGTGGCAAACTGCGGATAGACCGCCTCTGGGGCGGCAAGCAGCCGTCGGGCGCAAGCGAGATAGGAAATATCGGTATGCACTTTGCGTGTATACACTGGATAGCCCTCGAGGCCGTCCACCTGCGCGCGCTTGATTTCGCTGTCCCAGTAGGCGCCCTTCACCAGGCGGATCATGAGGCGATGCCGCGTGCGCCTGGCCAGGTCGATGATGAAATCGATCACCAGCGGGGCCCGTTTCTGGTAGGCCTGAATCACGAAACCAATGCCATTCCAGCCGGCCAGACGCGTGTCGACGCAGAGCGCCTCGAGAAGATCGAGTGAAAGCTCCAGGCGATCGGCTTCTTCGGCATCGATATTCAGGCCGATGTCGTATTGGCGCGCCAGAACGGCCAGGTCGGCCAGGCGCGGCAAGAGCTCGGCCATGACCCGGTCGCGCTGGGCGCGCTCATAGCGTGGATGCAGTGCGGACAGTTTGATCGAAATGCCGGGCCCTTCGTAAATGCCGCGGCCCTGGGCCGCCTTGCCGATGGCGTGGATGGCCTGCTCGTACGACTGCCGATAACGCTCGGCGTCGTACGCGGTCGTGGCGGCCTCACCCAGCATATCGTACGAATACCGAAAGCCCGCGTCCTCGTATTTGCGGCTATTGGCCAACGCGGCCGAGATGGTCTGCCCCGTCACGAATTGCTCGCCCATCAAGCGCATCGCCATGTTCACGCCACGGCGAATCAGCGGTTCACCGCCCCGCCCGATCAGACGGGCGAGCGCCTGCGACAGTTTTTGCTCGCTGTTGACGCTGACCAGTTTACCCGTGACCACCAGCCCCCAAGTGGCTGCGTTCACGAACAGCGACCGCGATTCGCCCAAGTGGGCACGCCAGTCACCCTGACTGATCTTGTCCCGGATCAGCGCATCGCGCGTCGCCTGGTCGGGAATGCGCAGCAAGGCTTCCGCCAGGCACATCAATGCCACGCCTTCCTGGCTGGACAGGGAGAATTCCTGGATCAACCCCTCGACCCCACCCCCCCGGCGCTTGCCGCGCAAGGCGACCACCAGGCGCCGGGCCAATGCCTGCACCGCATCGGGTTGTACCGATTCCGCCTGTTCGAGCAGCATGCGGACGCAATCCGGCTCGGGACGCCGGTACGCCGCCGTAATGGCTGCGCGCAGCACCGACTGTGGCTGGACTTCCTGGGCGAATTCATGAAAAGGCGGCTGCCATTCGGGCTCTGGCGCCGGTTCGGGCGGCGCGCCTTCGCCGCCTGGCTGGCGCTGCAGTTCGGGCGGCACCTGGCCGCGCTCTATGGATTCGATATAGCTCAGCAACGCCTGCTTGTGTAGCCAGTGCGGCGTGCAACCCATGGAATCCGCCACACTGCGCAGGCGTTCGCGCAAGGATTCATCGACTTTGACGCCTAAGGTGACAGTCGCCATATCGCCAATAAGTAAACCAGATGTCTATTTAGGTACAACCAAATTTTGACACTTGATAAGAACCTTGTAAACCCGTGGTTAACCCGGTGGCCGCCTCGGTGATCAACTCGGACAAGAGGCGCGCCGCATCACGCTGCGACTGCACGAGGTCGGGCACGCTGCCGCCTGCCGGAACCTGAATGTCGGCTTCACAGATACGCGGCGCCTCGCTGCCTGGCGCCTGGTCCACCCAGATGGCCGCCAAACGGGAGAATTCGCCCCAGACCAGGTCGAACCGGGTCAGCCGCACCTCGATGCTGCGAGCGGGGCGGCCCGACGCCATCGGCAGCCGCTGCAGATCCACCAGGCCCAGGCCCATGCTGACCCGAGCGGACAATACCGCCTGCAACTGGCTGTCGAGCGAGGCGGACCACAGCGATTCATTGAGCACCTGAACTTCGCCGGCCGGATCATGCCGGGGATCCCGCACGACCAACTGCAGGCGATCGACTTGCGCGGGCACCTCGACCACATCCAGCCGCAGACCATGCGGCGCCAGCGGGTCCGCGGCGGCGGAACCATTGGCTGGCATGGCCGGCGCGCGCGGCGATTCAGCGTCCTGCACGGGGATCAGGCTGTAATAGCGGGTGGGCGCGGTGGCACAGGCGCTGAGCACGCACAGGAACAACAGGATGGGCCAGATCGGCATACGGTCTCTCATCAACGCAGGGTATCACGCGGCAAACCACGCAGCAGAGATTCGGGGTGGGCCTGTAGAAGATCCGCCAGCACCCGCAATGCCCGCGCCGCCTGGCTCACTTGTTGCATCGTGGTCTGCAGCCCCCCCATCGTCGCGTGCAAACTGCCCATGACGGGTGCCTCGGGGCCCAGCGCCGCGCCCACCTGGTCGAGCGAGCGCCGGGCCGCCGTCAGGGCGTCGGATGCCTCGGGCACCAGTTGCGTGTCCAGTCGGCCCAGCAGCGTGTTGAGCGAGGCCAGGCTGTCGGCCAGATTGCGCCCGATGTCGTCGAGCGGCAACGCATCCAGCTTGGTGACGATGCTGCCGACCTGCTGCTGCAGCCGGTCGAACTCGCCGGGAATGGTCGGCACCAGGGTCGCCATGGGGGGTTCATCGCCCGGAGTTTCCTCGGGGATCTCATCCTTGGAACAAAAACTCAGTGCAACGTATTGAATCCCCGTCAGCAGGTTGGCCGTCTTCAATTGAGCGCACAAGCCATTTTCGACCAATGGATCGATCAGCGAGGCACTGCGGGCGTCGCCAGCGGCCTTGACCAGTTTTGGATACAGCTGGCCGAAGCGCATGGGGTACAGATTGGCTCGCACCCGCGTATAAAAACGTCGGTGGCGTGCGTCATATTCCAGATCGATGTCCAGCACATGACCAATCGGCATGCCCCGGAATTCGACACCCGCCCCCACCTGCAGGCCCCGCACCGACTGGGCAAAACGCATTTCGATGGGCAGCGGGATGCCATCCGGCTCTGCGAGCGCCTTCTTGCGCGTTTCGAACAATTCGAACTGCGTGCCGGGCGCCGCTGGCTCGCGCGACGCGACGCCATCGAAAGTGCTTGCTTCATCGGCCGGTGCAAAAGAGATGCCGCCATCCAGAATCGCCGACAGGCCGCTGGTGCGCAGTTCGACCCCGTTGGCCGAGATGGTCATGTCGATCCCGCTGTCATTCCAGAAACGCGAATCGGACGTCACATAGGCGTCGTATGGGGCTTCGACGAAAATCTGCATCTGAACGGAGCGCCCGTCGTCGGCCAGGGCGTACGACACCACCCGCCCCACGTCGATGCGCCGGTAGTACACGCGCGAGCCCACGCGCAGCGAGCCCAGCGTACCCGAGGTCAGCGTGAAGCGCGTACCCAGCTGGCCGCTGATGACCTCGGGCGGGTTTTTAAGGCCCTCGAATTCGAACACGGGCTTGTCGTCCGAGCGCTCGAGCGGCGCATCCACACTGAGATACACGCCTGAGATCAGGGTGTCCAGCCCCGACACCCCCGAAATGCTGACTCGCGGCTCGACCACCCAGAATTTGGCGGCCTCTTGGGTGATGTACCCCGAGCCCTCGCGTTGCAGCTGCACGTCGATCAACACGTGTTCGCGATCGGGCGCCACCCGGACCGCCGAGACCTCGCCCACCACCACGTTGCGGTAGCGCAGCTTGGTTTGCCCCGTTTCGATGCCCGCGGCCGTGTCGAAGCTGATGGTGATGACCGGGCCGCTGCGCACCCACACCGACGCCAGCAGCGACAGCCCCACGGCCAGGGCCAGCAGCGGCACCAGCCAGACCCATGACCAATGCAACGTGCGCCCTGGACGGATCGTTGGCGTCTGGACGGACCCGGGGCCCTCCGGCCCGCTTGCAGGCGGGCCGCCCCCCGGTAACAGGTCTTCTGAGGGCGCCCCCGTGCCCGACCGATCAGAGTCTGTCATGCCGTTCTTCATCCCGTGTGCTGGCTCGGAGCCGGTCCCAGCCTGAACGCGGATCATAGCGCATGGCGGCCCACATGGTCAGCACGACCACCGCGCCGAAATTCAGCGCAGCCGGCCCGATATCGATTTTCGACAGGCCCGGAAAATTAGCCATGGCGGCCATGAGCACCACCACGAAGACATCCAGCATGGACCACTGGCCGATGAATTCGACCATGGTGTACAGGCGCGTGCGCATGCGCTGCACGGGCACGCCGCGAGGGCGGGTTCGCAAGAGCAGATACGCCAGCGCAATCAGTTTGGTGACGGGAACCATCACGCTCGCCACGAACACGATCACGGCCAGGTCCAGCGCCCCCATCTGCCAGAGTTCGACGACCCCGCCAAGAATCGTATGGCTGCTGTTGCCCAGCACCGATTGAAACTCCATCATGGGCAGGGTGTTGGCCGGTATGTAGAAAATGACAGCAGCCAGCACCAGGGCCCAGACTTCGTTTGGCTGGCCGCGGCGCCCGCTGCCCAGACGGGCGGCACAACGCCGGCAATGGTCATCTGCCGAGGGGGCCTGCACGAAACCGCATGCTTCGCAGACCGTACCCTGCCCATGCTGCCCGGACACTGGAACCAGGCCGGCGTCCTCGGCACGGCGCCACAGATTGTGGGCATTCCAGCGGCCCATCCCGGTCAGCAGGAAGCTGAGCAGGAAAAACCCGATGAGGCCCGGCCCGACGTGTAAATGAGCCAGATCGGCCATCTTCACGATGGAGACGAGAATTCCGAGAATCAGCACGGTGGCCATGGACCAGGGCGACAGCGCGTGGATCAGCCGTAAGGACAGGGCCTGCCTGAAAGGCTGCCGCCCCGACACAATGGCGTGCAGCACGCGCAGCGTCAGTGCAATCAGAAGCAGCGGAAACCAGAAGCCCACGAGCCCGGTCATGATCGAGACGCTGTAGTAGCCGCGGTCCCAGGCCAGCCGCAAAGCCTGCCAGAATGTCACCTGGACTTCCAGCCCCATGAGCGTCAGCGTCCCGATCGGAAACCACTGGGCGATGGCGAAGACGATCAGGCAGGTCCAGACCATCGCGATCCATTGAGCGGGCGTCAGCCAGCCGCGCCGGTAGAGCAGCCCCGAACAGCAGCGGCAAAACGCCCTGCCGCGCGTACCCGGATCGAGGCGCACGTGCAGGGTATCGCAATGCGGACAGGCGATGAGCGGCTGGCGGGCCTGCATCAATCGACGAGTTCAGGCTCGGGGCGCGCCCGCGCCACGTGCCCATGGGGGCTGGCGTCATCGAAACGCAGTACGACCTGCCCCTGGGCGTCGAGATCGACGCAGACTTGCCCGCCCTGCGCCAGGCGCCCGAACAGGAGTTCATCGGCCAGGACACGCCGTATGGTGTCCTGGATGAGCCGCTGCATGGGCCGGGCCCCCATGGTGGGATCGAAGCCTTCCCGGGCAAGGTACTCGCGCAGCGCCGGCGTGAACTGCACCTCGACCCGTTTTTCGTGCAACTGGTCTTCGAGCTGCATGAGGAACTTGTCGACCACCTGGAGGATCACTTCGGGCGGGAGGGACGCAAACCCAATGATCGCATCGAGCCGGTTGCGGAACTCGGGCGTGAACAGGCGTTTGATCTCGGCCATTTCGTCGCCCACCTGGGCCGTATTGGCGAAACCGATGGTGGGACGGCTCAGTGCCTCGGCGCCTGCATTGGTGGTCATGATGATGATGACGTTGCGGAAATCCGCCTTGCGCCCATTGTTGTCGGTGAGCGTGCCGTGATCCATCACCTGCAGCAGGATGTTGTAGACGTCGGGGTGCGCTTTTTCGATTTCATCGAGCAACAGCACGCAGTGCGGCTGCTTGGTGACCGCCTCGGTGAGCAGGCCGCCCTGGTCGAAACCAACATACCCCGGAGGCGCACCGATGAGGCGTGAAACCGTATGCCGTTCCATGTATTCGGACATGTCGAAACGCAGCAGTTCGATGCCCAGCACAAAAGCCAATTGCCGCGCGACCTCGGTCTTGCCTACGCCGGTGGGCCCGGAAAACAGGAAGCTGCCGATGGGCTTGTCGGGGCGCCCCAGCCCCGAGCGCGCCATCTTGATGGCCGCGGCCAGTGCGGCGATCGCCTTGTCCTGGCCAAATACCACCGCTTTGAGATCCCGTTCGAGCGTGGCCAGGCGGTTGCGGTCATCGGTCGAGACGCTTTGTGGCGGAATGCGCGCGATGCGCGCCACGGTGGCCTGGATTTCCGGCTTGCCGATCAGTTTTTTCTGTTTGGATTTGGGCAGCAGGCGCTGGGCCGCCCCTGCCTCGTCGATGACGTCGATGGCCTTGTCGGGCAGGAACCGGTCGCTGATGTGGCGCGCCGAAAGCTCTGCGGCAGCCGACAGGGCGGCACCCGAATACCGGACCTTGTGATGCGCCTCGAAGCGGCCCTTGAGGCCGCGCAGAATGCGTATGGTCTGCTCGACCGTGGGTTCGGGCACGTCGATTTTCTGGAAGCGCCGCGCCAGCGCGTGGTCTTTTTCGAAGATCCCGCGATACTCTGTATAGGTGGTTGCCCCGATGCATTTGAGCCGCCCGGTCGAGAGGGCTGGCTTGAGCAGGTTGGAGGCATCGAGCGTGCCGCCGGATGCCGAACCGGCCCCGATCAGGGTATGGATTTCGTCGATGAAGAGCACGGCATCGCGGTCGTCCTTGAGTGCCTTCAGGACCAGCTTGAGACGCTGTTCGAAATCGCCCCGGTATTTGGTACCCGCCAGCAACGCCCCCATATCGAGCGCATACACGCGGGTGGGCAGCAGGACGTCCGGTACGTCGCCCTTGGTGATGCGCCAGGCAAGGCCTTCGGCAATGGCGGTCTTGCCGACCCCGGCCTCGCCCACCAGCAACGGGTTGTTCTTGCGCCGGCGGCACAGGATCTGAATAACGCGCTCGACCTCGTCTTCGCGGCCGATGAGCGGGTCGATGTGCCCTTTCAGGGCTTCTGCATTGAGGTCGGTGGCATAGGTTTCGAGCGGCGACTTCTGCGCGTCGCGCGGCTCGGGGCCGGGCGGCTCGTTGCGGACCGACCGGGGGGGAGCGGGTTCGTCTGGCGTCTTGGTAATGCCGTGAGACAGGTAATTGACCACATCCAGGCGCGAAACCCCCTGCTGGACCAGGAAATACACGGCGTGTGAATCTTTTTCGCCATACATGGCCACCAGCACGTTGGCCCCCGTCACCGCCGCCTTGTTGGCGCCGCTGGAGGACACGTGCATGATCGCACGCTGGATGACCCGCTGGAACCCCAGCGTGGGCTGGGTGTCGACCTCGCCCGTGCCAGGAAACACCGGCGTGTTCTCTACGACGAATTTGCGCAGATCCTGGCGCAGGAGTTCGATGTCGGCGCCACACGCGCGCAGGACTTCGGCCGCCGACGCATTGTCGAGCAGGGACAACAGCAAATGTTCTATGGTGATGAATTCGTGCCGGGCCGCGCGGGCCTCGACAAAAGCCATGTGCAGGCTGACTTCAAGTTCTTCGGAAATCACGCTTCCTCCATCGCATCGGAGCGGATGAATCTATCCGTTGTCTCTATTCTATGACTAAAACCGCCTGTCGTCGGCTTCAGTGAAAACCCGCCATGAAAACACGCCACGATATTTACGATGCGGGCTTCGCGATACGGGCCGGCGAAATGGCCGATCAGCAGGCTGGCACCGGCTCCATGCGGCATTGCAGGGGATGCTGGCCGGCCTGCGCCATGCGCAACACCCTGTCGACCCGCGTGGCTGCCACGTCGCGCGTATAAATGCCGCACACGCCCCGGCCATCGTAATGAACCTGCAACATGATGCGTTCGGCCTCTTCGAGGCCCTTGTGAAAAACGACGCGCAAGACGCGCACCACGAAATCCATGGGCGTGTAATCGTCATTCAGCAGCAGAACCTGGTACATGGGCGGCGGGGCAAGCCGAACGGATACGGGTTCGGTGACCTGCGGGAGCTGTAAATCGGTCGACATCACGCCCAACCTAGTGGTTTCCATAGTTGACTGAATGATATTGAATTCAGCATGATTTGGGTGCCCCGCAAACCATTGCTGGCAACCGGGTACCGTATCCACCCCATACTATAGTCGAGAGGCAGTTTGCATGTCCGAATCCGTCGAAAGCACCGAAACCCCGCAGAAAATCAGCGGTACGGTCAAATGGTTCAACGATGCCAAGGGTTTTGGCTTCATCACCCCAGATAACGGGGGCGAAGATCTTTTCGCACACTTTTCATCCATCCAGATGAATGGTTTTAAAACCCTGAAAGAAGGCCAGAAGGTCGTCTTCGATATTGCGCAAGGCCCCAAGGGCAAGCAGGCACTCAATATCTCGGCTGCCTGAACACGCTGTATCCTGTCTGGTTGAATCCCTTTTGATTTTATAATCATTCAGGGCCTGTGGCTGTGCATTTGCACCCCCGCAGGCCCTGAACGGCTTTTCATGCATGGCCGGAACGCCGTGATGCACGGCCACGACCCCAACCCCCCGACGCCAGAGCCCACCATGCGGATGACGACATCCTATTTGCCCAGGCTGACACGGGCCATGACGCTGGCCGCCATCGCGGCGGCCGCCCCCGCCGTGGCGCAAAACCCATTGCCCGAGCAGGCGCTGCGGGTCGGGCCGCACACCATACGGGTCGAACGGGCCGATACCCCCTACACCCAGTCTCAGGGCCTGATGTACCGTCACGATTTAGACGAAGATGCCGGCATGCTGTTCGAATTCGACGCGACCGATACGCTCTGCTTCTGGATGAAGAATACCTTGATCCCGTTGTCGATTGCATTCATCCACGAACAGCGCATCGTCGACATCCAGGACATGCAACCGCTCACCACGGAGAGCCATTGTTCGGCGTACCCCGCCAACCAAGCGCTGGAAATGAACCAGGGCTGGTTTGCGCGTCATGGCATACGGGTTGGGGACCCCATCGGCAAGATACCGTCCGTGCCCCCGACACCCTCTGGCCCGGGGGCCCTTAACCGAGATTTTGCGCCGCAAAGTCCCAATTGACCAGCTGCCAGAAGCTTTCCAGGTATTTCGGCCGCGCATTGCGGTAGTCGATGTAATAGGCGTGCTCCCAGACATCGCAGGTCAGCAGCGCGGTATTGTCTGTGTTGACGGTGGTGCCGGCATTGCTGGTGTTGACGATGTCCAGCGAACCGTCGGGCTTCTTGACCAGCCAGGTCCAGCCCGAACCGAAATTACCCGCCGCAGACTGGCTGAAAGCGGTCTTGAAGGCATCTACGCTGCCCCACTTGGCTTCGATCGCCTGGCGCAGCGCGCCCGAGGGCTCGCCCCCCCCCTTGGGAGACAGGCTGTTCCAGTAGAACGTGTGATTCCAGACCTGGGCTGCGTTATTGAAGACGCCGCCACTGGACTTGCGAATGACGTCTTCCAGGCTGAGTGCCGCCATGTCGGTGCCTTCGATGGCCTTGTTGAGATTGTTGACGTATGCCTGATGGTGCTTGCCGTAATGGTATTCGAGCGTTTCTTTCGAGATGTGCGGTACAAGCGCATCCAGGGCATACGGAAGAGCGGGCAAAGTAAAAGCCATGATGGTTCCTTCTGACGGGTTCAAACTTCTTCAAGTCTAACGCATTTTGAACGCCGCACCCAATGGCCCGCACACCGGCCCGCACACCGGCCGGCGGGTCTGACGGCAGACCCCCGGCACGCCCGATCATCGCCGAAACGCCCGCCATCGCGCACTCTCACCCGGATACATCCCGTCGCGCCCGGGCCCACCTGTCCACAGAGAACCGAAATTTGTCAAACCCGTGGATTCACAAGCCAATCAAGGCAAATGGTCATGTGAATTCTAAATTAACGTTCATAAGTTATTGATTTATATGAAGTGATAAAAACATCACAAAATGCTCAATAAATAACCAATCGACCAGCAGATGGCTTGAATCATGCCTTTTGACGAGCTTGTGCACAGAATTATCCACAGATTCTGTGGATACCTGCCCCTCTCTTCCGCGCAAATGAGCCCAGAGACACGCCGCGCATGACACACAGGCACGCGGTGCCTATAAAATGGCCCCGTACGCCGTGAGACGGCGCCGACCACAAGGACATCCAAAGGTGCTTGACATCATCGACGAAGCCGGCTGGCCGATCTGGCTGCTGGTGGCCTGCTCAGTCATTACCCTGGCCATCATCATCGAACGTTTCATGGCTTTGCGCACACGCCAGATCATGCCGGCAGGCCTGCCCGAACAAGTGCTCGAGCTGGTCCGCCGCCAACAAGACGAGCCCGACACCATTCTGCGCCTGGCGCGCGGCAGCCCCATGGGCCGCATCCTCGCCGAAGTGGCCGCGCAGCGCCACCAGGAAGACGCCTGGCGCCTGTCGGCCATCGAATCCGTGGGCCGGGATGTGTCCTGGCGGCTCAACCGCTACCTGCCGGCCCTGGCCACCCTGTCGGTGATCGCGCCACTGCTCGGGCTGTTCGGCACGGTCGTGGGCATGATCGAAATCTTCGGCTCCTACGATCCCAGCGGCGGCGACCCCAGTCAGCTGGCGCGTGGCATCTCGATCGCGCTCTACAACACCGGCTTTGGAATCCTCATTGCCATCCCGGCCCTGGCGTTTCACCGCTACTTCCGCTCACGCGTCGAATACTTCCTGCATACAATGGAACGCGAGGCCGAAACCCTGAACCGGCTCATCAGCCGGCGCGCCACGCCATGAACTTCAGCCATCGCGAAGAACACGATTCTCCGGAAATCAACCTGATCCCCCTGATCGACGTGCTGCTGGTCATACTGATTTTCCTGGCAGCCACCACGTCGTTCTCGCGCCAGACCCGGCTGGAAGTCATCCTGCCCCAGGCTCAGGCCGAAGCGCTGGACCCGACCCCGGTCATCGAGCTCGACATCAGTCCGGACGGCCTGTATGCGCTCGACAACCATGCGCTCGACATCCGCTCGGACGAGGACCTGGCCCATCATCTGCAACGCGCGCTGGCCGAACGCCCCGATGCCACCCTGCGCGTGGCGGCCGACGGCCAGGCGCGGCATGCGGCCGTGGTGCGGGCGCTCGAGGCGGCCCGGCTGGCACACATCGAACGCATCCAGTTCCTCACCCAGACCCAACCGTGAAGCGCGCAGAAGACGTCCTGCACCGGGTCTGGAGCGGGCGCGGTCCGGTCAGCACCCTGCTGCTGCCGCTGTCGTGGCTATACGGCTGCTTGTCGGATGCCCACCTCCGGCGCCAGTCGCACGGGGCTTGGCGGGCGCCCGTACCCGTCATCGTGATCGGCAACATTCTCATCGGGGGCACGGGCAAGACCCCGCTGGCCCAGGCCCTGTGCGCCTATTTGCAACATCAGGGGCGGCGCCCGGGGCTGATCAGCCGGGGCTATGGCGTGCGCATCGGAACGCGCCCCCATCTCAGCCAGGACGCCCAGGACAGCCGCTGGCTGGGCGACGAGCCCGCTTTGCTGCACGCGGCCACACAGGTGCCTGTGGCCGTGCACCCACGGCGCGTCCTGGCCGCACAGGCCTTGCTGGCCGCCTGCCCCGAAGTGGACGTGCTGGTGGCCGACGATGGCCTGCAGCATCGCGCCCTGGCGCGCGACATCGAAATCATCGTCCAGGACGAGCGCGGCATTGGCAATGGCCGGCGCCTGCCGGCCGGCCCGCTGCGCGAGTCCCCCGCACGGCTGCAGCAGGCGGACTGGCTGGTCACCCACGTTTCCGCCCGCCCCCGCGAGGGGCCGGCTGTCCGCGAGACGGCACGGTTCGGCGATCCATCCGCCGCCTTGGCCAGCCAGGCGGCCGCGGGCCGGCATGTCACCATGCGCCTGCAAGCGACCCACGTGGAACACCTGGGCAGCGGCACCGTACAGCCGTGGGCAGCCTGGCGCGAACAACAGGCCGGCAGACCGGTCAGCGCCGTAGCGGGCATCGGCCAGCCAGCGCGGTTCTTTGCCATGCTGCAGGCGCAGGGCCTGGCTTTGCACGATACGGTGGCACTGCCGGATCACGGGCGGCTGACAGCTGCGACCCTGGCACGGCTACCCGCCGGCCCCGTCTTGCTGACCGCCAAAGATGCGATCAAGTGCCGGCCGCCCCACGACGGCCGCCTGTGGATGGTGCACGCGCAGGCGGTATTTTCTCCGGCATCCTGGATGGCGGATCTGTTCACGCAGCTGGCCCGGGCGCCGTCGGGCACGGATTGAGCGGCCACGCTGGCTGGCCAGTGCCCCCCAATCGCCCGCCCAGGCATTAGAATGTCCACTTTGCCTCTGGATACGCTATTTTGGCGTTCATGTACCTGCCATGGAAACCCGCCTGTTGCAGATTCTTGTTTGCCCCTCCTGCAAAGGGCCCCTGCACCACGATCGCGAACACGACGAACTGATCTGCCACGCCGAGCATCTGGCCTATCCCATCGCCGATGGGGTGCCTGTGCTGCTGGCGCGCCAGGCCCGTTCACTACAGGCTGGCTCTGATACGCCAGCATGAATTTCCTGGTCGTCATTCCGGCACGGGCCGCCTCCACCCGGCTGCCCGGCAAGCCTCTGCTCGATCTGGGCGGCCTGCCCATGGTGGTGCGCACGGCACGGCAAGCAGCCCGGTCGCAGGCCGCACGGGTCTTGGTGGCCACCGACCACCCCGCCATTCACGCAGCGGCCCAGGCGCACGCGATCGAATGCATGATCACGCGGCCCGACCATCCCACCGGCACCGACCGGTTGGCCGAAGTCGTCCAGCGGTTGCACCTGCCCGAAGACAGCATCGTCGTCAACGTGCAGGGCGACGAACCCCTGATCGATCCCACCCTCATCGACGCCGTGGCTCAATTGCTGGCGGCGCACCCCGAGGCCGCCATCGCCACCTGCGCGGCACCCATCGCCGATGCCCGAGCCCTGTTCAACCCCAACGTCGTCAAGGTAGTGTGCGCCACGGACGGACGCGCCCTGTATTTTTCGCGGGCGCCGATCCCCTGGGCGCGCGATGCCCTGGCAACGGGTGAAAAATGCCTGGCCCCTGGCCTGCCCGCCTGGCATCACATCGGCCTGTATGCCTATCGCGCCGGCTTCCTGAGGCAATTTCCGCAGCGCCCCACAGGCTGCCTCGAACGATTCGAGTCACTCGAGCAGCTGCGCGCCCTCGAACACGGCGATACGATCCTCGTGCACACCGTCGATCAGATGCCGGCGGCTGGGGTCGATACCCCTGAAGATCTCGAGCGGGTACGCCAGACACTCGCCAACACGGCCCACGGGCCCGGTTAAACTCGGTACGTTGCACAACCCGGGTCCAGGCAATAAAAGCATGCACAATTTGTTGCATTGCGGCATAATCCGGAACTTGGACTCGACGCTATCGGAGGAAATCATGCGTTTGATTCTGCTCGGCCCCCCCGGCGCAGGCAAAGGGACTCAGGCAAGCTTCATCACCGAGGCCTTCGGCATCCCGCAGATCTCCACGGGCGACATGCTGCGTGCCGCCGTCAAGGCCGAGACCCCGCTGGGGTTGAAAGCGAAGGCCGTGATGGACAGCGGTGCCCTGGTGTCGGATGACATCATCATCGGCCTGGTGCGCGATCGGCTGCAGCAGCCCGACTGCCAGGCAGGCTACCTGTTCGACGGTTTTCCGCGCACCATTCCACAGGCCGACGCGCTGAAAGCGGCCGGCATCGCCCTGGACTACGTGATCGAGATCGACGTCCCGGAAACCGACATCATCGAGCGCATGAGCGGGCGCCGGGTCCATCAGCCCAGTGGCCGTACGTACCACACGCGCTTCAATCCGCCACGCATCGAAGGCCACGACGACGAAACCGGCGAACCCTTGATCCAGCGCGACGATGACCGCGAAGAGACGGTACGCCACCGGCTTTCGGTGTACCGCGAGCAAACCCGTCCGCTGGTCGATTACTATTCCGCATGGGCCGCATCCGGGGCGGCAGAGGCCCCCCACTACGCAAGAATCTCCGGGGTCGGCGGCGTGGATGAGATTCGCTCGCGCATCCTCGCCATCTTGCGTCCCCGCCAATCCGCCTGACACAGGAGTCAATACGCATGGATATTCAAAATCAAGTCATACTGGTCACCGGAGGCGCTTCCGGTCTGGGCGCTGGCACGGCCCGAGCACTCGTGGCACAAGGCGCCCGCGTGCTGCTGGCCGACGTCCAGGACGAGGCCGGCCAGGCCCTGGCAAGCGAACTCGGCCAGACCTACGTGCACTGCGACGTCACCTCCGAGGCGGATGCCGGCAAGGCGGTCGAGGCCGCCGTTGCCATGGGAACGCTGCGCGGCCTGGTCAACTGTGCCGGGATCGCCCCGGCGGCCCGCATCGTCAGCAAGCAGGGCGCACACGATCTCTCGCTTTTTCGCAAGGTGATCGACATCAACCTCATCGGAACCTTCAATATGTCCCGCCTGGCCGCGCAGGCCATGGTGGGCAATGAACCGCAGGCCACGGGCGAACGCGGCGTGCTGATCAACACGGCGTCAGTGGCGGCCTACGATGGTCAGATCGGGCAGAGCGCTTATGCCGCCTCCAAGGCGGGTGTGGTGGGCATGACCCTGGCGATTGCCCGCGACCTCGCGCGCAGCGGCATCCGCTGCATGACGATCGCCCCGGGCATTTTTGGCACGCCCATGCTGTTCAACATGCCGCAAGAAGTCCAGGATTCCCTGGCCGCCAGTGTGCCCTTTCCATCGCGCCTGGGCCGCCCCGAAGATTACGCCAAGCTCGTGCTGACGATCCTCGACAACGACATGCTCAATGGGGAAACCATCCGTCTCGACGGGGCCATCCGCATGGCCCCCAAATAAGGCTCGATGGGGCTGCTGCGTTCGGCTGCAACGGTCAGCAGCCTGACCTTCATCTCCCGCATCAGCGGCATGCTGCGCGATGTAATCATCGCCAGCCTGTTTGGTGCGGGGGCCATCACCGATGCATTCTGGGTTGCGTTTCGCATCCCGAACCTGCTGCGCCGGCTGTTCGCCGAAGGCGCATTTTCCCAGGCGTTCGTGCCCATCCTGGGTGAAGTGCACGCCCGCGGCAGCGACGAGGCCCTGCAGCAGCTGCTGGATCGCGTCGCCATCCTGCTGTTTGCCACATTATGCGCCGTCACCCTACTGGGGATGGTGGGCGCCCCCTGGGTGGTAACCGCCATCGCAACCGGTATGCGGGAAGCCGGGCGCGCCGAAGGATTCAACGAAGCCGTCTGGATGACGCGGCTGATGTTTCCCTACATCATCTGCATGTCGCTGGTCGCCTTCGCATCCGGGGTCCTGAACACGTTCAGCCGTTTCGCCGTCCCCGCCCTGACACCCGTACTGCTGAATATTTCCATGATGGCCACCAGCCTGCTGCTGGCGCAGCACGTCGACCAGCCCATCCACGCGCTGGCGATCGGCGTCATCCTGGGCGGGCTGCTGCAGTTCGGGGTGCAGTGGGCCGCGCTGGCCAAACTCGGGCTGCTGCCGCGTCCGGTCGGCGTGCTGGTGGCCTGGCGCGACAGTACCGTGCATCGCATCATGCGACAGATGATCCCGGCCATTCTCGGGGTATCGGTGGCCCAGCTTTCCTTGCTGATCAACACCAATATCGCCACCTGGCTCACACCCGGCAGCGTGACGTGGCTCTCGTTCGCGGATCGCCTGATGGAGTTTCCCACCGCCCTGCTGGGCGTGGCCCTGGGCACCGTATTGCTGCCCACCCTGTCGGCCGCCCATGCCCGCCAGGATCATGATGCCTACAGCGCGCTGCTCGACTGGGGGCTGCGCCTGGTGCTGCTGCTGGGGGTCCCGGCCGCCGTGGGGCTCGCCCTGCTGGCCGACGGGCTGGTGGCCACACTATTCAATTACGGGGCGTTCACAGGGGCCGACGTGGCCCAGACCCGCCTGGCCGTCATGGCCTACGCGGTCGGCCTGCTGGGGCTGCTGGCCATCAAGATCCTTGCACCGGGCTTCTACGCCAAGCAGGACATCCGCACTCCGGTTCGCATCGCCATTTTCGTGTTGATCTTTACCCAGCTGATGAACCTGGTGTTCGTCCCCTGGCTGGCTCATGCCGGGCTTGCCCTGTCCATCGGCCTGGGCGCAAGCGCCAATGCCCTCTGTCTGGTGGTTCTGCTGCGGCGGCGCAAGCTGTACCAGCCGCAGGCGGGTTGGCCCCAGTTCCTGCTGCGCATACTGCCGGCGCTGGCCGCCCTGATCGCCTTCCTGCTCTGGATACAGGACCATTCCGACTGGGTGGCGCTGGGGGTAAGGCCGGTAATACGGGCCGCCTGGTTGATGGCGGTGGTGGGCGCCGCCGCCCTGATCTATTTCGCCCTGTTGATCGTCTGTGGATTCAGGCTGAAAGACTTTACACAAAAGCCTGTATAGATTAGAATGCCTGCTTTATTTCAATGACCCCGGATTTAGTCACACACTTATGGCCAACTCTGCACAAGCACGCAAACGCGCCCGCCAGGCTGTCGCCCTCAACAAACACAATGCCAGCATGCGCTCCATGATGCGCACAGCCATCAAGCGCGTACGCCAAGCCATTGAAAAGGGTGACCAGGCCGCCGCCAACCAGGTCTTCCAGAAGGCCACCAGCGCGATCGACCGCGTGGCAGACAAGAACATCATCCACAAGAACAAGGCCGCACGCCATAAAAGCCGCCTGTCGGCCGCCATCAAAGCCATGGTCTAAGCCGCAGCCGTTCTTTTTCTTGCGGGGTAAAAAAAGGTGCCGAGCGGCACCTTTTTCTATGCGGCCTGCCGCCCCAGCAGCAGGAATTCCATCAGGGCTTTTTGCACGTGCAGCCGATTTTCGGCTTCATCCCAGACCACGCTCTGCGGGCCGTCGATGACCTCGGCGCTGACTTCTTCACCGCGATGCGCCGGCAGGCAGTGCATGAACAATGCCTCGGGGCGCGCCGCCGCCATCATGCGGGTATCCACGCACCAATCGGCGAAGGCCCGGCGGCGGGTTTCGTTTTCGGCCTCATAGCCCATGCTGGTCCAGACATCGGTCGTCACCACGTCTGCCCCCGCGCACGCCTCGAGGGGATCGTCGAATTCGCGCAATACCCCAGGCCCGGTGTCGCCCACCAGCGACGGATCGAGCCGGTAGCCCGGCGGGCCCGACACGTGCAACGTGAAGCCCAGTAGTTCGGCGGCCTGCAACCAGGTGTAGGCCATGTTGTTGGCATCGCCGATCCAGGCGACCGTTCGGCCGGCAAGATCGCCCCGGTGTTCGATGAACGTAAAGATGTCGGCCAGGATCTGGCAGGGATGGTATTCGTTGGTCAGGCCGTTGATGACCGGCACCCGCGAGTGCGCGGCAAAGCGCTCGATGCGGGTCTGCTCGAAGGTGCGGATCATGACCAGATCGACCATGCGCGAGATCACGCGCGCGGTGTCTTCGATGGGTTCGGCGCGCCCCAGCTGGGAACCTTCTGTCGTCAGGTAGATGACTGAACCGCCCAGCTGGTACATGCCCGCCTCGAACGAGACCCGGGTCCGCGTGCTGGCCTTTTCGAACACCATGGCCAGATTGCGGTCATGCAGGGTATGGTGGGGCTGGTAGCGCTTGAATTTGTCTTTGATGAGGCGCGCCCGATCGAGGACGTACAGAATCTCTTGGGCAGAGAAGTCACGCAACTGCAAAAAATGGCGCAAAGGCCCGGGGTTTTGGGCAGCGGACATGAGATACTCAGTGCAAAAGCCGCATCTTACTCTGCCTGCGCAGCTCGCGCAAAATGGCAATCGGATACAATGCGCCACGTGGGCAGGCAGCCAGCCGCACCAACCGGGCCTGCCCCAGCCACGGAACCCGTATGCCCCAGCCCCCTCTTTACTTCATCATCCACGGCAAAACCCTGCAGGGCCAGCGGTTCAGGCCCAGTGACTGGGCCGAGCGGCTGGCCGGGGTCCTGTCGCGCTTCCGGCCACCGGGTTCTCTGTACAATCCGCTGTCTTATTCGCCATACGCCATCCCGCGTACGCTGGATGGCGTGAAATGCGTGGTGGTCGATCACCGGCTGCGCGATCTGGAACCATTGGCCTGGAAGTTCGTGTGCGAGTTCGCGGCAAGCAACCAGCTGCAGACCACAGACACGGCCGAACGGCCCAGCGACGCAAGCGACCCGGCCAACCCCGCGGGCATGACACCTGCATTCACCCCCAAGGCGGGGGTTGCCTGAGGCCCAAAGGCTGCGCCACAGGCCCCGTTTGATGAGACGTCGGGCCTGATCCAGCGCCCTCAAGTGGATTCGTCTTTCAGGCGCGGGATACCGCCCGCATCGATCTTGCTGAGCAACCCGGCCCGGGTATAGGTAAACAGCTTGTCGCGGGTATCGACGATGTCCAGATTGCGCATGGTGAGCTGGCCAATGCGGTCGCGCGGCGAAAACATCGATTCGCCCTTTTCCATCGTGAGGCGGTCTGGATGATAGGTCAGGTTGGGCGAACGCGTATCCAGCAACGAGTAGTCGTTGCCCCGGCGCAATTCGAGCACCACCTCGCCGGTGATGGCACGGGCCACCCAGCGCTGGGCGGTCTCGCGCAGCATGATGGCCTGGGGATCGAACCAGCGCCCCTGATACAGCAGCCGGCCCAGCCGCAGGCCATTGATGCGGTATTGTTCGATCGTGTCTTCGTTGTGGATACCGGTGACCAGCCGCTCGTAGGCAATGTGCAGCAAGGCCATGCCCGGTGCCTCGTAGATACCGCGGCTCTTGGCCTCGATGATGCGGTTCTCGATCTGATCGCTCATCCCCAGGCCATGGCGCCCGCCAATGCGATTGGCTTCGAGCATGAGTTCGACCAGGTCCGCGTATTCGACCCCGTTCAGGGCGACCGGCCGGCCTTCTTCGAAACGCACGGTCACTTCCTCGGGCGCGACCTGGACCCCGGGCTTCCAGAAAGCCACCCCCATGATGGGCTGCACGATGTGCATGCCGGCATTGAGATGTTCGAGATCCTTGGCCTCGTGCGTGGCGCCCAGCATGTTCGAGTCGGTGGAATAGGCTTTTTCGGCCGACATCTTGTAGTCGAAGCCGTTTTCGACCAGGTACTGCGACATTTCGGCACGCCCGCCCAGTTCGTCGATGAACTGTTGGTCGAGCCAGGGCTTGTAGATTTTCAGCGCCGGATTGGTGAGCAGGCCATAGCGATAGAACCGTTCGATATCGTTGCCCTTGAAGGTACTGCCGTCACCCCAGATATGGACGTCGTCTTCCTGCATGGCCGCCACCAGCATGGTGCCTGTAACGGCCCGCCCGATAGGCGTGGTATTGAAATACGTGACACCGGCCGTGGCGACATGGAACGCATTGCATTGCAGGGCTGCGATCCCTTCGGCCACCAGCTGCGCGCGGCAGTCGATCAGGCGCGCGCCGAGCGCCCCGTAATGCAGCGCCTTGCGCGGGATTTCATCGTAATCGGACTCGTCGGGCTGCCCCAGGTTGGCGGTATAGGCATAGGGCAAGGCCCCCTTGTTCTTCATCCACAGCAAGGCAGCGCTGGTATCCAGCCCACCCGAAAAGGCGATGCCCACCTTCTGCCCGATCGGCAGGTTTTCTAGAATCGTTGCGCTCATGGGGTGTCCCGATGGTCCTGGAAATATCGACAATCGGGCATTATATCGTTCCTGATGCCCCAGCCCCCTGGGTGCGCCCGACGTTTGGGCGCCCAGCGTTCGGGTGCCCAAGAAGGCGTCAGCCAAATGTCTCGTCGAGCCAATCCATGGACACCGCGGCCGAAAAGCCTGGGTTGGCGCTCTGGCAGTGGCCATCGGCCCCCTCTTCGGCCGTGAACACGTAGCGCGTCACCGGGCCGCCGACCCGGGCCACGAAATGCTCGGCCTGCTGCAGAGGGTTGGCCCCCTCGCCCTCGCCAACCAGCGCCAGGCTTGGGCAGGCGATACGCGCCAGTTCGGCGTCCTCTACACGGAATCGCTTCAGATAGCGGTAGGTGTCGCGAAACGATGGCTGGCCCATGCGCAGCATGATGTTGCCGCTCATGGCGCGCATCTGGGCATTCATGACGTGGTCGGGTATGAACGCCAGGTCATCTGGGCCGAAATTCTCTTCGTCTGGCAATTCGGCAGGATCCAGGCCTGCAAATGACACCATGTACGCGTGCAGGTCCGTGATAGGCGAATTGGGAATCAGTGCCCCCAGACGCGGCTCGTGCGCTGCAATGCGGGTTGCAAAATAGCCGCCGAAGCTGATCCCCATGAGGGCCACGTGCCCCCCCTGCATGTGAGGCAGCGCCAGCGCCCGGTCGACCACGACATGGCCGATGCGCTCGAAATCGGGGCGAAAATGGCTCTGGGCGTTGAAACGCCAGGCATCCATCTGACCCGGGCCGGCAAACAGCAGCACGTCGTAGCCGCGCTCGTGGGCCGGCGCCCCGTAGACCAGCCAGGACTCTTCCAACGTGCCGTCGAAACCGCTGATGATGGCCAGCATGCGGGCCGGCGCCCCGTTGGACGGTTTGTGCGCCGCCCGCACGTGGTAGGCGGGCAGCTGCTGGTCATCGAGCGTGAACCACCATTCTTCACAGGCCACGCCCCCGCAATGCATGGCGGACAGGAAACAGCGCCGGCTGGCCAGGCCCAGCGCGCGATGTTGCGGATCCAGAACAGGCGCATAATACTCGGCGGCGCGGTACAGGTTGCAGGCAATGAGATATTGGTCACGCGCACTGATGGCATGCCCCCTGGCAGCCCGGGCGCCGGCATCCGCTTCTTGGCGCTGCCCTGCCGCGGCAAACGCCTGGACCCAGGACACCGGATCCGCATCGTCGATGCGCGCTGCCAGTGCCAGGCATTCCCCCACCGAAGCCCCCCCGTAGCGGGTTGCGCCCAATTGGCGTATCAGTTGGAAATCCATTTCCGGGTCGGCAAAGCCGCGAACCCGGGTGCGCCCACGCTCCAATGAGTCTGCCATGCGAAATCTCCTGAAGACACGATGCTGCGATCGCAAAATTTTTAGTATGACATCAAAAAAGGGATTGAAAAAGAAAATATTCGTCCGAATGTCGCGCGATTTCATGGATCGTGGATGTCGGTTTACCTAAACGGTACCGGGTGGCTTCAGGCCGAAACAGCATCCGCCCAGGCCACGGATTATGCTAAGGTGCCCCATGGTGCCAACCGCACGGCTCCAGCGCCTGGCCCAGCGCTTCATTCTCCATGGATCCCTCACTCGACAGGACGCCGCATGAATCCGCTCCCCATCAGCCGCTACCCTATCCCCAGGCTCGAAGACCTGCCCGCCGACATACGCGATCGCATTCAAGCCGTGCAAGAAAAAGCCGGCTTCATCCCGAACGTATTCCTGGCCATGGCCCACCGTCCGGCAGAGTTCCGTGCCTTCTTCGCCTACCACGACGCCCTCATGGAAAAAGACGGCGGCCTCACCCCTGCCGAACGCGAAATGATCGTCGTCGCCACCTCGGGGGCCAATGACTGCCAGTACTGCGTGCTGGCCCATGGCGCCGTCTTGCGCATACGCGCGCGCAACCCGCTGATCGCCGATCAAGTGGCCATCAACCACCGCAAGGCCGATATCAGCCCCCGCGAGCGGGCCATGCTGGACTTTGCCCTGAAAATTTCACTGAACGCACAGGAAATCGAAGAATCCGACTATCAAACGCTGTACCCGCACGGTTTCAGCGACGAAGATATCTGGGACATCGCCGCCATCGCGGCCTTCTTTGGGCTGAGCAACCGCATGGTCAATTTCATGTCCATGCGCCCCAACGAAGAGTTCTATCTCATGGGGCGCTTGCCCAAAGGCGCCAAATAAGCTTTTATATGTGCTAGAATGCCCGTCTTTCGGGGACGTAGCTCAGCTGGGAGAGCGTCGCGTTCGCAATGCGAAGGTCGTGGGTTCGATCCCCATCGTCTCCACCACATCAAACGCCTGACGGTCCTCCGTCGGGCGTTTTGCCTTGGTGAAACCCCGCGCAGTGCGCGGCTCTTGCGGTTCCGCGTATGCTACGAGGGCCTGTCTACGGCCTCCATTTTGGTCTGTTCGACCCCCTTTCGCTCTCAGTTTCTCACAGTAAAATCGGCGAACCCGTTAGCGACGGCACACGCAAAACACCTTTGAAATCAAATATGCAGGGCCAGTCCCAGCGGCGCTATGCCCAGGCGCTGGGCATCTCCAAGGGTGTCGCTGGCCGTGGCATCGAGCGCGCCCGCTTCATGAGTCTGGCGCTGGGCGAGTGGATCGCCGCCGGCCAGACGGTGATCCTCACCGGCGCCACGGGCTGTGGCAAAACATGGCTGGCCTGTGCGCTGGCCCAGTACGCCTGCCGCCGAGGGCACAGTACCCGCTATCTGCGGGTGCCACGCCTTGCGGAAGAATTGCGCACCCTGCAGGCTGCCGGCACTTACACCCGGTGGCTCGCCCAGCTGGCCAAAACCGAGGTCGTGGTGCTCGATGACTGGGGGCTGGTTGGGCTGGACGCCATGACCCGCGAAGCCCTGATGGAACTACTCGATGATCGCGCCGGCTGCCGCGCGACGCTCGTGACCAGCCAGTTGCCTGTGGATCACTGGCACGCCTGGATCGGCGACCCGGCCCTGGCCGATGCCATGCTCGATCGCCTGCTCGCGCAGGCGCACCGCATCGTCTTGAAGGGCGAG
>Ga0172382_10000771_pt1 | contig 59170 bp, 57 predicted proteins | sample Leawel138RmetaG_FD_122245 | JGI IMG/M metagenome (GOLD analysis project Ga0172382, IMG submission 122245) | Leachate microbial communities from a municipal landfill in Southern Ontario, Canada - Leachate well 138R metaG | ecosystem: Engineered > Solid waste > Landfill > Unclassified | place...
AGCGGCGCCGCGCAATGCGACAAAGAGTCGCTGGCGATGGCAATTGTTTCGGCTTGTGGGGCTTGCCGCTATACTACCGCCCGCTCGCGAACCGTGGCCGCGGGCGTGTCTAGCCACAATGAGGGTGAAAGGTGAACCTGATTAAGAAGATCCTGGTAGCACAGACTGCCGTAGTGGCCCTGTGGGCAATGAGCGCTCAGGCTGCGACTGACGAAGCTATCGCCGAGCGTCTGAAGCCGGTGGGCGAAGTATGCGTACAAGGCCAAGAGTGTGCGGCCGCCGGTGGCGGCGCTGCGGCGGCGGCCGGTAGTGCGGCACGCAGCGGCGAAGAAATCTACGGCAAGTTCTGCACCGCTTGCCACGGCTCCGGCCTGCTGAACGCGCCGAAGACCGGTGATTCCGCGGCCTGGAGCGCACGTGCCGACGCCAAGGGCGGGGTTGATGGTCTGCTCAAGAGCGCCATCAATGGCCTCAACGCCATGCCGCCGAAAGGCACCTGTGGCGACTGCTCGGACGACGAGCTCAAGGGCGCCATCAAGCACATGTCCGGTCTCTGATCGACAGACGCTGAGCGCTGCACCGACAAAGCCGCCTACGGGCGGCTTTGTCGTATCTGCACATCACTCGACGAACTGCACCTGGCCGTTCTCCAGCGAGGCGATGCGCGCCAGCGACTCGATGCGCAGGCCGGTTTCTTCCAGCTCGCGCCGGCCGCTCTGGAACGACTTCTCGATGACGATTCCCAGGCCGACGACGGTCGCCCCAGCCTGCGCGATGATCGACAGCAGGCCCTTGGCCGCTTTGCCGTTGGCCAGGAAATCGTCGATCACCAGCACCCGGTCGGTCGCCGACAGGTGGTTGGCGGCAATCGCGATGGTGCTCTCCACCTGCTTGGTGAAGGAGTACACCGAGGCGGTCAGCAGGTTGTCGGTCATTGTCAGCGACTGGTGCTTGCGCGCGAAGATCACCGGTACGCCCAGTTCCAGCCCGGTCATCACCGCCGGCGCGATGCCGGACGCCTCGAGGGTGACGATCTTGGTGACGCCGGCATCGCGAAAGCGGCGGGCGAATTCCTGGCCGATCTGCTGCATCAGTCGCGGATCGATCTGGTGATTGAGAAAGGCGTCGACCTTGAGCACGCGCTCGGACAGAACGATGCCTTCGCTGCGGATTTTCTGTTTCAGTAGTTCCACGTACGTGCTACCTCGAAAGGGCTTCGGGCAGGCCTGGCCGGGTTCCCGAGCGGGGCGGCGCAGCCTGGAAAGCCGCGCATTTTCGCGCAATCCTGGCGGGCAGTGCAAAAATCCGACATGCGCCTAAATGACTGAACACCTGTAAGGATAAGCCGCCTAAGCTGGAAGGCCATTTCAACCAGCGGGGAATCACGCATGTTGCGTATTGCTATCAACGGGTATGGACGAATCGGTCGCGCGGTCGTGCGGGCCTTGTTCGAGCGTGGCCTGCAGGAGCAGGTGCAGATCGTCGCCATCAACGATCTCAGCGAGCACGGCACGCTGGTGCACCTGACGCGCTTCGACTCGACGTTCGGTCGCTTTCCGCAGCCGGTGGAGCTGCAGGGCGAGGCGATGGTCGTCGGCGGCCAGAGCATCCGCCTGCTCGCCGAGCGCGAGGCGAGCCGGCTGCCGTGGGGCGAGCTGGGCGTCGACGTGGTGCTCGAATGCACCGGCAAGTTCAAGCAGCGCGCGCTTGTCGAGCAGCACCTGCAGGCCGGTGCGCGCCGAGTGTTCGCCTCGCATCCGCTGGATGGCGCCGACCTGACCGTGGTCTATGGCGTCAACCACCAGCTGCTGGGCGACCAGCAGGTGATCTCCAACGCGTCCTGCACCACCAACTGCCTGGCGCCGCTGGCCAAGGTGCTGCACGAGGCCGTGGGTATTCGCCAGGGACTGCTGAACACCGTGCACTCCTACACCAACGACCAGAACCTGCTGGACAAGGCCCACAAGGACCTCTACCGCGCGCGCGCCGCGGCGCTGTCGATGATTCCGTCGACCACCGGCGCGGCCAAGGCCATCGGCCTGGTGCTGCCGGAACTGGCCGGGCGGCTGGACGGTCTGTCGGTGCGGGTGCCGACGCCGAACGTCTCGCTGGTGGACCTGACCTTCGTCGCCGAGCGTGCGCCGCAGGGCGTCGAGGCCATCAACCGCATCCTGCGCGAGGGTGCGCAGCGGCTGCCGGCGGGTGTCATGGAATGCACCGAGGAGGCGCTGGTGTCCTGCGACTTCAACGGCTATCCGGCGTCCTGCGTGGCCGACCTCAGCCACACCCGTGTGCAGGGCGAGCTGGTCAAGGTATTGGCCTGGTACGACAACGAGTGGGGTTTTTCCAACCGCATGCTCGACGTGCTGCTGCACTGGAACCCGCAACCGGCCGCCTGAGCGGGTGTGCTCGCCGTCCGGTCGCGGCATCGCGCCGGGCGGCTGGGGGTGCTGTCTATACTCGCTGGATCCCAGCGCCATTAACTGCCGGAGAGAGTCCATGAGTCATCGCATCGTCCTGCCGCGCCTGATGGAAATCGGCGCCGGCGCCAGCCAGCAGCTCGCCGTCGTGCTGCGCAGCCTGGGCTGCAGTCGTCCGCTGATCGTCACCGACCGCATGATGGTCGAACTGGGTTATGTCGATCGCCTCGAAGAACAGCTGCAGGCGGCGGGAATCGCCAGCCAGCGCTTCGCCGACACGCTGCCGGAGCCCACCGCGGCGTCGATCCGTGCCGGCGTGCAGATGGTCCGCGACGGCGACTTCGATTCCATCGTCGCCCTTGGCGGCGGCAGCCCGATCGACTCGGCCAAGGCCATCGGCATCCTCGGCCGCTACGGCGGCGAGATGCGCGACTATCGTTTCCCGCGTGATGTGTGCGAGCCCGGCCTGCCGCTGATCGCCATCCCCACCACCGCCGGCACCGGCTCGGAAGCGACGCGCTTCACCATCATCACTGATGAGACTAGCGACGAGAAAATGCTCTGCGCCGGCCTCGGTTTCATGCCGGTCGCCGCGCTGATCGACTACGAGCTGACCCTTTCGCTGCCGCCGCGGGTCACCGCCGATACCGGCCTGGACGCGCTGACCCATGCCATCGAGGCGTATGTCAGTCGCAAGGCCAGCGGCTACAGCGATGCCCAGGCGCTGCAGGCCATGCGCCTGCTGGCGCCCAACCTGCGCACTGCCTTCCACGATTCGGGCAACCGTGCCGCGCGCGAGGCGATGATGCTTGGCGCGACACTGGCCGGTATCGCCTTCTCCAATGCCTCGGTGGCGCTGGTGCACGGCATGAGCCGGCCAATCGGTGCGTTCTTCCACGTGCCGCACGGGCTGTCCAACGCCATGCTGCTGCCGGCGGTCACCGCCTTCTCGATTCCCGCCGCGCCCGAGCGCTACGCCGACTGCGCCCGCGCGATGGGCGTTGCGGCACAGACCGACAGCGTCGAGACCGCCAATCAGCGGCTGCTCGTCGAGTTGCAGGCATTGAACCGCGAACTGCAGGTGCCGAGCCCCGGCCAGTACGGCATCGCCCGCGAGCGCTTCTTCGAATTGCGCGAGACGATGGCGCAGCAGGCGCTGGCGTCCGGTTCGCCGGGCAACAACCCGCGCGTGCCGACGCAGGCGGAGATCGTCGAGCTGTACGAGACGGTCTGGAACCAGGCATGAGCGCCGGCGCCGCGCGGCAATCGCGGCCGCCGGCGCCGTTCACAGCACGTAGAACAGCACCGCGATGAAGTGCAGCAGGCTGCCGCCCATGACGAACAGGTGCCAGATGCCGTGCCAGTGGCGGAAACGTTCGTCGAAGACGAAGAACACGATGCCCACCGTGTAGCAGATGCCGCCCGCCAGCAGCCAGGCGAAGCCCGCGCTGCCAAGCGCGGCGAGCAGCGGCTTGACCGCCACCAGCACGATCCAGCCCATCACCGCGTAGATCACCAGCGAGAGAACCCGTGCTTCCGAGCGTGGTTTGATCTCCTGCAGCATGCCGAGCAGCGCCAGGCTCCAGACTACGCCGAACAGCGTCCAGCCCCAGGGGCCGGCCAGTGTCACCAGGCAGAACGGCGTATAGCTGCCGGCGATCAGCAGGTAGATCGACAGGTGATCGAGCTTGCGCATGATCACCTTCGCCCGCCCGCGCAGGCTGTGGTAGAGGGTGGAGATGCTGTAGAGCAGCACCAGGCTAATGCCGTAGATCGCCACGCTGACCATCTCGACGAGCGATCCGCCGAGCGCGGCCAGCGCCTGCAGCCAGATGGCGCCCAGGCAGGCGAGTAGGGCACCGACCAGGTGCGTCCAGGCGTTGAAGCGTTCGCCGTGGTACATCGGGGGCTCTCCGCACAGATGCGACAGGCCCAGCATGCCGCGTCCGAATGACCGGATACAGTCAAATCGATGAACGATCAGCGAAATGGACTAGGTTGCGGCGCCGCGTTGTGCCTGCGCGTGGCTTCGTTGCGCCGGTGACGCGGGGCTGCGCCGACCCCGCGCCGCCTGTCGTCAGCGCTTGAGCATCGCCCGCATCGCTGCCAGCGCGTCGTTGCCACGCGCGGCCTTCACTTCCACCGGCGCGTCTTCCTGGCCTTCCCACTCCAGGTCTTCGGGCGGCAGTTCGTCGAGGAAGCGGCTGGGCATGCACTCGATGATTTCACCGTACTGCTTGCGCTTGGCGGCGAAGGTCATCGCCAGGTTCTGCCGCGCGCGGGTGATGCCGACATAGGCCAGGCGGCGTTCTTCCTCGATGGTGTCGGCCTCGATGCTGGAGCGGTGCGGGAGGATTTCCTCCTCCATGCCGAGAATGAACACGTAAGGGAATTCCAGGCCCTTGCTGGCATGCAGGGTCATCATCTGCACGCCCTCGGCGCCTTCTTCCTCTTCCTGCTGACGTTCGAGCATGTCGCGCAGCACCAGCTTGGCGATGGCCTCCTCGATGGTCATCTCGCCTTCCTCGTCGCGTTCCAGGGTGTTCTTAAGCGCGTCGATGAGGAACCAGACGTTGCCCATGCGGAAGTCCGCAGCCTTGTCGCTGGAGGTCTGGCTGCGTACCCAGGTTTCGTAGTCGATGTCCATGACCATGCTGCGCAGGGCGGCGATGGGGTCGTTCTGCGCGCACTGCTGGCGCAGGTTGTCCATGTAACGCTTGAAGCGGGACAGGCGGTCGGTGAAGCGGCTGTCCATCAGCTCGCCGAGGCCGATTTCATCGCAGGCGGCGTACATGGAGATCTTGCGCGCGGTGGCGTAGTTGCCGAGCTTTTCCAGGGTAGTCGAACCGATCTCGCGGCGCGGCACGTTGATCACCCGCAGGAAGGCGTTGTCGTCGTCCGGGTTGACCAGCAGGCGGAAGTAGCTCATCAAGTCCTTCACTTCCTGGCGGCTGAAGAAGCTGGTGCCGCCGGACAGCCGGTAGGGAATCTGATGGTGCTGCAGCTTCAGCTCGATCAGCTTGGCCTGGTAGTTGCCGCGGTAGAGGATGGCGAAATCGCTGTAGGGCCGCTGGGTTCGCAGATGCAGCGTGAGGATTTCCATCGCCACGCGCTCGGCTTCGGCTTCCTCGTTACGGCAGCGGATCACGCGGATCGGATCGCCGTGGCCCATTTCCGACCACAGCTGCTTCTCGAAGGCATGGGGGTTGTTGGAAATCAGTACGTTGGCGCACTTGAGGATGCGGCTGGTGGAACGGTAGTTCTGCTCCAGCATCACCACCTTCAGCGAGGGAAAGTCCTCTTTCAGCTGCATCAGGTTTTCCGGGCGCGCGCCGCGCCAGGCGTAGATCGACTGGTCGTCGTCGCCGACCACGGTGAAGTGCGCGCGCTCCTGCACCAGCAGTTTCACCAGCAGATACTGGCTGGCGTTGGTGTCCTGGTATTCGTCGACCAGCATGTAGCGCACCTTGTTGCGCCACTTCTCCAGCACCTCGGGATGGTCCTGGAACAGCTTCACCGGCTGCATGATCAGGTCGTCGAAATCCACCGCGTTATAGGCTTTCAGCGTGCGCTGATAGTGGGTGTAGACGACGGCGGCGGTCTGCTCCTTGGGATTGCGCGCACTGGCCAGCGCTTCCTCAGGGGTGACCAGGTCGTTCTTCCAGCTGCCGATGTAGTTCTTGATCTCGTCCACGCCGTCATCGCCGGCGTATTCCTTCTGCATGATGTCGCTCAGCAGCGCCTTGATGTCGCCTTCGTCGAAGATCGAAAAGCCCGGCTTGTACCCCAGATGGACATATTCCTTGCGGATGATGTTCAGGCCCAGGTTGTGGAAGGTCGATACCGTCAGGCCCTTGCCTTCGCCACCGCGCAGCAGGCTGCTGACGCGCTCCTTCATCTCGCGGGCGGCCTTGTTGGTGAAGGTCACGGCGACGATGTACTGCGCGCGGATACCGCATTGCTGGATCAGGTAGGCGATCTTGCGGGTGATCACGCTGGTCTTGCCGGAGCCGGCGCCGGCGAGCACCAGCATCGGGCCGCCGACGTAGTTCACGGCTTCCTGCTGCCGGGGATTGAGTCGGGACATGGACGTTCGGGTTGTGGAAGGCGGGGCGCGAGTTTAACAGGCCGGCGCCGGGAAGCGGTTCGCTGACGACCGATCGGCGACCAATCGGCTGGCGGGCCTTGGTAAATGGGATTATTCCTTTATCTTGTCGAGCCAGCCCGCTCGCGCAGGCTGCTTCGACAGCGGACGTTTCCTGCGTCCATCTCACCACGCTCCGGGAGGCTGCTTGTCCGCGCCCATCGCACCCCTGTCATTGTTGCTGCTGGCCGAGCGCCCCGAGTGGGCGACACAGCTGCGTGGCTGCCTGGAGCAGCTGCCGGATGCGCCGGCGCTGCTGGTTGCCCCGGACTGGGCGACCGCGCGGGTCACGCTGGACGATAGCGCCCGCGGGCTGCTGCTGACGACGCCAGCCTGTCGGCCGCCCGCGCACGAATGCCCCTGGCCGGTGATCCTGCTGCTCGACGCCGAGCCGGCCGAAGCACCGGAAGGCGTGCTCGACTGGCTGGTGCGCGACCAGTTCAGTGCTGACGTGCTGCGCCGCTGCCTGCGCTATGCGCGCGAGCGTTGCCGGCTGCAGGGCTCGCTGCAACGCCTGAGCGAGTACGACCCGTACACCGGCGTGGTCAATCGCCAGGGCTTCCAGGCCCTGCTGATGGCGGCGCTGGCCGAGCACCAGGGGCGCGGGCTGGTGCTCGGCTATCTGGATCTGGACGACTTTCGCCACGTCAACGATTCGCTCGGCCACCAGGCCGGGGATCGGCTGATGCTGCAGATCGTCGCGCGCCTGCAGGCGCAGCTGGAGGAAGGCGATGCCCTGGGGCGACTGGGCGGCGACGAGTTCGCCCTGCTGCTGGACGTGCGCGAACGACCGCGCCGCGCCGCCGAGATGGCTGATCGCCTGGTCGAAGCGCTCGCCGAACCCTACTGGGTCGACGGCGAGAGCCTGATGCTCGGCTGCAGCCTGGGGCTGGCGCCGGCGCGTCCGGGCATCGGCGCCGACCCGCTGATGTGGCATGCGCAGAGCGCCATGCGCCAGGCCAAGTCCCGCCAGGGGTGCACCTGGCAACTGTACGACGAGCAGGCCAGCCGCGGCGCACGCAGCCTTGCCGAGCTGGAGAGCGAGCTGCGCAAGGCCCTGCGTCGTGGCGAGCTGGAGCTGCACTACCAGCCGCGCCTGTGCCTGAGCAGCGGACGGATTCTCGGGCTGGAGGCGCTGGTGCGCTGGGCACACCCGGAGCGCGGCCTGCTGACGCCCGAAGCGTTCATTCCGCTGGCCGAGGAGAGCGGGCTGATCGTTCCGCTCGGCTACTGGGTCATCGCCCGCGCCCTGCATGACCTGCAGGCGTTGCGTGCGCAGGGTGGCGATGCGCTGCACATGGCGATCAACCTGTCGTTCCGCCAGTTCCAGGACAGCCAGCTGCTGGCGACGCTCAGCCGGCTGATCGAGGAATGCGGCATCGATCCGCACTGGCTGGAATTCGAGCTGACCGAAACGGCGGTGATGCGCCGCAGCGAGCAGGTCCGGCGCACCATGGAAACCTTGCGCAAGCTCGGCGTGCGGTTTTCCCTGGACGATTTCGGCACCGGCTTCTCGTCGTTCGTGCACCTGTCGAGCCTGCCGATCGCGCTGTTGAAGATCGACAAGAGCTTTGTCGCCGGCATGGAGGGCAACCGCCGGCTGGTGCATGCGATGGTCAACCTCGCCCGCGACCTGCAGCTGGAAATCGTCGCCGAAGGGGTGGAAACCGCCGCGCAGCTGGAGCAGCTCAAGCGCTTCGGTGCGCACCAGATCCAGGGCTATCTGGTCAGCCGGCCGTTGCCGCTGGCCGAGCTGGCGGTCTTCATGCGCGGCGAGCGCCGCACCGGGCTGGCGCACTGAGCCACCCCGGCGCCATGCGTCAGCGCACCATGTGCAGGAAGTGCATGTGTTTCTCGTACTGGTCGAGGATGTCGCCGATCACGCCCTCGCGGCTCCAGCCCATCACATCGTAGTCCTGGCCGCCTTCCTTGAGGTGCACCTCGGCGCGGAAGTACTTGCGCTCGCCGGGCTCGTCGTCCTCGCTACGCGGCACGAAGCTGGGCATCACGTAGGCGCGTGGCCGCACCTCGTAGAGGAAGTCGGGCTCGCCCTCGTGGACGATTTCGATGCGGATGCGCTGGTCCTCGCCCTCGCTGACCGTGGCGCCGTAGCCCTGCTTACGAATTTCCTCGGCAACCGCCTCACAGGCCGGACGCACCACTTCGGCAATGAAGCGCACCACATGGCGGCGCCGCGGGAACATCGTCAGATTGCGCAGGCGGCGCTGCCAGTCGCTGTAGGCGCGTGGCGTGGCGGGCGAGGTGGTGATCGCCTGGTAACGCAGGCCCTGCTTGGTCGCATCGATACGCAGCGCCTTGAGCAGACCCCACATCGAGCAGAGCAGCGCGAGGGTGAAGGGTAGGGCGCTGGCGATGGTGGCCGTCTGCAGCGCGGTGAGGCCGTCGGCCAGCAGCAGCGCAATGGCCACGCCGGCCATCAGCATGGCCCAGAAGATGCGCTGGCGCGCCGGGGTGTTGTCATTGCCACCGGAGGCCAGCATGTCGACCACCATGGCGCCGGAATCCGCCGAGGTGACGAAGAACACCACCACCATGACGATCGCCAGCAGCGACAGCAGCGCGGAGAAGGGAAAGTGCTCGAGGAAGGCGAACAGCGCCAGCGAGCTGTCGCGCTCGATGGCTTCGCCGAGGCTGCTGACGTTTTCCCAGAGGATCATGTGGATCGCCGTGTCGCCGAACACTGTCATCCACAGCAGGGTGAAGGCGGTCGGCACCAGCAGCACGCCGGCCACGAACTCGCGGATCGTCCGCCCGCGCGAGATGCGCGCGATGAACAGGCCGACGAAGGGTGACCAGGCCAGCCACCAGCCCCAGTAGAACAGCGTCCAGCCGCCGATCCAGTCGTTCGGCTCGTAGGCATACAGGTTGAAGGTCTTGTTGACGATGTCCGCCAGGTAGCTGCCGGTGTTCTGCACGAACGTCTGCAGGATGAACACCGTCGGCCCGACGATCATCACCAGCACCATCAGCAGCACCGCCAGCGACAGGTTCAGCTCGGACAGCCGGCGTACGCCCTTGTCCAGCCCGCTGACCACCGAGAGCGTGGCCAAGGCGCTCGTCGCCAGGATCAGGCCGATCTGCACCGGCAGCGAGATCGGCAGGCCGTAGAGGTGGTTCAGGCCGGTGTTGATCTGGGTGACGCCCAGTCCCAGCGAGGTGGCCACGCCAAGCACGGTGCTGATGATCGCGAAGGTATCCACCGCATGCCCGATGGGCCCGTGGATACGCTCGCCGATCAGCGGATACAGCGCCGAGCGCAGCGCCAGCGGCAGACCGTGGCGATAGGCGAAGTAGGCCAGGATCATCGCCACGATGGCGTAGATCGACCAGGCATGCAGGCCCCAGTGGAAGAAGGTGATCTTCATCGCCTCGCGCGCGGCGAGCACGCTGCCGCCTTCGCCGATCGGTGGCGAGAGGAAGTGCATCACCGGCTCGGCAACGCCGAAGAACATCAGGCCGATGCCCATGCCGGCGGAAAACAGCATGGCGAACCAGGTGGTACGCGAATAGTCAGGCTCGCTGTGGTCGGGGCCGAGCTTGATGTCGCCGTAGCGGCTGAGCGCCAGCAGCACCACCATCAGCAGGATCAGCGCGACGGCGAGGATGTACAGCCAGCTGAGGTGGGCGACGATCCACGCCTGGGTTGTGCTGAACAGCGACTGCGCGTGTTGCGGCAGGGCGACGCTGTAGATCACCAGCGCCAGGATGATGAATGCCGAGCTGTAGAAGACCGGCGGATTGATGGTTGTAGCGGAAGACTTTCTTGCCTCCATGCTGCGCTCCTTCGTGGGTCTGGGGAGTGGCCGCCTGTGGCGAAAGCGCACCAATCTAACATAGACAACGAAACGGCCCCGGTGTGCTCGGCGCGCTTGCCGGCGCCCCGCGGCAGTCAGGCCTGGGCGGCGGGGCGGTACTGCAGCGCTTCGGCGAGGTGCTGGCGGGATATATCTGCCGCCGCGTCCAGGTCGGCCAGCGTGCGCGACACCTTGAGCAGGCGGTGCGCAGCGCGTAGCGACAGGCCGAGGCGTTCGCAGGCGTGTTCCAGCCATTGCTGGTCGGCGCCGTCCAGCCGGCAGTGCTGGCGCAGGCCGGCGAGATCGAGAAAGGCATTGGCGCAGCCCTGACGGCGCAACTGCAACTGACGCGCGTCCGCCACCTGTGCGGCGACTTCCGCGCTGCTCTGGCCATGCTGCGCGGGTGCGTTCAGCGAGGTGGTTTCGCGCGCGACTGTCAGGTGCAGGTCGATACGGTCGAGCAGCGGGCCGGAGAGTTTGCCGCGGTAGCGCTGGATCTGCTCCGGGGTGCAGCGGCAACGCCCGCCGGGATCGCCGAGATAGCCGCAAGGGCAGGGGTTCATCGCCGCCACCAGCTGGAAGCGCGCCGGGAAGCGCACTTTGTCGCGTGCCCGGGCGATCACGATCTGGCCCGATTCCAACGGCTCGCGCAGCACCTCCAGCACCTTGCGATCAAACTCCGGTAGCTCGTCGAGAAACAGCACTCCCTGGTGCGCTAGGGTGATCTCGCCCGGCTGCGGCCGGCTGCCGCCACCGACCAGCGCCGGACCGGACGCGCTGTGATGCGGCTGGCGGAACGGCCGTTGCGGCCAATGCGCCAGCGGACCGTGGCTGGCCACCGACTGGATCGCCGCGACTTCCAGCGCTTCCTGCTCGTCCAGTGGCGGCAGCAGACCGGGCAGGCGGCTGGCCAGCAGCGTCTTGCCGGTGCCGAGCGGACCGGAGAACAGCAGGTTGTGCGCCCCCGCCGCGGCGACCAGCAGGCCGCGCTTGGCGGCGAGTTGGCCTTGCACGTCGGCCAGGTCGGGGTAGGGCAGCACCTGGCGCAGCAGGCCTTCGGCGACATAGGACGTCAGTGGCGTGGTGCCGCTGAAATGCGCGGCGACTTCCAGCAGGTGGTCGGCGGCATACACGGTCAGGCCGGACGCCAGGCTGGCTTCTTCGGCATTGGCGCGCGGCACCAGCAGCGCGCGGCCGGCGGCGCGAGCGGCAAGCGCGGCGGGCAACACGCCCTGTACCGGCCGCAGCGCCCCGGAAAGCGCCAGCTCGCCCAGGCATTCGAGTCCGTCCAGGCGCTCGGCCGGTAGCTGACCGCTCGCCGCGAGAATGCCCAGGGCGATGGCTAGGTCGAAGCGGCCGCCGTCCTTGGGCAGGTCGGCGGGGGCGAGGTTGAGGGTGATGCGGCGGGCGGGGAAGTCGAAACCGGAGGTGAGAATGGCGCTGCGCACGCGATCCTTGCTTTCCTTCACCGCGGTTTCCGGTAGGCCGACCAGCGCCAGCGAGGGCAGGCCGTTGGCCAGATGCGCCTCGACGGTCACCGGTGGCGCTTCGACGCCGCTCTGTGCGCGGCTGTGGACGATGGCCAGGGACATTCGATCACTCCTTGATCGTGTCGCGGCCCGGTCGATCAGGACACGGGCGGCGTGAGCTTTTCTTCCAGTTCGGCGACCTTGGCTTCCAGCGCCTCCAGGCGCGCGCGGGTGCGGGCGAGCACCACCATCTGGCTGTCGAATTCGTCGCGGCTGACCACGTCGAGCTTGTTCAGCGCGCCCTGCACCACGGCTTTGAGCTGGGCTTCGAACTCGGGGCGCGGCAGCGGGGTGTCGCCGTTGAACAGGCGCGACGCCTGGGAGCCGAGGGCATCGAGGAAGGCTTTGGGTGGCAGCATGACAGGTACCTGCATTTGAACGGCCGGCAGTGTAGCACGCGCTTTTTTGTGCAGACCGTGCCCGTGGTTGCACAGGATTTGCGCAGATATACAGGCTCGCGTGCGCCATTGTGGTGCATCGCTGCGCTGGCTTTTCCTCGTCGGCGCCTGCCCTTAGCGCCTGGCGCCTTGCCGGGCGGGCGTTTCGGCAAACTGGCATCGATTCTGCTTTGACCCTCTCGACGCATGCACCAGTGCGGCGCCCGGTTGGATCGCACAACAGGCGGGCACGCAGTCGGACCTGCGCCTGGCAAGCAGTCCGGGCGTTACAAGAGCCGGACACCAGCTTAGACTTGCTGCGGGTTCGTACTTCTGGGGCAAGTCCACCTAAACGGGAGAAGTTTCATGAAACTAGTCACTGCCATCATCAAGCCGTTCAAGCTGGACGACGTGCGCGAGTCGCTGTCCGAAATCGGCGTCCAGGGCATCACCGTCACCGAGGTCAAGGGCTTCGGTCGTCAGAAGGGGCACACCGAGCTGTATCGCGGTGCCGAATACGTCGTCGACTTTCTGCCGAAGGTGAAGATCGACGTGGCCATCGCCGACGATCAGCTCGATCGCGTGATCGAGGCCATCACCAAGGCGGCCAACACCGGCAAGATCGGCGACGGCAAGATCTTCGTCGTCAACCTGGAACAGGCCATTCGCATCCGTACCGGCGAAACCGATACCGACGCGATCTAACGCACCCCAACGAACCCCCACGCCCCAGGAGTAACACCATGACTCTGCGCAAATTCGCAGGGCTAGGAGCCCTATTGTCCCTGCTAAGCCCCGGCCTCGCGCTGGCACAGGACGCGACGCTGGATTCAGGCGATACGGCATGGATGCTCACCGCCACCGCGCTGGTGCTGTTCATGACGATCCCTGGCCTGGCACTGTTCTACGGCGGCATGGTCCGCTCGAAGAACATCCTCTCGGTGATGATGCAGTGCTTCGCCATCACCGGCCTGATGAGCGTCCTGTGGATGGTCTACGGCTATAGCCTGGCCTTCGACACCACCGGCATGGAGGCGGGAGTGATCAACTTCAGCTCCTTCGTCGGCGGCCTGGAGCGCGCCTTCCTCAGCGGCCTGACGGTCGACAGCCTGGTCGGCGCCTTCCCCGAAAGCGTGTTCATCACCTTCCAGATGACCTTCGCCATCATCACCCCGGCGCTCATCGTCGGTGCCTTTGCCGAGCGCATGAAGTTCTCGGCGATGCTGATCTTCATGACTGCCTGGTTCACCCTGGTCTACGCGCCGATCGCGCACATGGTCTGGGGCGGCGACGGCGGCCTGATGTGGGACTGGGGCGTGCTGGACTTCGCCGGCGGCACCGTGGTGCACATCAACGCCGGTATCGCCGGTCTGGTGGCCTGCCTGGTGCTGGGCAAGCGCAAGGGCTTCCCGGTCACGCCGATGGCCCCGCATAACCTCGGTCTGACGCTGATGGGTGCGGCCATGCTGTGGATCGGCTGGTTCGGCTTCAATGCCGGCTCGGCGGCCGCTGCAAACGGTACCGCCGGCATGGCCATGCTGGTGACGCAGATCGCCACGGCCGCGGCGGCGTTGAGCTGGATGTTCGCCGAGTGGATCACCCACGGTAAACCGAGCGCACTGGGCATCGCCTCGGGCGTGGTGGCCGGTCTGGTCGCCATCACCCCGGCTGCGGGCACCGTCGGTCCGATGGGCGCATTGATCATCGGTCTGGCCTCGGGCGTGATCTGCTTCTTCTGCGCCACCAGCCTCAAGCGCAAGCTCGGCTACGACGACTCGCTGGACGCCTTCGGCGTGCACGGCGTCGGTGGCATCGTCGGCGCGCTGCTCACCGGCGTGTTTGCGGCGCCGGCGCTCGGTGGCTTCGGCGAGGTGGAGAACATCGCGCTGCAGGTGTGGATCCAGTTCAAGGGCGTGCTGTTCACCGTGGTCTACACCGCCATCGTCACCTTCGTGATCCTCAAAGTGATCGACGCGGTGATGGGCCTGCGGGTGAACGACGAAGAGGAAACCGTGGGCCTGGACCTCAGCCTGCACAACGAACGCGGCTACAACCTCTAGCGACATCCCGCGCGGCGATCGCGCAACCATCACGCAGCGGTTGGCAAGGGCGCCTTTTGGCGCCCTTTGCTTTTTCCGCGACCGCGATAGAATGCGCCCGATTCGCCTCCGAGCCCGGGTTTCCAGCATGTGGCAACAGACCCTGATCACGCTGCGCCCGCGTCCGCGCGGTTTTCATCTGATCACCGACGAGCTGCAGGCCGCGTTGCCGGAACTGCGGCGCTGCGAGGTCGGTCTGTTACACCTGTGGCTGCGGCATACCTCGGCGTCGCTGACCGTCAACGAGAACGCCGATGGCGCGGTCCGACGCGATTTCGAGCGTTTCTTCGATCGCCTGGCACCGCAGGGCGAGTCGGGCTACGAACACGATTACGAGGGGCCGGACGATCTGCCGGCGCACTTCAAGGCCAGCCTGCTGGGCTGCCAGTTGAGCGTTCCGGTTACCGCCGGGCGCCTAGCGCTCGGCACCTGGCAGGGCATCTATCTCGGCGAGCACCGCGAGCAGGGAGGCGCCAGGCAACTGCTGGCGACCCTGCATGGCATGCAGAGTTGAATTTTTTTTGGCGATGCCAGAGGTTGTGCATCGCTGGGCTATAACTACCGCTTTGGCGAGCCATGAGGTTGAACATGAGCGACGAAGAACTCGAACAAGACGATCTGGACGTGACTGACGAGGAAGATGGGGAGGAAGAGCTGAGCGCGGCCGACGACGGCGACGAGGCTCTGGACGACGAGGGCACCGACAGCGAGCGCGCCACGCCAACGCCGAAGAAGGCCAAGGCTAAGGCCGCCGAGCCGGATGAGCTGCCCAGCCTGGAAGCCAAGCAGAAGGAGCGCGATGCGCTGGCCCGGGCGATGGAAGAATTCCTCGCGCGTGGCGGCAAGGTGCAGGAAGTCGAGCCGAACGTGGTGGCCGATCCGCCCAAGAAGCCCGACAGCAAGTACGGCAGCCGGCCCATCTGAGTCCGCGCGCCAAGCGAAGAGCCCGCCATCGTGCGGGCTCTTTCGTTTCAGCGGCCCCAGCGCGTCACTGCGACCAGTGCCGCAGCACGCCGGGCAGCTCCGTGAGGCTGTGGATTTCGGCCTCGGGGCGGCGTGCCTGTTGCCACGGCAGGCGCTGCGGGTTGTACCAGATGGCACGGAAACCGGCCTGCTGGGCACCGAAGATGTCGTCCTCGTGGTGGTCGCCGATGTGCACGGCTTGCGCCGCGCTCACACCGGCCAGCCGTAACGCCTCGCGGAACGGCCGCGGGTCGGGCTTGCCGATGCCCAGGTCCTCGGCGCACAGGGCGAACTGGAAGTAGTCGGCCAGCCCCAGCCGTCGCACGTCGGCATTGCCGTTGGTGAGCACGCCGAGGATGTAGTGATTGGCCAGCCATTCCAGCGTTGGCAGTACCTCCGGCGCCAGTTCGATCGCATGGCGGGCGTCGAGAAACACCCGGAAGCCCGCGTCGGTGAGCTGCTGCGCCTGCGTCTGGTCATAGCCCGCGTCCGTCAGCGCATGGAACAGAATCCGCCGGCGCAGCTCGCTGATGCGGTGGCGCAGCGCGGGTTCGCGCTCGATCAGCATGCGGCGGATCGCGCCCAGCGCCTCGATGGGAAAATCGCCGAGCAGCGGCGCGTTGGCCGTCAGCCAGTCGCGCAGCGCCCGCTCCGCGCCCTGGATGATTGGCTTGGCCTGCCAGAGGGTGTCGTCGAGGTCGAAGGTGATCAGGCGAAGGTTCAAGATTCACTGTCCTGCTTGCGTCTGGCCCGTGGATGCGCCTGATCGTAGACCTTGGCCAAGTGCTGGAAGTCCAGGTGGGTGTAGATCTGCGTGGTGCCGATATCGGCGTGGCCGAGCAGTTCCTGCACCGAGCGCAGGTCCTGTGACGACTCCAGCAGATGGCTGGCGAAGCTGTGGCGGAGCATGTGCGGATGCAGGTGCTGGCCCAGCTCGCGGGCGCCGGCGGCCTGCACCCGCTTGTGCACCGCGCGCTGGCCGAGGCGGCGGCCCTGCTGGCCGATGAACACCGCGCCGTCGGCCGGATTGGCCAGCGCGCGCAGCGGCAGCCAGGCGCGCAGCGCCTCGCGCGCCTGACGTCCGACCGGCAGCTCGCGCTCCTTGTTGCCTTTGCCGATGACTCGCACCAGCCCGGCGGCCAGGTCGAGCTGGTCGAGATTCAGACCGACCAGCTCGGACAAGCGCAGCCCGGAGGAATAGAACAGCTCGAGCATGGCCTGGTCGCGACGGGCGAGGAAGTCATCCTCGACGGCGCCGTCGAGCAGCTGCATCGCGCGGTCGGTGTCGAGCAACCGCGGCAGGCGCTTCTCGCCCTTGGGCGCGCTGACACCGCTGGCCGGGTCATGCGTGCAGATCCCTTCCTGATTGAGGTAGCGATACAGTCCGCGCAGCGACGACAGCAGGCGCGCCAGGCTGCGGCTGGAAAGGCCCTGGCGATGCAGTTCGGCAATCAGCTGGCGCACCTGCTGGCTGCGCAGCGCCGCCCACTGCTGCACCGACTGGCGCTCGCAGAAGGCGAGCACCCGGGCCAGATCGCGGCGGTAGCTGTCCAGGGTATGCGGCGACATCTGTCGCTCGCTGTGCAGATGCTGCAAATAGCGATCGAGATCGGTTTGCACGGGGCCTCCCAACGATGGCGGACACTGCGCCGACCGGACAGCCTGCCGCGAAATGCCGGAGGCTCAGCGCACCGAACGCAGCGGCACGGCGAAGCGCGGCAACACTCGCGCCAGCACCTCGGCGATGTAACCGAGGAACAGCGTGCCGAGCGAACTCTTGTAGTGCTGCGGATCGGGACTGCCGATCGCCAGCGCGCCGAGTTGCTGATCGAGCATGACTACCGCCGCCGAGCCGACACTGGCGCTGTGCTCCTCGCCGAACAGGAAGGCCAGTTCGTGGGCGCGCAGCGCACCGCAGATGGTCTTGCCGCCGGCGAGCAGGCCGCCGATGCTCTGCTGGGCTTCGGCCGGGCTGACGCTGCGCCCCACCGGCAGCACGGCATCGCTGAACAGGATCAGGCTGACGTAGGGCACCTGGAATTCATGGCGCAGGCTGTCCTCGACCGCACTGACCACCTCTTCCAGGCTGCTGGCGTCGAGCAGGTCGAGCACCAGTCGGCGGGTCTTGTCGAACAGCCGGTCGTTGTCGCGGGCGACATCCATCAGTTGCGACAGCCGGTGGCGCATCTCGATGTTGCGCTCGCGCAGCAGCTTGACCTGGCGCTCGACCAGCGACACGGCCGCGCCGGGCTGGTGTGGCAGGCGCAGTTCGGTGAGCAACTCGTCGTGATCGACGAAGAATTCCGGATGAGCACGCAGGTAGGCGGCGACGGCTTCGGCGTCGGGCAGCGGCGCGGTGGCCGGGGTCTGCTCGGTCATAGGCGAACCTGTCCTTCGAAAACGCGAACGGCGGGGCCGGTCATCATAACTGGCTGGCCGGGACCTGCCCATTCAATGGACAGACGGCCGCCGGGCAGGTCGATCTGCACCGGCGAATCCATCCAGCCCTGGCGGATCGCCGCGACTGCTGCGGCACAGGCGCCGGTGCCGCAGGCCTGGGTCTCGCCGGCTCCGCGTTCCCACACGCGCAGGCGCGCATGGCCACGGTCGACCACCTGCAGGAAGCCGACGTTGACCCGCTGCGGGAAGCGCGGGTGGTGTTCGATCTGCGGTCCCAGTTCGTGCACGGGCGCAGTGTCGACGCTGTCGACGCGCAGCACTGCATGGGGATTGCCCATCGACACGGCGGCGAGCTCGACGCGGCGGCCGGCGACATCCAATGGATAGCTCAGTGCCTCGGCGTCGGCCTGGAAGGGGATGTCCGTCGGCTTCAGGCGGGGCGGCCCCATGTCGACGCGAATCTGCCCGTCGGGGCGGATGTCCAGCTCGATGATGCCGCCCTTGGTTTCGACCTTGATCTTGCGTTTGACGGTCAGGCGCTTGTCGACCACGAAGCGGGCGAAGCAGCGCGCGCCGTTACCGCACTGCTCCACTTCCGAGCCGTCGGCATTGAAGATGCGGTAGCGGAAGTCGACGTCCGGATTCTGCGGCGGCTCGACGATCAGCAGCTGATCGAAGCCGATGCCGGTGTGGCGGTCGCCCCACTGCTTGGCGTGCTTGGGCTGGATGTGCGCGTGCTGGCTGATCAGGTCGATGACCATGAAGTCGTTGCCCAGCCCGTGCATCTTGGTAAAGCGCAAAAGCATCGGGTTGGCCTCAACGGGGCAGCAGGCTTTCGCCGGCGTAGAGTTCCTGCACGCTTTCGCGACGGCGTACTTCGAAGGCCTCGTCGCCATCCACCAGCACCTCGGCGGCGCGGCCGCGGGTGTTGTAGTTGGAACTCATGACGAAACCGTAGGCGCCGGCCGAGCAGACAGCCAGCAGGTCGCCCTCGGCTAACTCCAGGGTGCGGTCCTTGGCGAGGAAGTCACCGGTCTCGCAGATCGGCCCGACGATGTCGTAGCGGCGGCCTTCGCCCTCGCGCGGCTGCACCGCGACGACGTTCATCCAGGCCTGATACAGCGCCGGGCGGATCAGGTCGTTCATCGCCGCGTCGACGATGGCGAAATCCTTGTGCGCGGTGTGCTTGAGGTATTCCACGCGGGTCAGCAGTACGCCGGCGTTGGCGACGATCGAGCGACCCGGTTCGAATACCAGCGCCAGTCCGCGGCCTTCGATGCGCTGGCGCACGGCCTGGATGTAGTCGCCGGCCAGCGGTGGTTGCTCGTCGCGGTAGCGCACGCCGAGACCGCCGCCCAGGTCCAGGTGACGGATGTGGATGCCGCGTGCGGCCAGGCGGTCGATCAGCCCGAGCAGGCGGTCCAGCGCATCGAGGAACGGCGGCAGGCTGGTCAGCTGCGAGCCGATATGGCAATCGACGCCGACCACTTGCAGATTCGCCAGCTCGGCGGCGCGGGTGTAGACCGCTTCGGCATCGGCGATGGCGATGCCGAACTTGTTTTCCTTGAGGCCGGTGGAAATGTACGGATGGGTGCCGGCGTCGACGTCCGGGTTGACCCGCAGCGACACCGGCGCCTTGACGCCCAGCTCGGCGGCGACCTGCTGCAGGCGCTCCAGCTCGTCGGTGGATTCGACGTTGAAGCAGTGCACGCCGACTTCCAGCGCGCGGCGCATGTCGTCGCGGGTCTTGCCGACGCCGGAGAAGACGATACGGTCCGGCTGGCCGCCAGCGGCCAGCACGCGCTCCAGTTCACCGCGCGAAACGATGTCGAAGCCCGCACCGAGGCGCGCCAATACGTTCAGTACGCCCAGGTTCGAATTGGCTTTGACGGCGAAGCAGACCAGATGCGGCATGCCATCCAGCGCATCGGCATACGCTCGGTACTGAGCTTCGATGTGCGCGCGGGAATAGACGTAGGTCGGTGTGCCGAAGCGCTGCGCGAGCGCGGGCAGCGCCACGCCCTCCGCGAAGAGTTGACCGTCGCGGTACGAGAAGGCCTCCATGATCAGCCTCCTTTAGAGTTCGAAACGGTCTTTGGAACGTTCTTTGGCGGTGGCCTCGTCGTCCGGCAGATACAACGGGCCTTTCTGGCCGCAGCCGCCGAGAACGGAGGCGAGAACGGCGAGCGCGACAAGGGGAAGCAGCAGACGCTTCATGGGGGACAATCCTTGAAAAATCGAATGGCCGGAGTATACCCAGCACCCGGCGGATTGCCTATCGAGCAGCCGCGGCGGCGGCGCCGGCTCGCCTGGGTTGCGACGGGCCTGCTAAGCTCGCGTCCTCGATGCGACCGCCGGTCGCGCGTCACCTTGAGGACCCCCGCATGAGCCTGAGCGAAGCCCGCTACCACGATCTCGTCGACGCCGCCCAGGAAGAGGTGGAGGACGTGTTCGACGACAGCGCCCTGGATGTCGATCTGGAGAATTCCGGCGGCGTGCTGACCGTGCGGTTCGCCAACGGCAGCCAGCTGATCCTCAGCCGCCAGCCGGCGCTACGCCAGCTGTGGGTCGCGGCGCGCTCCGGCGGTTTCCACTTCGATTACGACGAGGACGCCGAGCTGTGGATCTGCGACAGCAGCGAGGAGCGCCTGGGTGAACTGCTGGCGCGCGTCACCCAGGAGCAGGGCGGCGAAGCGCTGGCCTTCGAGGACCTCTGAGCGGGCCCCGCGCGGCTCTCTTTGCTAATTCGAGCGGCTGTGATACGGTCGCCGCAGGTCACAAAACCCCGCCTTCGGGCGGGGTTTTGCTTTTTTTGCGTTTGGATTTCACAGGAGCGAGCCAGAACCCATGACCAGTGCACCGTCGATCATCCTTACCCAACTCGATCTGCAGCGGCTCGAACGGCTGCTCGACAGCCTGGACGAGTACGGCCCGGCTGCCGAGGCGCTGGAGCAGGAGTTGTCGCGGGCGAAGGTCGTCTCGCGCAGCGAGATGCCCGCTGGCGTCGTGACCATGAATTCGCGCGTACATTGCCGCGAGGAAGGCAGCGGCAAGGACTACCACCTGACCCTGGTCTATCCGCAGGATGCCGGCAAGCCGGGCACCGTGTCGGTACTGGCACCGGTGGGCACCGCGCTGCTGGGCATGAGCGTCGGCCAGCACATCGACTGGCCGACCCCAGGCGGCAAGGTCATCAAGCTCACGCTGCTGGAAGTGGAATATCAGCCGGAAGCGGCGGGCGACACCGGCCTGTGATGCCGGCGGCCGCGCGGCGCGCTTAGAGCTGCGCCAGCGCGGCGTTCAGCGCGGCTTCGAGCCGCGCTTTGTAGCGCAGCAGCTGCACCGTCTGGCTGCGACCGCTGCCATGCATACCCGAGAGATCCAGATCGGTGATGTAGCAGGGGTAGCGCTCGCCATCGCGGCGCTGCGACAGAATGTGTTCGGCGACCGCGATACACAGCCGGGCGCCGTACTCCAGTTCGGAAAACTCCCGGTGGTTGCAGTACAGCGTCACCTGCGAGCGCGTTTCTCCCGGTTCGACAATGGCCTGCACTTCGTAGCAGGCATCGCTCGTCCCGCCCTGCGGTAACGGGCGCCGCTCCACGCTGGCCGATGGTTCGCCCAGGTCGCCGTGCAGACGGTAGAGCTGAATGTCGAAAGCCGCCTCGCCGTCATCCCCGTGCAGCGACACGCGAGCGTTGCGCCGATATTCCACCGACCTCAGAAAGCGCAGCAGCGGCATCAGCAATTGCTGTTCGTCGCGACACGGCAGGCGCTGGCACCACAGTGCGTTGCACTCGTCGAGAATGCTCAGCTCGGCCGTCTCGCCGCGCACGCGGTAGAACAGCTGCAGGCAGTCGGGGCGCGCCAGCGGGAGGATCAGGCGCAGGTCGTCACCCTTGAGCGCATGCCGATCGAGCCGCAGCGGACGATAGACGTGATGCGCCTCGCCCAGGTGGGCGAGCAGCGCGCTGCGGTCGTTCAGGCTGATGGCGCGGACGCTGTCGGACTGGCGTTCGAGCAGATGGAACTGCTGGCGCACCTGCAGCAGGTAGCGACTGTGCACGCTGGCGAGCTGCAGGCGGGCCTCCAGCAGCAGCTCCTCGACACGCCGGGCGATGGCCTGCCCGCGATTGCGCGAGAAGCAGCGCACCTGCAGCTGCGGCAGTTCGTCGACGGCATCGGCCGGCAGGCTCTGCAGGTGGTCGCGCAGGCAGTCGGGCAGCGCATGCGGGCCTTCGTAGCGGCTGACGATCAGCTCGTTCCAGCTGCTTAGCTGCACCTGATCGATGCTCAGCACCAGATTCTCCCGCGCTGCGGCATAGCCCAGCGGGTCGCTATGCGCGCCATCGTCGGGCATCTGCAACAGGGAGCGCTGATCGAGCGGATCGAGACCGACGTTGACCAGCAGCAGCACCCTGCGCGGTTGCGCGGTGGCGAGCAGCGTCGGTGCATCTACCGGCGGCAGGGGCAGCGGCAATGTCTGGCGCAGCTCGCTGAGCAGATTGAACAGCTCCAGCTCGCTCAGGCCGCTGTCGCCAGCGAACAGCGAGACGCGAGTGCCGGCATCGATCACGCCGTTGCGGTGGCACCAGGCGAGCAACGGGATCAGTTCGCGCGTGCGCTTGAGCGGCGCGAAGTTCGCCCATTCCTGGGCGTTCAGGCTGCCGGTGAACAGCGACCAGCACAGATCACCGGCGGCGTCCTCGCCGTGCACCAGCGTCAGGCTGTCTTCGGCCATGTTGGGTGAGATACCGATATTGAGCACCTCGACCTTGCCGACCTTGCGCTCGATGGTGGCGAACAGGCGACGGCCGAGCACGCTCAGGTCGCGGCGGCTGACCGAGCTGGCGACCTGCTGCAGACGGGTGAAATCGCTAAGGAAGCGGTAGCCGAGCGCCAGTTCGTTGGCCAGCGCCTGGCGTTCCTGCATGACCTGGCGCACCTTCCACCGGCTGCGGTCGTCGAGCCGGGCGAGCAGGCGCTCGTCCCACTGCCAGTCGCGTACCAGCTGCTCGAGCAGCACGCGTTGCCAGCTCTTGTTGCGGTTGCGCGGCGGGCGGCTGAGCGGACGGTTGACCTTCAGGTACAGGCAGCGCCGGGCCAGTTCGAGGCGTTCGGGCGCGTCGCGGTCGCGCAGGTACTGCTCGATGGCGCGATAGGCGCAGATGTAGGGGTCGAGCTCCTCGATCTTCAGCTGGCCGGCGTATACCGCCTGCTTGAACGCCAGCGCCAGGCAATGCACCCGCGGATGCTGGCTGGCGTAGACCTCCACCAGCAGCAGCTTGAACAACGACTTGTAGGGTGCCTCGATGGCCTTGTACAGCTGCCAGAGCCCGGCGCCGACGAACTCGCCGGGCGGTATCTGCTGCAGATGGCCGAGATCGAGCACGTCCTCGACGCGGACGAAACGCCGCTCCAGCAGGGTTTCCACATAGCTGTGGTAGCGGTGTTCCTCGTAGGCCGGCACCAGCCACCAGACTGGCGTGCGACCGCCGAGCCAGATCGCCGTGCGATAGAACTCATCGAGCAACAGATAGTGCTGAGTGGTGCCGCAGTCGTCGGAGGTGAGCTGCGTCTCGCGCTGGCCCTGAACGAAACGTTGCGGGTCGACCAGGAAGAAATGCGCTTCGCTGCCCAGGCTGGCGGCCCAGGCCGTCAGCAGGTCGCATTTGCGGCGCAGTTCGTCGAGCTGGCGGGCGTCGAGTGCCGGGTCGTGGCAGACCCATACGTCGAGGTCGCTGTGCTCCTCCTGCGCCACGGTACCGAGGCTGCCCATCAGGTACAGCCCCCAGATCGGCTGGGCCGGGCGGCCGCGCAATGGCTTGTAGGTGAACGAGCGGGTCAGGCGCTGTGCTTCGGCGAGCAGTTCGGCATCCGGCTCGAAGCCCGACAGCCCCGCCGGCGTGCTCGCCGAAACATAGCCGGGCAACAGCGGATGGTTGACGTGAAACAGCAGCGGCAGCAGCTGGACCGCCTGCTGCTGGCGCGTCGACAGCCCCTGCATTGCGCGCTCCAGGCGCGTCGCGCTCAGCGCCAGAAAACGCGCGCGCAGGGTGGCGAGCACCTTGCGGTCGATGCCTTCCTCGAGAATCGGCTGAATCGGTGGGCTGCGGGTCATTGCATTGTGCAGGTGGGACGACCTCTGTTCATCGGCCGCGCGCTGCGTGGCTTGAGGCTGGCACATGGCCAGGCCTCAAGCGGGCATCAGTGCGGGCGCTGCCGCCCGGATCGCTGCAGGTGGTGCGGTTCAGGCGCTCGCGGGTTCGCAGAGAATGGTCAGCAAGCTTTGCGCCTGTTCGGCGGCATCGCGCCCGAGGCTGGTGAGATAGCCGCCGTCGACCTGAGTGATCAGGCCCTTGGCATGCAGCCGGGCGAACGCGGCGATGGTGGATGGGCTGGCCTCGTGATGGACCTTGAGGCCTTCCTGCAGGTTTTCCAGATTGAACTGTCGAAGGACTTCCAGTTCGGCGACCAACTCAGGGGTGTACGACATGCTCGCTCCTCGAATGGTGGGCCATTCGGCCCTTGCTCGCTGAGTGTAGTTGCTGGCCGCGCCCCTGCCTTGATCCAGGTTCGGGTTCGGCGCGATTGCTGGCTGGCCGAGCGCTACGCCTGCTCGGGCAGTTCCGGCAGGTTGCGCAAAAGGGCTTCGTAGGCAGCGCCGTCGAAGGGGCGATCCTCGGCGAGCATGCTGCGGATTTCATGGGCCAGCGCCAGCGCCATCATCTGCACGCTTTCCTCGCGCTCGTAGCCGACCAGCGTCAGCTTGTTCAGGGTTGCCTGGGCGGCGGCCGGCTCGCCGGCCTCCAGCTGGTTCTCGATGGCCTGGATCAGCGTGGCCTCGGCGAAGGCCTCGTCGTCTTGCTCGATCTCGTTGGACATTGCGCGGTTCTCTTCGGCTGGCGACGGGTTGGCGGTGTCCAGCTGGCACAGCGTGCAGTTGCCGTCGTCCGGTTGATTGGTTTCGATGTAGCGTACCCGCCGATGAGCGGCCTGGCGATCTGCGCTGATGCGATAGCGCGGGCGGTCGGACTCGGACATGCGGTTTCTCCTCGATTGTGCGGCTCGCCGCCGCCTGAGCGGGCCAGACGCCAGCGGCCGCCTTCAGTCCAGCAGGCTGAGCGTCAGGCAGAGTACTCCGAACAGGCCCCAGACCAGCGAGAAGATGATCGGCGTGCGCAGCGAGAACAGCAACGTGCGCTTGTAGCGTGTGCCGCCCGCGGGGCTGTCGCCTTCGCCGAACAGCGCCGATTCGTTGTTCGGCAGGATGCCGACGCGCCCCTCCAGCTGCAGCAACTCGGCCTGCTTCTGGTGCCAGCGCTCGATGACTTCGAAGTTCGAGCGGATGCCGGGCATCGCATGCAGCGACGTCAGCAGCCCGAGCAGCGCCAGCACGGCCGGCACCACCAGGCGGAACAGGTTGCCCCAGTCCGGGTTGCTGTTGGCCATCGCCGAGGCGAAGGCAATCATCAGAAACGATTGCGAGGCCAGATAGGCGCTGGTGCGCTCGGCCAGTAGCGAGGATTCGAAATGGATTTCGGCGCGGTAGAAGAGCAGGCGTTCGCGCGGCGACTCGAAGAGCTCGCCGCCCTGGGTGTCCTGATTCAACAGCAGCGTGCGCAGGTTGGCCATGCGATGTCTCCGCGAATGGATGATGGCGGATTCGCCGTCGACTGCTTGTACGTCAAGCGCGCTGCGTGAGAGTTCCTCGACGATTACTGATCAGCCGTTGCCCGCGGACGGTCGACAGGGACATCACGGCATTGCCACAGCAGCACCGCCAGCGCCAGATAGGCCAGCGACCAGCAGCCCGCCGCCAACAGCAACCAGGGCATTGGCTGCAGGCCCAGCATGGGCGGAACGATGCGTGCCAGCGCGGCCAGGCTGAGCAGCAGCGCGAAGGGGTGAATCCAGCGCCGCGCCTCGGGATCGCGGAAGCGTTGCACCAACCGCGTACGGCCCATCACGCCGAAGGTCAGGCTTCCCAGCGCACCGACGCTCAGCGCATGCAGCGTGGCGGTTGCCGGCAGCGTCGGGATCAGCCCGCTCAGGCCGAGCAGCAGCAGGCCGAGGACGAGCCAGGCGTAGCCGAGCAGCAGCACCAGCAGGTCCGGGCGTGTGCGGCAGTGCCAGGGCTGCCAGCGCAACAGGCGAACCCCGCTGAGCACGCTGGCGGCGACCAGCATGGCGGCCGCCAGGCGCTGCAGCAGCAGCCAGGGCAGCGGCGCCAGCAGCAGGGAGAGCGCCAGCAGGATCAGCACCGCGCCTTCCAGTTGCGGCTGCACGCGGGCGTCCAGCCGGCGCCCTTCATTCTGCGCATGGCCGGCCAGCGCGGGGGCGATGACGCGTCCGCCCATGAAGAACAGCAGGGCGGCGAGCAGCAGCAGCGCCTCGTGCTGCAGCAGACGCAGCACCCCGTAATCGAGACCGGTGGCGGTGATCGCGCTGAGCAGCGCCAACCCGCCGACCACCGGCGCGACGGACTGGTTGCGCCACTTCTTCGCCGCACCGACGAAGCGCGGCAGCACCTTCCACGCCAACCCGGCGGCGAACAGCAGCGTGGCCCCCATCGTCAGCCAGGAACCGGGCCAGAACAGCGCGCCGACGCGCGCCAGCAACCAGCAGCCGAGCAGTGACAGGATCAGCCGCAACGGTTGCGGGCCGAGCAGGTAACCGGCGATCACCGCCAGGGCGAAGCCGAACAGCATTTCCCGCGCATGTCCGGCAGGCGTGACCAGTCCCGGCAGCGCGGGCAGCAGGCCCAGCAGGCCGAGTACCGAGATCGGCAGCAGCACGGCCGCATACAGCGCGGCGGCTGGAAAGAACCAGGCGTTAGCGAAGGGAAGACGCGGCTTGCGCGGGTGCATGGGCGCCTCCTGAGCGGAGCGGGCCGGCGCCCGCTCCGGGGTGGATCAGCGGCTGGCGAGCAGGTCGCGGCCACGCTGCACAGCGGCACGCACCTGCTGCGGCGCGGTGCCGCCGATGTGGTTGCGGGCGTTCACCGAGCCTTCCAGAGTCAGTACGGCGAACACGTCGTCGCCGATCTGGTCGCTGAACTGGCGCAGCTCGTTCAGGCTCATCTCGGCCAGGTCCTTGCCGGTCGAAACGCCGTACTTCACCGCATGGCCAACGATCTCGTGGCAGTCGCGGAAGGGCAGGCCCTTGCGTACCAGATAGTCGGCGAGATCCGTGGCGGTAGAGAAACCGCGCAGCGCCGCCTCGCGCATGATCTCGCGCTTGGGCTTGATCGCCGGAACCATGTCGGCAAAGGCGCGCAGCGAGTCGCGCAGGGTGTCGGCGGCGTCGAACAGCGGTTCCTTGTCCTCCTGGTTGTCCTTGTTGTAGGCCAACGGCTGGCCCTTCATCAGCACCAGCAGGCCGGCGAGCGCGCCGAACACACGACCAGTCTTGCCGCGCACCAGCTCGGGCACGTCCGGGTTCTTCTTCTGCGGCATGATCGAGGAGCCGGTGCAGAAGCGGTCGGGCAGGTCGATGAATTGGAACTGCGCGCTGGTCCACAGCACCAGCTCTTCGGAGAAGCGCGACAGGTGCATCATCGCCAGCGAGGCGGCGGCGCAGAATTCGATGGCGAAGTCGCGGTCGGAGACGCCATCCAGCGAGTTGCCGGAAATCGCTTCGAAGCCCAGCAGTTCGCAGGTGATCTCGCGCTGAATCGGGTAGGTGGTACCGGCCAGCGCGGCCGAGCCCAGCGGCATGCGGTTGGTGCGCTTGCGACAGTCGACCAGGCGCTCGTAGTCGCGCGAGAGCATCTCGAACCAGGCCAGTAGGTGATGGCCGAAGGTCACCGGCTGCGCGGTCTGCAGGTGGGTGAAGCCCGGCATGATGGTGTCGGCTTCGGCCTCGGCCAGCGCCAGCAGGCCCTGCTGCAGGCGGGTGATCTCGCCGAGGATGGTGTCGATCTCGTCACGCAGCCACAGGCGGATGTCGGTGGCGACCTGATCGTTGCGCGAGCGGCCGGTGTGCAGCTTCTTGCCGGTGACGCCGATACGGTCGGTCAGGCGCGCCTCGATGTTCATGTGCACGTCTTCCAGGTCGACGCGCCAGTCGAAGGTGCCGGCCTCGATTTCGGCCTGGATGTCCTTCAGGTTGGCGATGATCTGGTCGCGCTCGGCCTCGGTCAGCACGCCGACTTTGGCGAGCATGGTGGCGTGGGCGATGGAGCCCATGATGTCGTGGCGGTAGAGGCGCTTGTCGAACTCGACGGAGGCGGTGAATCGGGCGACGAAGGCGTCGACGGGCTCGCTGAAACGGCCGCCCCAGGACTGGTTGGTCTTGTCGGTGCTCATGTATGCGCTCGCTGAAATCCGAAGGCTGAGGAAAGGCCGCGATGATAGCAGGGATGGCGCGGCGATCGGGCACGGCCGGAAGGGTGAGCTGGCTGGCAAATCCACGCTTTTCCGGCGCTCGCGGTCGGTGGCTGGCTTGCCGATGTCGGAGGGCGCACGGAAACTGCCGGGCGGGCAAACCGACAGGCTGATCAAGTGAAATCCACTGGCGTAACCGACGATTTCTTCATTCCCGAACTGTGCCGCGCGGAGGCGCTGCTCGGTCTGGTGCTGCTGGCCGAGTTGCTGGTGCTGGTGCTGGTGCTGGCCGAACCGATGCAGCCGGGCTTCGACTGGATGCGCCTGGCACTGACTTCGTTGTTCGTGCAATGGATCGTGCTGCTCTCGGCCGGCACGCTGTGCCTGCTGCGCCCGCTGCTGGCGCAGCTGCGGGCGGCGCTGGCGGGGCTGGTATGCTGCGTACTGGTGGTCGGCCTGACGCTGGCCTGCACCGCGGTGGCCGATATCTACCAGCTCGCCGGACCGCTGCAGCGCGACGGCGAGGTCAATCTGTACCTGCGTCATGCGCTGATCAGCCTGATCATGTCCGGGCTGCTGCTACGCTACTTCTACCTGCAGAGCCAGTGGCGACGCCAGGAACAGGCCGAGCTGCGCGCGCGAATCGAGTCGTTGCAGGCGCGGATCCGCCCGCACTTCCTGTTCAACAGTCTGAACAGCATCGCCAGTCTGGTGGCGCTCGATCCGGCCAAGGCCGAGCAGGCGGTGCTGGACCTGTCCGACCTGTTCCGCGCCAGCCTGGCGCGCCCCGGCACGCTGGTGGCCTGGCAGGATGAGCTGGAACTGGCGCGCCGCTATCTGTCGATCGAGCAATACCGCCTTGGCGAGCGCCTGCAGCTGCAGTGGCAGATCGACGAGGTGCCGGCGGACCTGCCGATACCGCAGCTCACGCTGCAGCCGCTGCTGGAGAATGCGCTGGTGTACGGCATCCAGCCGCGCATCGAGGGCGGCCTGGTCAGCGTGACGGCGAAATACGCCGGCGGCGTGTTCAGCCTGGAGGTCAGCAACCCGTTCGACGAAGCGGCGCAAACGCAGGTTTCGCGCGGTACTCGCCAGGGTTTGCTGAATATCGACGCACGATTAGCGGCACTTTTCGGGCCGCAGGCGAGTCTCAGCGTGGAGCGCCGTGATGGCCGCCACTACACCTGTCTACGCTATCCATGTGCGAGACAAAAGCAGGAAGCCTGACCTCTATGAATGTCCTGATTGTCGATGACGAACCTCTGGCCCGCGAGCGCCTAAGCCGACTGGTAGGTGACCTCGACGGTTATCGTGTCCTCGAGCCGACCGCGAGCAACGGCGAGCAAGCCCTGTCGCTGATCGAAGAACTGCGCCCGGATATCGTGCTGCTCGATATCCGTATGCCCGGCCTCGACGGCCTGCAGGTCGCCGCCCGGCTGTGCGAGATGGATGCGCCGCCGGCCGTGATCTTCTGTACTGCCCATGACGAATTCGCCCTCGAGGCCTTCCAGGTCAGCGCGGTTGGCTATCTGGTCAAGCCGGTGCGCCCCGAGCATCTGGCCGAAGCGCTGAAGAAGGCCGAACGTCCCAACCGCGTGCAGCTCGCTGCACTGACCCGTCCGGCGGCGGTTTCCGGAGGCGGGCCGCGCAGCCATATCAGTGCGCGCACGCGCAAGGGCATTGAGCTGATCCCGCTGGACGAGGTGATTTATTTCATTGCCGACCACAAATACGTGACGCTGCGTCACGCCGGCGGTGAGGTGCTGCTGGACGAACCGCTGAAATCGCTCGAGGACGAGTTCGGTGAGCGCTTCGTGCGTATCCACCGCAATGCGCTGGTGTTCCGCGACCGCATCGAGCGCCTGCAGCGCACGCCGCTGGGGCATTTCCAGCTGTACCTCAAGGGCCTCGAGGGCGAGGCGCTGACGGTCAGTCGCCGACATGTCGCCGGCGTGCGCAAGCTGATGCAGAACCTCTAGGCGCAGGAAGGTCGTCCGCGCTGATTGCACGGTTACGGTGCGCGGTGACGGCCCGTTGTCGTCGCGGCGTGCCGGGTCGTCGGTGCGGCCGCGTTCCTTGATTCCTGCCAACCCAGCGACGGCGCCGGCCCTGTTATCATCGCAGGCAATTCACTGGTTCTGGATTAGCCCATGTCTCGCGAAATTCGCATCGCCACCCGCAAGAGTGCCCTGGCCCTGTGGCAGGCCGAATACGTCAAGGCCCGCCTGGAGGCGGCGCACCCCGACCTCACCGTCAGCTTGGTGCCGATGGTCAGTCGCGGCGACAAGCTGCTCGACGCGCCGCTGGCGAAGATCGGCGGCAAGGGGCTGTTCGTCAAAGAGCTGGAAACTGCGCTGCTGGAGAACGAGGCGGATATCGCCGTGCACTCGATGAAGGACGTGCCGATGGAGTTTCCTGCCGGGCTCGGCCTGTACTGCATCTGCGAGCGCGAAGACCCGCGCGACGCCTTCGTCTCCAACACCTACGACAGCCTCGACGCGCTGCCAGCCGGCGCGGTGGTCGGTACCTCCAGCCTGCGCCGCCAGGCCCAGCTGCTGGCGCGTCGCCCGGACCTGAAAATCCAGTTCCTGCGCGGCAACGTCAACACCCGTCTGGCCAAGCTGGATGCGGGCGAGTACGACGCCATCATCCTCGCCGCCGCCGGGCTGATTCGCCTCGGCTTCGGCGAGCGCATCCGCTCCAGCATCGGTGTCGACGAGAGCCTGCCGGCCGGCGGGCAGGGTGCGGTCGGCATCGAATGCCGCAGCGCCGATAGCGAAGTGCACCAGCTGCTCGCCTGTCTGAATGACTCTGCGACCGCCACGCGTGTCACCGCCGAACGTGCGCTGAACAAGCGGCTGAATGGCGGCTGCCAGGTGCCGATCGCCTGCTACGCGGTGCTCGAGGGTGAGCAGCTGTGGCTGCGCGGCCTGGTTGGCCAGCCCGACGGCAGCCTGCTGTTGCGCGCCGAGGGTCGTGCGCCGGCCGCCGAGGCCGAGGCGCTGGGCGTGCGCGTCGCCGAAGATCTGCTGGCGCAGGGCGCCGAGCGGATTCTCCAGGCAGTCTACGGCGAGGCCGGTCACGCGTGAGCGGCTGGCGCCTGCTGCTGACCCGGCCGGCCGACGAATGCGCCGCGCTGGCGGCGACGCTGGCTGAGGCCGGAATCGACAGCGCCAGCCTGCCGCTGCTGGCGATCGAGCCGCTGCCGGAAACCGCCGAGCAGCGCGCGACCATTCTCGAGCTGGACCGCTACTGCGCCGTGGTCGTGGTCAGCAAGCCGGCCGCGCGCCTCGCGCTGGAGCTGCTCGATCGCTACTGGCCGCAGCCGCCGTTCGGCCAGCGCTGGTTCAGCGTCGGCGCGGCGACCGGGGCGATTCTCGCGGACTACGGCCTGGACGTCAGCTGGCCGCAGACCGGCGACGACAGCGAGGCCCTGCTGGCGCTGCCGCAGCTGGCCGAGGCGTTGGCGGTACCGGCGCCGAAGGTGCTTATCGTGCGTGGCGAGGGCGGACGCGAGTTTTTTGCCGAGACCCTGCGCACGCGTGGCGTGCAGGTCGACACGCTGGAGCTTTACCGCCGATGCTTGCCTGAGTATCCGCCGCATGCGCTGATGAATCTGGTAGAGGCGCAGCGGCTCAACGGGCTGGTGGTCAGCAGCGGCCAGGGGCTGCAGTCGCTGCATGCGCTGGCCGGCGCCGCCTGGCCCGATCTGCTTGAATTACCCTTGTTCGTACCCAGCCCCAGGGTCGCCGAAATGGCCCGACAGCTGGGCGCCAGACGAATCGTGGATTGCCGTGGTGCTGCCGCCACGGCCTTGCTGGCGGCCGTACGCAGCACGCCGCGGCCTGCCTTCTGAAGCAAAGGACGGAAATGTGAGCGAAACAGACAAGAACGAGCCGCTGCAATCCCCGGCCAGCACGCCGGATCCCATCGCCGCCGACGCCCGCAAAAACGCCCCGGCCAAGCCAGCCCACCAGGGCGGCGGCAAGGCGCTGCCTCTGCTGGCGCTGCTGTGTGGCGTCGCCGGTATTGCCGTGGCCGGCTACAGCGTCTGGCAGGTGCAGCAGTTCGCCGCTCGCGATGCACAGCGGGCGCAGGCGCTGCAGACCGCCGATGCGCAGGCGCAGCGCCTGGCCGAGGCCGATCGGCAGCTGGCCAGTCGCCTGACGCCTCTGGAACAACTGCCATCGCCGGCAGAGCTGGACGAGCAGCGGCGCCTGCTCGCCGCGCTGCAGAGCGACCAGCAGCGCCTCTCCGGGCGCGTCGAGCAGGTGCTTGGCGCCAGCCGCGAGGAGTGGCGGCTGGCCGAAGCCGAACATCTGCTGCGCATGGCGATGCTGCGCCTGTCGGCCATGCAGGACGTGAAGAGCGCCGAGATGCTGGTGCACGAGGCCGATCTGATCCTGCAGAAGCAGGACGATCCGGCCGCCTACGCTACCCGGCAGAAACTGCTCGAAGGACTCGAAGGCCTGCGCAGCCTGCCGGATCTCGACCGCACCGGGCTGTTCCTGCAGCTCGGTGCGCTGCGTGGGCAGACCAGCCGGCTCAGCGCGCTGGCGCCGGAATTCATCAATGGTGAGTCGCTGTCGGGCGATGCGGTGCAAAGCCGCTGGCAGCGCTGGCTCGACGAGCTGATGCGCTACGTGCGCATCGACTTCGACGCCGGCACCAACGTCAAGCCGCTGCTCGCCGGCCAGAGCCTGGCGCAAGTGCAGCTGGCGCTGTCGCTGGCCATCGAGCAGGCGCAGTGGGCGGTGCTCAACGGCAATACCGAGGTCTACCAGCAGTCGCTGGAGCAGGCGCGCAGCATGCTGCAGGACCACTTCAATGAAGATAACGGCGACGCCCGCGGGCTGCGCCAGCGCATCGAGGCGCTCGCCGGACGCCAGGTCGCGGTGGCGCTGCCCGACCTGGCGCCGGCGCTCAAGGCGCTTCAGGTCTACGTGCAGAAGCGTGAAACCCCGGACAGCAGCGAGCCGGAGCCGGAGCAGCCGGCGGCCGAGACGGAGCAGGAGGCGCAGCGCACATGAAACGCCTGGCTCTCGTTCTCATCCTGATCCTGGCGATCGCCGGCTTCCTCGGCTGGGCCATCAGCCAGAGCGCCGGCTACGTGCTGATCACCTACGATCGCTTCCGCTATGAATCCAGTTTCTGGGTTTTCCTCGGGCTGATCGCCGCCTTCTGGCTGCTTGCGGTGTTGCTGCATCGCCTGCTGGGGCTGCTGCAGCTGTCCGGCGCACTGGTCAACCCGTGGTCACGGCGGCATCGCGCGCGGCGGGTCGAGAACGCTTCGCGGCGCGGCATGCGCGAGCTGGCCGAAGGGCAATGGCAGTCTGCGCTCGGGCACCTGCGTACCGCCGCCGAACACGACCGCCAGCCACTGGTGCATTACCTGGGCGCGGCCCGCGCTGCCAATGAACTGGGCGAACATGAGCAGAGCGACGAGCTGCTGCGTCAGGCGCGGGAACGCGAACCACAGGCCGCGCTGGCCATCGGCCTGGCGCAGGCACAGCTGCAGATCGTGCGCGGCCAGTACGCCGAAGCACGGGCGACGCTGAGCGCACTGCACGACGAACATCCGCGCCATCCCTATCTGCTGGTGCAGTTGCAGCAGCTTTATGTGCAGCTGGAGGACTGGCCCGCGCTGTGCCGGCTGCTGCCCGATCTGCGCAAGCAGCGCGTGCTGCCGGTGGCGCGTCTGGACGAGCTGGAGCGGTTGGCCTGGACCGCCGCTGTCGAGCAGGTCGCGCGGGCCGAAGCCGGCACGGCGGAGGAGGCGCGCCAGGCGCTCGAACAGCGCTGGCAGTCGGTACCCGCTGCGTTGCGTCACGAACCCCTGCTGGTGCGTGCCTACGCCGACGGCCTGAGCCGGCTCGGCGCCGAGGCGAAGGCCGAGGAAGTGCTGTACGCCGCGCTCAAGCGTCAGTTCGATGATCGCCTGGTCGAGCGCTACGGCTGCGTTCAGGGGCGCGATTCGGCTCGTCAGCTGGCACATGCCGAAGGCTGGCTCAAGGCGCACCCGGACAATGCTGCGCTGCTATTGGCGCTCGCCCGGCTGAGCCTGCGTAACGAGCTGTGGGGCAAGGCGCGCGATTACTTCGAGGCGAGTCTGCGCATCGAACACCGCCCGCAAACCTGCGCCGAACTGGCGCGCCTGCTGGCCCAGCTGGGTGATGCGCAGCGCAGCAATCAGCTGTTCCACGAAGGGCTCGGGCTGCTGGATCGCAATCTGCCGGCACCGCTCTGACGGTGGGCGACACCCGCCGTTACGCGGGTGTCGCCGTTCGCAAGCCAGGCGGCCGCAGCTTGTAAGCGGTCGTCGCTTTCCTCTACCGTAGCGGGCTTTTCCTGCCTGCGGAGCTCCCATGAACCTGGCCAGCCCACGTTCGCTTTTCCTTCTCGCCTTCCTTGCCTGCGTCGCGATGATGGGCGCTGCGCTGTATCTGGAACATGTGGTCGGTCTGGCGCCTTGCCCACTGTGCATCGTGCAGAGGATCTGTGTGATCGGCTTCGGCGTAGTCTGTCTGATCGCTGCGCTGCATGACCCGGCACTGACCGGTCGGCGCCTGTATGCCGCGTTCGCGTTGCTGTTCGCGGTGGCCGGAGGCGCGACGGCGATCCGCCAGATCTGGCTGCAGAGCGTGCCGGCCGAAGAGCTGCCGAGCTGCCTGCCGAGCCTGGAATACATGATGGAGGCGCTGCCCTTCCAGGAAATTGCCCGTCTGGTGCTGCACGGCACCGCCGAGTGCGCGGAGGTCAGCTGGACTCTGCTGGGCATGAGCATTCCGGAGTGGACGTTGCTGGCGTTCATCGGCATGGCAGCATTCTGCATCTGGCAGATGCTGCGTCGCGGCTGATCGTCACGCTTCGTCAGCGAACCTGCTTCCCGTTCGAGGGTCAGTGAGAAAGCGCAGATGATGGCTCGGGCACTGTAATTCCGGTGCTCATCCGGGAGCCGGAATGCAGGGGGACAGGCGGGCGGAAAAAACGCCGGCATTGCTTGAAGCCTGATGCGCGGCAGCATAGTCTGCTCGTGCGGTGACGGAAATTCGCCGTTTGCACCGCCACTCACCCAAGGCCGATGCCGAAAGACAAAAAAACGTCTCGGAAAGGCGAAAAAGTATTTCGATTAGGGAAGTGAGGTCATCATGCTCGAGAGCTGTCGGAACGCCCAGGAACGCTGGGGTGGTGTGCATCTGCTGATCGACCGCTGGCTGCAGGAACGTCATGCGCTCGTCAACGCATTCGACGGGCTGCATGTGGAAAGCGATTCCGCAACGCGCCAAGCCCTGCAGAGATTCTGCCAATTGCTGGTCGACTACGTGTCCGCCGGCCACTTCGAGATTTACGAACAGCTGCTTGCCGAGGCCAAGGCTTTCGGCGATGCGCGTGGCATCGAACTGGCCAAGCAGATCTACCCGCGCATCGAGGTTATCACCCAAGTGTCGCTCGCCTTCAACGATCGCTGCGAAAAGGGTGACTGCCTCGGTAGCCCTGGATTGGGTGACGAGCTTCGGCAGCTAGGCCAGCTGTTGCACGAGCGCTTCGAACTGGAAGACTGCCTGATCGAAGTGCTGCACACCGCGCACAAGCAGGTCGCCGTCACGGCCTGAGCCTCTGGATCGCGCTCCGTTCGCCGCGCCGCGGGCCTCGCAGGCCCTCTGGCGGGCGGCTTGGCGCGCGTCTAGTATGGCTGCATCGAACCCGCCAGGAGGCACCTTCATGCCCGCGAAGAAGAAGTCGGTTAACACCCCGCTGCATCTGCTAGAGCAATTGGCAAACACCCTCGTCGACCATCTGGACAAGGCCTGCCAGCTGGCACTGCAGGATGCCGAAGGTACGCTGGGCAAGCTGGAGAAGCAGCGCGGCAAGGCCCAGGAGCGGCTGGCGAAGGCCCGTACACGACTGGATGAAGCCGGTCGCGCTGGTCGCGCCAAGGCTCAGGGCAAGGCGCGCACGCGCATTGCCGAGCTGGAGGAGCTGATGGCGTTGCTGCAGGCGCGCCAGGGCGAGATGCTCGGTTACATTGCCGAACTCAAGCGTGACATCGCTCAGAGCCTGCATCTGGCGCAGGGCGTGCGTCAGGTGGGTGATTCCGCCGCGCAGGCGTTGCAGACGCGCAATTCGTCTGCAGAAACGGCAGCGACGAGTGCCAGCGCGCGCAAGCCGGCAGCACGCAGCAGCCGTGCGCCGGCTGCCGCCGCCAAGCCGGCCGCCACCCGGGCGCGCCCGGCGAAGGCGCCGGCGAGCAAACCTGCCGCCAAGGTCGAGCCGGAAGCGGCTGCGCCGGCGGCCAAACCCGCGCGTAGCAGGCCGGTCGCGAGCAAGCCGGCGGTCACGTCGACGCCGGCGGCCACGCCGAAGCCGGCTACCAAGAAACCCGCGGCGCGCAAGCCGGCCAAGTCCAGCGGTGCAACCACTCAGGCGCCGCGCAGCTCCAGCTGAGTCCGCCGAGCTGCGTCGCGCAGCACCGCCAGGGCTGCGCGACTGCTTTCGCTGTCCACGGGCAGCAGCGCCTCCAGCCAGTGCGCCTGCTGTGCGCTCGTCGGCCAGGTGTCACTGCAGCGCTCCAAGCGCTCCAGCAAGACGCGTTCTCCTTGTAACTCCAGCGATTTGAGCTGTTCGCGCAGCCGATGCAGCGCGGCATCCTGCTGCGCGGCGGCACGCCATTGCTGCCGTAGCTGGCGCAGCGATTGGAGATGCTGCTGCCAGGGTGTGGCGATTGCCCTGAGTTGCCCCAGGCGCACCGGATCGGATGCGCTGCCGCGCACTTCCAGCCAGGCGCCACACAACAGCAGGCAGACGTCGGCGCCTTGCGCTTGCAGCTCCAGGCAGGCGGACTCCACGCCGGGACGGGCATAGCAGGCGAGAGCGAAGGTCCAGAGATCGGTGGTGGGCATGGGCTCGGTTTTTTTTGTCGGCGCCCGACCGCATTTCGGGCGAGCTGATAAACTCCGCCGCCATTATGATCCGACTTCAGAACCTCACTCTACAGCGCGGCCCCCAGCGTCTGCTGGAAGGCGCCGAGCTGACCCTGCATCCTGGCCAGAAGGCTGGTCTGGTAGGCGCCAACGGCGCCGGCAAATCCACCCTGTTCGCGCTGTTGCGCGGCGAGCTGGTGCCCGATGGCGGCGACTGCCAGCTGCCGCCAGACTGGCGCATCGCCCATATGCGTCAGGAAATCGAGACGCTCGATCGGCTGGCGGTGGATTACGTGCTCGATGGCGACGTCGAGCTGCGGCGCATCCAGCGTGATCTGGCCGCGGCAGAGCAGGCGCACGACGGCAACGTGCTGGCGCGCCTGCATACCGAGCTGGACAACGCCGACGGCTACAGCGCCGATGCGCGCGCGCGCAAGCTGCTCGCCGGGCTGGGCTTTTCCCACGAGCAGATGGCCCTGCCGGTCGGCAGCTTCTCCGGCGGCTGGCGCATGCGCCTGAACCTGGCACAGGCGCTGATGTGCCCGTCCGAGCTGCTGCTGCTGGACGAGCCGACCAACCACCTCGATCTCGATGCGATCCTCTGGCTGGAGGACTGGCTGAAGAGCTATCCAGGTACCCTGCTGCTAATTTCCCACGACCGCGATTTCCTCGATGCGGTGGTCGATCACGTCATTCATCTCGAGCAGCGCACGCTGACGCTCTATCGCGGCGGCTACTCGGCCTTCGAGCGCACCCGCGCCGAGCGTCTGGCGCAACAGCAGCAGGCCTACGAGAAGCAGCAGGCGCAGCGCGCGCACATGGAAAGCTTCATCCGCCGCTTCAAGGCCAAGGCGACCAAGGCGCGCCAGGCGCAGAGCCGGATCAAGGCGCTGGAGCGCCTCGAGGAGCTGGCGCCGGCCCATGTCGATTCGCCGTTCGACTTCAGCTTTCGCGAGGCCGACAAGGTTTCCAGCCCGCTGCTCGATCTGGCCGAAGGCCGCCTCGGCTACGGCGACAAGATCGTGCTGGACAAGGTCAAGCTACAACTGGTGCCCGGCGCACGGATCGGCCTGCTGGGGCCGAATGGTGCGGGCAAGTCGACGTTGATCAAGACCCTGGCCAACGAACTCAGTCCTATCGCCGGGCGTCTGCAGCGTGGCGAGAATCTGGTGATCGGCTATTTCGCCCAGCATCAGCTGGATGCTCTCGATCCCAAGGCCAGTCCGCTGCTGCATCTGCAACGCATCGCTCCCGGCGAGCGCGAGCAGACGCTGCGCGACTTCCTTGGCGGTTTCGATTTTCGTGGCGAGCGCTGCGATGAGCCGGTGCTGAATTTTTCCGGCGGCGAGAAGGCGCGCCTGGCGCTGGCGCTGATCGCCTGGGGCAAGCCGAACCTGCTGCTGCTCGACGAACCGACCAACCATCTCGATCTGGAAATGCGTCTGGCGCTGACCCTGGCTCTGCAGGATTTCGAAGGCGCAGTGCTGGTGGTTTCCCACGACCGCCATCTGCTCAAGAGCACCACCGACGAGTTTCTGCTGGTGGCCGACGGTCAGGTGCAATCGTTCGATGGCGACCTGGAGGACTACGCACGCTGGTTGGTGGATTACCGCGCGCGCCAGCAGCCTGCGACGGTCAACGAGGGTGCGCCGGACAAGACCGACCGCCGCGCCCAGCGCCAGGCCGCCGCGGCGCTGCGCCAGCAACTGGCACCGCACAAGCGGCAGGCCGACAAGCTGGAGAAGGACCTTGGTGGCGTGCACGAAAAACTCGCCGAACTGGAAGATCGACTCGGCGACACGGCGCTCTACGAGGCGGCGCGCAAGGACGAGTTGCGCGAGCTGCTGGCGCGTCAGGCCGAACTGAAGGTGCGCGAAGGCGAGCTGGAGGAGGCCTGGCTGGAAGCGCTGGAAACCCTCGAAAGCCTGCAGGCGCAACTGGAGGCAAGCGCATGAACGAGCGCCTGCTGACTGTCTTCGGCCCGTGGCGCGAACCGCTGCTGCTTGGCCTGCAGGTGCTGTTGATCCTGCTGGTGGCCTACGTGCTGCAGCGCCTGGTGGCGCGTGGTCTGACCCGTCTGGGCAGCCGCTATCCGCTGCCGCCGGAGTTGCTGCTGCCGGTGCGTGGCGGCATCCGCTGGTTCATCATGGGTGGTGCGCTGATCATGGTGCTGGAGCGCCTCGGCGTATCCGCCACCGTGTTGTGGACGGCGATTTCCGGCTTCGTCGCGGTGGCGGCCGTGGCCTTCTTCGCGATCTGGAGCGTGCTGTCCAACCTGCTCTGCGCGGTGCTGATCCTCACCGTCGGGCCGTTTCGGCTCGGTGATGTGGTGGAGATCGTCGAGGCGTTCGACAAGCCCATCGTCAAAGGCCGCGTGATCGATATCAATCTGCTCTACACCACGCTCGAGGAGACCGCCGAGAGCGGAACCGGCGCCATCGTTCAGGTGCCCAACAGCTTGTTTTTCCAGAAAGCCGTGCGCCGCTGGCGCGGCAGCGACCTGCAGTTCACCCCACAACCCCCCAACGAGAAGTAAATCCTTATGGAATGGCTGAGCAACCCGGAAATCTGGGTCGCATTTCTAACCCTGACCGCCCTGGAAATCGTCCTCGGCATCGACAACATCATCTTCATCTCGATCCTCGTCAGCCGGCTGCCCAAGGCGCAGCAACCGAAGGCGCGCTTCTTCGGCCTGGCGCTGGCGATGGGTACGCGGATCCTGCTGCTGCTGTCGATTGCGTGGGTCATGCGCCTGACCGACGACCTGTTCACCGTCTGGGAGCAGGGCGTCTCCGGGCGCGATCTGATCCTGTTCTTCGGCGGCCTGTTCCTGCTGTTCAAGAGCACCATGGAAATCTGGCACAGCGTCGAAGGTGAGGAAGAAGAGCAGCACGGCACCGGTGGCGCGGTGAAGGCCGGCTTCCTTGGCATCATCCTGCAGATTGCGGTGATCGATATCGTCTTCTCGCTGGACTCGGTGATCACCGCCGTGGGGCTGGTGCAGAACGTGCCGGTGATGGTCGCGGCCATCGTCATCGCGGTGCTGGTCATGATGATGTCGGCGGGTACCATCAGCGATTTCATCGAGAAGCACCCGACCCTGAAGATCCTCGCGCTGTCGTTCCTCATCGTGGTCGGCACCCTGCTGATTGCCGAGGCCTTCGGCGTGCATGTGCCCAAGGGCTATGTCTACTTCGCGATGGCCTTCTCGCTGGGCGTCGAAGCGCTGAACATCCGCATGCGCAAGGCGATGGGACGCAAGCTCAAGGAGCCGGTGAAACTGGGCAAGGACGTGCCGGACTGATCGCCGGCCTCGTGCAGCGCCCGACCCTCGTTCAACCAGGAGATGGAACATGACGCTTGAAACCTGGCTTGCCTTCTTCGTCGCCTGCTGGGTGATCAGCCTGTCGCCTGGCGCCGGCGCCATCGCCTCGATGTCCTGCGGGTTGCAGTACGGCTTCTGGCGCGGCTACTGGAACGCTATCGGCCTGCAGCTGGCGCTGGTCCTGCAGATCGCCATCGTCGCCGCCGGTGTCGGTGCGGTGCTGGCGACCTCGGAACTGGCGTTCGGCCTGATCAAGTGGTTTGGCGTCGGCTATCTGCTGTGGCTGGCATTCAAGCAATGGCAGGCGCAACCCGAAGCGCTGGACGATTCCGCTGCGCCGCGGCCGATCGGGCGGCCGCTGAGCCTGGTGCTGCGCGGCTTTCTGGTGAATGCCAGCAATCCCAAGGCAATCGTGTTCATTCTCGCCGTGCTGCCGCAGTTCCTCGATCCGCAGCGACCGCTGGTGCTGCAGTACACGGAAATGGCCGCGACGATGGTGGCGGTCGATCTCGTTGTCATGGCCGGTTATACCGGCCTGGCAGCCCGGGTGCTGCGCCTGCTGCGTACGCCGCGCCAGCAGCGGCTGGTCAATCGCAGCTTTGCCGTCATGTTTGCCGGTGCGGCCGCGTTGCTGGCGACCGTCAGGCGCGCCGCCGCGTGAGCACGCAGCGAATGCGCGTCTGGATCGACGCCGACGCCTGCCCGCGTGCCGCCAAGGATCAGGTGGTCAAGTTCGCCCTGAAGCGCGGCTTCGAGGTGTGGCTGGTGGCTGGGCAGAGCCAGGTGAAACCGGCGTTCGCCTGTGTCCGGCTGGTCGTGGTGCCGAGCGGTCCGGATGCTGCTGACGACTATCTGGTCGAGCATGCCGTTCTGGGCGATCTGGTGATCTGCAGCGACGTGCCGCTGGCCGATCGCCTGGTGAAGAAGGGCGTGGTCGCGCTCGATCCGCGCGGGCGCGAGTTCGATGAGCGCAACATGGGCGAGCGCCTGGCGGTGCGCAACCTGTTCACCGATCTGCGCGAGCAGGGCCAGGTCGGCGGCGGTCAGGCCGCCTATGGCGAGCGCGAGCGCCAGGCCTTCGCCAATGCCCTGGATCGGCTGCTGACGCAGCTGATGCGGCGCCAGTAGGGCGGGCGGCATCCGCCCTGCGTCTCAGCCGCACAGATAGGTTCCGGTTCCCACCGCGACCAGCACGCCCTCCTCGTTGTGCAGTTCCGAGCGTACGACCGCCACCTTGTTGCCTGCGCGCAACGGCACCGCGCTGGCGCTGAAGCGCTTTCCGCGTCCGGGGCGCAGGTAGTCGATGCGCAGGTCGATGGTGCCGAGCCGCGCCAGGCGCGTCGCACGTTCATGCTCGGTGAGATGTCGGTGCCGGTCGAACACGCCGAGCATCGCCGTGGCGCCGCCGGCGACATCCAGCAGCGAGGCAATGACGCCGCCATGCAGGATGCCGTGGACGAAGTTGCCGACCAGCTCGGGCTTCATCGACAGGTGCATGACCACCCGTGAGGTCGAGATTTCGTCCAGTTCGATGCCCAGCGCCTGGTTGAAGGGGATGCGCTCGAACATCTCGCGTACCGCCTGGGCCTGTTCGGCAAGCAGCGTGTCGTCGTTCATGATCGGTTTCCTGCGTGGACGAGTGTCAACGCTGCCTCACGGACGCCCGGCTGAACAGAGCGACGGCGCGAGTACCCGCGGGTTTGGCGAGTTTCACGCAAAAAAATCCCGGGTTGCCCCGGGATTCTTCTGGCGATGGCTGTCAGTCCTCGCTGGCCAGTTCGAGCACGCGGTCGACCAGTTTGTAGATGCCGGCGGCAGCCTCGCTGATCGATTCGGCAAGCATGTAGGCCGGAGTGGTGACGAGCTTGTGTTGCGGGTCTTCGACGATGTCGCCGACTTCGCATGCCTGGTGCTCGGCGCCCATCGTGACCACCGCACGGGCGGCGTCGGCGTCATCGCTGCCCAGCGTGCAGACCACGCCGGCGCCGAAGATCTGCGCCGCCATCGTCGGTGCGATGCACATCAGGCCGACCGGCTTGCCGGCCTGGGCGAAAGCCTGGGCCAGCGCCAGCACTTCCGGCAGCACCTTCGCCGCAGCACCTTCGGTAGCAAAGGTCGACAGGTTCTTCGCCGCGCCGAAGCCACCGGGCATGATCAGGGCGTCGAAATCTTCGGCGCGGGCCTCGCGCAGGTCCTTGATCTGGCCACGCGCCAGGCGCGCCGATTCGGTGAGCACGTTGCGCGACTCGGGCATCTCTTCGCCGGTGAGATGGTTGATCACGTGCAGCTGCGGCACGTTCGGTGCAAAGCACTGCACCTGCGCGCCGCGCTGGTCGAGGCGCAGCAGGGTGATCACGCTTTCGTAGATTTCCGAGCCGTCGTAGACGCCACAGCCGGAAAGGATCACGGCGACTTTCTTGTTCATAGCGATACTCCTGATCTAGACACGGCCGAGCGGGCCTGCGCATGCGCTGATGCTAAAACGCGAGCGGATCGCAGGTAAGCCCTTCTGTTAGCTTTGATGCTCGCGCCGTCCCGGTGTTCAGTACGCTCTACGTTGCGCCTGCGCGGCGATTCGCGGCGGTGCAAAGCACTGGCAGTCGGCGCCGTGGCTGGCGACAATGGCCCGGATATTTTTTGGTCCGCCTGTCATCAAGCTGTCATCGGGTTGGCCTATAACCGTCATATTCGCCCGTTCTTCGGGCCAGGAGTTCGTCCGTGAGTCTCGTTCCGGCCAATCGCTTGTTTCCTGCCACTCGCCTGCGGCGCAATCGTCGCGACGATTTTTCCCGTCGCCTGGTACGCGAGAACGTGCTGACGGTGGACGACCTGATCCTGCCGGTGTTCGTCCTTGATGGCGAGAACCGTCGCGAGGCGGTGCCGTCGATGCCTGGCGTGGAGCGCCTGTCCATCGACCTGCTGCTCAAGGAAGCCGAGGAGCTGGTGGCGCTGGGCATTCCGGCGTTGGCGCTGTTCCCGGTAACGCCGTTGGAGAAGAAGTCGCTCGACGCCGCCGAAGCCTGGAACCCGGACGGCATTGCCCAGCGCGCCACCCGCGCGCTGCGTGAGCGATTCCCGGAATTGGGGATCATCACCGACGTGGCGCTCGATCCGTTCACCACCCACGGCCAGGACGGCATCCTGGATGCCGACGGCTACGTGCAGAACGACGTCACCGTCGATGCGCTGGTCAAGCAGGCGTTGTCGCATGCCGAGGCGGGAGCCCAGGTCGTCGCGCCGTCGGACATGATGGATGGCCGCATCCAGGCGATCCGCGAGGCGCTGGAAGTCGCCGAGCATCACAACGTGCGCATCATGGCCTACTCGGCGAAGTACGCCAGTGCCTACTACGGCCCGTTCCGCGATGCGGTGGGCTCGGCGGCGAACCTCGGCAAGGGCAGCAAGAACACCTACCAGATGGACCCGGCCAACGGCGACGAGGCGTTGCACGAAGTGGGCGCGGATCTGGCCGAAGGCGCCGACATGGTGATGGTCAAACCGGGGCAGCCGTATCTGGATATCGTCTGGCGGGTCAAGGAGGCGTTCAAGGCGCCGACCTTCGTCTATCAGGTCAGTGGCGAGTACGCGATGCACATGGCAGCGATCCAGAACGGTTGGCTGAGCGAGGCGGTCATTCTTGAGTCTTTGGTCGGCTTCAAGCGTGCCGGGGCCGATGGCATCCTCACTTACTTCGCCAAACAGGCCGCACAACAATTGAAACGGGGCCAGTAGGCCCGCGAGGCATTGCATGACCAATCAAGGACTCAGCGAAACGGAATTGCACACCGCCACCGAAGAGGTTCAGCCGCTGGCCGAGGCGGTGGCTGAGGTCCCCGTGGTCGAGGCGCCGCTGCCATTGCCGGTGCCGGTCACGGTGCCGGTGCCGAACCTCGACGACAGCAGTCTGTATATCCATCGCGAGCTGTCGCAGCTGCAGTTCAACATCCGCGTGCTGGAACAGGCGTTGGACGAGTCCAATCCGTTGCTGGAGCGGCTGAAGTTCCTGCTGATTTTCTCCAGCAATCTGGATGAATTCTTCGAGATCCGCGTCGCCGGCCTGAAGAAGCAGGTTGCCTTCGCCCGTGAGCAGGCTGGTGCTGACGGCCTGCAGCCCCATCAGGCGCTGGCGCGCATCTCCGAGCTGGTGCACGTTCAGGTGGATCGGCAGTACGCGATTCTCAACGAGGTGCTGCTGCCGGCGCTGGCCGAGCACGGCATCCGCTTCATTCGTCGCCGTCACTGGACCACCAAGATCAAGACCTGGGTGCGTCGCTACTTCCGCGACGAAATCGCGCCGATCGTCACGCCGATCGGCCTCGATCCGACGCACCCGTTCCCGCTGCTGGTGAACAAGAGCCTGAACTTCATCGTCGAGCTCGAAGGCATCGATGCGTTCGGCCGCGATTCGGGCCTGGCGATCATCCCGGCGCCGCGTCTGCTGCCGCGGGTGATTCGCGTGCCGGAAGACGTCGGCGGCGCGGGCGACAACTTCGTGTTCCTCTCCTCGATGATTCACGCGCATGCCGACGACCTGTTCCACGGCATGCGCGTCAAGGGTTGCTACCAGTTCCGCCTGACCCGCAACGCCGATCTGTCGGTGGATACCGAGGACGTCGAGGATCTCGCTCGGGCGCTGCGCGGCGAGCTGATGTCGCGCCGCTACGGCGATGCGGTGCGTTTGGAGGTGGCCGACACCTGCCCGCAGCACCTGGCCGATTTCCTGCTCAAGCAGTTCAGTCTCGGCGAGAGCGAGTTGTACCGGGTCAACGGCCCGGTGAACCTGACCCGGCTGTTCAGCATCACCGGTCTGGACAGCCACCCGGAGCTGCAATACTCGCCGTTCACCCCGACGATTCCCAAGTTGCTGCAGAACAGCGGCAACATCTTCAACGTGGTGCGCAAGCAGGACATTCTGCTGATGCACCCGTTCGAGTCATTCACACCGGTGATCGATCTGCTGCGCGAAGCGGCCAAGGACCCGTCGGTGCTGGCCGTGAAGCAGACGCTGTATCGCTCGGGCGCCAACTCCGAGATCGTCGACGCCCTGGTCGAAGCGGCGCGCAACGGCAAGGAAGTCACCGCGGTGATCGAGCTGCGCGCGCGCTTCGATGAGGAGTCCAACCTGCAGCTCGCCAGTCGTCTGCAGCAGGCTGGAGCGGTGGTGATCTACGGTGTGGTGGGCTACAAGACCCACGCCAAGATGATGCTGATCCTGCGCCGCGAGAACGGCGAGCTATGCCGCTACGCGCACCTGGGAACCGGCAACTACCACGCCGGCAACGCCCGTCTGTATACCGATTACAGCCTGCTGACCTCGGATGATGCGCTTTGCGAGGACGTCTCCAAACTGTTCAGTCAGCTGATAGGCATGGGCAAGACCATGCGCATGAAGAAACTGCTGCACGCACCGTTCACCCTGAAGAAGGCGCTGCTCGACCTCATCGCGCAGGAAACCCAGCACGCCAGCGAAGGCAAGCCGGCGCACATCATCCTCAAGGTCAACTCGCTGACCGATCCGCGGATGATCAAGGCGTTGTACAAAGCCAGCCAGACCGGCGTGCGCATCGACCTGGTGGTGCGTGGCATGTGCTGTCTGCGGCCGGGTATCGCCGGGGTTTCGCACAACATTCAGGTGCGCTCGATCATCGGCCGCTTCCTCGAGCACAGCCGGGTGTTCTATTTCCACAACGACGGCGACGAGAAGCTCTATCTCTCCAGCGCCGACTGGATGGAGCGCAACCTGGATCGGCGGGTGGAAACCTGTTTCCCGGTCGAAGGCAAGAAGCTGGTCACGCGGGTGAAGAAGGAGCTTGAAGCCTTCCTCACCGACAACACCCAGAGCTGGATTCTGCAGCCCGATGGCAGCTACGTGCGCAACAGTCCGAGCGGCAACCAGAACCCGCGCAACGCGCAGTACGCGATGCTCGAGCGGCTGAGCAACCCTAACTCACGCTAGTGCGAGGGATGTGCGGCGCCAGCTGGATTGCGCTGGCGCTGTGACCGCTCAGCGGACGCTGAGGGTGAAACCGATGCGCTTGAGCCATTCGGCTTCGAGGGCGAAATCGGCCTCGGTGAGTGGGTTGTCCTGCAGCCAGCCATCGGCGAATACCACGTCCAGGCTGTCGCCATCGACGCTCAATCGATAGGCCGGCGCCTGCTGCGCGCCGCGGATGTGGTGGAAGAGGATGGCGAAGCGCAGCAGCACGCACAGGCGCGTCAGCTTGACGCCTTCCTCGGACAACTCCTCGAACTTCTGCTTGGGAATGTTGCGACGATGGCCGCGCACCAGCAGGGCGAGCATCTGCTGGTCCTGGCGCGAGAACCCGGGCAGGTCGGAGTGCTCGATCAGATAGGCGCCGTGCTTGTGGTAGTGATAGTGCGCGATGTCCAGTCCGACCTCATGGATGCGCGCCGCCCAGCCCAGCAGTTCGCGCAGCCATTCGTCGTCCAGCCCCCAGCTCTCGGCCACCTGGTCGAAGGCCTCCAGCGCCTTGGCTTCCACGCGCGCGGCATGTTCGGTGTCGACGTGATAGCGCTCCATGAGGAAGCTCAGGGTCCGGTCGCGCACGTCCTCGCGATGATGGCGGCCGAGCAGGTCATAGAGCACGCCCTCGCGCAACGCGCCTTCGGAGTGGGTCATGCTATCCAGTTCGAGCGCATCGAAGATCGCTTCGAGGATCGCCAGCCCGGCCGGGAACACGCCGCGGCGATCCGGCTTGATGCCGTCCATGTCGATACGCTCGACGTCGCCGAGCTTGAACAGGCGGCGCTTCAGCCAGCCGATGCCTTCGGCCGTGACCTCGCCATTGCTGTAACCGCCACCCTTGATTGCCTGTCCGACCGCGCGAATCGTGCCCGACGCGCCTATCGATTCCTGCCAGCCCAGCCGGCGCAGCGCGTGCTCGATCCCCATCAGCTCTACGCGTGCGGCGGTATAGGCCTGCGCATAGCGCGCCGGGGTGATCTTGCCGTCGCGGAAGAAACGCTGGGTATAGCTGACACAGCCCATCTGCAGGCTTTCGCGCAGCTGCGATTCGAAATGCTCGCCGATGATGAATTCCGTGCTGCCACCGCCGATATCGGCTACCAGACGCCGGCCGGCGCGACCGGGGAAGGTATGTGAGACGCCGAGGTAGATCAGGCGCGCCTCCTCCCGGCCGGAGACAACCTCGACCTGGTGGTTGACGATTTCCTCGGCGCGGCGAATGAACTCGGCGCGATTGCGTGCCTCGCGCAGCGCGTTGGTACCGACCACACGCACGGCGCCTTGCGGCAGGTGGTTGACCAGTTGCGCAAAGCGCCGCAGGCAGTCGAGACCGCGTTGCATGGCGGCTTCGTCGAGCAGACGGCTTTTCTCATCGATGCCCGCAGCCAGCTGCACCTTCTCGCCGAGGCGTTCGAGGATGCGCATCTCACCATTGTTGGTACGTGCCAGCACCATGTGGAAACTGTTCGAGCCCAGATCGAGGGCGGCGATCAGGGGATAGGATTCGGGAGCGGTCTTGCGCATGGGCTGGTCTCGATGCAGAACTCCGCCATCGTGACACGATCGACATTCATCCGCCAACGTGAGGCGCTGACGCAGCCGCAGACGCCGGGCGTGCCCGGCGGCCGACTGCGGCTTTCGGTCAGCCGGAAGGCGGGCTATCATGTCGGCCACTTTACGTTCAGACCCTGGAGACTATCCATGAGCGAATACATCAACAATGTCAGCGACAGCAGCTTCGAGCAGGACGTTCTCCAGGCGGACGGTCCCGTGCTGGTCGATTACTGGGCCGAGTGGTGCGGGCCGTGCAAGATGATTGCCCCGGTGCTCGACGAGATCGCCAAGGATTACGAAGGCCGCCTCAAGGTCTGCAAGCTGAACATCGATGAAAACCAGGAAACTCCGCCCAAGTACGGCGTGCGCGGTATCCCGACACTGATGCTGTTCAAGAACGGCAACGTCGAGGCCACCAAGGTCGGCGCCCTGTCGAAATCGCAGCTGGCGGCGTTCCTCGATAGCAATATCTGAGCCTTCGCGTCCCACGCAAAGCCCTCGCATCCGCGGGGGCTTTTTGCATTCCAGGGTGGACGCTACGTTGATGCGGTGCTAAATTCGGCCACGCGATCATTCCTTCGGTCGCCCTCTGCATGCCGTCGCCGACGCACATCAGCCTCTCAAAGCACCACGAACCTGTTCGTCTCCTGCTGCGCGGCTTCTCAAGCTAATCGCTGTCTACATCCTTCCTGATCTCTTTCTATGAATCTGACCGAACTCAAGCAAAAGCCCATCACCGAACTGCTGGAAATGGCCGAACAGATGGGCATCGAAAACATGGCCCGTTCGCGCAAGCAGGACGTGATTTTCTCCCTGCTCAAGAAGCACGCCAAAGGCGGCGAGGAAATCTCCGGTGACGGCGTGCTGGAGATTCTCCAGGACGGCTTCGGCTTCCTGCGCTCCGCGGATTCTTCGTATTTGGCCGGCCCGGACGATATCTACGTCTCGCCCAGCCAGATCCGCCGGTTCAACCTGCGTACCGGCGACACCATCGTCGGCAAGATTCGTCCGCCGAAAGAAGGCGAGCGCTATTTCGCCCTGCTCAAGGTCGACTCGATCAACTACGACCGGCCGGAAAACGCGAAGAACAAGATTCTCTTCGAGAACCTCACGCCGCTGTTCCCCAACGAGCGGCTGAAGATGGAGGCCGGCAACGGCTCTACCGAAGACCTTACCGGTCGCGTCATTGATCTGACCGCACCCATCGGCAAGGGCCAGCGCGGCCTGATCGTCGCCCCGCCGAAAGCGGGCAAGACCATCATGCTGCAGAACATTGCCAGCAACATCACCCGCAACAACCCCGACTGCCATCTGATCGTCCTGCTGATCGACGAGCGTCCGGAAGAAGTCACCGAGATGCAGCGCACCGTGCGCGGCGAAGTGGTTGCTTCGACCTTCGACGAGCCGCCGACCCGCCACGTGCAGGTCGCCGAAATGGTGATCGAGAAGGCCAAGCGCTTGGTCGAGCACAAGAAGGACGTGGTCATCCTGCTCGACTCCATCACCCGTCTGGCACGCGCCTACAATACTGTGATCCCGAGCTCCGGCAAGGTGCTGACCGGTGGTGTCGATGCCCACGCGCTGGAAAAGCCCAAGCGCTTCTTCGGCGCGGCGCGCAACATCGAGGAGGGCGGCAGCCTGACCATCCTCGCCACCGCGCTGGTGGAAACCGGCTCGAAGATGGACGAAGTGATCTACGAGGAATTCAAGGGCACCGGTAACCTGGAGCTGCAGCTGGATCGCCGTATCGCCGAGAAGCGCGTGTTCCCGGCGATCAACATCAACAAGTCCGGTACCCGTCGCGAAGAGTTGCTGACCAGCGAGGACGAGCTGCAGCGCATGTGGATCCTGCGCAAGCTGCTGCACCCGATGGACGAGATCGCCGCCATCGAGTTCCTGCTCGACAAGCTCAAGGACACCAAGACCAACGACGAATTCTTCATGTCCATGAAGCGCAAATAAGCATCACGTCGTTGCCAACAAGGCCGGGGAAACCCGGCCTTCGTCTATCTGCAGGTTTTGGAAAACCCGACGCGAGCGCTAAACTTTGCGCCCCGACCTGCCGGCCCATGCGAGGCTCAAGCATGCAGTATCGCGATCTGCGCGACTTTATCAGCGGCCTGGAACAACGCGGTGAACTCAAGCGCGTCACGACGGCCGTGTCTCCCGTTCTGGAAATGACCGAGATCTGCGACCGTACCCTGCGCAAACAGGGCCCGGCGCTGCTGTTCGAGAACCCGACCGGTTTCGACATGCCGGTACTCGGCAACCTGTTCGGCACCCCGCAGCGCGTTGCGCTGGGCATGGGCGCCGAGGCGGTGAGTGAGCTGCGCGAGATCGGCAAGCTGCTGGCCTACCTCAAGGAGCCGGAGCCGCCGAAGGGGCTGAAGGACGCCTGGAGCAAGCTGCCGATCTTCAAGAAGGTCATCAGCATGGCACCCAAGGTGCTGAAGGATGCGCCCTGCCAGGAGGTGGTGATCGAAGGCGACGATGTCGACCTGGCGAAGATTCCGGTGCAGCACTGCTGGCCGGGCGATGCCGCGCCGCTGATCACCTGGGGGCTGACCATCACCAAAGGCCCGAACAAGGAGCGGCAGAACCTCGGCATCTACCGCCAGCAGGTCATCGGCCGCAACAAAGTGATCATGCGCTGGCTGAGCCACCGTGGCGGCGCGCTGGATTTCCGCGAATGGTGCGAGAAATATCCGGATCGCCCGTATCCGGTGGCCGTGGCGCTGGGTGCCGATCCGGCGACCATTCTCGGTGCGGTTACGCCGGTGCCGGACACCCTCTCCGAGTACGCTTTCGCCGGCCTGCTGCGCAACTCGCGCACCGAGCTGGTCAAGGCGATTGGCTCGGACCTGCAGGTGCCGGCCTATGCGGAGATCGTCCTCGAGGGGCACATCTATCCCGGCGAAATGGCCGACGAAGGGCCGTACGGCGACCACACCGGCTATTACAACGAGGTCGATCGCTTCCCGGTGTTCACCGTCGAGCGCATCACCCATCGCCGCGACCCGATCTATCACAGCACCTACACCGGCCGTCCGCCGGATGAACCGGCCGTCCTCGGCGTGGCGCTGAATGAAGTGTTCGTGCCGATCCTGCAGAAGCAGTTCCCGGAGATCGTCGACTTCTACCTGCCGCCCGAAGGTTGCTCCTATCGCATGGCGGTGGTGACCATGAAGAAGCAGTACCCGGGCCACGCCAAGCGGGTGATGCTCGGCGTGTGGAGCTCCCTGCGCCAGTTCATGTACACCAAGTTCGTCATCGTCACCGACGACGACATCAATGCGCGCGACTGGAACGACGTGATCTGGGCGATCACCACGCGCATGGACCCCAAGCGCGATACGGTGCTGATCGACAACACACCCATCGACTACCTGGACTTCGCCTCGCCAGTTTCCGGTCTGGGCTCGAAGATGGGCCTGGATGCCACTCACAAGTGGCCGGGCGAAACCAGCCGCGAATGGGGACGCGCCATCGTGCAGGACGAGGCGGTGAAACGACGGGTCGACGAACTCTGGTCGCAGCTGGGCATCGATTGAGATAACACAGAGGCGGGCTCGAGTCCGCCCGCAGCCTTGGCGGGGCAACCCGCTCATTGAAGAAACGACGTGCACATGAAAGTGACCTTGCAGCCATCCGGGGCCGTTCTCGACGTAGTCCCCGGCGAACGCATTCTCGACGCCGCGCGGCGTCTGGGCTATGAGTGCCCGCAGAGCTGTCGCAACGGCAACTGCCATATCTGCGCTTCGCTGCTGGTCGAGGGGCGCGTGCGCCAGAGTGGTGAAGAACGCGACCACGGCGAGCTGCTCGCCTGCCTGGCCGAGCCATTGGAAGACTGCGTGCTGCACTGGGACGGCGTACTGGCGCCCGGCGAGCTGCCGGTGCGCGAGCTGAGTTGCCAGCTGAGCGGTTACGAGGAAGTCGGTGGCGATGTGGTGCGTCTGCTGCTGCGCCTGCCGGCTGGCAAGCAACCGCGTTACTACGCCGGGCAGTACCTGCTGCTGCAGCGCGCCGATGGCGAGTGGTCGGCGTTTTCCCTGGCCTCGGCGCCGGGGCGCGGCCGGGAGCTGGAGCTGCACGTGCTGGCGCGCGAGGATTCGGCGATCGAGCTGCTGGCGCATGTACGCCGCCAGGGTTTCGCCCGCGTACAACTGCCGTTCGGCGATACGCTCCTGGCCGAGTTGCCGGATGGCCCGCTGGTGCTGGTCGCCGCCGGTACTGGCATGGCGCAGATGCACAGCCTGATCGAATACTGCCGCGCCGCCGGCTTCGCGCATCCGGTGCATCTGTACTGGGGCGTGCGGCGACCGGAAGACTTCTATCGTCTGTCGCACTGGGAAGAGTGGCAGGGCATGGCCAACCTGCACCTGCACCGGGTGGTCAGCGATGTCTGTGGCTGGGAGGGGCGCTGCGGGCTGCTGCACGAGGCGATTCGCGAGGATTTCAGCGACCTTGGCAAGCTGCACGTCTACGCCAGCGGCTCGCCCTCGATGGTCTACGGCACGTTGGACGCGCTGGTGGCCGCCGGCATGGACCCGCATCAGATGCGCGCCGACGTCTTCGCCTACGCACCACGCGAGACCTGAGCGGCCGGCAGTAGTGCAAGCAGAAAAACGCCGGGTCGAGCCCGGCGTTTTTCGTTTCAGCGAACCTGGCGCTGTTGCAGCAGCAGGTTCTTGTAGCCGCTGGCGGCCAGGGTCTTCTGCGCCGCGCCCAGCTGTTCACGGCTGCTGTACGGCCCGACCAGCACACGATACCAGGGCTCGTCGCGCACCTTGACGTTCTCCACGCGCACATCCTGGCCGAGCAGGATGATCTGGGCGCGCACCTTCTCCGCCTCGGCCTGCTGGCGGAACGAGCCGGCCTGGAGGAAATACTGCGTCACCGGTGCCTTGGCTACGGTCGGCGGCGGCGGCGGAACCTGACCGCTGAGGGCGGCCAGGGCGCGCGCTTCGTCGAGCTTGGCCGCTTCGGCCGGCGTCACCGGCTTGCTCGGCGGCGGCTCCGGCTGCTTGGTTTCTGGCGGCAGGATCACTTCCGATTCCGGCAGCAGCGTGTAGAAGTCGTACTTGGGCTTGCTCGGCTGCTCGCTCGCCGCCGTGCTGCGCTTGGGCTGCTCCTTGATCGCGACTTTGGGGGCTTCCTTGTTGCGTTTCACCTCGTCGCCACCCGGTTCCAGGCTGGCCAGGAAGACGATGAAACCGCCAATCACCAAGCCACAGGCGAGCCAGATCCAGCCGGGGACGGCTTTCTTCGTCGGCGCCTGGTAGCGACTGGCGCCGCGTCTGGGGGCGGCCTTCTTGCGCGCAGCCACTTACATCCGCTCCAGCGGTTCCAGGCCGAGCAGCTCCAGGCCCTGCTTGAGGGTTTTGCCGGTCAGGGCCGCCAGACGCAGGCGGCTGTCTTTCTGCTCTGGTTGGTCGGCGCCGAGGATCGGGCAATGCTCGTAGAAGCTGGAGAACAGCCCGGCCAGGTCATAGAGGTAGCTGCACAGTTGGTGCGGTTCGCCCTTTGCGGCAACGTTGTTCAGCACTTCGCCGAACTGCGCGAGGCGGGCGGCCAGCGCCAGCTCCTGCTCGGCTTCCAGTCGGATGCGGCCGGTGATTTCGTCGCTGCCTTTGCCCAGCTTGCGGAACACGCTGGCCACGCGGGTGTAGGCATACAGCAGGTACGGCGCGGTGTTGCCTTCGAAGCTGAGCATCAGCTCGAAGTTGAAACGGTAGTCGCTGGTGCGGTGCTTGGAAAGGTCGGCGTATTTCACCGCGCTGATGCCCACGGCGCGGGCGATCTGGCGCAGCTCGCTTTCGTCCAGCTCCGGGTTCTTCTCCTTCACCAGGCTATAGGCGCGTTGCTCGGCTTCATCCAGCAGGTCGATCAGTTTCACCGTGCCGCCGTCGCGGGTCTTGAAGGGCCGGCCGTCGGCGCCGTTCATGGTGCCGAAGCCCATGTGCTCGAGCTGCATGCCGTCATGCACGAAGCCGGCGCGGCGCGCCACTTCGAAGGCCATCTGGAAATGCAGCGCCTGGCGCTGGTCGACGAAGTACAGCACGCGGTCGGCGTGCAGCACCTGGCTGCGATAACGCATGGCGGCGAGGTCGGTGGTGGCGTAGAGGTAGCCACCACCGGCCTTCTGCACGATCACCGGCAGCGGGTTGCCTTCGGCATTCTTGAACTCGTCGAGGAACACGCACTGGGCGCCGTCGTCCTCGGTCAGCAGGCCTTTCGTGCGCAGGGCTTCGACGATGCCTGGCAGCTCGGCGTTATAGGCGCTCTCGCCCTTGACGTCGGCCGGGCTCAGGCTGACGCCGAGGCGGTCGTAGACGGCCTGGCAGTGGCTCAGCGAGACGTCGTTGAAACGCTGCCACAGGCGCAGGCACTCGGCATCGCCGGCTTGCAGGCGAACCACCAGCTCGCGGGCGCGGTCGGCGAACTCGGCGGATTCGTCGAAGCGCTTCTTCGCCGCGCGGTAGAACTGCTCGAGATCGGCCAGCTCGCTTTCGGCGGCCGCCGGCTGCTCCTCCAGATAGGCCAGCAGCATGCCGAACTGGGTGCCCCAGTCGCCGACGTGGTTCTGCCGGATCACGTCGTCGCCGAGGAAGGCCAGCACGCGCGCGACGGCGTCGCCGATGATGGTCGAGCGCAGGTGGCCAACGTGCATTTCCTTGGCCAGGTTCGGCGACGACAGATCGATCACCACGCGCTGCGCGGCGCCGACTTTGCGCACCGCCAGCTGCGGATCGGCCAGGGCCGCCTCAAGGCGTTCGGCAAGGGCAGCGGTGTTCTGGAAGAAGTTGAGAAAGCCCGGGCCGGCGATCTCCACCTTGCTGACCTGGGCATCCTGCGGCAGTGCGGCGATCAGCTTCTCGGCCAGTTCACGCGGCTTCAGGCCGGCGGGCTTGGCCAGCATCATCGCGATGTTGCTGGCGAAGTCGCCGTGGCTCTTGTCCTTGGTGTTTTCCACCTGGATCGTCGGGCTCAGGCCAGCAGGCAGCACGCCGTCGGCGGTCAGGCGGTCGAGGGCTTGCTGGATCAGGTGGCGAATGCTGTCTTTCATGATCGGCTCGGTCGGGCGGGCTTGCGCGAAAACCCGGCATTATAGAAGCAGCGACAAGCTTCAAGCCACCGGTGGCAAGCCACCGCCGGCGTTCGCCTGCCGCTAGAAAAGATCGATCGGATCGACATCCAGCGACCAGCGCACCGCCCGTCCGCCCGGCAATTGCTCGAGCTGCACCAGCCAGGCGTTCATCAGTCGGTGCAGCGGCGCGCGGCTGTTACCTTGCAGCAACAGCTGGGCGCGGTAGCGTCCGGCGCGGCGTTCCATCGGCGCGGGCACTGGGCCAAGCAGCTCGATGCCGCCGAGCTGCAGTTCGTCCAGCAGGCGTTCGGCCAGACCGCAGGCCTGATCGAGAAATTCTTCCGCCTGGCCCGGACGGTGCGCCTCGGCGCGCAGCAGTGCGAGATGGCTGAACGGCGGCAGGCCGGCCGCGCGCCGCTCGGAGAGCGCCTGCTCGGCGAAGGCGAAATAGCCTTGCTCGGTGAGCTGCACCAGCAGCGGATGATCGGCCAGATGAGTCTGGATGATCACGCGCCCGGGCTCCTCGGCGCGTCCGGCGCGTCCGGCGACCTGGACGATCAGCTGCGCCATGCGTTCGCTGGCGCGAAAATCGGCGGAGAACAACCCGCCATCGGCGTCCAGGATCGCCACCAGCGTCACCCGCGGGAAATGGTGGCCCTTGGCGAGCATCTGTGTGCCGACCAGCAGACACGGCTCTCCGCGGTTGACGGTGCCGAACAGCTGCTCCATCGCGCCCTTGCGCGCGGTGCTGTCGCGATCGATGCGCAGCACCGGGTAATCGGGAAAGAGAATGCCGAGCCGCTCCTCGGCGCGTTCGGTACCGGCGCCCACCGGGCGCAGATCGACCTTGGCGCACTGTGGGCAGTTGCTCGGCGGACGTTCGACGTGCCCGCAGTGGTGGCAGCGCAATTCGTGGTGGCGCTGGTGCAGGGTCATGCGCGCATCGCAGCGCGGGCACTGGCTGAGCCAGCCGCAGTCGTGGCACAGCAGCGTCGGGGCGAAGCCGCGGCGGTTGAGGAACACCAGCACCTGCTGTCCGGCCGCCAGGGTCTGCGCAATGGCCTGCTGCAGCGGGCCGGAGATGCCCGAATCGAGCGGGCGGCTCTTGACGTCCAGTCGCAGGAAGCGCGGTGGCCGGGCGCCACCGGCGCGACGGGTCAGCTTGAGCAGTGCATAGCGGCCGGCGTGGGCGTTGTGCAGGCTCTCCAACGACGGCGTGGCCGAGCCGAGCACGATCGGCAGGTTCTCCTGGCGGGCGCGCAGCAGGGCGAGGTCGCGGGCGTGGTAGCGCAGGCCTTCCTGCTGTTTATAGGAGGCGTCGTGTTCTTCATCGATGATGATCAGGCCGGGATTCTTCAGTGGCGTGAACAGCGCCGAGCGTGTGCCGATGACGATATCCGCTTCGCCGTCGCGGGCCGCGAGCCAGGCGTCCAGGCGCTCGCGGTCGTTCACGCTGGAATGCAGCAGGGCGATGCGGGCGTTGAAGCGCTGCTCGAAGCGCGCCAGCGTCTGTGGTCCGAGGTTGATTTCCGGAATCAGCACCAGCGCCTGTTTGCCGGCGGCAAGCACCTGATGGATCAGCTGCAGGTAGACCTCGGTCTTGCCGCTGCCGGTCACGCCGGCGAGTAGAAATGCCTGGAAGCCGCCAAGTCCGGCGCGTATGGCCTCGAAGGCCGCGCGTTGTTCACTGTTGAGCGCCAGCTCCGATTGCAGCAGCCAGCTGCCGCTGTGGCTGCGTGGCTGGCTGAGGCGCCGGTTCTCGATGCGCAGCAGGCGTTTTTCCAGCAGCAGTTCGAGGCTATCGCGGTTCAGCTGCAGCTTGCCGAGCAGACTATGCGGTACGCCGTGCGGGTGCTGGGCGATGGTCTTGAATGCTTCGCGCTGGCGTGGCGCGCGTGCCAGGCGTGGATCGTCGGCGCGTGCGCCTTCGGCCAACAGCCAGAAGCGCTCCTGCCGCGCTTCCGCCGGTTCGCCCTGGCGTAGCAGCACCGGCAGTGCCCAGCTGAAGGTGTCGCCGAGGCTGTGCTGGTAATATTGGGCGGCCCATAGGCAGAGCCGGAACAGTGCGGCCGGCAGCAGCGGCTGGCGGTCGAGCAGTTCGAGTGCGGGCTTGAGCTTCGCTTCCGGTACTTCGCTGTGGTCCGCCAGTTCGACCAGCACGCCCACCACCTCGCGCCGGCCGAAGGGCACGCGCAGACGCACGCCCGGTTGCAGCGCGGCGGTCGCGCAGCCTGCCGGCGGCAGATAATCGAACAGGCGGCGCAGCGGCGAGGGCAGGGCCAGGCGAAGGATGGTCGTGGGCACGCGGCAATCCCTGGAGGGCGGGCGCCGATGGTAAACGATCGCCGCGCGCGCCGCTGCTCTGGTGGCGATGGCTCGCGCTTGCATCACCCGGACGCTCTGGTATCATTCGCGCCCTAATTCGTGCGGTACTCGGCATAGGGTCGGGTGGCGGCACATAATCCAGAGGATTCATCATGAAAGCCGATATCCATCCGAATTACGTCGAAATCGACGCCACCTGCAGCTGCGGCAACGTCATCAAGACTCGCTCCACGCTGGGCAAGAACCTGAACATCGACGTGTGCTCCGAATGCCACCCGTTCTACACCGGCAAGCAGAAGGTACTGGATACCGGCGGCCGTATCGATCGCTTCAAGCAGCGTTTCGGTGTGTTCGGCGCCAAGTAAGCTGGCGTATCGAGAACTTATGCAGTTCTCCGAGTGCATGAAAAAGGCGTCCCTGGTGGGCGCCTTTTTCGTTTCCGTCGTTTGCAGCTTGTCGGTGCAGGCATTCTGCCCTGCGCCGGAACGCCTGCCACAGGTCGCGGTGGCGCAGGTCATCGATGGCGATACCCTGCGCCTGACCGATGGCCGCAGCGTCCGCCTGATTGGCCTTAACACGCCGGAGCTGGGACGCAAGGGCCGTGTCGCCGAACCGCTGGCAGATGCGGCGCGCAACCATCTGCAGCAATTGGTGAAGGCCAGTGACGGTCGGCTCGGCCTGCGCATGGGGCGCGAGGCGCGCGATCGCTACGGTCGCGTGCTGGCGCATGCCTACGATGTCCAGGGAAACAACCTGGAGGCAGCATTGCTGGCGCAGGGACTCGGCTTCTTCGTCGCGGTGGCGCCCAATACCGAACTGGTCGACTGCCATCGCGCCGCCGAGGCGCAGGCGCGCCAACAGCATCGAGGTCTCTGGAAGCGGCCTCCGCTGCGGCAGGCGCGGGAGATTCGCGCCGGCGGCTTCGCCGTGATTGAGGGGCGCGTCGAGCGCGTCGAGCGCAACCGGGGTGGTCTGTGGATCGAGCTTGACGGACCGCTGGTGCTGCACGTGCCGCTACGAGATGTCGCAGCCTTCGCTGCGCTGCAGGCGTCGCTGCGAGGTGCCCGAATCGAGGCGCGCGGCTGGCTGGTCGATCGTGGTTCGCGGACGCGACGCGATCAGGCGCGCTGGCTGATGCGGCTGTCGCATCCGGCGGCGCTCGATGTTCGTCGGTAACTAGCTTGGGCAAAACGCCGTTTTGCGTGGCATTTATTCCCTAAAAGTCGCAGGCGTCAGCGCTTGACACTCTCCTCTTGGCTCGCTTGTGACGGCGCGCGCTCTTGGCGTATGCTCGACCGCCTGTCTGTCCCAGTAAAAACAAGCGGAAATGCCAATGACTGACCTGAAAACCGCCGCTCTCGACTACCATTCCCAGCCGCGTCCGGGAAAGCTGAGTGTCGAGCTGACCAAGCCTACCGCCACCGCCCGCGATCTCTCGCTGGCCTACAGTCCAGGTGTTGCCGCTCCCGTACGAGAAATCGCCCGTGATCCCGAGCTGGCCTACCGCTACACCGGTAAGGGCAATCTGGTCGCTGTGATCTCCGACGGCACCGCGATTCTCGGTCTGGGCAACCTCGGCCCGCTGGCTTCCAAGCCGGTGATGGAGGGCAAGGGTGTGCTGTTCAAGCGCTTCGCCGGCGTCGATGTGTTCGACATCGAAGTGGACGCCGAAAGCCCGCAAGCCTTCATCGACACCGTCAAGCGCATCTCGATCACCTTCGGTGGCATCAACCTGGAAGACATCAAGGCGCCCGAGTGCTTCGAGATCGAGCGTGCGCTCATCGAGCAGTGCGATATTCCGGTCTTCCATGACGATCAGCACGGCACGGCCATCGTGACCGCCGCCGGCATGCTCAACGCGCTGGAAATCGCAGGCAAGACCATCGAAGAGGCAAAG
>Ga0172382_10000772_pt1 | contig 59158 bp, 61 predicted proteins | sample Leawel138RmetaG_FD_122245 | JGI IMG/M metagenome (GOLD analysis project Ga0172382, IMG submission 122245) | Leachate microbial communities from a municipal landfill in Southern Ontario, Canada - Leachate well 138R metaG | ecosystem: Engineered > Solid waste > Landfill > Unclassified | place...
ACTGAAACTGGCGCTGGTGGTCGATACCCACGCCCACGCCGACCATGTCACGGCGGCCTGGCTGCTGAAGCAGAAAACCGGCTGCCGGATTGCCTCGGCCAAAGCCATCGGCGCCGAGCATGTGGATCTGCCGCTGGAGAATGGCCAGACCTTTGGCGTTGCCGGCATCGTCCTGCGTGCCATTGCCACCCCCGGGCACACCAATGGCTGCATGAGCTACGTGCTGGACGATAAATCCATGGTGTTCACCGGTGATACGCTGCTTATCCGCGGCTGTGGCCGCAGCGACTTTCAGCAGGGCAGCGCCGAGAAGCTGTACCAGTCCCTCACCGGCAAGCTGTTCACGCTGCCGGACGCCTGTCTGGTGTACCCCGGCCATGATTACCACGGCCGCACCGTCAGCAGCATAGGTGAAGAAAAAGCCTTCAACGTGCGGGTTGGCGCCGGGGCCAGCGAAACGGATTTCATCGAGTTCATGCGCGCCATGCGCCTGCCCCATCCGAAGCTGATTGACGAAGCGGTGCCGGCCAATATGCGCAGTGGCTGCCCGGAAGACGGCAAACTGCCTGCCGTGCCCGACTGGGCGGATATCCGCCTGACCTACGGCGGCGTGCCCGAGGTGGATGCCGACTGGCTGCAGAACCACCTGGACCGGGTTACCGTGCTGGATGTGCGCCTGCCCGAAGAAGCGACCGATTGCAGCACCTCCAGCAAGCTGGTGGACATCCATATCCCCCTCGACCAGCTACGCGAACGCACGGCGGATGTGCCCGGCGACAAGCCGGTGGTGACCCTTTGCCGCTCCGGCCGCCGTTCGGCAATGGCGGTGACCATTCTGCAGGAAGCCGGTTTTGAGCGGGTGGCCAGCCTGAGTCATGGCCTCATGGGAATGACCAAGGCTTGAGGGGGCCGATGACAGCTGAGCACCTGTCCCGCTGGCTACCCTGCGCCCGCTGGCTGCGACGTTACAACCGCAGCCTCGCGAGCCAGGATGCACTGGCGGCGGTTATTGTCACCCTGATGCTGATACCCCAGAGCCTGGCCTATGCCATGCTCGCCGGGTTGCCGCCGATCACCGGGCTCTATGCCAGTATGCTGCCGCTGCTGCTGTATACCCTGTTCGGCACCAGTAACACCCTGGCCGTGGGGCCGGTGGCGGTGGTCTCGCTGATGACCGCCGCGGCGCTGCAGCCGCTGTTCCCCGCGGGCAGTGCCGACTATGTCGCCGCCGCCATGCTGCTGGCGCTGATGTCCGGCGCCATCCTGCTGGGCATGGCCGCGCTGAAGCTGGGTTTCATTGCCAATTTTCTCAGTCATCCGGTGATCTCGGGCTTTATCTCAGCCTCGGGGATCCTTATCGCCCTTGGCCAGCTGCGCCATCTGCTGGGGCTCTCCGTGTCCGGCGACAATGCACTGAACATGCTGGTGAACCTGTGGCAGGCCTTGCCTGACACGCATCTGCCGACGCTGCTGATAGGCGCGGGCAGTCTGGCCCTGCTGTATCTGGCGCGTTTCCACTTCAAATCCGCACTGCAGCGTCTGGGCTGCGCCGAGGCCATGGCCGGCCACCTGGCTCGGACCGGCCCGGTGCTCACCCTGCTGCTGGCCATACTGGTGGTCAGCCTGCTTGGCCTGGCGGACGCCGGGGTCAGCGTGGTGGGGACTATCCCCGCTGGTCTGCCCGGCCTGGCGTTGCCTGCCCTGGATGCCGGCCTGGCCGTGCAGCTGCTACCGGCAGCCTTACTGATCAGCCTGGTCGGTTTTGTCGAGTCGGTGTCGGTCGGCCAGACCCTGGCTGCCAGGCGCAGGGAGCGTGTCGAGCCGAATCAGGAGCTGGTCGGGCTGGGCGCGGCCAACGTCGCCGCGGCGGTGAGCGGTGGTTTTCCGGTAACCGGCGGTTTTGCCCGTTCAGTGGTCAATCATGATGCCGGCGCGCGGACACCGATGGCCGGTGCCTTCAGTGCCGTCGGGATTGCCCTGACCGTGCTGTTTTTCACCCCGCTGCTGGATAACCTGCCCCACGCGGTGCTGGCGGCGACCATCATCATGGCGGTGCTCAGCCTGGTCGATCTCGGCGCACTGCGTCGCACCTGGGCTTATTCCCGCCCTGACGCGCTGGCCATGGCCGTGACCATGCTGGGAGTGCTGCTGGCAGGGGTTGAAATCGGTATTCTGCTCGGCGTTGGCCTGTCGTTGCTGCTGTTTCTCAAGCGCACCAGCGAGCCGCACATTGCAGTGGTCGGCCAGCTGCCGGGCACCGAGCACTTTCGCAATGTGCAGCGCCATCAGGTGATTCAGAGCCCCAGCGTGCTGTCCATCCGGGTGGATGAAAGCCTGTACTTTCCCAACGCACGCTATCTGGAAGACCAGGTAGCCAGACAGGTCAGCGAACACCCCGGCGTGCGCCACCTGGTGCTGATGTGCTCGGCCGTCAACCTGATTGATGCCAGTGCGCTGGCCAGCCTGCAGACCATTGGCGAGCGGCTGCGGGAGGCGGGTATCCAGTTGCACCTGTCAGAAGTGAAAGGGCCGGTGATGGATCAGCTGCGCCGCTCGCAGTTCCTCGACAGCTTTGGCGGGCAGGTTTTCCTGAGCCAGTATGAAGCGCTGCGGACGCTGGACCCGCAAACCACCAGGTTGGCCATGGAGCACAAAGCCGTCGAGCAATGACTGATAATCAGTGCAGAGTGTTATAACTGCTTGCTACCCGCTATCGAATTCCGACCACGAGCTGACATGATTAAAGCTATTGATTTTGCCCGGCTATACCGCGAGCACATGGCCCGCAGCGGCCGTGCCTTCAAGACTCCTGCCCACTGGGATGCCCAGGCTACCCGGGTGCGCAACACGGTCATGGACAGCGAATACCGTATCGGCTTTTTCAGCCGCATGCAGTTCACTGTAAGAAAGAAAATGAAAAGCGTGCGCTGACCTACTTCAGCCTGACGCGGGACGAAAGTTTGCGTTCGTTTACGGCTATGGACAGATGAGTCCGTGGTTTTAATTCTGGCTGGAGTTGCAGAGATGCCAGGCACGGCCCCCTCGCCATTGCGTCATTTGTAGAGCATCGAGTTTGGAGGGGCTCCCAGCAGGACTTTTTCCTCCTCAGGCGAAGCCGATCATCCATGGCGATTTTGCTGGTGCGGGTGAAAAAGGGGGCAGGTATATTAACAATCAATGCCCCACATGCAGGGAAACGCTGTTCACTCCAATGGAGCAGCATTACGGTTCACCTCAGGAGTCTTGTTCATGACTGTTGCCCCCTTGTTTGATCACAGCACGCAGGTCACCGATACGGTGCTGGCCACCATTGCCCATATGCCCACCACCAGCCTGCCGGTGCTGATGGATGACAGTTTTGCCGCCCAGCTCAGTGACGCAGAGCTGATGCGTGTCGCAGTGCTGCTGGCCCGCAAAAGCTACGATGAGGGTGGTTGCCCGATCGGTGCGGTGATTGTCGATAACGCCAGCCGGCGCATTGTCGGTAAAGGGCACAATACTCTGGTGCAGGAGGGGCATCCCTACAACCACGGTGAGACCTCTGCCATTCGTGATGCGGGGCGCGTGGACTTCAGTCGCACTACCTTGCTCACTTCTCTGAGCCCATGTGAGGTGTGCGCGACTTTGCTGTACATGCGTGGGTTTGCGCGGGTGGTAGTGGGGGATGTGACCAATGCCTCGGGCACTGAGTCGTTGCTGCGGGCAAAGGGCGTGCAGGTGGATATTCTTGAGGATCAGCAGGGAATTGCCCTGTACGCCGGCTTCCGAGAGCGCAAGCCGAACCTTGATCTGGAGGATTGGCAGGGGCTGAGCGCGGTCACGATTGACCCTGAGCCCCGATAAAGGCGGCATCGGTTGCCTATGCGACATGGACGCCTGCGCGCCTTCATGCGTTTCGAGCTGCCGCTGGTCGCTTTGCGGGGCATTTCGGATGGCCAGGCGGAGCTGCAGCATGTCGATGACTGGACCGCCTATCTGCACCTGATCGATGAAAAATTGGCAATGGTGGTCGATCTGCTGGGCGAGAGGCTTACCGCTGGCCAGCTGCTGCATGCCGATGCGCGGCGCTGGCCGTTGCCCCCTGTAATTCCCCGCCCCGCAGCGGTAGAATGTCGCCTTTGGCTGGTGCCTTCTCGCTGCGCCGGTAACATTCATCTAGGGAGCGCGTAATGACTGATGTAAAGAAAGTCGTCCTGGCCTATTCCGGCGGTCTGGATACCTCGGTAATCCTCAAGTGGCTGGAAGATACCTACGGTTGTGAGGTTGTCACTTTTACCGCGGATCTGGGGCAGGGTGAAGAAGTTGAGCCTGCGCGTGCCAAGGCGGAAGCCATGGGCGTCAAACAGATCTACATTGAGGATCTGCGCGAAGAATTCGTCCGTGATTTCGTGTTCCCGATGTTCCGTGCCAACACTATCTACGAAGGCGAGTACCTGCTGGGTACCTCCATTGCGCGCCCGCTGATCGCCAAGCGTCTGATCGAGATCGCCAACGAGACCGGCGCTGATGCCATCTCCCACGGCGCCACCGGCAAGGGTAACGACCAGGTGCGTTTCGAGCTGGGTGCCTATGCGCTCAAGCCGGGTGTAAAAGTGATTGCGCCGTGGCGTGAGTGGGATCTGCTGTCCCGCGAGAAGCTGCTGGATTATGCCGAGAAGCACGGTATTCCGATCGAGCGTCACGGCAAGAAATCACCCTATTCGATGGATGCCAATCTGCTGCACATCTCCTATGAAGGTGGCGTGCTGGAGTCGACCTGGACTGAGCACGAAGAAGAGATGTGGCGCTGGAGTGTTTCCCCCGAGAAGGCACCGAATGTAGCTACCTACATCGAGCTGACGTATCGCAAGGGCGATATCGTTGCCATCGACGGTCAGGAAATGAGCCCGGCTACCGTGCTGGAGTACCTGAACAAGGTGGGTGGTGATAACGGTATCGGGCGTATCGATATCGTCGAAAACCGCTTCGTTGGTATGAAGGCCCGTGGCTGTTACGAGACGCCCGGCGGTACCATCATGCTCAAGGGTCACCGTGCGATCGAGTCCATCACCCTGGATCGTGAGGTCGCCCACCTGAAAGACAGCCTGATGCCAAAATACGCCGAGCTGATCTATAACGGTTTCTGGTGGAGCCCTGAGCGCGTGATGCTGCAGCAGATGATCGACGCTTCCCAGCTGAACGTGAACGGTGTCGTGCGTCTGAAGCTGTACAAGGGCAACGTCATGGTCGTCGGCCGCAAGTCCGATGATTCTCTGTTCGATGAGAGTATTGCGACCTTCGAAGACGACGCTGGCGCCTATGACCAGGCCGACGCTGCCGGCTTTATCAAGCTGAATGCACTGCGCCTGCGGATTGCTGCCAACAAGGGACGCAAGCTGCTCTGAAATCAGCTGTGAGCTGTGAGCTGGAAGAGGAGAGCCCCAGTTCGTGCCGGGGCTGTGTTTTCTGAGATTGTGAGGAGCGAGATATGCGTCTTTTACACACCATGCTGCGTGTGGGTGATCTGGACAAGTCCATCGCCTTCTACACCGATGTGCTGGGTATGACCCTGCTGCGCCGCAAGGACTATCCGGATGGCCGTTTTACCCTGGCTTTTGTTGGTTATGGTAACGAGGCGGAAAACTCGGTTCTGGAGCTGACTCATAACTGGGATACGCCAAGCTATGATCTGGGCAGTGGCTACGGCCATATCGCCATCGAGGTCAATGATGTCTACAAGGCCTGTGAGCAGATCAAGGCCGCTGGTGGCAAGGTGGTACGTGAAGCAGGCCCAATGATGCATGGTTCCAGCATTCTGGCTTTTGTTGAAGACCCGGATGGCTACAAGATCGAGCTGTTGTCGCCCAGCCGCGGGGATTGATCCCGGCGAGTATCTTGGAGGGGACGAGCATCAGCGCGTCCCTCTCCGGGCTTGCTGAATACATCAATGTTGCCGGCTGGCTTGTTTCATCGAGTCCGATCGCGGCCCGTAGCGCGCGACGTTCCCGGGAAGCCCCTGATCCGCAAGAACGCCAGCGTTCCCGGGAAGCCCCATGCTCTCCGCAGGCTAGCTCACTGGATATATGCCGCGTATCTGCGCTGCCATGTCCGCGGCATACAGATCCGTCATCCCGGCGATAAAATCAATCACCCGCATATAGCTTGAATACCTGTCCCAGTCCGCTCTGGGCGCGTTATTACCCAGTAGATCCAGTATTCGCCGGTGTTTGAAGCTCAGGTTATGGCCTGACTGCTGTTCATTGACCGCGCCGCAGAAGGCTTCCAGCAGCGTTTCCAGAGTGCTGTACGCACCGATTTCATGCAGTGTCTTGCGCTTGTCCTGGAAGATGCGCTCCCGTGCCATGCGTTTGGCATCCTGTACGCAGCGCCGTGCTGCGTCGGGCATGTGGCTGACCAAGTCGCCGGGCAGGGTGCCGGCCAACAGGGGCTGTTGTTGCTGTATAAAAGTTTCCGCTGCGGCATTGACCAGATGTTCTATGGCCTTGCCGCGGAGAATGGCCAGCTTGCGGCGGGTGGAATCCTGCGGGCCGAGCAGCCGGTAGGTTTCCGGTAGATCGTCTCCCACCAGATCCAGTAACAGGTGTTCCACTTCCTCGTAGCGCAGCAGCTCCATTTCCAGGCCATCTTCCAGGTCGATCAAGGCATAGCAGATATCATCCGCCGCCTCGACCAGATATACCAAGGGGCTGCGCGCCCAGGCACCTTCACCAAGCTGTGGCAGGCCGAGCTTGTCGGTGATCTGCAGCAGCAGCGGGTATTCGCTCTGGTAGCTGCCGAACTTGTGCTTCTTGTAGCCAGCGTAATCCGCATGACCGGACGTCCAAGGGTACTTCAGATATGCGCCAAGGGTGGCATAGGTCAAACGCATGCCTCCATCAAACTGGTGATACTCCAGCTGCGTCAGCACCCTGAAGCCCTGCGCATTGCCTTCAAAGTTCAGGAAGTCGAGCCGTTGGGCGTCGGTCATATCTTCCAGCCAGCCCTGAGCATTGGCCTTGTGAAACCAATGACGGATGGCGTCTTCGCCGGAGTGGCCATAGGGCGGGTTGCCGATGTCGTGGGCCAGACAGGCTGCCTGAATGATCACGCCCAGGTCGGCCGGCTCACACCAGTCAGGCAGTACACCACGGAGCATTTCGCCTACCCGCATGCCCAATGAGCGGCCCACGCAACTGACTTCCAGGCTGTGGGTGAGGCGGGTATGAATATGGTCATTACTGGAAACCGGATGCACCTGGGTTTTCTTGCCCAGCCGACGGAAGGCGCCGGAAAAGATGACCCGATCATGATCCTTGTGAAAGGGTGTGCGGCCGAGCTCTTCGGTGCTGGCGATGGGTTTGCCGAGTCGTTCGCGGCAGAGCAGTGTTTCCCAATCCATGATGTCCTCCGATCAGATACAGAGGAGTATGTGGTAATGCCGCCGGGCTGCCAAGGGTGTGGCAGGCGGGGTTCCGCGGTAGAATGGCGGCCACCCTGCGTATTCCGGAAGACTCATGGCTACTTCGTTGACTTTGTTTGGTACCACTGCTTGTCATCTCTGTGAGGAGTGCCTGATGCTGACCCGCCCGCTGGCGGGTAACGGCATTGAAGTGCAGCAGGTGGATATCGTTGATGATCCCGAACTGTTCGAACGCTATCAGCTGCGGATTCCGGTGCTGCGGCGGAATGACACCGGTGCCGAGCTGGACTGGCCATTTGGTCTGGGCGAGCTGTTGGACTGGTTGGGTGATGTGCTGGGAGAGGAGGGCTGATCATGGCGCAAATCGTTACCGCATTCTGGAAGCGCAAGACGCTGGAGCAGATGGATCAGCAGGAGTGGGAATCGTTATGCGACGGTTGTGGGCTGTGTTGCCTGCAGAAGCTGGAAGACGAGGATGATCCGACGTCGATCTATTACACCCGGGTAGCCTGCAGGCTGCTGGATCTGAATACCTGCCGCTGCACCAATTACCCTGAACGAGGTAAACATGTACCTGACTGTGTGCAACTGACCCCAGCCACTGCCAGCGAGTTTGCCTGGTTACCGCCCACCTGCGCCTATCGGCTGGTGGCCGAGGGTGAAGATCTACCGCCATGGCATCATCTGGTCTGCGGCGATCCGCAGGCGGTACACAATACCGGCATCTCCCAGTCCGGGCGTATGCTGGCTGAAGACAGTGTGGCAAACGAGGACTGGGAAGAGCACATTATCTTCCGAGTATGACCAGTAAGGGCCGATTACGGCCCGAACTTCTTTCGTCTCGGCCATTCAGTATTGACGTAGCATTACTGCTTTATCTGCAACTCCCTCAGCTTGATATACAGATAGCGCACCTGGTCATACTCGAATGGGCTGTCCAATGAGCCATAGCGGAAGCCGTTGATGTAGCGCAGGTTGATGGCATACAACCCATATGACCATGGGTTGTCGTTCATGTAGCTGCGGTTATCCAGATAAGCCGCCGTATCCTCGATTGACCAGTCCACGGCTCTGCCGGCGGTATCGCGCAGGGTGGAAGGGCCGAGCAGTGGCAGTACCAGGTAGGGGCCGGTGGGAACACCGTAGTAGCCCAGCGTCTGGCCAAAATCCTCAGGCTCCTGCGGTAGGCCCATTGCCTTGGCCACATCAAATATGCCGAGTACGCCCAGAGTGGTATTGAATAACAGGCGAGCAGTGGTGCGGCCACTTTTTTTCAGTTTGCCCTGAACCAGGCTGTTCGCCAGGTTGGGCACGTCGGCCAGGTTGGCGAATACGTTGGATACCCCGGTGCGTACAACGCGTGGCGTGACGGTCTTGTAGGCATTCAATGCCGGCAGATAAATGTATTCATCAAACTGACCGTTGAAGCGGTACATCCGCCGATTGAAGCCTTCAATCGGGTCATGAATCTTCAGAGCATCCAGGCTGGAGCGCTCGAACTGGTAATTCGTGCCAACGGTATCAATGGTCAGATCAACTAATGGATCGTGGTACTCCGGTATGCCTTCAGCTGACTGAGCTGCAGCACTAGCCAGCGCCAGACCGACGGTTACTGTCATGGTGAAAAGAAATTTATTCATGGCCGTCGCCCTCCATGAACGCCAGGATCTGTTTGACCGTATCCAGATATTGCAGATTGCCGCCATGGCCACCGTGGGGGTAGAGGAAGGCGCGATCACCGAAGGTGTCGGCGATGAATTGGTAGTTGTCGGCGTTCAGGATGAAATCATCGGCATTGGTCAGTGCGGCGATGCTCTGGTCTTCCCGGAGGAAATCAGCGATGCCATAGAGGCTGGTTTCCAGCGCCATGTCCTCGATGGTCTTGCCCTCGTTGCGGTTGCTCCAATCCGGCCACAGCTGGGTTTCCAGATAACACCCGAAATCACAGAACAGCGCGCGGCGAAGGTAGGGGGTCAATGAGGTGCTGACCTTCAGTGCTTCACCAGCGGGTGCGTAGCGTCCGCCTTCGGTAATCAGATCCGCCATGAAGTTCAGGTCAGCCGCAGCGAAGCGGAATACCGCACCGACCAGCATCGCCATCTCAGCGTCGGTCAAGGCGTTATCGGAAGTCTGTATATCATAGAACAGACCGGATTCGATATCCGTGCCACCACTTTCGAAATAACGCGCCAACTTCTGAAAGATATGTTCATAGAAGCTGTTGGCGCCATAAACACCCTCCACCTGAGTACGTGCCAGCGCGTCCAGCCGCTGGATGGAAGCATACAGATCCACCGGCGGGTTGAGCAGCAGAGTTCGGCTGAAGTTGAATTGCTGCAGATCGCTATCCAGATGAGCGACGAAGGCGGCGTTGAGCGCTCCGAGGCTGAATCCGGCAAGACGGTATTCGGTGATCTGTAGATCCGTTTTGGCTTGCGCATGTTCCACGGCAAGGGACATGGCGCCATGCAGATCACGCGCATCATGCTCACCCAGACCGGGGAGCCCGCTATGGGAGGCGGCAGCAATAAAGTCATGGTTGGTGGGCGAGGACAGTACAATGACATGCATACCGGCCTGCCAGAATGCCCGCTTGAGGTAGTCCAGACGGGGGCTGTCGTAGCCTGAGCTGGTGCCCGCAATCAGAAAAACCAGCGGGGCAGGCTGGTTATGCCAGGCCAGCCGGTAATGCAATTCCTGATAGCGCGAGAGTACCGGTGGCAGGTGCCGTTCGGGTAATACCCTGACAGCAAGATCAGTCTGGCGTATTTCCGTTTCGTCGGGCACAGGCCAGACGAGTTCTGGCGGCGTGCCGACGATGGTGGCAAGAAACGGGTTGGTTATTGGATAGCCGGACGGCTCATCAGCAAGGGCAACAGAGCCCATCCAGGCGGCCAGGCAAGCACAGATAAAATGCAGGTATCGGTTCATTATCATTTCCGTATGGCTACATGAACTATACCTACTTTCAGATGGATAGTTCCTTACAAGGTAACGGCAATGCGTGACGAGTCAACGAAGCTGCTATCAATTTCAGGCACGGAAGATCGGTAATCCGGTGCCGGTTGGTCTAATCCGTCGGCGTTCCAGGCGAGTCCATATGCGTTCATGAAAGTAGAACGCGACGGTATTGATAGCCGGCTCAATCAATGCGACAGCGCCGCCCAGCAACACACTTCCGGTCATGAGGTAAACCACGCCGAAAGCGATGGTGAAATGCATTATTGCGAAGGTAAAAGTTTTGGTCATGACGCACCCGAAGCGTTAATGGGAATGTTCCCGTTCAAGGCATTCTGGGTGCGTCATTGCCAAGCGTGAAGCAGGAATTATCAATCAGGCCTATCAACGCCTTTAATCAAGATCAAAGTCGTAATCGGCCAGCTCCCGCTGCAAGCGACGCTCTTCAAGATAGTCATCAATCTGGCGACGTCGAGTCAGATTGGATTTGTTGTTTAAAGCCTCGGTTTCGGGGCTTTCGTCTTCTTCGATGAAGTCGTCTTCGTCCAGCTCAATATCAGTTTTCGCCTGGGCCATATCTCCACTCCACTATTGAAGGTTGGCGTTTGCGCACCTTATAGCGGGAGACAATGAGAAGCGGAAATAGAATTTTTATATGGAGGGATGCAGTTTTGGCTGCAGACGTCAATCCGAGGTCTTGTGCTTGTATTCACACAGGTCTTCGATGCGGCAACTGCCGCACTGGGGTGTCCGCGCTTTGCACACATAACGGCCATGCAGAATCAACCAGTGGTGGGCGTCGACCAGGAACTCCCTGGGGACATGGCGCATCAGTTTCTTTTCCACTTCCAGTACCGTTTTGCCTGGCGCTATACCGGTGCGGTTACTGACGCGGAAGATATGCGTATCCACGGCCATGACGGGATGACCGAAGGCGGTGTTGAGTACCACGTTAGCGGTCTTGCGGCCGACGCCCGGCAGGGCTTCCAGTGCTTCGCGGTTTTCTGGCACCTGACTGCCATGCAATTCCACCAGCAGGCGGCAGGTTTCAATGACGTTTTTTGCCTTGCTGTTGAACAGGCCGATGGTCTTGATGTATTCCGACAGCCCTTCGACACCGAGCGCGTATATCGCTTCCGGTGTGTTGGCCACCGGGAACAGTTTGTCAGTGGCCTTATTGACGCCCACATCGGTGGCCTGGGCAGAGAGGATGACTGCAATCAACAGCTCGAAAGGGGAGCTGTAGTTCAGCTCCGTGACCGGGTGTGGATTGTCCTCACGCAGCCGGCTGAATATTTCATGACGCTTGGCTTTGTTCATGATCAGTTGATGGTTCCAGTAACACGAACACGTTTGCTGCCCGCATCGGCTGACGGCTCACGCGCTGCCTGACGTGCCTTGATCTGAGCATCGATGATGTTCTTCAAGGCAATCAGCAGCCCCATGAACAGGAAGGCGCCGGGCGGCAGGATTACAAACAGCACTTCCTTGTAGTCGGGGAAGACTACCCATGTCCAGTCAGCGGCAATTGAGCCAAGCAGCAGATGCATATTGGCAAACAGGGTGCCCTGACCAACCAGCTCACGGAGCATCCCCAGGGCCAGCAAGACCAGCGCGAAACCCAATCCCATCATGAAACCATCCACTGCTGACGGCACTACCGGATTTTTCGCAGCAAAAGCGTCGGCGCGGCCAAGAATGACGCAGTTGGTCACGATCAGCGGAATGAAAATGCCGAGGATCAGGAACAGTTCATAGGTGTAGGCCTGCATCAACAGTTCGATGCAGGTGGTGACCGCAGCGATGATCATCACGAAGGCCGGAAGGCGCACGGCTTCGGTTACCGCGTTGCGGATCAGCGAGACCGATATATTGGAACAGACCAGCACCAGTATGGTGGCTATGCCCAGACCCAGGGCATTGACCGTGCTGCTACTGACGCCCAGCAGCGGACACAGACCGAGTAGCTGTACCAGGCCGGGGTTGTTGTGCCACAGGCCGTCAGCGGCCAGCTCCGAGTAGCGCTTCTCAGCCATGGTGGGGCTCCTGTTCGCTCAGCTGCAACAGCTCGTCGCGGTGCTGCTCAAAGTACAGCAGGGCGTTGCGTACGGCCTGAACCACTGCCCGCGGGGTGATGGTGGCGCCGACAAACTGGTCGAACTCACCGCCATCCTTGCGTACCGCCCAGCTCGTGGGGGCGGGTACGGTCAGGCTTTTTCCATCAAAGTTGAAAATCCAATGGCTCTTGGCGACTTCGAGCTTATCGCCCAGGCCTGGGGTTTCCCGGTGATTGACTACCCGCACGCCGGCCAGCTCGCCATTGGCGCGAATGCCGACCAGCAGGTCGATACGGCCGCTGTAGCCATCCAGTGTTACCACCGGGAGGATAACAGCCGTGACTGCGCCGTCCCGGCGGGCGCGCCAGGCGGTGCCTGCCGCGGGCAGTTGCAATAATGCCTGGTCATTGACGCTGAAGCCATCCTGTAACAGGTCGTTGTCATGCTGATCTTCGGGCAGAATTTCATTCAGTGCGCGCATCTGCATCCGTTGCTGCTCTGCAGCAATACGCTCGCTGGTAGCCTGCTGGATGAAAGCGATCACGCCCACGGTGCAAATGGCAAATACACCTAGAATCAGACTGTTACGTAATACCGAGCGGCCGGGTGTCAACAGATTGTCCATGTCATTGCCCCTTGCCCAAACCACGTTTGGCTTTGCGATGACCATAGGTACGTGGCGTGGTGTAGTAATCAATGGTCGGGGCGCACAGGTTCATCAGCAGTACCGCAAAAGCAACGGCGTCGGGGTAGTTGCCCCAGACCCGGATGACATACACCAGAATGCCAACCCCGGCGCCGAAAATCAGCCGTCCACGGTTACTGGTAGCCCCGGAGACCGGGTCGGTGATAATGAAAAAGGCACCGAGCATGGTGGCGCCGCCGAGCAGATGAAACAGCGGTGAACCATTGGAGGCCGAGCCAGAACCATTCCAGAACAGCAGGCTCATCAGCCCCAGAGCAGCAAGCATGCCGACGGGGGCATGCCAGCTATAGACCCGCTTGTAAATCAGGAACAGGCCGCCTGCCAACCAGGCCAGCGCCACCCATTCCCAGCCGCGACTGGCGATACTGCCCAGCGCCGGCTCAGCAGCGCGCAGTTCATCCAGCGTCAGGGCGTTATTGTTCTTGACGATATCCAGCGCAGTGGCGGTGGTCCAGCCATCAACGGGCAGGCTACCAGCGGAAAATACCCGTTGCAGCCCCTCCAAAAGGCCCAGGGTCGGCGTCAGCCCAGGCTGCAGCTGCTCTATGCCACGCCACACCGGCCAACTGGTCATCTCCAGCGGGAAGGACACCAGTACCACAGCGTAGCCCAGCATGGCGGGGTTGAAGGGGTTCTGGCCCAACCCGCCGTATAAATGCTTGCCGAAAATCATGGCGAAACCGGTGGCAACCAGCACCAGCCACCAAGGGGCGTAGGGTGGTAGCGCCAGCGCCAGCAACCAGGCGGTGACCAGTGCGCTACCGTCGTTCAGGTAAAAAGCTACCGGGCGTTGGCGCAGGCGCAATATGGCGCCCTCGATAGTCAGCGCAAAGCTACCGGCCAGCAGTATATTGATCAGCGTGCCCCAGCCGAAGAACCAGGTGAGCAAGGCCACCCCGGGTAGGGTTGCTGTCAGCACCTGCAGCATCAGGGTACGGGTACGGTTGCTGCCCCTGGCGTGGGGCGAGCTGATGGGAGCGATGGCCATCAGGAGCCCTCCTGGCTGGTTGCCTGTTCAAATGCCTGCTCTGCTTCGGCCAGCGCCTGCTCCAGAGCAGGAATCTGAGCCTGCAGATCGGTATTGTCCGGGTTGGCTGCCAGCTGCTTCTGGGCTTTCTTGAGCGCCATTCTGGCGGTGGCGGCAGCGATCTTCAGTTGTTTCTGTTCCGGGCTGAGCGTGTTGGCTTTGCCTGCTTGAACTCGGGCCAGATCGGATGCTTCTGCCGGTGCCGCTGCCCGATCTTCAGCCGCTTTCGCCTCGCGGGCGGCTTTGGCTCTGGCGGCCTTTTCGGCCCGCTCCTGACGATCCCGCTCGCGCTGTTCGGCTTCCCGCTGCAACCGTTCCTGACGCTGCTCGAAACGCTGCCGGGATTGTTCAGCTCGGGTATGCTGCCGCTCCAGCGCGCGTATCTCCGATTTGCCTGCACGGAAGTACTGCACCAGTGGAATACTGCTCGGGCAGACGTAAGCGCAGGCGCCGCATTCGATGCAATCGAACAGGTTCTGACGCTGCAGTTGCGGGTAGTCCTTGCCCAGCGCAAACCAATGCAGTTGCTGTGGCAGCAGTTGCGCAGGGCAGGCCTCGGCACACAGTCCGCAACGTATGCAAGGCAGAGCTGGTGGCGGAGGCGGCAGCTCGTCGAGCGTGGCAGCCAACAGGCAATTGCTGGTCTTGATGATGGGGGCATAGGCAGCGACGGTATATCCCATCATGGGGCCGCCCAGTACCAGCCGGTGCAAGCGCGCCGGTTGCAGCCCGGCAAACGCCAGTAACTCTCTGATGGGCGTGCCGATCAGCGCTTCCACGTTGGTCGGCCGATCCAGTGCCGCACCGGTCAGGGTCACAATACGGCTGATCAATGGCTTACCCAGGAGCACCGCATCATGTATCGCCAGCACGGTGGCGATGTTCTGGCACAGCATGCCGATATCCGCTGGCAAGCCTCCGCTGGGGATTTCCTCGCCAGTGAGAATCTGGATCAACTGCTTCTCCCCGCCGGAGGGATATTTGGTCGGGATTGCGACTACCTGCGCGGCGCACTGTTGTGCCGCGTCGCGCATGGCGCTGATGGCCTCGGGCTTATTGTCCTCAATTCCGATCAATATGCGCGCCGGCTTGAGGATGTGCATCAGCACCTCAATGCCAGCGATGATACGGGCTGCGTGATGGCGCATGCACATATCATCTGCGGTGATATAGGGCTCGCATTCCGCACCATTGATGATCAGGGTGTGGATGGGGTGTTCGGGGCGCGAGAGCAGTTTTCTGGCCGTCGGAAAGCCGGCGCCGCCAAGACCGCTGATGCCGGCGGCGGCAATCCGCTCCAGTAGCTCAAGCGGTTCAACACTCTGGTAATCCGCCATCGGATCCAAGGGAGTCCAGCGATCTTCCCCGTCGTTGTCCAGCGTAATCGCCGGTTCAGCCAACCCGGATACGTGCGGGTAGGGCGCAGGACCGATGGCGCTGATGACGCCGGAGGTGGGCGCGTGCACCGGGCAGCTGAATTGCCCCTGGGCAGAGGCCAGCAGTTGACCCTTGAGTACCCGATCGCCCACCTGTACGACGGGCTCGGCATGGTTGCCAATGTGCTGCAACAGCGGCAGAACCAACTGCCTGGGCAGCGGCACCTGCTCCAGCCCGCGGGTGGTGGACTGACTCTTGTTCTCGGCGGGATGAATGCCTCCGTGGATATCCCATAGGCGAATCTGTGCAGACATCAGGCGACACCTCGTTGAGGCATCTTGTCGGTCAGTGGCGCGGGTTGTGGGGGGCTCCAGCGCCAATTCTGCGGTGTGACTGGTAGCGGTAGCATGTCAATACAGTCCACAGGGCAGGGCTCCACGCACAGGTCGCAACCGGTGCATTCGTCGACGATCACGGTATGCATTTGCTTGGCGGCACCAAGAATGGCATCCACCGGGCAGGCCTGGATGCATTTGGTGCAACCGATGCACTCGGCTTCACGGATATAAGCCACAGTCGGCGGCTTTTCTTCGCCATGTTCCCCATCAAGCGGCAGCGCTTCCACATCCAGCAGATCGGCCAGAGCCTGAATGGTTGCTTCGCCACCAGGTGGGCACTTGTTGATCGGTTCGCCATTGGCGATCGCCTGAGCGTAAGGCTTGCAACCAGGGTGGCCGCATTGGCCACACTGGGTCTGCGGCAGCAGGGCATTGATTTGATCCACAATCGGATCGCCTTCAACCCGGAAGCGCACAGCGGCATAGCCCAGTACGGCGCCGAAGATCAGCGCCAGAACCAGCAGAGTAATGACTGCAGTAAGGATGATCGTCATGCTCAGATCCTGATCAATCCGGTGAAGCCCATGAAGGCCAGCGACATCAGTCCGGCGGTGATCATGCCAATGGCCGCACCACGGAAGGGCATGGGCACATCGGCAATGGCGATGCGCTCACGCAATCCGGCAAACAGCACCAGTACCAGCGAGAAGCCCAGTGCTGCTCCAAATCCATAGGTGGCTGCACTGAGGAAGGTCTGTTCGGCGCGATTGGTAATCAGCAGCGCCACGCCGAGTACTGCGCAGTTGGTGGTAATCAACGGAAGGAAGATGCCCAGCACGCGGTAAAGCAGCGGGCTGGTCTTGTGCACTACCATCTCGGTGAACTGCACGACCACGGCAATCACCAGAATAAAGGATATGGTGCGTAGAAATTCCAGATTGAAGGGCAGCAGGATGTACTGATAGGTCAGGTAGCTGAGAATCGACGCCAGGGTCAGCACAAAAGTAGTGGCCATGGACATGCCAAGTGCCGTTTCCAGCTTGCCGGACACGCCCATGAACGGGCACAGGCCAAGAAACTGCACCAGTACAAAGTTGTTGACCAGAATGGTGCTGAGCAGGATCAGGATGAATTCAGTCATCATTTGCTTTTCCTTGGTACCGCTCTCCCCGGCTCTGTGAGCGGGGAGAGGGCGCCATCAAGATCAGTTCACCCGTTGGCCAGGTTTTGCTCCCGCATCCGGGCTCAGCAGGTAAATTTCCTCACCGCCAGGGCCGGCTGCCAGCACCATGCCTTCGGACACGCCAAACTTCATCTTGCGTGCCGCCAGGTTGGCTACGTACAGCGTCAGGCGACCTTCCAGTTTGCTCGGGTCAGGGTAGGCGCTCTTGATACCGGAAAACACGTTGCGCGTGGCATCGCCGATGTTCAGCGTCAAGCGCAGCAACTTGTCTGCACCTTCGACAAACTCGGCCTTCTCGATCAAGGCAATGCGCAGGTCAACTGCGGCAAAGGCGTTGAAGTCGATTTCCGCCGCCAGAGGGTCTTTCTCCAGTTCACCATTGCCGGCAGGTGCGGCATTGTTGGACGCTTCGAGGTCTTCTCTGGACGCTTCCACCATGGCTTCGACGCGGGCTGGCTCGATACGGGTCAGCAGTGGTTTGAAGGCATTCAACTGATGCTCACCGACCAGGTTATCCAGATCGCTCCACTGTTGTGGGGGCAGATTGAGGAAGGTTTCGGCGTCAGCGGCCAACACCGGCATGACCGGTTTGAGCAGAATGATCAGCTGACGGAACAGGTTGATGCCCAGCGAGCAGATGGCCTGTACTTCGGCTTGTTTGCCTTCCTGCTTGTTCAGTGCCCAGGGCGCCTTGTCGGCGATCCAGGCGTTGGCCTTGTCTGCCAGCGCCATGATTTCGCGCATGGCGCGGGAGAAGTCGCGCTTCTCATAGGCGTCGGCAATCGATGGAAAGGCGGCAGTAAAGGCGTCGCTCAGTTCCGGGGCCGGGTTGCTGGCGGTCATCACACCGGCATTGCCCTTGTGAATGAATCCCGCGCAGCGGCTGGCGATGTTCACGACCTTGCCAACCAGATCGGAATTGACCTTCTGGATGAAGTCTTCGAGGTTCAGATCGAGATCGTCGACGCCGCGGCCGAGTTTGCAAGCGTAGTAGTAGCGCAGGTATTCCGGCGCCAGGTGATCCAGGTAGGTGCGGGCCTTGATGAAGGTGCCGCGGGATTTGGACATCTTCTGACCGTTGACGGTCAGGTATCCGTGCACATTCACCGCGGTCGGCTTGCGGTAACCCGCGCCTTCCAGCATGGCTGGCCAGAACAGGGTGTGGAAGTTGATGATGTCCTTGCCGATAAAGTGATACAGCTCGGCGGTGGAATCCTTGCCCCAGAAAGCGTCAAACTCGAGTTCCGGCCGACGGGCGCAGAGGTTCTTGAAGCTGGCCATGTAGCCGACGGGCGCATCCAGCCAGACATAGAAATACTTGCCGGGCTCGCCAGGAATCTCGAAACCGAAGTAGGGTGCATCACGGCTGATGTCCCATTCCTGCAGGCCGGAATCCAGCCACTCGGCAATCTTGTTGGCCACTGCATCCTGCAGGGCGCCGCTGCGCGTCCATTGTTTCAGCATGTCCTGGAAATGCGGCAGGGTGAAAAAGAAGTGTTTGGAGTCGCGCAGTACCGGCGTAGCGCCGGAAATCGCCGAACGCGGGTTTTTCAGTTCGGTCGGTTCGTAGGTGGCACCGCATTTCTCGCAGTTGTCACCGTACTGATCCTCAGCGTCGCATTTGGGGCAGGTGCCCTTGATGAAACGGTCAGCGAGGAACATGCCCTTTTCCGGGTCGAAATACTGGGTTACCGAACGGGTACTGATGTGGCCATTGGCTTTCAGTCGTTCGTAGATCAGCGCCGACAGCTCGCGGTTTTCTTCCGAATGGGTGGAGTGGTAATTGTCGAAATCCACCAGGAAGTCAGCAAAGTCGGCGGTGTGTTCAGCCTTGACCGCGTCAATCAGCTGCTCGGGAGTGACGCCTTCCTTTTCCGCCCGCAACATGATCGCCGAGCCGTGAGCGTCATCCGCGCAAACGTAGACACACTGATGGCCGCGCAGCTTCTGGAAGCGCACCCACATATCGGTCTGAATGTACTCCAGCATATGCCCCAGATGGATCGAACCGTTGGCATAGGGCAGGGCACTGGTAACGAGGATCTGACGTTGCGGATTGTTGCTGGACATGGACGCTCGGCTTCTGTTGGGTAAACGGGTAAAAGCGGGGAATTGTACCCGTTTGACGTGTGCGGGTCATCCACCGGGGTGTCAGCGGTTGTCGCATGGCGGTATTGTTGGCGCTGGTTTCAGCCCCGTTATACGATCGATAGCCGAGGGGCTACGACCAGTCTGTGCCTGGATACGGGCGCTGGAAGAAAAGAGCACGGATCTGGAGCAGGAGTTTCTGCTGGCAGCGTGCCGAGGATAGGGGACAAGGAGCCCCACAGGGCGGAGCTCCTGTGCTTCAGGTCTGCCTCAGGCCTTCTTGAATATCCCCAGAGCCCGCAGGATAAAGATCAGCAGCACCGCACCGGCTATGGCGATGATCAGGCGGATAATCATGCCTTCACCGGCGAGGCCGAGCAGGCCGGCAATCCAGAAGCCCAGCCAAGAACCGACAATACCGACCAGTACGTTAGCGATGATGCCCATCTGGGCGTCGGTTTTCATGATGATGCTGGCCAGCCAGCCAACAATGCCACCGATGATCAGGGATACTATCCAGCCCATTATTATTCTCCTGCTGTGGTAGTTGGAGTATCAGTCAAGCAGTTCCGGCGGCAGGTTGCCACCGTTTTCAGCGATCTTGTTCAGAACGGTCTTGTGCAGCCACATGTTCATCTGAGATGAATCGGCCATCAGATCGGACGGGCAACCCAGTTCCACCGCCAGTTCCTTGCGGGCAGCAAAGCTGCTGTCCAGATCAAGTAGTTTCAACAGATCCACAATGGAGGTTTTCCAATTGAGTTTCTGCGGGTTGACGGCTGCCTTCTGCTCCAGTTGAGCGACCACGTCCACCGATGAAACCGGGGTTGGTGCAGCGGCGGGTTCATGAGCGGTTGCAGTGGGTGTCGCAACGGTATCAGTGGTGTCTGTCGTTGCCGCTTCGGCGGTTCCCATTCCCAGCTTGTTCAGTATTTTGCTGAAAAGTCCCATGAACATCTCCTTATGGGTTTGTGTGATGAAACGACATACAGGCTAGCACAGCTTTCGCAGTTACGACTTCTGCCAGGCAGCTGACAAAGAGCCTGCCTACACTTGAGACTCAGCATCAAAGGAAATCCACTATGAAATTCATTTTTGAAGTGCGCATAAAGCCCGGCCATACCGCCGAGCAATACGCGGATGCCTGGGTGAGGGCCAGCCAGATAATCCAGCGTGCCCCGGGCGCGCGTGGCACTGAACTGCATCGAAAAATCGGCGATCCCATGACCCTGATTGCCATCGCAAGCTGGGATTCCAAGGAGCAGCGTGATGCAATGGAGCGGCAGCACAATCCGGACGTGGCAGCCATCATCAAAGGTGCTGCGCCATTCTGCGAGATCCGGTCGCTGGGCGAGTTCGAGGATCCGGAATGGGTGGTCAAACCCTCTGACTGAAACCCACACGTTTGGCCGCACCTCAACCTGGGGCGCGCGCAACAGAATGCCGCCGCTGAGTGATCTGTACGGTGTTACCACTGCCGAGACAAGCGCGTCATGAGTAGCGCCAGCAATAGATAGGCCAGCGCCCAGCTGCCAGCCGACAGGCTCAATAAGAGCGGATGGGCAAAGGGCGTTGGCCCGCATAGATAGCGTGCCACACTGGCCACACCAATCAGCCCGGTAATGCCCACCACCCAGGCGGTAGACGGTGGTGTCTTGCCGGTACGTTGATAATACAGACGCAACATCACACTGGTGGATAGCGTGCCGAGCCCACCGATGGTGATCAGGTGCAGTGCTGCTATCGGGTGCTGCAGGTTGATAAAGGCGAGACCACTGGTCAGACTGCCGGCCGCGAGCCAGCCGTAGCCGATCCCGAAAGCCAATAGATCCGGCCTGGCCGTACAGTGCCAGAGCTGCCAGCGCAGACCGCGTACCGCCAATACCAGAGCAGCGGCAAGCAGGCAGATACCGGAAGCGCGGTAGCTGTGTCGGTCATCCAGCCAGGGCATCAGTAGTGTAATGACGGCCAGCGCCAGCAGAGTGATCAGAGCGCCTTCCAGGCGTGGCTGTAATCTTGCATGTAACTCGATGCCGCGCTTTTCCAGGGTAATGGCGGCAGCGGGTGCGATGATGCGTCCACCGATAAAACTCATCAATAACAGCAGACAAAGCACTCCTGCCTGCATCAGGCGGGCGATATCCAGACGCATGTCTGACGCCAGTGCGGGTGACCAGCGCCAGATCAGTACCAATCCCATTCCTGCCATCGGGAGCAGGCATAAAGTCAGAATCAGCGGCGCGGTCATACGGTTGCGCCATTGCTTTGCAGCACTGAAGCGGGGTACGACATGCCACGCCAGCAGCAGTGGGAAAGCGGCCGAGAGCAGCAACGCAAGGATGTTGTCTGGATAGGGTATGCGCAATAGCCGGGCGGCGAGCCATAAGGCGACCAGCGGGTAGAGCACCCGGGCAGGTTGCGGGCCCAGGGTATAACCGGCAATCAATGCCAGCGCAAAGCCGAATATGAGCTCAAAACCGTGGCCGCTTCCAATCAGCCCCGCCGGCCAGCCTGTTGCTGATAGCACAGCCCACACCGAGAGCGGCACCGCAATACTGGCCAGCAGCGCGGCCAAGGGGAAAAACAGGGTAAAGGCGGGACGCTTGACAGGCTTGCTCATGATAATCGATATCGCGGCGAAAGCCTGATGCTAACGCAGCGGCCGGCGCTGAGCCAGTGGATATGCCCCAGCGCCGCAGTGGGTCAGTTGAGTATGTTATCCAGAATGCTGTACACCACACCTGTGGTTACCGCTACCAGTACCAGGTCGCGTCCAGCGCTGTGCCACTCGTAACCAGCATACTGCGGCAGGTGGCGGACATGCCCCGGCGGTACACGGTGACTCCAGCCGTGGGGTAAAGGACGGCCGACGACCAGATGCACATGCCGCGGTAGAGCCGGGCCACGATTCAGGCGGTGGCTGTTGCGGTGGATTTCCCGACGCAATTGATCGCGGTGCGGTGGATAGCGGTGCTGATTGTGTTGCGGGCGGTGTTGCTGGTACCGGTCGCGCTGCTGCTGCCAATGCCATTGACTTTGGGGCGGTGAATGGCGACGTTGCTGGTGCTGCCTGTGCGGCGGCCTATGATCATGCTGCTGATGCTTGAATGACTTGCGATGCTCATCCGCCTTGCCCGGGGCGTAAGGGCCCGGAGCCGCAAAAGCAGTGGTGGAAAACAGTGCCATGGCTGCGAACAAGCCAATGGCCAGGCGTAATGATTTCATGGTGATGCCCTCACTCGTTCTTCTTGGACTAGCTTCACGAGCTGAAATTCCCTGACCAGCCCGAGATCAGAATAGGGCACCTGTTTCTGGAAGTGGGGATTGTAAAGAGTATTTTACCCGTCGCGGTTCAGACCCCACTGTCCTGTACTTGTGCGCGGCAGACATTTACCTTGCCTTTACACTCGAATCGTTGTTTTTACTCGCTGTCCAGCTCTGCAAGGGCGTCCGGATTACTCTTGAATGCCTTGGCAAACAAGTCGCGGTGTCTGGCCATGTAGATACCGGCTTCTTCGGCTTGGGTTTCACTCAGTGAAGGCACTGCTTTGGCCAGTACTTCGCTCAGGCGCTCGGCCAGCTCGAGCATCTTGTCATGACGATCCGCTTCGGCTTTATCCATGAACAGGCGCTCCGGGTCTCTGCTGCTTCGGTACACTATTTCAACGGCCATCTGTTACCCCTGGCTTGATGATGTTTGCTGGATGATTATACAGTTATAGTTCGAAAACGCCACTGGGGTTTCGGCTGTTTGTTATTATCTGCGCCTGTCTTTTCAGTCACTCTTCCCGCGAGGCCCCATGAGCATTGAAACCTGGCTGGCATTTTTTCTGGCGTGCTGGATTATCAGCCTGACTCCGGGGGCTGGCGCGGTGGCGTCGATGGCCAGCGGGTTGAATTATGGTTTCGTACGGGGCTATTGGAATGCCCTTGGTCTGCAGCTGGCACTGCTGTTGCAGATTGCGGTGGTTGCCGCTGGGGTGGGCGCGCTGATCGTCGCCTCAGCGCTGAGTTTTGCCTTGATCAAATGGTTCGGGGTGGTCTATCTGCTGTATCTGGCGTACAAGCAGTGGCGCGTGCCGACTCAGGAAATGAACCTGCAGACCCGTCCGATAGGGCGTCCGCTGAGTCTGGTATTGCGCGGCTTCGTCATCAATATCAGCAATCCGAAGGCGGTCGTATTCATCCTCGCGGTGGTTCCGCAGTTTGTCGATCCGAGCCGTCCGCTGGTGGCGCAGTATCTGCTCCTGGCGTTGACCATGGTAACGGTGGATCTGGTGGTGATGGCGGGCTATACCGGGCTTGCCGCCAAAGCCATGCGGCTGCTGGATTCCCCCCGCCAGCAGCGCCTGGTCAATCGCAGCTTTGCGGTAATGTACGGCCTGGCCGCCGGGCTGCTGGCTACCGTACGACGGGTGTGAGCGGAGCGACTACGGCCATTCCTTCTGTTCGATATAGCCACTGTTGACCATCCAGCCGATACCGAAACGGTCAATCAGCATGCCAAAGCCCCGCGCCCAGAAGCTGGGGCCGAAGGGCATCTGCGTGACGCCACCGTCGGATAGCCGGTTGTAAACCTGCTCGGCCTGCAGCAGGTCATCGTAGTACAGCTGTATATATAGCCCCTGGGGCGGCTGAAAGGCGTCCGGCGGCGCGTCCGATCCCATCAGCAATTGATCACCTACGGTGACTTCACCGTGCATCACCTTATCCAGCCAAGACTCTTGCGTGCCGGTGCCATCGGGCGCGTCCCGGTAGGTATGAATCTGACCGAGAGTGCCGCCCAGCTCCTCGGCATAAAACTGCAGGGCTTCGCGGCAGTTGCCGGAGAAGGTGAGATAAAGGGCTGTGCTGGAAGGGCGATGAGGGGTGTTCATGGGGGCCTCGCTTTAACGTCAGACAGGTATTCGTTCTGTTGAGTGGTTGGTCGGCGAGGAGTTCAGGCGTACGGATGAAAGGTGGACAGGCCCCCAGCGGGCCTGTCCATACGGCTTAACGGGGCGCGGGCTGGAAGACCATGACGCCGGCGTCGTTGGTTAACGTCAGGCGCGAGCTCTGCTGGTCGTACTTGACCCGTAGCGGCTGCTGAAGGCGTGACTTGATTGCGCTTTCCCGGGCCATTAACTCGGATTCGCAGGCCATCATGGTCTGCATCAGGTCGCCGATCTCCAGCTGATCATTCTTCAGCTGGTAATTCCCACCCATACCGTTGCAACTGTTGGTCACGCCCAGCCGGTCAGCCTGAAAACTCAACTGGATGGGGGCCTGGTTGCCGCCGCGCAGGGCGGTATCAGCGTGGCCATCGGCATCAGTGGCATCAACCAGTGACCAGTTGTGCTGAGTCAGGGTGGCGACGGATACATCGGGAGTGCTGGTGCAGCCGGTAAGCACAAAGGCCAGCGCAACGGCCGCCGGCAGCAGGTGACGCGAAGTGATCTTGCTCATATCTTCTCCATTAAACGACTCAATATCCTGCCTTGTTCCGGCCCGCTGGTCGAGGTCAGTTGCGATAGGGGGCCTGGTTGGCGGACGTCTGGTTCTGCGGTACTCCCGCCACCTGAACCTCTGGCAGGCTGCCGCCGATAAATTCCAGTTTGCGGATCGGGAATGCCAGCTTTACTTCCAGCTCGCCGAGCGCTTCGAGCAGCTGCAGATTGATATCCTGCTGGATATCCATGTAATCGTTATAGCTGGCGGTTTGTACAATATGCACCACCTCGAAGGTCAATTGGCTTTCATTGAAAGCAAAAAGTGCGCACGGTCAAACTGGGTGTTATCGGTGCTCTCGATGATACGTTTCACCTCGGTGCTGACCTGACGCACCTTGTCCGCGGGTGTATTGGGGCTGATGCCGAAGGTAAACACGATACGGCGGGTATCCATGCGCTTGTAGTTGTGCACCACCTGCGCCAGCAGCTCGGCGTTGGCGATGACAATCTGTTCGCCGCTGAGGGCGCGGATGCGGGTGGTTTTCAGGCCGATGTGCTCGATGGTGCCAGCCACCTCGCCAAATACCACGAAGTCGCCGATCTCGAACGGTTTGTCGATACCGATCGACATGGAGGCGAACATGTCGCTGAGCAAGGTCTGAACCGCCAGCGCAATGGCGATGCCGCCGACACCGAGACTGGCAATCATCGCGGTGATATCCACCCCGAGATTGGCCAGGATCGACAGCAGCATGACTGTCCAGATCACCAGTCGCACCATGATGCCGATCAGCGTGGTGGTGACCGGATTACGTGTCTTGCCATCGCGGTTCAGGGTGGTCGTCCACAGTTGCACCGCGTGATCGGCCCAGAGCGCGATCTGAAATGCCAGCGCGATAAACCAGCCATGGGACATGGCGGCCTCCCAGCGGGGGGAGAGCTCGACGCTTTTCAGTCCTATCATCAGAGCGAAGGCGAACAGCAGCAGACGGCTGGTCTTGAGCAGTAATGCCGAGGCGAAATAGTACACACGGGAACGGGATTTTTCGTTACGCTGCATGAGCTGCCGGCTGAGGGCCCGCAAGGTCACGGTCAGCAGCAGATAGGTGCCGAGCGTGACCGCAAACAGAATGCTCAGTTGCATCCAGAGCGCGCGGTCTGTGAACAGATCCCAGTACGGCATGATTGGCCTCCGGTCAGGTAAGAGATGGCCCATCCCTGGCATGGGTGAACTCTATTTCTGGCGTTACGCAGGACGATTAGTTCCGGCAGATTTGCCGTGTCGCGGCGACGTCAGGTCCGCCGGACGCCCTGTCTGCCTGCGACCTGCTTTCTGTGCATTACTTTCGAGGCGATAAATGAACGCATTGCTGTACGCCGCTACGGTTCTGATCTGGGGCACCACCTGGATTGCCATCAGTATGCAGACAGGTACCGTGCCGGTGCTGGTCTCGGTGTTCTACCGTTTTGCTATCGCGGCGCTGCTGATGTTGCTGGCGCTCAAACTGGCTGGCCGTCTGCAGCGGCTGGACCGGTCAACCCATGGCTTCTGCCTGTTGCAGGGCGCCTGCGTTTTCGGTTTCAACTTCGTCTGTTTCTATACCGCCAACGCCTATATCAACAGCGGCTTGGAGTCAGTGCTGTTCTCCATGGCCATTGTGTTCAATGCGATCAATGGGGTGATCTTCTTCGGGCAGCGGATCACCCGGCGCCTGTTGCTGGCCAATCTGCTGGGGCTGGCGGGTATTGTCAGCCTGTTCTGGCATGACCTTGTCGATGAGCAGATGTCCACTGGTACCTTGATCGGCATCGGCCTGGGGCTACTGGGCACTTATGGCTTTTCACTGGGCAACATGATCAGCGTGCGCTTCCAGCAGCAACACCAGAACCTGCTGACAACCAATGCCTGGGCCATGGGTTATGGCGCCTTGATCATGCTGGTGCTGGTGCTGGCCACCGGTGCGTCTTTTGCCATCGAGCAGACACCCGGCTATATCGGATCATTGTTGTATCTGGCGATCATCGGTTCGATTATCGGCTTCGCGACCTATTTCTCGCTGGTGGGCCGCATTGGCGCCGGGCCGGCGGCCTACACCACAGTAATGTTCCCGTTGATTGCGCTGGGCATGTCGACACTGTTCGAGGGTTATCAATGGTCGGGGGCTGCGGTGTTCGGGCTGGGGCTGATTCTGCTGGGTAATATGGTAATGTTCTACCGCCCGCGCGCCGGTGCAACAACCACGGCGTCCTGAGACGCTACCTGTCTTACGATCAACTCCGGATTTTCCAGCAGCATGTATATCGAATATTTCATTATTGCCGTAGCCGTTATCAGCGGCCTGTACTTTCACTGGTGGCTGATGGTGCGTATCCGCCGCTGGAGCAACCGTGATCTGGCCCTGTCCATGGCTGGCGAGGATCAGGCCCGGCGTGATTACATGCTGGCTCAGCTGGAGCTGGCGCAACAGCAGAAGGTCGGTCGCAGGGAGCTGGAAGCCTGGCTGAAGAAAGCCGCGGATGCCTATCCGGGAAATAATTCCTGAGTAACGCCCGGGAGTGGCTGGGGTGTCAGCCGGTGCCGCTGTACCTGCCACCAGTCCGGTAGCAGCTGGCGTACCTGAGGCTGCCCGAAACGATCATCCAGTAACCAGACCACGCCTTGATCCTCGGGGCTGCGGATGACCCGCCCGGCGGCCTGCACCACCTTCTGCAGGCCGGGAAACAGAAACGCATAGTCATAACCGCGGCGGAACAGCGCGTCCATCCGCTCGCGGATCTGTTCGGTGACCGGATTCAGCTGGGGCAATCCGAGGGTGGCAATAAAAGCGCCGACCAGACGTTCACCGGGCAGATCAATCCCTTCGCTGAAGATCCCGCCCAGCACGGCAAAGCCTACCCACTGACTGCGGTCAGTAAACCCCTCGAGAAAGGCGCTGCGTGCGGCCTCGTCCATGTTCGGTGACTGTACCCGTACCGGTATTTCCGGCCAGTTTTTCTACAGCACATCCAGTACCTGTTGCAGATAGCTGTAGCTGCTGAAAAACGCCAGATAGTTGCCCGGATTGTCGCGGAACTGCCGGACGATCACATCGCAGATGGGCAGCAGACTGTCGGCCCTGTGCTGATAGCGGGTCGACAGGTTACTGATATAGCGCACCTGTAGCTGCCCGGCGCTGAACGGTGAGGCGACATTCAGCCACTGGGTGTCTTCCGGCAACCCGAGCATGTCCTGCTGGTAGTGCGCGGGGCTGAGGGTGGCGGAAAACAGCGTGCTGCTGTGCGCAGCGGCAAACCGCTCGCGCAGAAAAGGCGCCGGTAACAGGTTGCGCAGGCACAGGGTGGACAGGCTGCTGCGGCCGTGACGACGCAGGCTGATGTCGAACAGCGAATGCTCGCCAAACTGCTCGGCCAGCCGGCAGAACAGCAGGGCGTCCAGGTAGAAGCGCAGCAGCGCCGCGTCGTTGCCGTCCGGCTGGTCGGTCAGGTGGTCGGTGATGGCACTGATCAGTTTCTGCAGGCTGAGGATGAACAGGTCGGGCAGCAGCGGGTAGACCTGGTAGTCGTTCTGCTGCTGGCGTTGCAGTTGATTCCAGTGGCGGTTGAGCCTGTCCAGCGCGGTTTTCAGGCTGCCGGGCGCACGTTTGCGCAGGGCCAGAAAACGCTGCTGATCCAGCTCGGCGGTGTACATGCTGCGGCCACGTTCGACAAGGTTATGCGCTTCGTCCACCAGCAGGGTCACCCGCCAGTCATTGACCAGCGTGAGCGCATAGAGCAGGGCGCTCATGTCGAAGTAATAGTTGTAGTCGGCGACCACCACATCCGCCCAGCGGCACAGTTCCTGGCTCAGATAGTAGGGGCAGATCTGGTGTGCAAGGGCAATCTCGCGTACCGCCACACGGGTCAGCCAGCGTCGTTCGACAGCAGCCTGCCGGGCGGCGGGCAGGCGATCATAGAAGCCGCGGGCCAGCGGGCATGACTCGCCGTGACAGGCGCGATCCGGGTATTCGCAGGCCTTGTCCCGCGCCACGTGTTCCAGTATTCGCAGGGCCATGTCCGGTTGCTGCTGGCGCAGCTGGGCCAGCGCATCCAGTGCCAGTTGCCGGCCCGGCGTTCTGGCAGTGAGGAAAAACAGCCGATCCAGCTTCTGTTCAGGAAATGCCTTGAGCTGTGGAAACAGCGTGCCCAGGGTTTTGCCGATCCCGGTGGTGGCCTGGGCCATCAGTGTCTGGCCATCCCTGGCGGCGCGATAGACGGCAGTGGCGAGCTGGCGTTGACCGGTACGGAACTCCGGCCAGGGGAAGCGTAACTGTTGCAGGCAGCTGTCCCACGCCTGGCGATGGTTGCTTTCCTGCTGCGCCCAGGCGAGAAAGCGCTGGCACTGCAGTTCAAAGAAGCCGCGCAGCTGGTCGGCGCTGAAGCGTTCGCGGAAGGCTGTTTCCTTCTGCGTGGTGACGTTGTAATACACCACCGCCAGATCAACCTGCGGCAGATCCTGCGCGGCGCACAGCAACCAGCCATACACCTTCACCTGGGCCCAGTGCAGCTGGCGCTGGTTGTCAGCGATGCGCTCAACCTTGCCCCGGTGGGTCTTGATCTCTTCCAGCAGGTTCAGTTCGGGGTCGTAACCATCGGCCCGCCCGCTGACCAGCAATTGCCGGTACTGGCCGGCCAGCGGCAACTCACTCACATAATGCGTGCCGCGGCGGCCGACTACTGCCTGGTGACCGGCGATGCCTTCCCGGGCGCTGGGCGCGGGGGTAAAGCGCAGATCCAGATCGCCGACCCGGGCGGTAAATTCGCAGAGGGCGCGCACTGCCACGCGGTAGCTCAGTTGCTCCATTGGACGTAACAGACCTCCACCGGCATGCCGTGCTGGGCGCAAAAACGCAGCCAGCGGCGCTGGTTGTCCTGCAGACGGTCGCCCGGCCCCTTGACCTCGATCATCCGGTAGCGCTGCTCGGCTGGCCAGAACTGGATCAGATCCGGCATGCCTGCGCGGTGCGAGCGCAGATCGGTCAGCAGGCGCTGGAACCATAGCTGCAGGTGCCTGGCGGGCAGGCAGTGCAGCGCCTGATCGAGCAGCTCCTCGCTGAGCATCGCCCAGTTGATAAAGGGTGTCTGGATACCCTGCTTCTGCTGCCAGTTATGGCGGATGCGCTGGCGGTAGCTGTCCGATTCCAGCAGCGCCAGACAGTCGCTGAAATACTGCTGACGGCGCTGATAGAAATCCGCGCTGTGCAGATCCACCGGGGCGCTATGGAAGGGATGAAAGAAAGCGCCGGGCAGCGGGGCAAAGATGGCCTCCCAGCACAGCAGACCGAACAGCCCGGTGATCAGGCTGTTCTCTACAAAGTGTACCGGCGCCTCGTCGCTGCTCAGGTGCTCGCATACCGCCAGTTCGACACCCAGGGGATGGGGGCCGGGCAATGCCAGTTCGATCAATCCGTTGTCGGTGTCGGCTGGTGCCGGCAGCACAGGATGGCCGAGTTTGCGCGCCAACCGGCGCTGGGCGCGTGATACCAGTTGCAGCTCGGCCTCATCCTCAGGGTTGGCCAGCGCCGCTTCCACAAGCCGATAGGTCGGCGAATACTGCTGGCGCTTTTCCAGTATGCGTATCTGGCGCTGGCGCGCGCCTTTCCAGCCGCTGCGTTGATACAGCATCAATGCGGCGTCCAGGTGCTCCTCACGCTCCAATTGACGGGCCAGGGCAAATTCCAGCCGCATCTGGCGGCTGCGCAGCCAGGGATTGTCCGGACGGTTATCTCCCAGCAGGGCGACTGCTTCGATCGTTGGCAGACTGGCTTCCAGTGCCTGACGGCATTGATGCAGGTGGCGGTAGTAGTCAATATCCTCGCGACAATGAAAGCCCCGTGAATCCGGTGTCAATGGCACCTGTTCGTAGCGGAACACGCCCAGTTGGGCGAGTACGAACTCCTCCCAGCCCTGACTCAGATTGCCGAAGAACATCAACCGCAGCCGTTCACACAGATCGCCCACGCGCAGGCTGAGCAGGGTGGTCTGGTGCTGCGGATACCAATGACGGAAGGGACGGGGGTCCGGCTGTTGTTCCGCCAGCAGCGCAATCAGGTGCGGTTTACGTAATGACGACAGGCCGGGGGCGGGCGCCAGCAGGCCGAGAAGCTCGTTCTTGCGCAACAGCTGGCCCAGCTGCTGTGCATCCAGCGGCTCGGCATCGCTCAGCCAGCCCAGCGCCAGTAGTGGCTGCGCTGCAGTGGTTGCGTCGCCGATTTCCGGGTAATTGAGCTGCGGGTTCCGGCAAATCAGCGAACTGGCGGAGGAAGGTCTGCTCTTCTGTGGTCAGCAGATCGGCATAGCGCTGTTGCAGCCAGTCCAGCGCCTGCTGGAAATTGTCCAGGTAATAGCGTGGCGATAGCGGGTTTCTGGTCTGTTCTGGCTGGTTAGGCATACAGTATTGTGGCTGCGGTGATGCTGCTGCGCAAGCCGCTGGCGACGAAAGTCGCACCAGATGCAGCGCGGGCGGGCTGCATCTGGTGCCTCAGGTTATTTACGCAGTAACCGCAAGCCGTTGAAGATCACCAGCAGGCTGACGCCCATATCAGCGAACACAGCCATCCACATGGTGGTGTGGCCGGTCAGCGTGAGGGCCAGGAATACTGCCTTGATGCCCAATGCCAGGCCGATGTTCTGGATGAGGATGGCATGGGTCTGGCGGGACAGCCTGATGAAATCGGGAATCCGCCGCAGATCGTCATCCATGATGGCGACATCAGCGGTCTCGATGGCGGTGTCGGTACCGATGGCGCCCATGGCGAAGCCGATATCCGCGCGGGCCAGCGCCGGGGCATCGTTGATGCCGTCCCCGACCATACCGATATGCACGCCCTGGTTGGCCAGCGCATCGATATGACTGAGCTTGTCGCTGGGCAACAGGTTGCCACGGGCTTCGTCGATCCCGACCTGGGCACCGATGACCTCGGCAGTATGCGGGTTGTCGCCACTGAGCATCAGGGTATGGATGCCCAGCTGATGCAGATCAGCTACCGCCTCGACGCTGCTGGGCTTGACCGTATCCGCCACGGCGAACAGGGCCAGTGCGCGGCTTGTATCGCTGAGAATGATCACGCTCTTGCCCTGGCGCTCCAGCCGCTCAAGCTGTGCCTCGATGGCCGGCGAGCAGAGGCCTTGCTCCTCCAGCAGGCGATGATTGCCCATATGGTAAAGCTGGCCGTTGATCTCGCCGCTGCTGCCGCGGCCGAGCAGGGCGGTGAAGTTGTCCACGTTGTGCAGCGCGACGGATTGCGCGGCGGCCTGCCGGGCGATCGCCTGGGAGACCGGGTGGTCGGAGCGTTGCGCCAGGCTGGCGGCGATGGCCTGTCCGTCGATCCCATCGACCAGTGGCAGGTAGTCGGTCTGCTCCGGTTTGCCATGGGTCAGGGTGCCGGTCTTGTCCAGCGCCAGATGGGTGAGCTTGTGGCCTTCTTCCAGATAGGTGCCGCCCTTGATCAGGATGCCCTTGCGCGCGGCAGCGGTCAGTCCGCTGACGATGCTCACTGGCGTGGAGATGACCAGCGCACAGGGGCAGGCCACTACCAGCAGCACCAGTGCGCGGTAGATCCAGTCCAGCCAGGCGCCGCCCATCAGCAACGGTGGCAGTACCGCCACAGCCAGCGCCAGGACAAACACCAGTGGTGTATAAATGCGCGAGAAACGATCAACGAAGCGCTGGGTGGGCGCCCGTGAACTCTGTGCCTGCTCGACTGCATGAATGATCCGCGCCAGCGTGGTGCTGTCCGACAGCGCGGTGACCTGGTACTCCAGTTCGCTGTTCTGGTTGATGGTGCCGGCAAACAGGGAATCGCCATCCCGCTTGTCCACCGGCAGGCTTTCTCCGGTAATGGGCGACTGATCAACGCTGGAGTGGCCCTTGAGTACCACACCATCCAGCCCGATCCGTTCCCCGGGGCGCACGCGCAGGCGGCTGTTCAGTGCGACGTCCGTCAGCCGCCGGGTCTGCCAGCTGCCATCCGGTTGTTGTACCTGGGCGGTTTCCGGGGTCAGCTCCAGCAGGCCACGGACGGCATTTCTGGCGCGCTCCAGCGAACGCGCTTCGATGCGTTCGGCCACGGCGAACAGGAACATCACCATGGCCGCTTCCGGCCATTCACCAATCAGCACGGCGCCGGTAACCGCGATGCTCATCAGGGCATTGATATTCAGGTTCAGGTTCTTCAGCGCAATCCAGCCCTTGGCATAGATACCCAGACCACTCAAGACGATGGCGGCGAGTGCCAGCGCTGCGATCAGCCACTCGGGGCCCCATTGGGCAAAATGCAGTACTTCTGCGCCTATTGCGCATAAACCGGCAAGACCCAGGCGCCACCACTGTTCCTTTTTCTTCGGTGCTTGCGGTGTTGCAGCGGTGACCGGCTGGGGAGTAAAACCCAGGCTGCGGATAGCGGCCAGAATGGCATCCAGCGCAGCCGGATCGTGGCTGATGGTGAGCATCCGCTCCAGCAGGTTGAAGTGCAGCGCATGGATACCCTGAAGCTTGGCCAGACGATCGGTAATCATCCGCTCCTCGGTCGGGCAGTCCATCTCGGTGATCCGCAGGGCACTGGTCATGGATGCCGCGCCGGCGGCCGGGGCATCGAATTGGTACGGCGTTGCGGATGTAGCGCTACCGCAGGATTTATCGCTATCACAGCAGTTGCTCATGGTGTTCTTCTCCATTGCCAGATACTGCAGCAACTCACCAGCGGCCAACAGAAGGTTGCCAGTACAGCTGGTTCCCATGCGGGACACCGCCACGATGGCGCATGGCGGTGAGTGGTCAACAGGTTCAGTCAGTCTCAAGCAGCGCCAGTGTGTCCGTCGCGCCCATGGCAGCGGCCAGCTTCAGGGCAGTGTTGCCCTCTTCATCGGTAACCGCCGGATCAGCGCCGGCCTGTAGCAGGCGTTGCAACAGGTCGCTGCGGTTGAACATGGCGGCATACATCAGCGGCGTCTTGCCGCCCACCGGGCAGCCATTCACATCCGCTCCGTGGGCAATCAGCAGCTCAACCATGGCATTATCGCCTTTGAAAATGACACCGGCCAGCGGCGTCTGACAGCGCTGGTTGGCCAGCTCCGGGTCGCCGCCGTGCTGGAGGATCACGCGAGCGGTATCCAGGTGGCCGTTGTAAGCGGCCAGCATCAGCAGACTGTCGCCGTTACTGTTGCGCAAGTTGGCGGGCAGGCCGTTTTCCAGCAGGAGTTGCAATTGGTCAGCGTCGCCCTGGCGGGCCAGATCGAAAACCCGCTCGGCAAAGGCCAGGGTGTCGTCATCAAGGGGTGTTTGGTCAGCCATACAAATGCTCTCTCAGAAAGAATGAGGCTATTGTGTACTGGCTGGTCGGTGGGGTCATCCGGAATCGGTGGAACAGGTGACGACGATTGATGGTCACAGCTACATGCGCGGTTTCGTTAATCACTCCACAACCTGGCGAGGTGTACCATGGAATTACCCAATCAGGGGCTGCCCGAACTGTTTGAACAGCTGGGGCTGCCGTCCTCCCATGAGGAGATCGAACAGTTCTTTGCTACCCATTCCTTACCCCAGGGCATAAAGCTGGTGGATGCGCCTTTCTGGTCGGAGCAGCAGTCGGCCTTTCTCAAGGAACAGTTTCTGGACGATGCCGAGTGGGCCCCGGTGGTGGATGAACTGAACGCGCGCCTGCACGAGCAGTGAGATCCTCCCGGGACAGGGCATATCAGTCCGTGTGTAGTTTTTCTGTTTCGGTGGAATCTGGCATCATGCTGATTCCACCGAGCGATGCTGTCGTTCGCTAGCCCTGAACTGGATGCCCCGATGCCCCTTCGTTTACTGCTCATTCTGGGTGGTCTGAGCGCCTTTGGCCCTCTCGCAATTGATTTGTATCTGCCTGCCTTTCCGGCCATGGCGCGCAGCTTTGCCACCGACACCGAGCAGATACAGCTGAGTCTGGCGGTCTATTTTGTCGGCCTGGCGCTGGGCCAGTTGTTTTACGGTCCGATTGCCGACCGTTTTGGCCGGCGTAAACCCCTGCTGTTCGGTATCGTGTTGTTCACGGTGGCCTCTTTTGCCTGTGCACTGGCGCCCTCGCTGGAGTGGCTGCTGGCAGCCCGCTTTGCTCAGGCATTGGGCGGCTGCGCAGGGATGGTGGTGAACCGGGCTATTGTTCGCGACCTCTGCACACCCATCGAGTCTGCCAAGGTGTTCTCACAGCTGATGCTGGTGATGGGCGTGGCGCCGATTCTGGCACCGCTGGCCGGGGGCTGGCTGATGCTGCTTGGCGGCTGGCAAAGCATCTTCCTGTTTCTCACGCTGTTTTCGGCGGCCTTTGCCCTGTTGGTGTACTTTCGCCTGCCTGAAACCCTGCCCGAAGAAGGGGAGCGTAGCCAGCTTTCCAGTGCGCTGGGCCGTTATCTGCGCCTGCTGGTCGAGCCCGTATTCATGTTCCATGCCTTCACCGGTGGCGTGGCCATGGCCGGCATGTTTGCCTATATCGCCGGGTCGCCGTTCATTTTCATCGAGCTGTATGGCGTACCTGCGGAACATTACGGCTGGCTGTTCGGCCTGAACTCGGCAGGGTTCATTCTGGCTGCCCAGCTCAATGGCCGCTTGCTGCGTCGTCGCACGCCCCTGCAGCTGTTGCGCACCACTACGGTGCTGTTCATGTGCGGGACCCTGATGCTGTCGCTGGTTGCTTCGTTGCAGACGGCCTCACTCTGGCCGTTGATGGTGCCGCTGTTCTTCTGCATGGCGCTGCTGGCGCTGGTGGTGCCGAACTCGTCAGCCTGTGCGCTGGCCGGGCAGGGGCATCAGGCGGGGGTGGCTTCAGCCTTGATGGGGACCTTGCAGTTTACGATTGCGGGTGTGGTCTCGGCACTGGTCGGGGCGTTGCACGATGGTACGGCTTTGCCGATGGCGATGATGATCAGCGTGTGCGGGGTCGGATCGGCGGCGATGGCCTGGATGGCGCGGCGGGTTGAGGAGCGTGGAGCCAGCAGCAGTTGAGAGCGGCTTGTGCCGTCTGGCGGGCTCCCTTGGGAACCCGCCAGACGGTATCAGCTGTACAAGCCAGTGCTTACTTGCCAGTCCAGCGCTTGAGGATCAGAGTGGCGTTGGTGCCGCCGAAGCCGAAGCTGTTGGACATGATCAGGTCAACGGCCTGATCCAGGCGTTCGCGCAGGATCGGCAGATCAGCTGCGTTCTCGTCCAGTTCCTCGATGTTGGCCGAGGCCGCGAGGAAGTTGTCACGCATCATCAGCAGGCAGTAGATGGCTTCCTGCACACCTGCAGCACCCAGCGAGTGACCGGACAGGCTCTTGGTCGAGCTGATCTTCGGTGCCTTGTCGCCGAACACTTCACGGATGGCCTTGAGCTCAGCTACGTCGCCTACCGGTGTGGAGGTGCCGTGGGTGTTCAGATACTCGATGGTGCCTTCGACGGTAGCCATGGCTTGCTGCATGCAGCGTACTGCGCCTTCGCCGCTGGGGGCGACCATGTCATAACCGTCGGAAGTAGCGCCGTAGCCGACCACTTCAGCGTAGATTTTCGCGCCGCGAGCCAGAGCGTGCTCCAGTTCTTCAACGACGACCATGCCGCCGCCGCCGGCGATAACGAAACCGTCACGCTTGGCGTCGTAGGCACGGGAGGCCTTTTCCGGGGTGTCGTTGTACTGGGTGGACAGTGCGCCCATGGCGTCGAACAGCATGGATTGGCTCCAGTGCTCCTCTTCACCGCCACCGGCAAAAACGATGTCCTGCTTGCCCAGCTGGATCTGCTCCATGGCGCTGCCGATGCAGTGAGCGCTGGTGGCACAGGCCGAGGAGATCGAGTAGTTGATACCCTTGATCTTGAACGGGGTGGCCAGACAGGCGGACACGGTGCTGCCCATGGTGCGCGGCACGCGGTATGGGCCGATCTTCTTCACGCCTTTTTCGCGCAGAATGTCGATCGATTCCATCTGGTTCAGCGTGGACGCGCCGCCGCTGCCGGCAATCAGGCCGGTGCGCGGGTTGCTGATCTGCTCTTCAGTCAGGCCGGAATCGGCAATCGCCTGCTGCATGGACAGGTAGGCAAAGGCTGCAGCATCACCCATGAAGCGCTTGACCTTGCGATCAATGGCGGCATCCAGATCAATTCTCACGCTGCCGGAAACCTGGCTGCGAAGACCCATTTCTGCATATTCAGGATTGTGGCTGATGCCTGACTTGCCTTCTTTCAGGCTGGCAGCAACGCTCTCCAGATCCTGGCCAAGGCAGGAGATAATGCCCATACCGGTAATCACGACGCGACGCATAGTGATGATCCTCAGAAACTATCAGTAGAAGTGAACAGACCTACGCGCAGACCTTCTGCAGTGTAGATCTCGCGGCCGTCGACCGCGATGCTGCCATCAGCAATGCCCAGAGTCAGGGCGCGGTTGATGGTGCGTTTGATATGTATGGTATAGGTGACTTTCTTCGCCGTTGGCAGTACCTGACCGAAGAATTTCACCTCGCCGGAGCCCAGTGCGCGACCGCGGCCCTGGTAACCCAGCCAGCCGAGGTGGAAGCCAACCAGTTGCCACATGGCATCGAGGCCCAGACAGCCTGGCATGACCGGATCACCTTCGAAGTGACAGGCAAAAAACCAGAGATCCGGATGGATATCCAATTCGGCTACGATTTCACCCTTGCCGAAGCGACCACCTGTCTCGCTGATGTGAGTAATCCGATCGATCATCAGCATGTTGGGGGCTGGCAACTGTGCGTTACCGGGGCCGAACAACTCGCCACGACTGCATTGAAGCAGTTCTTCCCGGCTGAACGCATTTTGTTTTGACATAGAAGCTCCTGCTCTTCCCCGTTCGGTAGGGGCGCTATTGTATCGGCATGGCGGGGGTTGATGAACGATAAATCCGCCAGCGTAAGCTCAGACTATCGGGCGGTGGTGAAAGTCACACCCGCCCGACAAGGCGTTGAGGATACCTGTGATGGGGGTTGAGAACAAAAAAAGGTTTATCGCCAGCACGACCTTGCTCCGATCCACAAGCCACGGAAACCAAAGCACCCGAGCACCGTGGCTCCTCAGTCGAGCACCCCGAACTCCGCCTGGAACTGGTCACGCAGTTCACGCTTGAGCACCTTGCCGATGGCGCTGCGTGGCAGTTCGTCGGTGAGAATGACCCGGTTAAGGCGTTGAGTCTTGCCAACCTGGGCGTTGAACCATTGCAGGATATCCTCGGCAGGCGTATCGATGCCGGGCTTCAGTACCGCATAGGCTACTGGAGTTTCACCCCAACTGGTGGATTGTACGCCGATGACGGTGGCTTCCAGCAGATCGGGGTGTTGGCGTAGTACCGCTTCCAGATCGCTGGGGTAGATGTTGAAGCCGCCACTGATGATCATGTCCTTGCGACGATCCATCAATGTGAGGAAGCCTTCCTCATCAAAACGACCCACGTCGCCGGTACGAATAAAGCGTTTGCCAGTGCTGTCGTACCATTCGGCTTCGGCGGTTTTTTCCGGTTTGTTCAGATAGCCGGTCATCATGGCGATGGAGTGGCCGACCACTTCACCGATTTCGCCTACCGGCAGTTCGTTGCCGTCTTCATCAATGACGCGCATGTCATGCCCATCCAGCGGATGACCGACGGTATGCAGCTTATGGGGATGTTGATGGGCAACCAGCATGCATGAGCCGCCGCCTTCAGTCATGCCATAGAATTCGACCAGACCGCCCGGCCAACGGGCCAGAATGTCGGCTTTCAGCTCGCCATGGAAGGGGGCGCTGGTGCTGAATTTCATCTGGAAGCTGGACAGGTCATAACTGTCGAAATCCTCTCTTGCCATGATACGTTGATATTGCACGGGCACCAGCATGGTGTGAGTGGCACGGTGCTGCTGGGCCAACTGGAGGTAGCGTTGGGCATCGAACTTGGCCATCAGCACCAGTGTGCCGCCCAGACCGATGGTGGGCAGGAAGGAAACCAGCGTGGTATTGGAATACAGTGGTGTGGACATCAGAGTGACGCAGTCAGGCCCGTAACTGAAGGCGATGCCGCGCTGAATGTGTGACCAACGCATCAGGTGATCATGCACAATACCTTTGGGTTCGCCGGTGGTACCTGATGAGTAGATGACGTTGAACAGGGTCTCGGGTGTGAGTTGCACCGCTGCTGGCGGGGTATCGGCCAGCCATTGGCTAAACCCCTGCTGCGGCTGGCTGTCATCCAGACTCAGCAGCGGAATATCAATCTGCTGAGTGACAGGTTGCAGGGCTTGATGCACGGCGGCATCGACAAAAAACAGCTTGGCGGCAGAGTCGCGCAACATGGTCAGCAAACTGTCGTTGGTCGATGAGGGTGCCAGCGGAGCGACTACCATGCCGGCACGCAGCGCGGCGAGGAACAGCACTACATAGGGAATCGAGTTTGCCGCGCAGATGGCGATGGCGTCTCCGGGGCGCAGGCCGTCGCGCTGCAAAGCGGCTGCTGCGCGATCGACTTCAGTGTTCAATTGCGCATAATTGAGCTTGCGTTCGTCCTGGATGACTGCCGGGTGGCCAGCACGGTGCGTTGCATGTAAGGCCAACAATTCCGGCAAGGTAGTAAAGGGGGATTCCAGCGTAATCGGATAGCTGACTGATGCGCTCATGTCGGTAGGATGTCCGTGAACAAGAAACAAAGGTGAGCCAGTGTCGCTTTTTGCGACAAACGAATCCACGTTCCGGAAAAGACCGAATAATGATCAATCAATCCGGCTGATGCCGGGTCAGGCGATCCCGGCCCAACGCTCAAGAATCGCCGACACCGCCCGGCGGGTGACTGGCTTGGGCAGAAAGTCCTGCATACCAACGTCTTCAGCCCGTTGCCGATCCTCCGCCGAGGTGCTGGCGGTCAATGCAACACAGGGAATGGGTGCGATTCCCGCTTCAGCGCAATAACGGGCGTACTCCAGGTAGACGCTATGGCCGTCAATGTCGGGCAACTGGATATCCATGAAGATCATCGAGAAAACCTGTTGCGGGTTCTTCAACAGATCGAGCGCCTGTTGCCCATCATGGGCTATGACTGTCGATCGCTCCAGGTTGCGCAGCATGCCTTCCATGACCATCTGATTGACCGGGTTATCCTCCACCAACAGTATCGGCAGCGGGGTAGCGATCGCATCCGGTTCAGCAACATTGAGGCGAGTGCCGCTGTCGCTCGCCAGAAACAGCGGGATTTTCAGAATAAAACGTGAACCCTTGCCTGGTTCACTGCTGGCCTGGAGCTCGCCGCCCATCTTGCGAGCAAAATTGCGCGCGATGGATAACCCTAAGCCCGTTCCGCCAAAGCGCCGTGAGGTGCTGCTGTTGCCCTGTTGAAAGGCATCAAACATGTGCTCCAGTTGATCGTTCTCGATGCCGATGCCGGTATCAATCACTTCACACAGGAATTGCAGTTGCCCCTGGTCATCCATTCGCCAGTCGACGTGCAACTCAATGCTGCCTTGCTCGGTAAACTTGAGCGCGTTCCCCAACAGGTTGACCAGGATTTGTCTTAGGCGGGTAGGATCGCCCATCACCTGTGGGGTGCGCGGCTCACCATTCAGCGTAAGGCGTAGCTGCAGTCCTTTCTGTACCGCAGCATGTTCAAATGCGAGGCATGTGCGCTGCAGAAGGGAGGCCAGGTCAAAGCGGATATGTTCCAGCTCGAAGGCATCATGCTCGATACGGGAAAGATCGAGGAGGTCATTGATGATCTTCAGAAGATGGTCAGTGGACTCGCTGGCGATGGAAATATATTCCCGTTGCTCGGTATTCAGCTCGGTTGTTTCCAACAGTTGCAGCATCCCCATTACGCCGTTCATGGGGGTGCGTAGTTCATGGCTCATCATTGTCAGAAAGTCAGATTTCGCGCGGTTAGCCTGCTCTGCCTGTTCGCGGGCGGTAACCAGTTGGTCTACCGTGTCTGCCTGCTGTATCTCTGCTTGCTGCAGAGTAGTAGCCAGACGATTGATGTTGCTCATCAACTCACCGATCTGGCTCTGTTCGGTGACGACCAGTCGGGTATCCAGCCGGCCATCCTGTAGCGCCTGGACTGCCTGGCGCATCCTTATCAGCGGGCTGGCCAGCGCTCTGGCTAACCGTGTCGACAACAGTAGGGCAGCCAGCAACGCCACAGCACCAAACAACAGGCTGCGAATGAGAATGCCGTGCTGGCGATCGATAAAGTGTTGATAGCTGAGCCCGACTTCTACCTGACCCAGCTGCTCGGGCCCCTGCTCGTGATCCTCGGTATTTAGTAGAAACAGGTCGTAGTGCAGGGGGACAGGTTGCCGCCGGATGTCGGCGGTGAAAATTCGCAGGTGGGATTCATCAAGGTTCCCCTTGTGCAACAAAGCCAGCGATTTTCCCGTTCTATCAAAGACCTGAATTTTGTGTACGTTCGGGATGCTCAGTGAGCTGGTAACCAGGTTCTCCAGCAAGGTGAGGTTGCCGGTAATCACGGCGTACTCGGTTGCGGGGGCCAGTTGATCCGCGATCAATTGTCCGGTGGTCTGCATCTCCTGATTCAGTGCGTCGATGCGCACGAGGGTGAAATAAGCAACCAACAGGGTTCCCAATAGCGCAGCAGGAATCAGCGCGATCATGATCAGTCGTCGGTGGATGCTACCGCGGTGCAGGAAACTCATGGTGAGGCTTGCTCCCGGTGTTGAATCAGTCGTTGCAAGGTGGCGTCCGAAGGCGGTGGCAGGCCGAGTGAGCGTGCTACCTGTGAATTACTCAGCACCGAGAAGTGTTCCGGGTAGCGAATGGCGCCGTCTTGCCACTTCTGCTCCATCAATAGATAGGTGCTGTGAGCCATTTGCAGCGGTGAGCTGTAGGTCGTACTGAGACTACCCGCTGCAATAAAAGGAGCTGATGGGCCAATCAATACCCGCTTGCGATTGTAGCTGGTCAGCAATAGCGGCTTCAGCGTGTCGGCGTTATAGATTTGCGGATCATCAATGCCGATCAACACATCGCTGCTGTTAAGGACGATGGACAGGCTGCGAAGCAGTTCCGACTGATGATCCACCACCTGGGCACTGAGCGCGAGGGTCTGTTGCCTGGCCGCCCTTTGCCATAACTCGGTTTGCCACCGTTGCTGAGGGCTGTAGAGCATGCCTACGGTTTTCAATCGGGGGAGTAAAAGCGAGGCTAGAATAAGCTGCCGTTCCGGTTTGGGGCTGGCCAGCAGAATCTGGACGAAGTTCGGGTATTGGGTGTCAGGATCCAGTTGGTCGAGCGTGATATAGGTCGCAATCGTGGGGGTGTTGATATCCTGCTGCAGGCGCCACTGCAAGGCTTCCAGTCCCATGGTCACCATTACCGATGCGGGACGGGGATCGGGATTGTTGCCGAGCAGTTGAACCTGCAAGGAAACGTCGGGCTGGTGGTGCTGTAGCGCTTCAACGAAAGCACGCGTCAGTTGCGTTTCACGCGGCTTGATAATGGTCAGCGTAGCCGCCGATGCATTGAAGCAAGACAGGCATAGCAGGGTGAATAGTATCAGGCGCGGCAGCGTCATAACCTGGCCCCGCTGGAGTGAGTGAATAGCATGGCGACAGTCCTTGTCCGCTCAATCTGCTTCAGAAGTTTAACTCAGCACTGAGATAATAGTGATCACGGCTGTCGAACCTGTTTTCGTCCCAGGTCAGGGACTCGTCATCCAGTCGGTGTTGCCAGATCAGCGCCAGATTCAGGCTGCTGCGTGCACTCAACGGGATAGACTTCTCGATACGGGAGTCAAGCCGCTCGAAGCGCCTTTCATTGAGCCGATCAGCACCGTAATACATGAGACTGGTGTGGATATTGCCGGGCCAACTGCGCAGCCAGGCGGCACTTCCTGAATGCCGGGCGGTGAGACGCTGATCCAATTCACTGGTGGCGTCAAATTCGATGAATGCATGGGTCAGGCGCAGTCGATCTACTGCGCTTACCTGCCAATCCAGCTCGCTTTCTATGCCCTTGAAGCGGATCGAGGAGTCATTGTTCGGCTGGAAGTCATTCACTTTCAGCGGTTCACTGTTCATGCCGGTGATACGCTCATGGAAGGCGCGGATATCCACCTGCAGGCCCAGCTGATGGAAATGTCCGTTGTAGCCAACTTCCCGGGAGCGCATATGCTCGTGCTGTAGATCGCCTGGCCCTCTTGCCCAGGCGTAGTGGTTCAGCGGGCCTGCCAGCGGCCCACTGATGTCGCTTAGCTGGTAACGCCAATTGGCGTTGTTCTCATACATGTCCGGCGAGCGTACCGCTTCGGCATAGACCAGTCGCAGGCTGTGCAGCGGAGCAAAGAAGAAATGGGTCGACAGGCGTGGAGAGAAGGAATCGTCGACCAGTTGTTCGTGTTCATACATGCCGCCGGCCTGGAATAACCAGCGATGATGCGGGCGGTACTCCAGGCTGCCGAAGAGCTGGAAGACCTGGTTATCCAATGTGCCACCAAAGTAGGTGTCGGACTGCACTCGGTCATGACGATAACTGGCGCCGCTGAGCAAACGCAGCTCGGGCGAGAGGCGCAGGGAGTCCTGAATCTCCAGGTGGTAGCGACTCTCGCGAATGTTTTCATTGATATTCCCGCATACCGGCTGACCCTTCTGATACTCGGACGTTTGGTTACGGATCGTTTCGGCGAGCTTTGCCATTTCCGGGGTATACACTTTATCTTCGTAGCTCATAAAGCGGTGAATGTAATCGTCCATGCGCTCTTCGGATGGATAATCTTTATCTTCCCAGGTGCGTTCTATATAGCTTCTCACCCGTCGGGCAGCCAGTTGATCCAGATTGTTCAGCTCGAAAAGGGCAGGGGAGAAAGCCACCGGCGAGTCACATATCCTCCAGTCGCGCAGCCGTACAACATGCTGTGCATAAGCCTGTACCTGCAGCTGATGGTCAGGGTTGATATCCATCTTCCATAGACCCAGCGTGGAAAAGTCCTGACCTTTGATATCCGCATGAGGATGATGGGCATTGATGGCCAGATCCAACGGGTCGCTGCCATTGGAATGCTTCAGATAGGAGCTGTACTCATAATAACTCTGGCGATTGGCGTGACTGGCGGATACTTGCCAATCCAGACTCTGATCCGGATCCAGTTGCCAGGTGTGGCGTAAATTGAAGCGGGTAGTGCGCATACCATTGCGATAATCATTGCCATTATTGTCGTAATCAAAGCCATCGTCGCGCTGACCAGATAGGCTCAAGCGCCAGTTGTGTTGCAGCGAGCCACTGCTATGACTGGCATACCAGTCGCTCTCGTCCCGGTTGCCGTGAGTGTATTTCAGCGTGGTGCCATGACTTTCCTGCGGCAGGCGAGTGATGATGTTGATTACGCCCATCAGCGCGTTGGCACCATAGGCGGCGGTATTGGGGCCTCGGAACACCTCGATACGGTCGATATCCTCTATTGCCAGGGCCAACTCAGTCCAATCCACGGTGGCAAGGCCGGGCCGATACACCGAGCGGCCATCCACCAGCACCTGCAGCCGACGGGCCTCGGTGACGTTGGTGCCGTGGTAATTCACGTTTATCTGATTGCCCCGGCGATAGCCGATATGCATGCCTGGCACCAGTCGCATCAGCTCAGGGATGTTTCGCGCTCCGGTCGCTCGGATCAGATCGCGATCGATGACTGTCATGCTGCCGGGCACATCGGCAGGCGCCTGCTGCAAGCGAGTGGCGCTGAGTACCGTCGGCAACTCGAGCGGGTCAAGGCTGCTGGCTGCTATTGGCAATCCAGGCAGGCAAAAGCACAGGGTTGACAGCAATACAGGAGCAGGCGAGGAGAGGGTCGGCATCGGCTAAAATCCATTTTGCAATGTCTGCATGGTAACGGTGCGATGCGGTTTTTTCATCATCGCTTCGCTGTTATTGTTGGTGGACATATACTGTGGGCTGTTTATCAGTCTCAAAGGAACTTGCATGACCGACCTCAAGGGGCCCGTAACTGTATTGGGTGGCGGAAGTTTCGGCACCACCCTGGCTAACCTGTTGGCGACCAACGGTGTACCCACCACGCTCTGGCTGCGTGATGAAGAACAGGCTGCAGCCATGCGCGAGAAGGGCGAAAACACCCGCTATCTTCCTGGCATCAAACTTGATCAGAGGCTGGTCATTTCCAGCGATGCAGAAACGGCGCTGCGCGCCTCCCGTCTGGTATTTCTGGCCATTCCCAGCGGTGCCTTCCGCAGTGTGCTGCAACAGCTTGGTTCCGCCTTGGCTGGCAAGGGATTAATCAGTACCACCAAGGGTATTGAGCAGCCGGGCTTTCTGATGATGAGCCAGATTGTCGAGCAGGAAGTACCCTCTGCGCGCGTAGCTGTTTTATCCGGACCCAACCTGGCGCGGGAAATAGCCACCGGCGCACTGACCGCAACCGTGATTGCCAGTGATGATGCTGAGCTGAACGCTGAAGTGCAGGCGGTCCTGGGTTGTTCCAGTCTGCGGGTGTACGCCAGCTCAGATCGTTATGGTGTGGAACTCGGTGGCGCGTTGAAGAACGTTTATGCCATCATTTCCGGCATGGCGGCTGCCATGGGTGTAGGCGAGAATACGCGTAGCATGTTGATTACCCGCGCCTTGGCGGAAATGACCCGGTTTGCTGTACATATGGGAGCCAACCCCATGACCTTCCTCGGCCTGGCCGGTGTAGGTGATTTGATCGTCACCTGTACTTCACCCATGTCCCGTAATTACCAAGTGGGCCATGCGCTGGGTAAAGGTTTATCGTTGGAAGAAAGCGTCGCCCGGCTGGGTCAGGTAGCGGAAGGGGTGAACACGCTCAAGGTGCTGCACCAGAAGTCCCAGCAGGAGCAGGTCTATATGCCGCTGGTGGCGGGTCTGCACGCCATCATCTTCGAACAGAAGCCGCTGACCGAGGTCATTGGTAAGCTGATGAGCGCCGAACAGAAGCACGACGTTGAATTTTCCGCTTTCATGTCCTGCACGGTACCAAACAAGGAGCCACAATGAATACTTTTAAAGACAACATCACCGATCCGGATTTCTGGTTACGGTTGCTATATACGCTGCTATTCGCGTTGGCTTGGCAGGTAATTGAGCTCTTGCTGGCCGTGATCCTGGTATTGCAGATCGTTTTTCGTCTGTTCAGTGGTAAGCCCCACGCGGATCTGGCTGGGCTGGGTAACAGCCTGTCCCAATATGCGTGGCAGATAGGCCGTTATGTTACCGGCGCCAGCGAAGTGAAGCCCTGGCCGTTCCTGGAATGGCCAGCAGCGGATGCCGAATGGCAACCGCGCCCCGCCTCGGATCCGGTTACGGTTGATCCTCAAACCAGCACGCCGGCTGCTGCTGCGCCGCCGGTGTCTCCCGTCGCGCCCGTGCCGCCTGCGGGTACGCCCCGTGCAGAGGCAGACATCCCTGCCGAGACGCTGCCTATCGTGGAGCCGGATGCGCCGGTAGTGGATCCTGCTGTTGATCAATCAGAACCGCCGCTTGTTCAGCCGGTCGATGAGCTGGATGGGGATCAAGCTGCAGAGGATAAGCCGACACCATGAGGATGTGGCTGCTGCGTCATGGTCAGGCTGAAGCTAAGGCGGCTACCGATGCGCAAAGACGTTTGACCGAGGTCGGCCGGCAGGAGGCGCTGACCATGGCCCGCCGGCTCCAGCATGAACCGTTGGACGTCATTCTCGCCAGCCCCTATACAAGAGCGCAGCAAACCGCCGAACTGGTGCGTGACCATCTGGGGGTGCGTCGAGGCATCGTGACGGTCGACTGGGCCACGCCGGACGATGACCCACTGGCGGTTCTGGATCAGCTTGCCGAGCGTTCCGAGGCAAATATTCTGTTGGTCAGCCATCAGCCGCTGGTGGGACAGTTATTGAGCCTGGCGATAGACGGACACCGGCAAACGTACTACCCGATGCCGACAGCGGGGCTGGCTTGTCTTGATATGGCGTTGCCCGCCGCGGGCGTAGCCGAACTGGTAGAACTGAGTAATCCGGCCAACATACCCGGTTAGAAGGGGCATCCAACTGCCGATAATAATAAAAATGGATAACGGAGCGGTGCATGGAAAGTCAGACGGAGAAAGTTGTTCTCCCAATACTGGAAGCTTTCTTCCGTCATGAACGGAAGCACCCGCACCGTACCTACCTGATTCAACCGCTGGGGGACGGCAAGAAGCAGCAGTTGAGTTGGGCCGAGGTGGGGGATCAGGCACGGCGGTTTGCCAACTGGTTGCGTCAACAGCCACTGCCTGAGCGCAGCCACATCGCGATCATTTCAAAAAACTGTGCCCACTGGATCATCGCTGATCTGGCCATCTGGATGGCCGGGCATGTCTCGGTACCCTTGCAGCCAACCCTGTCGGCTCATGCCATGCGGCAGATCCTCGAACATTCCGAGGCTCGTATGGTGATTATGGGTAAGCTCGATCGTTGGGAAGATATACGCGGCGCTCTGCCGGCCAGTCTGCCCAGAGTCGGTCTGCCGCTGGCTGAAGTGGATGACAGCGTACAGCCCTGGGATCAGTTGCAAGCCGAGACAGCGCCAATACAGCAGGTCATCCTCCGGGCGCCTTCTGATCTGGCAACCATCATTTACAGCAGCGGCACCACAGGTTTGCCCAAGGGCTGCATGTTGAGCTTTGACAGCATGTATTTCGCGGCGAAGAGTTACCTGCGGCTGTTTCTGGTGACGGATCAGGATCGGGTACTGTCCTGGCTACCGCTGTCCCATATCGCCGAACGGCAGTTTGTCGAGATGCAATCGCTGTTGTCGGGTATGACGGTATATTTTGCCCACAGCCGGGCCAGCTTCATCCGGGATATTCGCCGCGCCAGGCCGACGCTGTTTTTGGGTACCCCGGCTACCTGGCAGCAGATTCGCCAAGGCGTACAGCAGCGGATGCAGCAACGGGTGTTGAATCGGGCCATGGGTATTCCCCTGTTACGCAAGCGTGCTGCGCTGAAGCTGCTGGATCAGGCAGGGCTGGATCAAGTGCGCTTCGCTGTGGTCTGTTGTGATACCACGCCGACCGAGACCATGGATTGGTATCACCGTACCGGCGTCAAGCTGTTCGAGATCTACGGACTCACCGAGAACTGTGGTTATTCCCATGTGGGACGCCCGGGACGTTTCCGCCCAAGCTGGTGTGGGCTGCCTAATCCAGGGGTTGAATGCCGGTTGGATGAGCGAGGCGAGCTGCTGGTGCGTAGCCAGGCGAATATGCTCGGCTATTTCAAGAATCCACAGCGCACCTCTGGCGTGCTGGATGAACAGGGCTTTCTGCATACGGGTGATCGGGGTGAGATCGATCAGGAAGGCTATCTGCGGCTGAGCGGGCGGATGAGCGATCTGTTCCATACCTCCGAGGGCAAGCTGGTGGTACCGCAACCGATCGAACATGGGCTGCTGAACCATCCACTGATTGAATATGCCTGTGTGGCGGGTAACGGCTTGCCAGCACCGCTGGCTCTGGTGTCCTTGACCGAAGCGGGTCGACAGCTACCCCGACATGAGGTGGAGAGGGAGCTGGATGCTCTGTTGCATCAGGTGAACAGTCGGTTGTTACGTCATGAGCGATTGGCCTGTCTGGTTGTCAGCAGCGACGCCTGGCAGGAAGATTGCGAGGCCATAACCGCTACCCAGCAGTTGCGCCGCGGGGTCATCCGTGCTCGTTATCATGATCGGTTTGGTGATTGGCTGGTCAGCGGCACTACCATCGTTTGGCAATAACCCCTGCGTAGCGGCAGGTATTATGTAGCGGCATTCACGTCCGGGCAGACGCTTGTCTCCAGCAGGCAGTGTTCTTTACATTTATCCTGAATACATCAACTAAGACGGAAACCCATGGGTAGTCATGAAATACGTTTTACCCTGCCATCAATTGAGATAGCCGGAAAGGTGTGGGGTGAGCCGGGCGCGTTACCGGTTATCGGTTTGCATGGCTGGCTGGACAATGCAGCGACCTTCGATTTGATTGGCCCTGAGTTGAATAATGCTCACCTTGTGGCGTTGGATCTGCCGGGACACGGTTTGTCCGGCCATCTTCCCGCCGGCGGATACAGCCTATGGCAACAGGCGACCACCGTATTACAGGTGGCCGATGATCTGGGCTGGGAGCGCTTCGCGCTGCTCGGCCACTCCATGGGGGGCATCATCAGTTGCATTCTTTCCGGAACGCTGCCGGAACGGATCATGGGGGCGGCGATGATCGACGGGCTGTTACCGGTCACCGGTGAGGCGCAGGACGCTCCGCAACAGATGGCTCGCTTTTTTCATGCCAGTCAGGCGCTGGCGCACAAGCGTAAGCCGGTATACGACTGTGCTGACAAGGCGGTGAGCGCCCGTGTATTGGGCGGCACCTCGCGCATTTCCCGAAGCGCAGCTGCTCGCCTGGCAGAACGGGGGCTGATGCCGGAGCAGGGCGGATGGATATGGCGAACCGACCCGCAATTGATGTTGCCGTCACCGGTGCGGCTCACCTCTGAGCATGCTATTGCCTTTGCTGAAGCCATCACCACACCTACCTGCTTGGTACTTGCCAGTGAAGGTGTGATGTCCAAACGGGCGCTGTTGTTGGAGCGAATCAACAGCTTTACGCACATCCAGACGCATCACCTGGAGGGCGACCATCATCTTCACCTGGAAGAGGCTGCGCCATCTGTTGCAACAATTATCGACAGCTTTTTCCAAACCCTTGCTTGACCCGGCGCTGCTGCTGGGCAAGTCTGAACATCAGCCGGGATGATTCAATCCCCTGTCAGTTCAAAGCGAGAATCCTGGCCAGTATGGCGGCCGGGCCCTTGTCCAAGGAGTATTGATGCGTTTGCATATATGGAATCGCCCATGGGTGATGCGACCGACGTTGTTGAGTCTGGCGCTGATGATAGCGGCACCGCTGAGTGCCGCGGACAATCTGGTCATCAACCCCTTTCCCCGTGCTGAAGTAGCCAGAGAGCGGGTTCAGGACAATACCGAGCATACCGTGGTGATTGGCAATATCCGCCGGATCAATAACCAGCTGCGGGCTGAGCGGGAAGTGCAAGCCGTTGGCGAACTGATTCGTACCTCATGGCGCATTCCTGCTGGCCACGGGGCGCGGGAAGCCTTGGGGCATGCCGTGGCCCAACTGCAACAGCATCCGCACACAACGCTGTTTTTCTGTGAAGGTCGGGAGTGTGGCAGCAGCAGTCTGTGGGCCAATCAGGTTCTGGATTATTCCCGGCTGTACGGCCCGGAAGACAATCAGATGTATCTGGTTGTGCGGCTGGATGATGAGCCGCAACGCTTCATCAGCTTGTACGCCATCACCAGGGGTAATCAGCAGGTCTACCTGCACGTGGATCAACTGACGCCAGCGCACCCTGTCACCGACACGCTCTACCCGACACCTGCGACCCTCGGCAAGATATTGCATGCCGAGAACGAGCTGCTATTGCCGGACATGAACGCTGTCGACGAGCACACTGATAAGGAGCAGGCGTGGCTGGGTCTGGTTGCGCGTATGCTGCGCTCGGATAATCGACTGCGCGTTCAGGTGGATGGGGCCAGCGCTCCGGAGTTTGTCCAAGGGCTTCTGGATCGGGGCATCAGCCGGCAGAGGCTGGAAGTTGGACAACCGACGCCAACCGATGGCATTCGACTGGAAAAGCGCTAATCCTGAAGCACTCGCTGCGAGCCCTGAGTTCAGGGCTCCGCGGGATTGCCATCTGTATTGCTCAAGGAGTGCGCTGGGCACCGCGCCTGGGGCGCAGGGTGAGGCGATCTGGTAGAGCCTGAATCCCCAGCCAGTCGAACAACTGCGCGCGGTAGTTACCCTGAGCAAATAGCTTCGCCTGATCATGATAATGCCGATCGAACGGATTGCCGGACTGGCCCATGGGATTGATGCCCAGCGAACTGGCTGGGTCGGCGAGGTCTATCAGACGGCGAGTGGAGGGCCCGGCGGTGACGTCATAACGCTCATTTCCGCGATTGAATACCATGTTGTTCAGACTGCCGGTGGTGCCGCTGACCGCTACTCGCTCGCTGTTCAGACGCCCGGCAAAGGGAATTTTGTCAGCCAGCGGGTGTTTATGCTGAACGTGCGCCGCCTTGCCCCATGTCCACTTTTGGGGATCCCTACCCCACTCTTCACTGAGTTGCTTCACTGTGGCTGTCCAGGCCTGTTCGATGGCGGACTGACGGCCATCCATGGTCGGCTGTTGACGGTTATCCCACCAGGGCGAGGCGGGTTTCCAGTACAGGCTGGCCAATGACTTGCGGGCCATGAAAGTATCGCGGAAATGACTGTAATGATCGCCCAGCTCATCGGCAAAGAGCGCTGCCAGCAGATTATCTTCCCAGCGTTGGAAAATCAGCGCAGCGGCACTATCGGGTTGGAAATGGCCGTCCCATTCGCTCAGCAACTGGCTGGCGGCAATCGCGGTCTGGTGTTGTTGTTCCGGCAGCAAGGTGCTATCAAACAGGGGCAGGGCATCTTCAATCATGGCCAGCGCCAGAGGACGCTGACTATCCAGCTGCATGGCCTTGAAGCTGGCGAAATCAAAGTTGTCCTGGCCGGCCAATAACGACGCCAGTCGTTCAGCCCGCTCGGCGGGTGCGTAATAGCCCGGCACCGCACGCCGGGGATTGCTGGGCGGATAGGGGCTGTTGGTGTTGTAGATATAGCCTTCACGGGGATTGATTACCCGTGGGTTGGCAGCAAAGGGCTGGTAGCCGAGAAAGTCATGCTGGCGGTTGGCGCCATCCAGCAGGGAAAAGCTGTTGTTGCTGTTGGGCCAGCGCTTGAGTCGCCCAGTCGCCCACATGGCGATGTTGTCATTCACATCGGCGTAAAGCACATTCAATCCCGGCGACCAATGCAGTGCCGCTGCGGCTTCGAACTCGGCCATGCTGGTAGCTCGGGAATACTGGTAGAAGGCTTCGCTGGAATCACTACCGGGGGTCAGGAAAGTCCAGAACAGGCTTACCGGTGGGGTTGCCGCCTCGCCCTCGGCTCGCTCCGCCAGTACCATGTCGTCGTTGATGATGGGGCCATGGCGGGAATTGCGCAGGCGAATCAGGCGGTCTTCCTGGTTGCGCACCTTGATCACTTCTTCGTGTACTTCCAGATCCTGCCAGCGATCACCCGCCCGTACCTGCATCGGGTTGTCCGGGTTCAGCTGTTCCCGGTAGAAGTCGATCTCGTCATTCATCAGCATGGTCACACCCCATGCGTGATGGGGCGTGTGGCCGAGCAGCGGGAAGGGGATGCCGCCCAGGAAGTGACCGTACACTTCATGCTCCGGGGTGCGGATATGCGCTTCGTACCACACGCCGGGGACAGCAAAGCCAATATGGGGATCGTTAGCCAGCAATGGTTTGCCACTGGCGCTCAAGCGTCCATTGACCGCCCAGGCGTTACTCCCATGGAACTGGCCGACCGGAATTTGTTCTTGCACCGTCGCCAACTGTTCCAGCAGCGGTTGGAGTAATACTGTCTGATCCATGGATGTCGCCGCTCGGCGTGCCGGCAAGGCTTCCGGTGCGCTGGGTAACAGATCCTGGGTATGTCTCTCACCAAGAGTACCGCGCACATGATCCATCAGAGCATCGGTACGAAACCCTTCGGCGAAGGAGTAAGCCATGTAGCCCATGGTGTGAGCCACGTCTTCCAGTGAGAAGTAGTCCGGCTTGGCCAGCAGAAGCAGGCGGTACTCCACCGGAATCCGGCCCTGGTCAATGTACTGGTTGATGCCGTCCTGATAGGCCTGAATCAGTTGAACATGGGGTTTGTCAGCGTTGGCCCGGAGCTGATTGGCATACTGTCTGGCGTAACGGCTGATGCCCAGGGTGCGAAAGAACTTGTCGGTCGCATAACTTTCCTGCCCAAACAGCTCTGCCAGACGCCCTCCGCCAACACGACGCAGAATATCCATCTGAAACAGGCGATCCTGCGCATGCAGATAGCCCAGCGCCCGGTAGGCGTCGTGATCGTTCTGCGCATCGATATGGGGCACACCCCAGGCATCGAAATACACCTGGACTTCCTGGTGCAGATTCTTCAGACGCAGGCTACCGCTACGCTGCGCTTCGGCGGTGTGTAGAATCCAATGGCCGAGGGCGGCGGCTGCAATTACAAGGATGAGCAGAGCAGCAAGAATTTTCAGACTAAAGAGGGTGCGACGCTGGATCACGGTGGGCCTTGTAGCAGAGAATGAACGACGGAACGGGAAATCATGCTGAGAGACTGATCCGCCGTCAATCAACATTCAACATGGGATGCGGGAAAATGACAAAAAGCGTTGCGCTGGTGCTGGGCAGTGGTGGAGCTCGGGGCTACGCTCATATTGGTGTCATCGAGGAAATTGAACGGCGTGGTTACAGTATCGACTGCATCGCCGGTTGCTCCATGGGTGCCGTGGTCGGTGGCGTCTACGCCGCCGGAGGCTTGCCCGCCTACCGCGATTGGGTATCCGGGTTAGCCTATCTGGACATGCTGCGGCTGCTGGATTTCGGTTTTGGCAATCTGGGGGCGATTCGTGGCGAGCGGATTTTCGGGCGGCTGCATGAGATTCTAGGTGAGATCAATATCGAGGACCTGCGTATTCCTTTCACCGCCGTTGCCACTGACCTGACCAACCAGCAGGAAGTATGGTTTCAGCAGGGCTGTCTGCATCAGGCCATGCGCGCTTCAGCGGCTATTCCCAGTCTCTTTTCGCCGGTGCGTCAGGGCAATCGGGTGCTGGTCGATGGTGGGTTGCTCAATCCTCTGCCGATCAATCCGGTGGTCTCTGCTCACTGTGATCTGATCATGGCGGTCAATCTCAACGCCAGTAGCAACGGTTATGTGCTGCCCGTCATCCCGCGTCCGGCCCCGATCCGGCAACAGCTGGAAGGCTGGGTGGAATCCCTGCGCCTGCGCAATCTGCTGAGCTGGCACGGTGATGAGGAGGAAGAGGGCGATAAAGTACAGAAACTGGAATATCAGACCGCAGAGGTGGCGCCTGCGCAGATTGCGGCGAGTCGCGCTGAAGCTGAGGGTCAACCGGTACAGGCCGATATCCATGTTGGGCCAGCCAGTATGCTGGAATTGATCAACCTGTCCTTCGAGACCATGCAGACGTCATTGACCCGCTACAAGATTGCCGGTTACCCGCCGGATGTGGTGTTCGATATTCCGAAACGCCTATGCCGCTTCTTCGAGTTCCAGCGCGCCCCGGAATTGATTGAATTGGGGCGCATGGTGGCCAGTGACACGCTGGATAAGTTCGAGGCGCGTCACCACGGGCATTAATCCTCGCGCCCGTCGAGCATCTCACGGCGCAGTAGCACGTATACCGAGCCGGTGCCGCCATGACGGGGCACGCAGGAGGTAAAGGCCAGCACTTTGGGATGCTGACGCAGCCATGTGTTGACGTGGCTCTTGAGTATGGGTTTGCGGCCATCCTTGCGCTGTGCCTTGCCATGAGTAATGCGTACACAACGTACTTCAATGCGGGTGGCTTCTGAGATGAACTCCCACATCAGCTCCCGGGCGCGATTCACGCTCAAACCATGCAGGTCTATACTGCCATCGAAGGGAATCTGGCCGGCCTTGAGCCTGCGTAGTTGACCTTCCTGCACGCCATTGGCAGCCCAGGCCAGCTCTTCTTCTGGTTGTACGTCGATTACAAACTGATCAGATAGCCCGTCTACCCGGGTACTTTGTTGGGATTGGCTGGCGCGCTCACGGCGGTTCTGCAGCTGAACGGTGTCGATGCGTGCCTTGCCGGTATCAGCTTGATCAACGTAGATGGGTTTGACGCCCTTGATGGCTTGGCAGAACAGTTCCCGTTCGTCCGCTTCGTCGTGATCCTGGGTCATGCTTGCGCTTGCTCTGTGCGACGTGAAAAGAGCGGCAGTCTAACATTTGCTGCCCGCGACTGCCCGGGTCAGCTCAACGCAATACCACCCACAGCAGCATCAGTGCTTGAAATACAGAAAAGACGATCAGACAGCCAATCGCGAAGCGGTGCCCGAGGTCGTTACGCTTATATTCATCCAGCCGCGCCTGCAATGTCGTCAGCTGAGCCTGCTGTTGGCGGTTCTGTAGTTCCTGATCGCGTAGCTGCTGGAGAATCTCGCCTACGTGCAGGCGCTGCACCCGTTCGATATTCCAGCTGGCCACCAGATCGCCTACCCGGTTGGCCTGAGCCTTGCCCTGGGTGCGTGCGTCGTTATCGTAGGTCTGGTGGAAACCTGCCCGTTTGAGCAGGCGTTCACGCATCTGTCTGGCTTCCTCGTCTACCACATCGCTGCTGTGCAGGGTGATGGGCGTGACGGCATAATCCGCGTACTTGCGCTGCGCCCAATCGATCAGTTGTGCCAACAGAAAGCCAGCGACACCCCGCTGAGCGGGAAAAATACGTACGCCCTGCAATGGCCCGAAACGAACCCGCTGGTGCTTGTGGTCGATCAGTAGCTCAAGATAATTGGTTCCTGCTGGAACGCTTTCATCATCAATGCGCAGTTCCAGCCGCAGTAATTCGAGGCTCGCCACCTGTTCGTGGGTGACGGCAATCTGCGCCAGCCGCTCGCCGTGCAGCATCAGACGTCCCTTGTACACAGGCTTCAATTGAATCCAGTAGTACTCTGAAGGACGAGCGTAGGCAAAGGGATCCCGCGGGGGAGCGGCTCCTGCTGCCGGGCTGGTGGGCTGTTCGTCGGACATGCTTATTCCTTCCTGAATACCCTGTTATCGGTTGCCTCGGATAATTCTTGAATTCTACCCGGCAATCAGCGCCTGCCATACCAAGCGTAGCGCCAATAGCGTCAGCAGGATATTGAATATCAGTGTAAAACGTCGGTCGCTCAGACGACGCAGCAGACGCAGGCCCAGCCAGGTGCCGAGTGCGCCGGCTGCTACCATCAGCAAAATCAGTCCAAGCCATTCGGCAAATACAAATCCAGCGGCGCCATAAATGATGGCCTTGGGCGCATGCTGCAGGCACATGGCGGTAGCAAAGGTGGCCACGGTAGAAAAACGCTCGCCTTGTTGCTGCTGTTTGACGAAGGCTGCTACCAGCGGGCCGGTGGCACCAACAAACAGGCTGATAAAGGTGGTCAGCGCGGCGGCAATCAGGGTGCCCACGGCGCCGGTAGCGATGGCCGGAATAGGGGGGCCCCAACAGAGCAGTAGAATAAAACCAGCAATAGATAGCTGCACGATAGCGAGCGGCAGCTCAATCAGGAACAGGCTGCCCAACCAGGCCCCGAGCAAAGCGCCAGGGGCGAACCATAAAATCAGGTGCAGATTGATGTGCCGCAGGGTCATGCTGGCGCGGCTGAGATTGGAACCCAATTGCACCATGCCATGCATTGGAATGATCGCTGCCGGCGGAATGACGATGGCCATGATCGCCAGCAACAGAACGCCGCCGCCAATCCCCAGTGAAGCGGTGATTGCTGAGGTGACGGCAGACACCAGAATCAGTCCGGTGGCTGCGACAGGCGACAGGCTGGCGGGTAACAGCAAATCAAACAGTGCTTGCATCGAGTGGCTTCTGATCGGCAGTGTGCCGCAACAGTGTAATCAACTCTGTCCATGCCAACCATCCGGGCGTGTTTTAGCCCCGCCCCGGACTGTCACCCGTGCTGCCGGGACGCTATACTTCGCCTTTCATTGATTCGAGATGGATGGCACGCATGGCCGGAAACACCCTGGGCACTCTGTTTACCGTCACTACCGCTGGTGAAAGTCATGGGCCGGCGTTGGTTGCCATCGTCGATGGGTGCCCGCCGGGGCTGGAGCTTTGCGCAGCGGATCTGCAACTGGATCTGGATCGGCGCAAGCCCGGTACCAGTCGGCATACCACTCAGCGCCAGGAACCGGATGAAGTGGAAATTCTGTCCGGGGTTTTTGAAGGGCGAACCACGGGCTGCCCGATTGGCCTGTTGATTCGCAATACCGATCAGAAATCCAAGGATTATTCCGCGATCAAGGATCTGTTTCGCCCGGCCCATGCCGATTACAGCTATCACCACAAGTACGGCATCCGTGATTACCGCGGTGGTGGGCGCTCTTCCGCCCGGGAAACGGCCATGCGTGTGGCGGCCGGCGCGATAGCACGCAAGTACCTCGCCAGTCAGGGTATCAGTGTACGTGGCTATATGAGCCAGCTGGGGCCGATCGACATTCCATTCAAGAGCTGGGATGCGGTCAGCCAGAACGCCTTCTTCAGCGCTGATCCGGACAAGGTGGAGGAGCTGGAAGCCTATATGGATCAACTGCGTCGGGATCAGGACTCGGTGGGCGCGAAGATCACCGTGGTTGCTGAAGGTGTACCGCCGGGTTTGGGTGAGCCGATTTTTGACCGGCTGGATGCGGAGCTGGCCTACGCACTGATGAGTATCAACGCGGTCAAGGGCGTGGAAATCGGTGCAGGTTTCGCCTCCGTTGCCCAGCGCGGCACTGAGCATCGCGACGAGTTGACGCCAGACGGCTTCCTGAGTAATAACGCCGGCGGCGTATTGGGCGGTATTTCCTCGGGCCAGCCGGTAGTCGCGCATCTGGCGTTGAAACCGACATCCAGTATCACCACACCCGGCCGCTCGATTGATGTGGATGGCAATCCGGTCGAGCTGATCACCAAGGGTCGCCATGATCCCTGTGTCGGTATTCGTGCTACGCCGATCGCCGAAGCGATGATGGCATTGGTGCTGATGGATCACCTGCTGCGGCATCGGGCGCAGAACGCCGATGTGCATGTGAATACGCCTGTATTGCGCCAGCTCTGATCCCCGCAGATGCAGCCGAGTACGTTCGGCTCTGGGCCGGCTGAGATGCCATACTGGCGTCTTTCCGGCTTCTATTTCTGCTACTTCGCCCTGTTGGGCGGAGTGGCTCCCTTCCTGTCGCTGTACTTTCACCATCTGGGCTTTTCCGCTGCGCGCATTGGCGAGCTGATTGCCATCCCGCTGTTGATGCGCTGCCTGGCGCCGAATCTATGGGGCTGGCTGGGCGACCGCAGTGGCCGGCGGTTACTGATCGTCCGTGTCGGAGCCTTGCTGACTGCGCTTACCTTCAGTGCCATTTTCTGGCGTCAGGATTACCTCTGGCTGGCATTGGCCATGGCGCTGCACAGCTTTTTCTGGCACGCGATTCTGCCGCAATTCGAAACCATTACCCTGAATCATCTGGGCGCCCAATCGAGTCGCTATAGTCAGATCCGCCTGTGGGGCTCGGTGGGCTTTATCGTTACCGTGGTGGTGCTCGGGGCGTTGCTGGATAGCTTCAGTCTGGATATCTATCCGCAGGCCATGTTCGGCATCATGCTGGGTATCTTCTGTTGCAGCCTGCTGGTGCCGCCGGTACCGCATACAGCTGCGCGATCCGACAGCGTCTCCGTCAGCGGCTTTCTGAAACAGCTGCGTAGTCCGGGCGTGGTGATGTTTTTCTGTTGCGTCGCATTGATGCAGCTGTCGCACGGCCCGTATTACACCTTTCTGACACTGCATCTGGAGGCGTTGGGTTACACCAGAGGCCTGATTGGTGCTCTGTGGGCGCTCGGCGTGGTGGCAGAAATTGTGCTGTTCCTATTGATGGGTCGTTTGCTGGCGCGATTCTCGTTGAAGCGAATGTTGATTGCCAGCTTTGCCCTGGCCGCGTTGCGTTGGCTGCTGCTCGGCTGGCTGGCCGATAGCCTGGCCGCGCTGATTGCCGCTCAGCTGATGCATGCAGCCACCTTCGGTTGTTTCCATGTGGTCGCGGTACACTTTGTGCAGCGCACTTTCAGCGAGCAGTTACAGGGCCAGGGGCAGGCGCTGTATGCAACATTGTCCGGTTGTGGGGGTGCCTTGGGTGCGCTCTATGCCGGTTACAGCTGGAGCACGCTGGGCGCAGGCTGGACTTTCTCGCTGGCAAGCCTGGCTGCTGCAGTGGCCGCGCTGTTGCTGCTGCGTCGCATGCCCGCCTGAGTCGAACGCCGGGGCTGATGGTCTATAGTGGCAGCAGTCGGAGGAATAAAATGAATACCAATTTCATCATTGTGATTGTCGGCATGAGCTTGCTGTTGATGGTGTTGGCGGCCATCAGCAGCGTGGCCCAGAGCGACGTGCCCCGGAGTGATAAGGCGGGCTGGATTCTGCTGCTTGTGCTGCTGCCCTTGCTGGGCTGGGCTATCTGGTGGGGCAAAGGGCCAAAACGAGCATGACACAGCAACAGGACAGGAGGGTGGCGCTGGTGACCGGTGCCGCAAGGGGAATTGGAAAGGGTATTGCCAGCAGTCTGTTACGCGCTGGCTGGGCCGTTGTGCTGGGTGATGTGGATGCTGTCGAAGGATTGCAGACGGCCGAAGAGTTGGCGCGTCTGGGCAGTGTGGAGTTCGTCGCCATGGATGTGGCTGATGAAACCAGCGTGCAGGCCGCATTGGAGCAGATCGAAGGGGATTTCGGGCGGCTTGACGGGCTGGTAAATAATGCCGGTCTGGCTGATCCGGATAATGGCCCCCTGGAACAATTGGCCCTGGAAAGCTGGAACGGGGGTGTCATAAATTTTGTGTTTGGGCATAACATGTTGCAGCAGAGGATGCATGTATGCCGACCAAGAAGAAGCCGGGGCGTGAAGCCCCACGAGACCTACCCGCTAT
>Ga0172382_10000773_pt1 | contig 59144 bp, 50 predicted proteins | sample Leawel138RmetaG_FD_122245 | JGI IMG/M metagenome (GOLD analysis project Ga0172382, IMG submission 122245) | Leachate microbial communities from a municipal landfill in Southern Ontario, Canada - Leachate well 138R metaG | ecosystem: Engineered > Solid waste > Landfill > Unclassified | place...
AAGTTCGGCCGCACAGCTCTCTGGGAGATAAAACGCCTTGTGAATTTATCAAAGAACATCAAACTATGCTACAGGAACAAGGACTCATTTTGAACTTGGTACATATTTCGGGGTAAGGTCACCTGTCCAAGATAACCGGACCACCTGCGATCAGGTCCTGTTCCACCTAGGCATCGTTAACCTAGGGGGCAAATCGACGCCACGAGACAATATCCGCTTTGGAAATCACAGATCACCCTCCACATCCGTATTGATCAAGAGCCGCCAGCGAGCGTCCTTTTCAGAATCCGCTTCAGGCAATGAGGGGGCCAACCTCGTAAAAGGTGGATTCTTATCGGCGATGAAGCCGGCCAGATTCAGTACCAGCGGAGCATAGCCGGATTTTTCCATCAACCACCCCAGTCTCTGCGCACGGACCGGGCTTCCCTCCGCTTTTACGGCGTCGATCAGCTTAGCCGGATCCATGGACTCCCCAAGTTCTTGAAGCGCGGTCATGACGTGATCCAGCCCGCCGATAGAACGGGAATAACGGATGAGATCGAGGGCCGTGGCTTCCGGCGAAGAGACGGAAATGTGCCCTGTTTGAACCTTGATTTGCGTGATCGGCGTGGCATCGAAATTAGTTTTGAAAAAGAAGCGCAGCGCCAGGTTTTTTCCCTGGATTCTGCGTTGAGGCGCCGTGGTCACGACCTGGAATTGTTGTGGCTGCTGATGGGCTGCCCCGTGGAGGGCCGCAGCAGTCAGAACACCCACATAATAGGGCTGCTCCAGATAGGCCATCAGATCGGCTATAAACCATTCTGGAGGCAAAACCCCGGAAGTGCGGTATTCCAGGGGGATGATAACGAAAAAGCCGCTTCGGATGCGCAAAATCCGTTTCTTTTTCGCCAGTCTTGCCGCTGCCTTCATGAAGGCGATCTCAGTGAATTGGAGGGATTGGATGGCCTCTTCGCGGGTAAAGAAATAGAGCCCTTGTTCTTGGCGGGAGTCAACCCAGGATGGTAGATTGTTTGAACTTGCCATTTTTGCTTTTCGTGGCATATCATCATCCTGAAAAAATTTTCACAAATAAGACCATAAAAAAGTCATTATTGCAAATAAAAAAGTGATTGTTAGATGCCAAAACTTGCCGGCCCTCACCGATGATGATCACCCCGCAGGCTTCGAAGGCTTCCACCTCTCAAAAAGCCGCCTGAACAGTTACATCGCCTGCCCCCGCAGTTATCAACTTCACTGCGATTCAGGGATTGTCCCTCTCCGGCCGGACGGGGAGCTCCTCTGAAGACCCGAGTAAACAAAAGGTGGAACACCGACACCGGAGAGGTGCCCTCCTGATTACGGATATTGCTGCGCTTCAGAAGGCAGCCGACCTTTTGATTATGAAGGGACTGATTTATCTGGTTTTCACAGGAAACGATGTCTGATACAGTTCTATATATTTTGCAAAAAGATCGGGGTCATACCGATTTTTGATGCGTATGGGAGAATCTGGTCTCAACCCAGCTTGTTCCTGCAAGCGTGGATGCGGAAAACAAAAAATGCGGATTTTGCACACATCGGACTGGCATATCGGCCGCACCCTTCACGGCAGAAAACGCTACGAGGAGTTCGAGGCTTTTTTGAGCTGGCTGGGGGATGCCATTGAGGGTAACGGGGTCGATGTCCTGTTAGTGGCGGGAGATGTTTTTGACTCCGCCACCCCGAGCAATCGCGCCCAGGAACTCTATTACCGCTTCCTGTGCCGGGTGGCCGCCTCGCCCTGTCGGCATGTTGTCGTTGTGGCGGGCAACCACGATTCCCCGTCCTTTCTCGATGCGCCCAGGGAGTTGCTCAAGGCCCTCGATATCCACGTGGTGGGGAGCGCCGCTTCCTCCACGGAAGACGAAGTGCTCGTGCTTCGTAATGAGCAGGACGCTCCGGAATTGATTGTCTGTGCCGTGCCCTACCTCCGCGACAGGGATATCCGGGTGGCGGAGGCTGGTGAGAGCGTCGAGGACAAGGAGCGAAAGCTGATTGACGGTATCCGCACCCATTACGCCGCCGTCGCCGCCCTGGCCGAACAGAAGCGTGAGGAACTCGGGGCCGATATTCCCATCGTTGGTATGGGACATCTGTTCACCGCAGACGGACAAACCGTCGATGATGATGGGGTGCGCGAACTCTATGTCGGTTCCCTGGCCCGCGTGACGGCCGGGATTTTTTCTGCCTGCTTCAACTATCTGGCGCTTGGTCACCTCCACGTCCCGCAAAAGGTGAACGGCTCCGAAATCATTCGGTACAGCGGTTCTCCTTTGCCCATGGGGGTTGGAGAGGCGGAACAGCAGAAGAGCGTTTGCCTGGTTGAGTTCCACGGCACGGCCGCATCGGTAGAGTTGATCGATGTGCCGGTGTTTCAGAAGCTCGAACGCGTCAAGGGAGACTGGGACGGCATCTCAAGCCGCATCCGTGAATTGTCGGCCAAAAAATCCCGAGGCTGGCTTGACGTCATCTACGAGGGTGACGAGATCATTGGCGACCTAGCTGAACGCCTGGAGGCCGAGATTTCCGGCACCCCGATGGAAATCCTCCGGATCAAGAACAACCGCGTCATCGACCGCGTGCTGGGACAGAGCCGCGAAGATGAAACACTTGACGATCTGAATGAGAACGACGTGTTCGAGCGATGCCTCGCCGTTCATGGTGTGTCTGAAGAGCAGCGGCCTGAGCTGCGCCGCACATACAGGGAAGCGGTCTCGTCTCTCGATGAAGATGACGTACGGGCGGAATAGGGGGGCGGGCCATGAAAATAATACACGTGCGCTTCAAAAATCTGAACTCGCTGGTGGGTGAATGGCAAATCGACCTGACGCACCCGGCTTTTACCGGTGACGGCATCTTCGCCATCATCGGCCCCACCGGTTCGGGAAAGACCACGATCCTCGATGCGGTCTGCCTCGCCCTTTACGGCCGGACGCCTCGCCTGAACAAGGTCACCAAGAGCGGAAACGAAATCATGTCCCGTCAGACCGGCGAATGCTTTGCCGAGGTGACCTTTGAAACCCAGTCTGGGCGTTACCGCTGTCATTGGAGCCAACACCGGGCACACAAGAAGCCGGATGGCGAACTCCAGGCCCCGAAGCACGAAATTGCCCATGCCGATTCCGGCGAGATTTTCGAATCCAAGATCAAAAGGGTTGCCGATCAGATCGAGTCGGCTACCGGTATGGACTTTGATCGTTTCACCCGTTCCATGTTGCTGGCCCAGGGCGGCTTCGCCGCGTTCCTTCAGGCGGCGCCGGATGATCGGGCTCCGATTCTGGAGCAGATAACGGGCACAGGGATCTATAGCGATATATCCATTCGTGTCCATGAGCGGCGGCGCGAGGAGAGGGAAAAGCTGAACCTGCTCCAGGCGGAAACGGCAGGTATCGTGATGCTTGAGCCGGAGCAGGAACAATCGATTAGGCAGACACTCGATACCAAGCGGAAGGAAGAGACGGACCTTGCGGTCCAATCCGCTGAGACCGGTAGAGCCATCGCCTGGCTCACCACCATCGATGGGCTGAAAAAGGAAATCGGCGGCCTGACTGACGAGGCGAGGAGGCTGCAAAACGATATGGAGGCGTTCCAGCCGGATCGTGAAAAGCTCAACCGGGCTTTGAGTGCCGCCTCGCTGGACGGCGCGTACGCGACGCTCACCGCCAACCGCAAACAACAGGCCGAGGACAGAGCGGCATTGAAAACCGAGGAAGGGGCCCTCCCCGGACTGGAATCCTCCGCCGAGGAACAGGCCGAGGCACTGAAATCGGCTGAGCAACAGACCGTCCAATCAAAAGAAGAGCTGAAAACGGCCGCGCCTGGATTGCGGAAGGTTCGCTCCCTGGATCAGAGACTCGCCGATCAGAAAAAAGCCGTTTCGGAAGGGGATGAGGGCTGTAAAAAGGATGCGGCAAAGATTCATGCAAACAAAAAAGCCCGACTCGAAGAGGCGGAGAAAAAATCCAGGGCCCAGGAGATACTGGACCTTGTGAGCGGTTACCTCAAGGAGCACGCACAGGACGAGTGGCTGATCGGTGGTCTGGCCGGTGTTGAGGAACAGCTGGGGGGTCTGCTCTCCAGGCAAAGTGAAGTCGATGAAAAAGAGGTTGACCAAAAAGCGGCTGCGACAGCTCTGGATCTGGCTGCAAGGTCACTTGAGAGCTGTCGGAAGCGATCCGGCATTCGGAGGCAGGAGTTGGAGGAGGCCTCCAAACAGCTTCAGCAGGGCAAGGATGCCCTGAGCCGGCTACTGGGGGAACGCTTGTTGCGGGAATACCGCGCCGAGAAGGAAACCCTGCTGCGTGAAAGGGCCTTCTTAACGAAGATTGCGGAGCTTGAAGATCATCGGGCAAAACTGGAAGACGGCAGCCCCTGTCCCCTCTGCGGCGCCACCGAACACCCCTTTGCGCAAGGGAATGTCCCCGTTCCCGATGAAACGGAAAAGAAGATCGAGACCCTGGCCCAACTCATTGGCCGTGCCGATGAGCTTGAAACCAGCATGAAGGGCCTTGAGGCAACGGTAAATGAGGCCCGCGTAAACCTGATGGAGGCTGAAAAACTGGAGGCGGCAGCGGCTAATGACAAGAAGGCCGCCGAGAAAGCCCTGGCCGAGGTGAAGGGCAGCCTGGAAAAACTCCGTGCCGATTTTGCCGAACGCAGGCAGGCCGTTACGACCAAACTCCAGCCGCTTGGTATTGGGGACATCCCTGAAACGGGCATTGCATCACTGATCGAATCCCTCAGAGCGCGCCTGAAGGCGTGGCAGGCCCAGGTCAGGAAAAAGGCGGACATGGAGAAACAGATGGCCGACATCGACGGCGAGGTGAAGCGGCTGGATGCGGTGATTGAAACCCAAAGCACCGCCCTGACCGAAAAGCTGGAGCGACTGGAGGTCTTGAAAAGGGAACTCGCCGCAGGAAGTGAAGAACGTCATGCACTGTACGGCGACAAGAATCCCGACGATGAGGAGCGCTGTTTAAACAAGGCGATTGCTGATGCAGAAGGTGCCGAAAAGCAGGCCGGAGAACGGCACAACAAGCTCCGGGAAAACTGGAATACCGCGAAGGCCCGCGTCGAATCGCTGAAGAAAGGTATCGACCAGCGAGAGCCGGCGCTGAAAAGGCTGGAAAGTGAATTCACCGCGACGCTGGCGCCCGTTGGCTTTTCCAATGAAGAACAATTTCTGGCGGCTATATTACCCTCTGAATCTCGGACGGAGCTGACGGCCAGGGCCAAGGATCTGGATGAGCGCCGGACAGACCTGAAAGCCAGACAGAAGGACCGGGAAACGCGCCTGGCTACGGAAATGGCCCGCAGGCTCACGGACAAGTCGCTGCAAGAACTCGAACCGCAATTCAAAGAGCAGGAGGAAGGCCTGAAAGAGCTGCGGGATATCATTGCCGGTCTCAAGCACAGGCTAAGTGAGAATGCGGCTGCAAAAGAACGGATAAAAGAGAAGCAGACCGCCATCGAGGCCCGGAAAAAAGAGTGCCGCCGGTGGGAAAACCTGCACGCATTGATCGGTTCCGCCGACGGCAAGAAGTATCGCAATTTTGCCCAGGGGCTGACCTTCGAAATGATGATTGGTCACGCCAACCGGCAACTGCAGAAAATGACCGATCGCTATTTACTGATCCGTGACGATACCCAGCCCCTGGATCTTAACGTGGTCGATAACTATCAGGCTGGGGAGATTCGATCCACGAAGAACCTTTCCGGCGGTGAGAGTTTTATCGTCAGCCTGTCCCTGGCGCTGGGTTTATCCCACATGGCGAGCAGGAACGTCCCGGTGGACTCGCTGTTCCTGGATGAAGGCTTTGGCACCCTAGACGAGGAAACCCTTGACACGGCCCTGGAAACCCTCGCGGGCTTGCAGCAGGACGGCAAGCTGATCGGCGTCATTTCACACGTACCCGCCTTGAAGGAACGGATCAGCGCGCAGATCCAGGTAACGCCTCAAAGCGGAGGCAGGAGCGAGATATCCGGACCTGGATGCGGCAGGGTCGGCTCAGTTTAGCGGATCTGGAATTTCGGGAAGAGGGTTAATAACAGGGAAGACTCCATCTGAATATGGCCAGATGTTGGGGGTAAAGTCGAAGAAGGATAGCACACGGCAAGGGGAGCCGCGTGCTATCCTATCCTCTTTTTTCTGAATTGATTTATCCTTGAATCTGGGACCTGTGACCCATCGGCTTGCGTGTTTTACGCGTTCATCACCGACCCTCAGGCTATGTTCACGGCACGACCCCAACCCGGGTTGCTTATCACCTTGCCGTCCTTCATGACTATTTTGCCCCTAACCATGGTCAGGATGGGCCAACCCTTCAATTCCCAGCCGTCGTAAGGGGAAAAATCACAATATGATGGGGACATGTTCCCGGAAATCTTCTGCTTTTTGTTGATATCAACGATGACAAAGTCTGCGTCTGTTCCCGGATTGAAGGATCCTTTTTGCGGATAAATTCCAAATACTTTGGCAGGATTGTAACACAGATAATTTGCGATTTGATTGAGAGACATGCGACCCTTGTGATAACCCTCGGAAATCATCATGGGCAGCATCGTCGGCATTTCCTGCCAGGACGGCAACATTTTTACAATATTGCCATCGCCTACGTGTTCCTTTTCATTCATGCATGCAGAGTCAGTCGCTACCGTGTTGAACTCATTGCTCTTTATTCCCTCCCACAGCCTCTCCATATCTTCCGGCGTTTTGTAGGCGGGTGTCGTTTTTGCGAGCCAGGGCCTCTTGCACATTTTCCCTTCCTGGTCAATGGTCAGATACCTTGGTCCCGTTTCCAGATATACCTCGTGCCCCTGGTCTCTGAATCTCTTTGCAATATCCAGAACTTTTCCGCATCCGACATGTACGATGTAAAGGGGAACCCCAACTTCTTTCGACATTCTGCAAGCTGTGTCGGCATCGACCGCCTCGGTAATGGGAGGCCGCCCTTTATTGAAATCTAAGAAGGTATTTTTTGAATACCTCTTGCCGAATAATTTCATCAGCTCATAATTTTCCGCATGCACCATGGTCATGCCGCCGATGTCCCTGATGCACTCCATTCCTCTGTAGAGGTAGGGAAGATCGATGCCTACGATGCCCACCCTTTTCATCTCATCGCCTTTGTAAGCCATGAAAAATTTGTGATTTTTCAATCCACGGTCAGCACATGTTTTTATATCCTTCAAATGCGTTTCCGTCATGCAGGTACCATGAAAGCCGATGTCGACAGTGGATAGACTTTTCACGGCGTCGATATAGTAGTCTATTCTTGATGCCATGGAACCCGTCGGCGAACCCAAACCCTCTAATATATAGTGGTAAAATGTTGTGACACCCCCCGCGGCTGCCGCAGCACTCTCTGATTTGAGATCGTCCTCAAATGGCCGAAAAGCACCGACATGCGTGTGAACATCAATAATGCCGGGCATGACGTAATTGCCTTTTGCGTCGATGATCTCCCCTGCATTGGGACCAATCTTCTCCGTCGTCAAAAAAGCGATCTTTTGATTCTCAACGGCAATAGACACGCCATCGATAATTCCGTCTGGTGCAATCAATTTTCCATTGGTGATAAAGGTCCTTTTGTTGCTTGCGTGGGCGAATTGCACACCACTTAGGCCATTTCCGGCTAATGCGGAACCGACGATTGCCGCGCCTGCCAAAGATGTTTTGACAAAATTCCGTCTACCCTGATTTACTGGTTCGCTTTTGCTGCTCATGACTGACCTCCTTTTTTACTTCAGCTATTTACCGATGTTCTCCAAATTATTATATAATGATAAAATAGACAATACGGGATATGTTCGTGTATAGTCTCAGGTATATCCTGATACTGTAATGGTGACAAAAGGCAGGATCACCGATTTATTCTGGTTCTCTTCAACCCGCATCCGCCGCGAATGCCGCCCACAAAAAGATCAAAATCATGCGGAAAGTAAATATTTCGAAAGTCCACATTGCGGGCAACACATTCCGTAGTCCAATCCCGGCAAGGCCCCATCTCGCTGTTCTTGTCGATTCTCTGAATTTGCGTATTCGCTACCCTCAGGTATCGCGGCGTTTTCTATTCATTGGCGGTAATAGGAGAGGCGAAGTGAAAGGTTCCTTTCCGCCAAATAGTCGATGAGAAATGTTCGGTCGTTATTATTTTTCGTGTCTATTCCCATGGCACTTACATGTCGGGTGGCGGTCGGGATTTGAAATTGCGGTGGCGGACAAAATTTCCGTAAGAATTTCAAAGTCGCGCTTGACTTTTGTGGCCCTATGGATGATATGTCAAGTGATCAATCTGACATCATGAATGGTTCCGTCAATACATCAGGAAATCCACCAAGGAGAAATACATTGGACGAGCAGCACAGTATGGCGAATCTGGTCCGTGAGCTGCGGAAACTAACCGGTCTGACTCAGGAAAAATTCGCGGCAAGGCTGGGGGTGACCTTCCCCACGATCAACCGCTGGGAAAACAATCGCGCCAGGCCTTCGCCGCTGGCAATGGAAAAAATCGAGAATTTGTTGCTCAGCCTGGGTAAAAAAGGCAAGACGCTGCACAAAATCTATTTGGAAAAGAATGGGTAGTCCATGGCCCAGCTTGAACACATCGAAGCCATTGAAAAACGGCTCTGGAGCGCCGCCGATACTCTGCGGGCCAATTCCAATTATGCCAGCAACGAATATTTCTTGCCCGTGATGGGGCTGGTCTTTCTGCGCCATGCCTACAGCCGCTATTTTGCCGTTAAGGACGATATCGTGGCCAATCTGCCCATGCGAGGGGGCAGAACTCGGCCACTGAGCAAGGAGGATTTCTCGCAAAAGAGCGCTATTTTCCTGCAAGCCAAGGCCCAGTTCGACACCTTGGTGGCCCTGCCCGACAGCGCCGACCGCGCCAAGGCGATCATCGATGCCATGGAGTCCATCGAGGCCGACTACGAGAATCTGCGCGGTGTGCTGCCCAAGAGTGAGTATCAGGAACTTGACAACGCCGTGCTCGGCCAACTGCTGCGCACCCTCAATCCCGAGGAACTCAAGCGTGTCTCCGGAGATGTGTTCGGCCGCATCTACGAGTATTTTCTCACCCAGTTCGCCGACCAGAAGGCTCACGACGGCGGAGAGTTCTTCACCCCGATCTCGCTGGTCTCCCTGATCGCCAACGTCATCGAACCGGCGGTCGGCAGGGTGCTCGATCCGGCCTGTGGCTCGGGCGGCATGTTCGTGCAGAGCGCCCGGGTGGTGGAACGGCGACACGAAAATCCCGCGGAGAAACTCACCTTCTACGGCCTGGAAAAGAACGCTACCACCATCCGCCTGGCCAAAATGAACCTGGCGGTGCACGGCTTGGAAGGCAATATCCAGAAAGCCATCACTTACTACGAAGACCCCCACGAGCTGCTGCGCAAGGCTGATTTTGTCATGGCCAATCCCCCGTTCAACGTGGACGAAATCGACGCCGGCAAGGCCAAAAGCGATCCACGCCTCCCTTTCGGCCTGCCCGGAATCAATAAGAAAGAAAAGATCTCCAACGGCAACTACATCTGGATCAGCTATTTCTACAGCTACCTGAACAAACAGGGCCGGGCCGGGTTCGTCATGTCCTCCCAGGCCTCCAGCGCCGGGCGCGACGAAGCCAAGGTGCGGCAGAAGCTGGTGGAAACCGGCGACGTGGATGTCATGATTGCCATCCGCTCCAACTTTTTCTATACCCGTACCGTTCCCTGCGAGCTCTGGTTTATTGATCGGGGCAAGCAAGAAACTCACCGTGACAAGGTGCTGATGATCGACGCCCGCAACATTTACCGCAAGGTGACACGCAAGATCTACGATTTTTCTCCCGAGCAGGAGCAGAACCTCCTCGCCATCGTCCGGCTCTACCGGGGCGAGACCGGGCGCTATCTCGACCTGGTGGCGGGCTACTGTCAGCGCATGCTCACCGAGGGCGCGGCTTGTTTCACGATGAAAGACGACAACGGCGCAACAGTCAAACCGCTGCCCGATTTCAACGGCGCGCTGGCCACGCTGCGTAGAAGTATCGAACCCTTCCTCAAGACTCTGACCGAGGACTCGCCCGCCCTTGAGGCGCTCAAGGAACTGGATGATGCCATCCTGCTGTTCAAGGCGGATGCGGAGTCTTTCCGCAAAAGCGTCAGCAAGCAACAGGCGGCATGGAAGCAACAGAAAACCACCAACGGTGAATTGAAAAAGGCGGTGAACCGTCTCGCGTCGCTGGCTGAAACCAGCCGCAACCTGGTCAAGCAGACCGACCTGCTCTACAAGCTCGCCGGGCGCCTGATCGAAACCTGTGAAAACGAATGTGACGCCCGTGAACATGACGCTTGGCCCGGCCGCGACGTCAGCCGCGCCCGCAAGGCTGCCGACGAAGCCCGCGCCCATGCCGTGGAGCAGCTTAAGCAGGTACGCTACTTCTGGAAACAGGCTCACTGGCTCACCGAACGCTTCCCGGAGGCCAAACTCCGCGACGTGGAAGGACTGGTCAAACTGGTGGACCGGACCGAAATCGAAGCCAACGACTGGAGCCTCACCCCCGGCCGCTATGTCGGCGTCGCACCGGAAGAAGAGGACGAGGACTTCGACTTCGAGGAAACCCTGCGCGACATCCATGTGGAACTGGAGGATCTGAACGCCGAAGCAGTGCAGTTGGCCGCAACCATCAAAAAGAATTTCGAGGAACTGGGGATATGACCATCGCCGAACTACTCAAGGCCGACGAAGGCAAGACTCTGGAGTTCAAGCGCGATCTCTCTTCCCCGCGCAATTTACTTAAAACGCTGGTGGCCTTTGCCAACACCGCCGGCGGCAGAATTATCGTCGGTGTAGCTGATAAGACTCGAGAAACGATAGGAGTTGACAACCCGTTGGACGAGGAAGAACGGCTCTGTAACCTGATCGCCGATTCCATTACACCGCGCCTGGTGCCCAATGTCGAAATAACCACGGTTGATGACAAGTCTCTGCTGGTCATCGAGGTGTTCTTGAGTAATTCCCGTCCCCATTATCTGGTATCTGAGGGACCGGAAAACGGGGTCTATGTCCGCCTGGGTTCCACCAACCGTCAAGCCGATCGGGAGTTGATCGCCGAACTGCGCCGCTCCGTCGAGGGTGTCTCCTTCGACGAAATGCCCATGCCGGAGTTGTCTGCCGGCGATCTGGATATCGCTGCCGCACAGGCGGCTTTTGGCACCCTCCGGGAGTTGGACGAGCAGACCCTGTTGACTTTGAAATTGCTGGCTCGACACCAAAATCGTCTTGTACCAACCAGGGGAGCGGTTTTGCTTTTCGGCAAAAATCGTACGCAACACTTTCCCGATGCCTGGATTCAGTGCGGTCGTTTTTTCGGCACCGAGAAGATCGACATTTTTGATCATCTCGATATCAACATGCCACTGCCCAAGACCGTGGACGAGGTGATGCTGTTTCTGAAAAAGCATGCCTATCGCGGCGCGGATCTCACCGAGGTGCGCCGCAGGGATGTCTGGAGTATCCCGCTGGGGATTTTGCGCGAGGTGATCATCAATGCCTTGGTGCATAGTGACTACTCGCAACGCGGTGCCCCCATCCGGGTCGTTTTTCTCGATGACCGCATCGAAGTGGAGAGCATGGGGATTCTTCTGCCCGGTCTGACCGTTGAGGAGATGAAACAGGGCACCTCTCGCATCAGAAATCCGGTCATTGCCCGCGTTTTCAAGGAACTGGGCTTGATTGAACAGTGGGGCACCGGAGTGCGTCGTATTTTTTCTGAAGCCCAGGAGCTGGGCCTGCAGGAGCCTAAAATAGAGGAGATCGCCCTGCGCCTGCGTTTCACGGTTTATCTGGCACAAACGCATTTCATAAAAAAAGAGAAGTCGAACATACCGACAGCCGAACAAGTAACCGAACAAGTAACCCAACAAGTAACCCAGCAAGTAACCCAGCAAGTAAAGCTACTGCTGGCCGCTTGTATCGGAGAGTTGAGCCGAGCGGATCTTATGAAATCCGTCGGGTTAAAAGACAGGGTATCTTTTGCCAGAAACTACCTGGAACCGGCGCTTCAGACGGGCTATATCGAAATGACCCAACCGGATTCGCCCCGCAGTCCGACGCAGAAATATCGCTTGACCACACGCGGTAAGCAGATGCTGGAGGGCCTGAAATGAACAATGGTGAAACAGGCTGTTTGGTTTTCGGTGCAAAGGAGGCTTGCATCATCATGGGACTGGAAGGTCTGAACACCAAGGCGGTGCAACTGGCGGTAAAGATCAAAAAGGTTTTCGAGGAACTGGGGGTATGAGAGTATCCGAGGAAAAACTGTTGGAAGATGTTTGCGAGTTCATCGTGGACTGTTTGCATGCGACTGCTCCGGTTCAAGAGGATGGGTTTCCGCTAATTCGTACCCCTAATATCGGACGTGGACGCCTTTTACTCGACGGAGTTTATCGTGTTTCTGAAGATACATACGCTGAATGGACCCGTCGTGCGAAACCCGAGACAGATGATCTGATTTTGGCGCGAGAAGCACCAGCGGGAAACGTTGCAATCGTGAAGAACGGGCAAACTGTTTGCCTCGGCCAGCGGACAGTTCACCTCAGAGTTGATACGCAACAAGTTGATCCTGATTTTCTTTGCTATTTTCTACTAGCACCTCCACAACAAGGGCTTTTACTTGCTGGCGAAACCGGCGCGACCGCCAAACATGTCAACATGAAGGACATTCGTCGCTTGCCCCTGCGAAAAATGCCTAGCATCGAATACCAGCGTCGCGCAGGTAAGTTTTTGGCAGCCTACGACGACCTGATCGAGAACAACCGGCGCCGGATTCAGTTACTGGAAGAGGCGGCACGTCTGCTTTACAAGGAATGGTTCGTCCACCTCCGATTCCCCGGCCACGAACACACCAAAATCATCGACGGCGTGCCGGAGGGGTGGGAGAAAAAGTCGCTGGGGGCTATAGCGCCCCTCAAATACGGTAAATCCCTGAAGAAGGACGACCGCATTCCTGGATCGTTCCCGGTATACGGCTCAAGTGGAATTATTGGGACACACGCAAAAGCCCTCGTACCCGGTCCCACCATTATTGTCGGCCGCAAAGGTAATGTCGGCAGCGTGTACTGGTCATCGGACGATTGTCATCCCATTGATACGGTGTACTATATTGACTCGGGGCACTGCACTTTCTTCCTTTACTACGCCCTGCAGCAGACGACATTTATCAGCACAGATGCGGCCGTCCCCGGATTGAATCGAGATGTTGCCCACGGCCGTTCGCTACTGGTCGCGGAGCAGAAGATTCTTCGATTGTTCGAGGATACGGTATCGCCGGTGCATCAGCAGATGGAATTGTTGAAGCGGCAGAATGCTTCACTCACCAAAGCCCGCGACCTCCTCCTGCCCAAACTGATGAACGGTGAGGTGGAGGTATGAGCAATTATCCCCGTATTGAATGGACGCACAAACATGCGCCTCAACGGGTGACCCGACGGAATCCGGGGATCGATAATCGGATATGACCTGAAAATGTGGATGGCACAAATGATGTTGGAGCAAAGACAACGAAGAAATTCGGAAATTCCGAATTTCAATCGGACGGAGTATCCAGCGTGAGGAGAGCCTGAAAGAATTGGCAGAGGCAAAAGAACATTACACCGGAAGGTTCACTGAAACCCGACACGACGTCGGGAAAGCGTCGGGAAAGATTCTCGACGCCTGTCGGGAAAAACCTTCCGTCACCATTCCTGAGCTGGCGGAATTGATCGGTATTACCGAGCGATCAGTACAGCGGAACATTCATAACCTGCAAAGGGATGGATTATTGCGACGGATCGGCGGGAGGAAGGAAGGATACTGGGAGGTAATTGAATGACACCTGCCCCCTACACCGAAGACACCTTGGTCCAGCAGACGACGGCCGAGTACCTGGAGCAGGAACTGGGTTGGGAGTCGGTGTACGCCTACAACAACGAGGACTTCGGGCCGGACAGCCTGCTGGGTCGGGAATCGGATCGGGAGGTGGTGTTGACCCGCACCCTGCGGGAAAAAATCGAGGCGCTTAACCCGGGATTGCCGGCGACGGCCTACGAAGACGCCGTGCGCCGGATCGTTTCGCTTTCCGCCTCGCAGACCCTGGCCGCGGCCAATCACGAAAAATACGCTCTACTCAAAAACGGGGTACTGATCGCCTTCCGCGACGACAAGGGCGAACTGACACACCAACGATTGCGCATCATCGACTTCGACCAGCCGCAGAAAAATCATTTCCTCTGCGTGCGGGAACTGTGGGTGCGCGGTGACCTCTATCGCCGCCGGGCGGACATCGTCGGCTTCGTCAACGGCCTGCCGCTGCTGTTCATGGAACTGAAAAACGTCAGCAAAGATATCCGCGTTGCTTACGAGCAGAACTTCCAGGATTACAAGGACACGGTCCCCCACCTGTTTCAGCACAATGCCGTAGTGGTTCTGGCCAACGGCGTCGATGCCCGGCTGGGTTCGATCACCAGCCGTTTCGAACATTTTCACGAATGGAAGCGGTTGGCCGAAGAGCAGCCCGGCGCCGTGAACATGGAGACGCTGCTCAAGGGCGTATGCGCAAAAAGCAACTTCCTCGACCTGGTGGAAAACTTCGTGGTTTTCGATGATTCCACCGGAGAGCTCAGAAAAATCATAGCCCGGAACCACCAGTTTCTCGGCGTCAATCGGGCGATCGAAGCTGTCAGGGAACGCAAGCAGCGCCAGGGCAAGCTGGGCGTGTTCTGGCACACCCAGGGGTCCGGCAAAAGCTATTCGATGGTCTTTTTCACCCGTAAGGTGCATCGCAAGCTGGGCGGCAACTATACTTTTTTGATTCTCACCGACCGCGACGACCTGGACACGCAGATATACAAGACCTATGCCGGCTGCGGCGTGGTGGACCATGACAAGGACCCCTGCCGGGCGGCCAGCGGCGAGCATCTGGCACAGTTGCTCGCCCAGCACAAATCCTATCTCTTTTCACTCATCCAGAAATTCAACCAGGATGTGGTCAAGGGAGAATCCTACACCCTGCGCGACGACATCGTTGTCATCACCGACGAAGCGCATCGCACACAGTACGGCACGCTGGCGCTCAACATGCGCAATGCCCTGCCCAACGCGGCTTATATCGGCTTCACCGGCACGCCACTGTTCAAGGACGACGAGATCACCCGGCGAGTCTTCGGCGATTACGTCTCGACCTATGATTTCCAGCGAGCCGTGGAGGACAAGGCCACGGTGCCGCTGTATTACGATGCGCGTGGCGATAAGCTCGGCGTGGCTGTCGGCGATCTGAACGAGCGCATCGCTGCAGCGCTGGAGGAACTGGACACGGATGACATCGACCTTGTGCAGCGCCTGGAAAAGGAACTGAAGCGCGATTATCACATTATTACCGCGGGCAAGCGGCTCGAGCAGGTGGCGCGCGATTTCGTCCGGCATTACTCCACAGCGAGGGAAACAGGCAAGGCCATGCTGGTCTGCATCGACAAGATCACCTGTGTGCGCATGCACAATCTGATCCGAACTCACTGGGACCGTGAGATCAAACGGTTGACGGGAGAATTGTCATCAACACTGGACGAACAGGATGAACAGTATCTGCGGCGCCGTATCCAGTGGATGAAAGAAACGCAGATGGCAGTCGTGGTGAGTGAAGAGCAGGGAGAAGTGGACAAATTCCGTCAATGGAACCTGGACATCACGCCGCACCGCCGGCTGATCAAGGATGGAATGGATCTGCCCGAAGTCCTGCGTCGCCAGCCGCAGTTTCAAAACCAGCAGCGATTGCCCCTTGATCTCGCTTTTAAAATCGATGAGCACCCGTTCCGCATCGCCATTGTCTGCGCCATGTGGCTGACCGGCTTCGACGTGCCCAGCCTGGCCACCCTGTACCTGGACAAACCGCTCAAGGCACACACGCTGATGCAGGCCATCGCCCGCGCCAACCGGGTCAACGAAGGCAAGAACAACGGGATGATCGTGGATTATTGCGGCATTCTGAAAAACCTGCGCCAGGCGCTGGCCACCTTTGCCGGTACTGGTGACGGCGGAGGAGAGGCCGGACCGGCGAAACCGGAAAAAGAACTGCTCGCCGACCTTGCCGAGGCAATCTCGATGGTGAGGGAGTTTCTGGAAGTGCGCAAAGCCTCCCTGGACGACATCATTCAAAAAACCGGCTTTGCCCGGAATGCAGCAATTCTGGCGGCGAAAGAAGCAGCCAATGCCAATGATGAGACGAGAAAACGTTTCGAGATCATGAGCCGGGCAGTGTTTTCGAAATTTAAAGCCTGCATCACCATCGAAGGCATTGATGATTATCGCAACCACTACCAGGCGATCGACATCATCTATAAAAGCCTGCAGCAGGACCGCGACCAGGCGGACATTGCCGAGATCCTCCGCAATTTGCACCGGATCGTTGATGAAACGATTGAAACCCAGCCGGAACAAATGGGTGATCACCTGCCGACTTATGATATCAGCAGTATCGACTTCGAGCGCCTGCGCCGGGAATTCGAGCGCACTCCGGCCAAACACACCACCGTGCAGAACCTGAAAACCGCCATTGAACAGCGTCTGCAGCGGCTGCTGGAGCAGAACCCCTTGCGCACCGATTTTCAGCGGTATTACGAGGAGATCGTCGCCGCGTACAACCGTGAAAAAGACCGCTTGACCATAGAGAAGACCTTTGAAGCGCTTCTCAAACTCATAGAAGAGATGGACGATGAAGAGAGGCGCGCGGTGCGAGAAGGACTGACAGAAGAAACCCTGGCTATCGTTGATCTCCTCAAAAAGCCGGAGCTGACCGCCGCAGAGAGCAAACGCATCAAGGCCGTGGCCGTCGACCTGCTTAAAACCCTCAAGACGGAAAAACTGCGGATCAATCATTGGCGTGACAAGGAATCCACCCGGGACGCCGTTCGGCTGACGATTCATGATTTTCTCTGGAGCGAACAAACCGGGTTGCCGGAAACTTATTCAGAAGAGGACGTACGGGACAAGACGGAAGCGGTTTTCGTGCATGTGTTTCGGGCGTACCCAACGGTGCCGTCACCGTACTACGCCAACATGGCGTCATAGGGCGTATCGCAAGGAAGGTATGAGCTTTTCATTCACGTCTGAAGCTCTTCGCAGATCCCACTTCCATCATCCGCTGTGTCAACCAATGGAGCGTCGGATACAAAGGCCCCGGTTCTCCCCTTTTTGAAGGGGGCCTTTTCTTTTTTATTCGGGAAAGGTATGATTGATATGTGCATTTTTCTCTCGGATAGAGGCCTTATGGGGAGGTTGAAGAGTTGTCTTGTTATCAGAATCCTCTGACCGTCATTGTCTGATCGCGGGCGCAGTCCACTATTCATGAAATATCACGATCAAATCTACACCGTGAAAGGAGGCTGAAAAATGAAAATGTTTTACGTTATTTATCCGGATTACTTCGATGAACTCATGACAAAAGCCATTAAGAGAGCTGGTTACAAACAGTATACGAAAATGCACGGTCTGACGGGTGAAGGCGAAGAATCGGAGGCGAAGTTGGGTACGAGTTACTCACCTGGAAGGAACAAAACCCTTTTAATGGCCGTGGACGATAACGAGATTCCTCGACTTCTGGAAATGATGCGGGAACTGAGGGCGGAGCATCCCAAAGCGGGTTTTCGGGCGTTTACTTTTCCCCTGGAAGAATGTGTTTAAAAGGACCCTTGCCCGAATTGGCCTTTTTAGGAGTAGGATTGTCATCACCGGAACCGACCCCGTTTCTGATTGATCATCAGGGCGCCTTTTTCCCCGCGTCCGCATTTTTGTCCCGAACCTCGGTCAATTTATCCGCTTCGGTTATCCAGCCCCCTCCCATGGCTTTGTAAATGTTGACCAGAGAGGCAAAAAGCGAAGCCCGGTACATGACATAATTGAGCTGGGCGGGGAACGACTGTTCCTCGGCCTGAAGTACGGTGGAATAGGGGGCATAACCGCCGTCGTACAGAAGTTTCGACAGCCGCGTATACTCGCCGGCGGCGTCGACCAGCCTCTTCTGGGCCTGAAGTTGCTCGATGATTTTGCTGCGCGTGGCCAGCGCGTTTTCCACATCGGAAAAGGCGTTTTGGATGGAGAGTTCATAGGCCAGAAGAGCCGCTTTGTGGGCGGCCTCCGCCTGTCGAACCTGACCGGAAACAGCCCCGGCGGTAAAGATCGGACCCGTAATGGTTCCCCCATAGTTCCATGTTCGGGCCGGGCTCTTGAAAAGGTCGGAGAGGTGTCCGCTGGCTTGACCATATCCGGCAGTCAGTGAAATGGTCGGAAAATAAAGGGCCCGGGCGGCGCCGATCTGAGCGTTCGCGGCAATGAGGTTTTGTTCAGCCTGCACGATATCGGGCCGATTGGCCAGCAGTTCCGACGGCAGATCTGCCGGAACCTCGGGCAGGGCAAGCTCGCCGAGGGTCCGGCCGCGTGAAACCGGACCCGGGTTGCGCCCGAGCAATAGAGACAGGGCGTTTTCGATGTGTACAATCTGTGATTCGATTTGCGGAATGGTGGCCGCCGCAGTTTCGTAACGCGTCCGTGCCTGCTCGACGGTCATCCGGGAAACCTGGCCGTATTTATACTGGAGCTCGAAAAGGCGAACCGATTCCCCATAGGATGCCAGGTTTTGACGGGCAATCGCCAGTTGTTCATCAAGGCCGCAAAGCTGGAAGTAATTCGTTGCCGCCAGGGCAACGACGGACAGGATTATCCCACGACGCGCTTCTTCGGTACCCAGCAGGTTGGCCCTGGCCGCCTGGGACAGACGCCGTACACGTCCCCAGAGATCGATTTCCCATGTGGCGCCGGCAAAAACCTGATACGCTTCCTGGGGGTTAGGCACGCTGCCGGGCAAGAGGGCGGCGTTCTCTTCACTCAAACGCTGGCGGGCGCCACTCCCGTTGTAACTGGCCTGCGGAAACAGGGGGGATCTCACCTGGGTGAGCATGCCCGCGGCCTGTTCGACGTTGGCCGCGGCGATTCTGATGTCTTTGTTGTTCCCGAGCGCTTCCTCGATCAGAGTATCGAGTACCGGGTCATGAAACTGCTTCCACCAGAGGGTGTTTGCCGAATCCCGGGCTTCCTTCACGCCATAGCGATAAACCTCCGGTGAGTTAACGGCAGGTCGGGAATAGTCGGGGCCGGCCATGCAACCCGTCAGCAGAAGCGTGCAGAAAATCAGAAAAAACCGGCGCATGTCAGGATCCCCCTTCAGGATGTGATGGGGGTTTCTCCTCTATTCCGTTGGAGGCCGTGTCTTCCCCCTCCGGAGGCGATATGCCCGTCTTTTTTTTGCTCCGTTCGTGAAGCCGGTCGAACAGATAGAAGAACAGGGGCACATAAAGCATGGCCAGGGTGGTTTCCCCGATCATGCCGCCAATGATTCCGGTTCCGATGGAATGACGGGCATTGGCGCCGGCGCCCGTGGCAATGGCGAGAGGCAACACGCCGCAGATGAAGGCCAGGGAGGTCATGATGATGGGACGCAGTCTTTCCTCACCGGCCCGGATGGTGGCCTCCATGATGGACAATCCCTGCTTGCGGAGTTCCACGGCAAAGCTGACCCGCAAAACCGCATTTTTGGCGCCCAGTCCGATAAGCACAAGCATCCCGATTTGCAAATAGACGTCGTTGTGCAGACCCCGCATCCAGTTAAACGCCAGGGCTCCGAGAATGCCGAAGGGAACCGCCGTCATGACGGAACCCGGCAGGGTCCAGGACTCAAACTGGGCCGCCAGGACGAGGAATATAACTCTCCCCAGAAACTGGACAGGGCAATAAGGTGCATGTTAGCCTGCCGATATCAGAAGGAGGTATGGCATGGCAGGCAACATACGCAGGCGTCACGACGCCGCTTTCAAGGCGCGAGTGGCCTTGGAAGCACTCCGAGGAGAGAAGACCATAGCCCAGATCGCTTCGGAATACGGTGTCCACCCCAACCAGATCCGCCAATGGCGGCAGAAGCTGCTTGAGGAGCTGCCGCAGCTTTTTTCGGACCGCCGCAAAAGCGCTGAGAAGGACGGTGTCGCCATCAGTGTTAAATGTACCTGGAACAGCGGAATAAAATGTCCTCCAAGATAAACTTTTTGGTATACCTTCAGGCAGCCATGATTGGGGAAGGGGATGTCCTGTTCACCCACGACACGCCCATCTCCCTGCAAGTCAAAAAGGGAGACCAATCAATTTGCATATTTCGGATATCGCGTCTACGTCCATGCCGGCGCCTATAGCGGTCATGATGAGTTCCCCTTTTTTCAAAGAACATCTTATCTCTTCTCTCATAGAATACCGCCCCCATATCCCATCTGGACGCAAGTGGCGTGATGGGTTCAGCAGGCGGTTACATTTGGAGTATCGGATTATTTATCAATTTCTTTAATTACGAGTTACGAGAATGCTGTTGATGCACGATCAGCCCTCGCACCCCCGTCAGATGAAACGGACGAAATGTGAGCCAAAAAGTTTTGGCTCTTTCCGATCGTGTGATCAGGGATACCCGGGGCGGGTCAATCTTCGTGAAAAAGGGGATGATTTTCGTGATAATGGGTCCCGTTTGAAGGGTTTTTGCCGGTGCCGAAGGGGCAAAAGCGGGGTTGTCTGGATGAACCCGGAGAATTTCCCACAGTTTTGGGAAGGACGGAGATCTCTCCGAGGATGGGCGGGTGCTGTCTCAAGAAATATCGACATAATAGCCGTTACAGGACAGATTTGCTGATTTTCTAATTGACATTCCTTTTTTTCTGAGATATGGCCTGTAGCCCGTGAATGAATGTTCACTCCCTGTCGTATTGAAATGGAATCCGTCATGAAAACACCGGACAAACGCGATGATATCATGCAAGCGACTTTGGAACTCATTGCTGAACATGGTTTTCATGGCACCTCCATGGCCATGATTGGTGAGAGAGCGGATGTAGGGGCTGGAACCATATATCGATATTTTAAAAGCAAGGAAAACCTCATCAACGCGGTGAACCAGGAACTGACAGAAAAGATTATTGCCTCTTTGCTGCAAGCCGGAACCGCCACAGGGGAGCCCCTTCGGGAAAGATTTTTGCATCTGGCGACAGGGCTTTCCAAGTACCTGATTGACCATCCCATCCATTTCCGTTTTCTTGAGCAGTACTACAACTCGCCCTACGGGGTAAATTTCCGCAGGGAAAGACTTTTAAGTAAATCAAACAATGATAACATATTCAGGGACTTCTTTGAAGAGGGGGTCAAACAGAAGATACTAAAAGACTTGCCGCTTCACCTGTTGTTTGCTTTGGCTTTCGGGCCTATCTTTGCCATGATGCGGGACCATATTCTCGGGTTCATCGTTCTGAACGATACCCTGTTAAAAAAAACCGTAGAGGCGTGCTGGGACGGGGTGAAAAGGTAGGGGGTTTTTTAGGGGAAGAAAACGGAATGAATGTTCATTCTAAGCGTGCAATCCGTATAATCATTTCGATTCATATTGTCGTCATAGAGCTTGTTGCCTTATATCTCCAACGCGCTGATATGCATCTAGACTTGCCATTCAAATTTCACAATAGAGGTGTTTCATGCAGATGGGTAGAATAACAAGATGGATCATTGCTCTGGGGTTGATTAAAGGCTTGTTGCTGCTCGGCTGCGGGCAACAGTCCCCCTTAACCGGGCAGTCCCCGCCGGAGGTGGCCATCGTTGAGGTAAAGACCGAAAGGGTTTCGATTACGACGGAACTACCGGGACGCGCATCGGCTTATCTCGTCGCGGAAGTCCGTCCGCAAGTGGGGGGAATTATTCAAAAACGTCTCTTCACAGAGGGGGCAGATGTCAAGGCCGGCGATGTGCTTTACCAGATCGACCCGGCGACCTATCAGGCCGCTTACGCCAGTGCAAAGGCTGCCCTTGCCAAGGCGGAAGCCAACGTGACGGCTGTTCGTTACAGGGCCGAACGGTACAACGAACTGGTGGCCCTTCGGGCGATCAGTCAACAGGACCACGATGACGCGATGGCCGCCCTCAAACAGGCCGAAGCGGATATCGAGGCGGGAAAGGCCGCTGTGGAAACCGCCAAGATCAACCTGGCCTATACCCAGGTCAAAGCACCGATATCGGGGCGAATCGGTAAATCATCAGTGACCGTCGGCGCCCTGGTAACGGCAAGCCAACCCATGACGCTGGCCACCATTCAGCAGATTGATCCCGTCTATATTGACGTCACGCAGTCAAGCGCAAGTATGTTGCGGATGCAGCAGAGTATGGCAGAGGGTACCCTCAAACGAGACAGCACCAACCGGACAAAGGTCCGCCTGATTCTGGAAGACAACACGATTTATCCCCTGGAGGGGACCTTGCAGTTCCAGGATGTTACGGTCGATCCGACAACCGGCGCCTACCTCCTGCGCATCATATTCCCCAATCCCAAGCGCATTCTGCTGCCGGGGATGTACGTGCGGGCCATCCTGGAAGAAGGGGTCAACGAGCAGGCGATCCTGCTTCCACAGCAAGGCGTCAGTCGAGACCCGAAAGGGAACCCAACGTCGCTTATCATCGATGCCGAAGAGAAGGTCCAGCAGAGGACGCTGAGGCTGGACCGGACCGTCGGTGACAAATGGCTTGTTTCATCGGGACTTGAACCTGGCGACCGGGTCATCCTCGAGGGAATACAAAAGGTCAAACCGGGTGTTTCGGTGAAAGCGGTTCCGTTTTACGCCAATGAAAAAAACAACGGCGGGCAAAACAAGCATACAGCTCCGCCGACTACAAAATTGAACTGACGGAGGCCCCATGCTATCAAGATTCTTCCTGGATCGTCCGGTTTTCGCATGGGTCATCGCCATCATCATCATGGCAGTGGGCGTGCTGGCGATCCATAATCTGCCCATATCCCAGTATCCCCCTATCGCCCCGCCCTCCATCGCCATCAGTGCCTTCTACCCGGGAGCCTCGGCGGAAACCGTCGAGAACAGCGTGACCCAGATCATCGAACAGAAGATGACCGGCTTCGACAAGATGCTGTACCTGTCGGCAACCAGTGATTCGGCCGGCTCTTCCCGCCTCGAGTTGACCTTCGCCCCGGGAACCGACCCGGACCTTGCCTGGGCCCAGGTGCAGAACAAGCTCCAGCTCGCCATGCCGAGCCTGCCCGAGGTCGTGCAAAGTCAGGGCATTAAGGTCAGCAAAAGCACCCGGAATTATCTGATGATTATCGGTCTGATTTCGGAAGACGGGAGTATGGATGGGACCGATTTGCGCGACTACACCCAATCCAACCTGGAGAAGGTGTTAGCGAGGGTGCCGGGAGTAGGCGAAGTGGAAGTTTTCGGTACCCAGTACGCCATGCGCGTCTGGCTGGATCCCGATAAATTGACCAATTATCACATGACGATTCAGGACGTTGTTACCGCGCTTCGGGCCTACAATGTGGAGGTGTCCGCCGGACAGTTCGGCGGAACGCCGGCGATGAAAGGCCAGCGTCTAAACGCGTCCATCATCGTCCAGAGTATGCTCAAGACTCCCGATGAGTTTGCCGCCATTCCCCTGCGGACCAATCCGGACGGTTCCATCGTAAAGGTGAGCGATGTGGGGCGGACTGAGCTTGGCACCGAATCCTACGATATAGAAGGCCTGTACAACGGAAAACCGGCCTCCGCCTTAGCTGTCCGGCAGGCTGCCGGCGCCAATGCCCTGGACACGGCAGAAGCGGTCAGGGCCAAGATGACTGAAATGAGCCATTATTTTCCGGCCGGCATGCGCGTCATTTATCCCTACGACACCACCCCCTTCATCCGGGTTGCCATCAACGAGGTGTTCAAAACCCTTTTCGAAGCAATCCTGCTGGTGTTCTTGGTCATGTGGCTTTTCCTGGGAAACATCCGGGCCACTCTGATTCCGACCATTGCGGTGCCGGTGGTGATTCTGGGGACGTTTGCCGTATTGGGGTTCTTCGGTTTCTCCATCAACATGTTGACCATGTTTGCCATGGTTCTGGCAATCGGCCTGCTTGTGGATGACGCCATTGTCGTTGTGGAAAACGTCGAGCGGATCATCAGTGAAGAAGGGCTCCCTCCCAAGGAGGCCACCCGTAAATCCATGGACCAGATCACCAGCGCCCTGATCGGCATCGGGCTGGTGCTGTCGGCGGTTTTCGGTCCCATGGCATTTTTCGGTGGTTCTACCGGGGTCATCTATCGGCAGTTTTCGATCACCATTATCGCCGCCATGCTTCTTTCCGTGCTGGTGGCTCTGATTCTTACACCGGTACTCTGCGCATCACTTCTTAAACCCGTGGCAGCCGGGCATGAGCCGGCAGAGAACGCGATTTTTTTCCTCCGCCCCTTCTTCTTGTGGTTTGATCGCATGTTCTTTCGTACGAGGGATCTTTATATGCGGCTGGTCGGCCATTCCATCGCTCACAAGCTGCGTTACTTGCTCGTTTTCATCCTCATCGTTGCGGCGATGGGCTTTTTATTCTTTCGCATGCCCACAGCCTATCTCCCGGATGAGGACCAGGGGGTTCTGATGATACAGACCATGCTTCCGGCCAACTCGAGCCTGGAACAGACCCAAGAGGTCATGGATCAGGTCAGGAACTATTTTCTGGAAGAAGAAAAAGAAGCGGTCGAATCGGTTATGGCGGTATCCGGCATCAGCTTCTCCGGTCGTGGCCAGAACTGCGGTCTGGCCTTTGTCGATCTGAGGGACTGGGATCTCCGGGATCGTCCGGACCTCAAAGTCACAGCCGTGGCCGGCCGGGCGATGGATAAATTTTCCCAGATCCGGGGCGCCATGGTGTTCGCCTTTGCGCCACCCGCGGTTATTGAACTGGGGACCGCAAAGGGGTTCGATTTTCAACTGCTGGACCGGGGCGGTCTGGGGCATGCCGAGCTCATGGCGGTACGGAACCAGCTCCTCGGCATGGCCGCACAGAGCCCCGTATTGACGAAGGTTCGCCCCAACGGCCTGGAAGATGTGCCCGAATACCGGATCGACGTGGACTGGGAGAAGGCCGGTGCCTTGGGTGTTCCCATCGCGTCGATTCACAACACGATTTCGGCGGCATTCGGAAGTGCCTATGTCAATGACTTCATTCAGGGGGGACGGGTGAAAAGAGTGTATATCCAGGCGGACGCCCCCTACCGCATGTTGCCCAACGATCTGGAAAGACTCCACGTGCGCAACAATGCCGGGACGATGGTTCCCTTTGCCTCTTTTGCATCGGGCCACTGGACTTCCGGGTCCCCAAACCTTGAGCGCTATAACGGCTTCCCATCCATCAATATTCTTGGCGAAGCGGCTGCGCACAGAAGTTCCGGTGAAGCCATGAAGGAGATGGAGGGGTTTGTCAGAAAACTCAAACAGGGTGTCGGTTATGACTGGACGGGGCTTTCCTATCAGGAGAAGATGTCGAGCTCTCAGGCGCCCCTTTTGTATGCCTTTTCCATTTTCGTGATCTTTCTGTGCCTGGCGGCGCTCTACGAAAGCTGGGTCATTCCCTTCTCGATCCTGCTGGTTTTTCCCCTCGGGATAATCGGCGGTGTTATCGCGTCGAGCATGCGGGGGCTGCCCAACGACGTCTATTTCCAGATCGGGCTTTTGACGACCCTGGGGCTGACCTCGAAGAACGCCATCCTGATCGTCCAGTTTGCCAAAGGTGGCATGGAGAGAGGGATGGGGCTGATCGATGCCACGTTGGAGGGAGCGAAATTACGATTTCGGCCTATCATCATGACTTCCCTGGCCTTCGGCTTCGGTGTCCTGCCTCTTGCTGTGGCGACCGGTGCCGGCGCGGGCGCCCAGAATGCCATCGGTACGGGCGTGTTGGGGGGAATGGTGACCGCCACCGTCCTGGTGGTGATCTTTTCTCCGCTCTTCTACGTGCTGATCGAAAAGGTCTTCGGTAAAGATAAGACCAAGACAGCCCAGAGAAAAGAAAATAATCCGTCAGAGGATTGATGATATGAATAGGATACGGATTCTACTAATAGGCTTGATCGTTGCCCTGCTTGGGGGATGCACCATGGCTCCGGCGTATAAACGTCCAGTGTCCCCTGTTCCTGTAGAATGGCCGACAGGCCCAGCTTACCAGGAGGCAAAGACCGCTCTGTCCGAACCAACGGCGGAGCAGTTGCCGTGGCGTAATTTCATTACCGATGAACGCCTTCAAAAAGTTATCGAAACAGCTCTTGACGGCAATCGCGATCTTCGTCTTGCGGCCCTGAACGTCGAAAGGGCCAGGGCACTTTACGGCATTCAGCGGGCTGAACTGCTGCCGGTCATTCAGGCAGTCGGAAGCGGAAGCAAGGAACGGATCCCGTCTGATCTTTCCTCCTCCGGCACTTCTACAATCAATGAACGGTACAGCGTTGACCTTGGCGTCAGCTCCTGGGAACTTGATTTTTTTGGGCGGATCCGCAGCCTGAAAGATTGGGCCCTGGAGGAATACCTGGCCACGGATCAGGCCCGCCGCAACGCCCAGATCCTACTTGTGTCCGCAGTTGCCAATGCCTGGTTCACCCTTGCCGCCGACAGTGAGAATTTGCAGCTTTCCCGGTCCACCCTGGAGACGCAGGTGGCCTCCTACGACCTGATCAGGAAACGTTATGATGTCGGGCTCTCCTCCGAACTGGATCTTCGACGGGCGCAAAGTCAGGTCGATACGGCCAGAAGGAATGTTGCCATCTACACACAACTGACAGCGCAGGATGTAAACGCCCTGAACCTCCTGGTTGGAGCACTCTTGCCGCCGGAATTGATGCCGTCGGACTTAAACGGTGTCACGCCTCCCAGGGAGATATCTCCAGGCATATCCTCCATCATTCTCCTTCAGCGGCCTGATGTGCTGGCGGCGGAACACCGGCTCAAAGGGGCCAACGCCAACATCGGGGCTGCCCGTGCGGCCTTTTTTCCTCGTATTTCCCTGACAACCGCTATAGGAACCGCCAGCGCTGAATTATCCGGACTCTTCAAAGCCGGTTCCGCTACCTGGGGCTTTGCGCCGAAGATCGCTATCCCGATTTTTGACGCCCGCACCTGGTCAGCCTACGATGTCACAAAGGCAGAGCGGGAAATCTCCGTGGCCCAGTACGAAAAAACAATCCAGACAGCCTTTCGAGAGGTGGCTGATGCCCTGGCACGACGGGGAACCCTGGAAGAACAGCTGGCAGCCCAGCAATCCCTTGTGGAAGCCAACGCTGAGACTTATCGTCTCTCCCATGCCCGCTACATTCATGGTATCGACAATTATCTGAGCGTTCTGGACGCCCAGCGGTCCCTCTACAGCGCCCAGCAGGTCCTGATTGATCTTCGCCTGGCTCGGGTTTCCAATCTGGTAACGATGTATGGGGTGCTTGGAGGCGGGGATGAGTAATCCGGTCTTTATTTGAAGGTTGATGCCCAATAGTTGCCTGATTTTGCTTCTGATGCGGAATTTAAGTTTTTCAGCGGCCCTTTCTGTAGAGGTGAAGGCAACGATATTTTTCGGTTTGGCCAAAATATTTCAGAACGAGCCCCGAAAAAGCGGCGCCGGTCAGCATAGTCGTACTTCAAGAGGGTTTGGCTGAGATGAAAAAACAATATGCCCCTCCGGGAATGATTGACAGTACATGGACTTATGCTGTATTCACCAGATGTGGAATACGTTTGATCATGTCATGAAAATCTTGAGAGAAACGAGGAGTGTGTTATGTCCGGTCTTCAGAGCTATATGAAACTGTTCAATTTACCCGGGGAATGGGCCTCTCCGTCATACCCGCGCCATGCTGATCTGGCACCAAGAGGGGATGACTATCTTCCCTATCTTCGAGATCTGGATTTTATTATACGTACCCACAGTCAGCATATCACCGGTGCGATACTGAACAACTTCCGGGAAAATTCAGAAACCCTGCTAAAAATCGCCTCGTCATTGGGGCAATCAGCCCTGGCTCGCCCCTGGTACGATTACTGGGTGGACGCGGCCCAGCGAGGTGTGCTTTATACCGATGCCTTGCGCCGGCGGGCCAATTATTTTGTTGAACATGAAGAAGGCAGTGAAAAGACCGTACTGAGTTGGGACCATGTTGTGATTGTGGATGGCAGGGAGTTGCCCCGCCCGGTCAACTATTCGCTGGTGCGGATTATTCCGCCCAAGGGCTTCAAGGTCCGTGAAGACGGACGGCCCTATATCATAATCGACCCGCGTGCGGGGCATGGTTCAGGTATCGGCGGTTTCAAGGATGAGAGCGAAGTTGGTGTCGCGATTCAGCATGGACATCCGACCTACTTCGTTACCTTCACACGTCTGCCTGTTCCCGGTCAAACGATTGCCGACGTTACCGCCGCCGAGGCGCATTTTGTCCGCGAGATACGGCGAAGACACCCCCACTCACCGAAGCCGGTCATTATCGGTAATTGTCAGGGTGGTTGGGCGGCGATGGTTCTGGCGGCAACCGCCCCTGACATTACGGGACCTGTCGTGGCAAACGGTGCGCCCCTGTCCTACTGGGCCGGTCAAAAAGGAAAGAACCCGATACGCTATCTCGGCGGCCTGGTCGGTGGAGCCGGCATGGTCCGGCTGATGTCGGATTTGGGAAACGGCCTCTTTGACGGTTCCAGCCTGGTGTTGAATTTCGAATGTCTGAACCCGGGTGAAACCTGGTGGCAAAAATACTATCGGCTCTGGCATAACATCGACACGGAGGTTCCGCGTTTTCTCGGCTTTGAACGCTGGTGGGGGAACTATTACTACATGACCGCCGATGAAATCAGCTGGATCGTTGAAAAACTTTTTATCGGTAACAGGATCGTGCGCGGTGCTGCCAATCTCGACGAAAGGACCCATGTGGATCTGCGGCAAATCCAGGCTCCGATTGTTATCTTTGCCTCCCACGGAGATCATATTACGCCCCCGCAGCAGGCCCTGGCATGGGTTCCCAATCTCTACGCCGATGTCGAGGAGATTCGTGCCCGTGGCCAGCGTATCCTCTACACGTTGCATGATACGGTCGGTCATCTCGGTATCTTTGTTTCTTCATCTGTTGCCGTGAAAGAACACGAACAGATCGTGTCGACATTGAAGACGATCGAGGCCCTGGCTCCGGGGCTGTATGAGATGGTTATCACGGAGGAACACGGCGAGGGGGCCGATAAAAAATTCCAGGTGGCCTTTATGGACCGCACGATACCGGAGATGATGGACCAATGTGGCGGGGATGATTCCAATCTGCCCTTCGCCGCCGTTGCCCGTTATTCCGAACTGGCCGTCGAAATGTATGACCTGATGATGCGGCCGATCGTACAAGCCATGAGTAACGAAGTCAGCGCGCAGGTATTGGCCAATGCCAGTCCGATGCGCTTCCGGCGCTGGCTCGAAAGCGACCGCAACCCAATGATGCCCCCGGTTTCTTTCCTGGCCGATGAGGTGAAAAAGCAAAGGAAAGCCGTGTCCGACAATAATCCCTTTCGGATGTTGGAGCAATTCAACGCCGGCCTGATCAGCCAGTGGTGGGATGGCGTACGGGAAACGCAAAATGCCCTGACCGAATGGAATTTCCATGTACTTTGGGCATTTCCGCCGATACAGGCGTTGGGTAAAGGGCAAAGCCGCACGATAAGCGAAGCGCCACAGGAGGAACTGAGCACCCTGACTAGCGTACAGGATGCCCTGGACCGCATCAGTACTGGAGGTTTCGCAGACGGAATCGTGCGTATGCTGATTTTCCTTGCCCGGTCAGGGAAGCGGGTACGTCGGGATCGCCTGGAACGGGCCAGTCAGATGATGGGAACAACAGAGCCTTTTGTCAGTATGCCGCCGAAGCAGTTGACGCGGATGATTCACAGGGCGAGCCTGATCGTGGGTTTTGCCCCTGAAGAGGCCATGGCAACGTTGCCGGAGTTGATTCGCACGCGGGAAGCGCGTCAGGATGCCTTGGCCATCTGCGAAACGATCGCGGGTCCCCGTGAGGAGATGACGCCGGACACCCTGGAAATGATGAACCGTCTGGCCATGGTCCTGCAGGATGAGCGGTTTGGCGACCGACGGAAAAAAAGGCCCGCAAAAACCGCAAAAATCGGTTAGCCGGTTGAAATTTCCGTATTGCCGTCCATTTCGTTGACAGGTGAATCAACGCGAGGGAAAGCCTTATCGGGCCTCAACCATTATTCGATTGACAGGCATCGGTACCTACGCCTATAGTCCCGTCATTCACAAACACGTTATCCGGTGTCTGTTTCAGAAAACTCATCCTCAAAGGAAATACTTTTCACCGGGAGCCATCTGGTATTATGCTCGTTTTCTTAGCGCGGCCCGATCGGGGTTTCGTTGTGGTCATCTTGATCACATTGATGTCCCTGTCTATACCTTTGTTGTCGTCCGATTGTCTTGGTCAGGAGGCCAAGAAGCCATACCCCGCCGTTTCTTTGGATATCCCCGAGGAGATGGTGTTTGCGGGAACGGTTATCCCGTTGAACCGCTATGATATGCGTGAACGGTATGACCGTGAACAAATGGCTTTTACCTATGCCCACGCTTCGACTCTTGTAACGATCAAGCGGGCGAACCTCTATTTCCCGATTATTGAAGTGATTTTGAAAGAAAACGGTATTCCCGAGGATTTCAAATATCTGGCTTTGGTGGAGAGCAATTTCAATACCCGGGCTTTCTCATCGGCCAAAGCGGCGGGGATCTGGCAGTTCATGCCCGAAACGGGCAGGCAGTACGGGCTGGAAATTTCAAGTGACGTTGATGAGCGTTATCACATTGAAAAATCCACCATGGCGGCCTGCCGTTATCTGAAAGATGCCTACGATAGATTCGGTGACTGGGCGACCGCTGCCGCCTCCTATAATGCCGGTATGGGGCGCATCAGCACCGAGCAGTCGGTACAGCAGGTTGGCAGCTTTTTTGATATGCTCGTTTTTAGTGAGACCAGTCGTTATGTTTTTCGTATCCTGGCAATAAAAGAGATTCTCAAAAATCCCCGGAAATACGGTTTTTATATAAAGCGGGAGCACCTGTATCCGAGTATCGGTTATTCCGAGGTGACGGTGAACGGGCCGGTGGAGAATTGGGCCGAATTTGCCAAGGCTTTCGGTATCACGTATGCCCAGCTCAAGGATTTCAACGTCTGGATTCGAGGTAACAAACTGGAAAACAAGGATTGGAAATCCTATGTCGTGCGTATTCCCTGCAAGGAAGACCTGATGTTCGATGTCAAGAAAATCAAGGTCTACCAAAAAAACTGGGTGGTCGATTGATGAGCAGTTTAAGGCCATCTCTTTGAGGGGAAGAAAACGGCATGGATTTTCCCGGATTGCTGAATGCGGTGATTCTCGGCATTGTCGAGGGGGCTACGGAATTCATTCCCGTATCTTCGACGGGTCACTTGATTCTTTTCCAACATTGGCTCGGGTTTACCGGTGCCATGGAAAACGCATTCATTATCTTTATTCAATTAGGTGCGATTTTTGCCGTTGTCTGGCTCTACAGGAAGAAATTTCTTTCCGTGGCAATGAATTGGCCGCGAGACGCCGAGGCCCGTCTGTTGATCGTAAATCTTGTCATCGCGACTGTCCCGGCTGCGGTCATCGGCTTGCCTACAGAGGCGTGGATCGAGAGACATTTCTTCAAGCCCGTTCCCGTGTCTCTGGCCCTGATTGTCGGCGGTGTGGCCATTCTCATGGTGGAAAAATGGTGCCGGCGTCCCAATATTGAAAGCGTCGACCGCATTCCCATGAAAAAAGCGTTTGGCGTGGGGGTTATTCAGGTGCTGGCCATTCTTTTCCCGGGGATTTCACGTTCAGGAGCCACGATTATGGGGGGGATGGTGATGGGGCTTTCGCGGGTGGCTGCCACGGAATTTTCCTTTTTTCTGGCCATACCGGCGATGCTGGGCGCCTCTTTGATCAAGTTGGCCAGTCACCGGGAGGTGATTTCCTTAAGCGATATCCCTTTGTTCGGGCTTGGCTTCGTCGTTTCTTTTGTGGTTTCTCTCTTTGTTATTCGCGCCTTACTCTCTTTTGTTTCCAGTCATGCGTTTAACGTGTTTGCGTGGTACCGGATTGTTTTCGGCCTTGTTCTCCTCGTCTGCTGGGGATACGTGGGCGTTTCCTAACCCGGTTTTACGGGGAAGACAACCACGGATGTGGCAATCTTTTCTCAAATCATACCTGGGAGGACAAAGACAGATTGATGAAGGGATGCCTTTTCATAGACTGCGACGTCCCGTTTCTTTGCGGATAGCCTCGCAGACCCAATCTCTTAATTGCTCCGGATCAACTCGCAGGCGAGATGAAATAGTCTGTCCATAACCCTCCAGAAAAGCGTCCGCCTCATCATGGCCGATGTGATGGCCGTCACGACAGGTGCGCCGGTAGGATCTTGCCAACGAGTTGAGGCAATAACTTTTTAAAAACAAAGCCTTCCAGGGCTTGGACGTTTCCCGGTCGATCAGAACAAGTCCCTTGTCTGTCAGAATGAGATCCTTCAAGCGCACCGGATGAAAAAATCCTCCGGCATGCAGCCGTCCGATCAGTTTCCCTGTTTCAAACGCCAGTGTATATCGTTCGCGTTCGGATGAAGAGTTGAACAAGTCCACCACTTCCTGTCCGGAAACGTCCCTGACAAGCAGAAAACCGCGGACTTTGAGCCAGCCTATGGACTCCTCTCCCCAAGCCATGGGTTCCATGGCGGCAAAGCCGGAGGATTGCAAGGCTTGAAGCAATTTAACCTCGCGCAGTGCGTCTGATCGCGGTCGGCAAAGCCAAAAAAGCATACGCAGGTGGGGCAACAGGGATTCATTTCCGCTCCGTTTCAAAAAGAAAACCTGTCCGCCCTCTTCAATACGACGCACTTCCCTGCCGTCATGGTCTTGTGAAACGGGGACGCCGACATCACTGTCCAACCAAAAAGACAAGAGGTGCCCCTGCGGGAACAGGGCCTGCACGGACGGATCAACATGGCATAAACTAAACATGGATTTCTCCGGAAAAAAATTGCAGAGGTATATCTGACAGCCCGATCACGATGATTAGGCCGAATGAAACATCGGGAATGAAAAACAATTCACTTGCGCCAATAATTATTGGCTGCAGCGATTGTTTGGAAATTTATGGCGACGATCTGGGATGCCGCCATAAGGGCATTCGCGTCCTCTGAGTATATGGGGCGAAGCTTTTTAAGTACATCCGGGTCCGGCTGTGTGTACTTGACGCCACGCCTGCTTAGAGTGATTGCGAGTTCGAATCCCGCTTGAGGTGTGTCGGTGATCAGCGTGGTAAGCCATGTCTCGGTCATTATCTGAACCTCCCTTTGTGATCATTTATAGAATAACCAGACTACACGATCCAACATCCGAATTCAACAATCCTTTACCCTCAAATATTTCCTCCCCGGTTATTTTTTATCTTTAATATTATGAGACATCAAGAGCGAGCCTCTCTTCTGTTGAGGTTGCGGCAATAAGACTAAAAACGTCTGGTGCAACCTTGACACATCTTTGAATGGATTTACGCAACGGCAAGGGGCCGGGTATAAAACCACACCGCCGCCATCGGACACCGGGATCCGCATTCGTTTTTCTGGGTGAACAGTGTGATGTGCCGGGAACCAGCGAGGGAAGCATCAGACCCGCCTTTCTATCTGGGGGGGGTGGCAGGTCTGATGCTGAGGAAAGATTGTTTTAGGAGCGTTTTCGTCCACTCTCTGTTTTTGTTCTCGTATCCTTAGCGTATAATTGCCACCGCGCAGTGGGCATACCTGACAACATCGTCGGCGACACTACCGAGCAACATTCTCTTGACTCCCCTTAAACCACGGCTTCCCATGAAAATGTAATCGATTCCCCTGTCCTCGGCAACGTTGACGATTTGCTGGGCAACCGGGCCCTCCACCAAAAGGGTTTTGCAATCCACACCTTGATCGTTGAGAATTTTCTGGGCGCTCGTCAGGATTTTCATCCCTTCTTCTTCTCTCTCTTTGTAAAGAGGGGTATCCGGTATTCCGGAAAGTGGAACGATGTCCTCGATAACATACAGCAATAATAATTCACAATCGGACATCTTTGCGTAACGGGCGCAATGAGCCAGCACCAGATCCGTCATCGCTGAACCATCAATTGCCGCCATGATTTTTATGGCTTTCTTTTCACTTTTTTTTTCCATGTGTGCCTCCGGATAATTTTGAACAATCTGATCTTCTTGGAGAGACATCTTATTAAACAAGACAGTACATATCAATACTGGTATGATACCAGTTTATTGCTGGTAATTAGCACATAATAAGAATTATTTATAAATTACATACGGTGGAATATTTTATCGGGAAAAAGAAAGAGAAGTTGTTGTTGAAGAATAATTTATATATATACATAAATTTATTATGATAATTTCATATTCATACAGAACGGCCAATACCACGGTGACTTGATCTCCTTCGAATATGGGTCATAAAAGTGTCTGGCAAAACCGACAGTCTGAAGAGTCAACGAATTGAAAAGGATCGATAGAGTTCTACGCCCCCTGGAATTTCCTTAATCATCCAAGAAAGATACGACTTCCCCGCCTGGAATCCGCTTAATCCGCCCTCCGTCATTGATATCACGGACGTACCCTGCTTCGATGAAAGCGTCATCCCCATATCCACGTTTTTCCCAAAATCCGGGGAGGTAATGATCCATGAGTTCTATCCTGAGAACGCTCTTGGCTGACTTGTATCCCCATAGGTAAGGCACGAAGCCGCGGATGGGCCCTCCGTAGTCCTCTTCGAGCAATTCGCCGTCGAACTCGAAGGCAAGGAGGGTTTTTTCTTTTTCGGCGATATGTAGTGGAATGGATGTGTCATAGATGTTGTTGACGGACCAGAAGCGGATGTGTGTGGCCGAAGCAAATATGCCGACGGCGTCCAGAATGTCCGCGACCCTGACACCTCCCCAGCGCCCGAAAACCGAAAATCTTGTGACGCTGGTCAAGCGGGCCGCTGCAATCGTTTTGGGCAGAGCCTTCAGATCCTGCCAGGTGAACGTTCTCGGATGAGAACAGAGGCCGACAACATCAATTTGCCAATTCTCCCGATCGAGAGGTCCCGGATGCCCTTCCACCCAGAAAATGGGGGTGCCGAGTTCCTTCAGGCGGCTCATTTTCCCCTCCTGTGTTTAACAAGCAATAAAAAGTAAAGGGTTGCGGACTCCGTTTGTAGTCACGTAAAGGGAGGGGATATCGCCCAAATTTCATCCTCCCTCAAGTATGGGAACGCAGGAAGGAATGGAAATGGCGTCGGGAAATCCCTCGGGGATTTCATTCTCCTTCATGCCGGCTGTTTTCAGCATTCCAACTCTCCGCCGTCGAACATGACGATGTCCGCCTGGATTTTCTCCCCGTCCGTTTCAATATTTCCGATAAAAGCAATGGGGAGGACTTGCCGGTCGTTTTTCTGAAGAATGTACACACCTCTGATCAGAGGATTTTTTTCTTCTCGGCGGTTCTCAAGAATGATTTGCATATCTTCCAGCTGCCTGTTTATGTTGCCTGAAAGGTCAATACCGAGATGCTGAAATACCAAGCGTGTGCCGTCATGGAGAAGGGCCTCGATTCTTTCCTCTTCTTCGTAGTGTTGGGGGTTTTCGGCATTTTGATTGGAACCGTCGTCCGTTAGCGTGTATACTTTTGTCTCCACTGAATTTCACCTCATTTTTTAAAACTGACCTGCCTTCCTGTCTTTCAGACAAACTACCTCCCGTCCGTAAAGAAGTCAAGAATTCAGGTGATACACCCCCATCGATACCACGGACTCGGATAATGGCGACACGGAATGAAGCAGCATCTGGAGCATGGTATAAATGGGAATCAGAGAGGAGAGTGTTCGGATGCAACTCAATTTAACAATGAATTCAAAAATAATCAGAGCTTGCCGCCGTGATACGTTGGAGTTTTTTGAATGAATATTTTTCTTTTTTAGGGGGCTGTCAATTAATCATTGAAAAATGCATGGATTATCCTGTAAGGCATGACATGCAGGGGACGAGAGCGAAGCTCTGGAAGCCATGCGAACGGAACGAGAAAGGGAGAAAAGAATTATGTTGTCGGATCGATCCTTCAGGGAGGAATCAGTAACAATTCCTTTAAATAACGGGGAAACGGTTTCAGGTATCCTCCTGATTCCGGAGACGAGGAAAAAGGACAAAATGGACGTTTTTATTATCGCCCATGGCCAAGGAAATGGCATGAAGCATCCCCTGCTGGTCACTTTTGCAGAGGGCCTGGCTGAGGAGGGCTATGCCACTCTGCGATTTAATTTCCTGTTCAGAGAAAAAGGTCAGGAAGGTGCTGACAGAAAGGATGAACTTTATCTCGCCTGGGAAGGTGCCATGCGATTCGTTTCAACGAGTGCGGACATAGGGGCGAAAAGGATTTTTGTTGCGGGAAAGTCCCTGGGTGGACGTGTCGCGGCGCACATGACGGCGGAGGGGTTGCTGAATCCCGCCGGCCTCGTTTTCCTTGGCTATCCCCTGCATCCGTCAGATGAGCCGCAGAATATCCGGGCCGACCATTTTCAACAAATCAACGTTCCCATGCTTTTTTTTGCTGGTACACGTGACCCCTTCTGCAATCTTTTTTTATTGAAGGAAATTTTCAGCAGCATGAACCTTGTCGCGAGGTCCCGTCTGGAAGTGGTTGACGGAGGCGATCACGCCTTCGAGGTACCCAAATCGCTCTATCTGCCGACCCGGGATATTTACACGCATATTTTGAAAAAAACCGTTCAGTGGATGAATAAAACATTCCCCGCACGGAAATGACTCAAAGGGATCATAAAAAATCTGTCAGCAGTGCGCTGAAAAGGTTGCGGTTCGTTCCGGTTATGACTTGAACGGTGCATTTCAGTCCGCTCTGTGAGTATGCCTGTACAGACAAAAAAGAACCCGCTTTTTCCCCTGCGTTATGCTTCCCCTGTGCGCCCCCCTGCGCATCCAGAGGCCGGACAACGGAAGAAAGACGAGGCAACTCTTTGCCAGAAATGTTATAGAAAATATATTCGAACATGGCCGGCGATTCCTGATCAGGGTATACGAGAGGCATTCCGCCCAGGGATTGCAATAAAACGGGGTGGACTGATCAACCGTACGTCGGCATAAGCGAGAAAACAGGGAGGGTCAGATGGACAAAATCAATATCTTCATGAGTTTTGCACCAGAGGACAAGAAAGACGGGATGATGCTCGCCGATCAGTGCCGTAACCCCTTTTCTACTTTTGCCGTAGTCGGTGTATCGACAGAGATGGAGGGGAATGAAGACTGGGAGAGGAAAACCCGTGAACTAATTGAACAGGCTGGGATCATGCTGATCGTTGCGAGTAAAAACACGGATCCGTCGGCAAATGTCGTCTGCGAGATCGGCATGGCCCGCAAGAAGGGGATTCCCGTTTTGGGGGTTTACACCGACAAAGCCTATCAGGATTGTATTCCTGAAATATTTGGCGACGGCCCGGTCCTTGAGTGGAACTTCGAACATGTATGCAACGCGATGCTTAACCTTCTTGGCAGGACAGCAACCCGTAAAATCTTTATGTAAGAAAACGGGTTGGGCAAAGACTGAATAAATTTCATCATGTAGATTCAGCGGTCTCGCAAGAGGTCAGGCTGCGATTCCATAAGGACAGGGCATATTCTCGTCGGCCGCGTTCAAAATCATTGTGTCACCCCACCCGTTTTATCAGGAAAATTATCGCAAAGGGCGGTTAAATTCGTTTATCGATACCCCTGATCATGACCAAATCTGGTTCAGCATATCCGCTTTGGCAACCAGATTACTGAGGCCATGCCAACTAAGCCAGATCCCGGGATATCCCGAGTGCATCCGGGCTCTTCTTTACCTGCCCCCCCCTCGTTCTCCGGAAAGCGTGTCCCGGATACCCTCAAGGGGCGATCAGGGACCTCATTTTGTGATCGCAAATGGGGGAATGAATCCATAACAGCATAGCCGGCGTGGTTAATCGGCCAAGATAATGGCCAAGATAATGCTTGACATGTGAAATGGTAATATGTAAACGTCACCCGTAAATGGTACCCTTCTGATCCGCTCAGGTAGGGTAACGCAAAGATAGTTGGATATAGACATTTTGAAGTGCAAGGGCAGGCCGCCAAGCTTTTTAAGAGTCTTGGAGGCCTTTTTTGTTTCATCTTCTTGATCCGACTGAAAATTTATGAAAGGAGGATCCGATAAGATGGCAGAAGGAAAAGTAAAATGGTTCAATGAGCAGAAGGGTTTCGGCTTTATTGAAAAAGATAATGGCGAAGATTTGTTCGTTCATTTCAGTGCGATCCAGTCCGATGGTTTTAAGACACTGTCTGAGGGGCAGCGTGTCAGTTTTGACGTCGTGCAGGGAAAAAAGGGCCCCGCAGCGGATAATGTAAAAGCGATTTAGTTTTGGGAAGACAAGAGAAGGCATTTCCGGCATTTATGATGCGGAAATGCCTTTTTTTCATCGATTCAGATTAATTGAGAGCCGTGTATCGCAATGAAAACAAAATATTCCTTTGAAAAACGGCAGAAGGAACTTGCCAGATTGAAGAAGAAGGAGGCGAAACGCCTAAAGCGTCAGGAGGCCAAGGAAGCCGGCGATAAAAATGCCGATGAACAACATGAAGGCGAGGACAGGGAGGAATGAACCATGACGATGCCTGTCCTGTTTGAAAGAATCGTCACAATCGGTGTGTTCCATTTTTTGCTTCTCCGGGTTGTGAATACAGTCTGACCTTCAGAATCAGGCTGGAAAACGGGGGTGTCTGGCTGATTCGTCTGCACGAGGGCGAACGGGTACCCCTTTGTACCTGGCACCAGCTGCTCTTTGCCGCCATAAGGCCATTTCCACATTACAGACAGTTCAAACCGTTGGTCCACTTTCTCCCGCCAAAACCTTTTGCAACGGGATTTTCCATCCGTTCAGCCATTGAAAGGTATCTGAAGCCAACCCGTATTCACAAAATTTCTGCTTGCCTCCGCGTCTGCAATGACCGGGTCAAACGTTCAGACTTTCGTGTTCGCGATCAGGGAGTCCTGAACGAAATCGGGTGCGCTGAAATTCAGCTTCAGAGACCTTTGTCGTGAGGCAATGCATTCCTTGAAGATTCTGCGTAAGCCGGATTTCGCATATCCCCAGAAGAAAAAAGAGCGTGAACTCCGACGGAAATATTTCCCGGAAACACCCAACACCTGTGATCAAGGTTTTATTTTTATCCGGAAAAAACAATCGGAATAGTCGGAATCGGGGGCTGTCACAGTGCGGCGGCAGATCCTGGCCCCTTTCCAGAGAGACCTGCTTTCTGGAGACAGGGAGGGCTTGCGTTTTTTGAGAACAGGCCAAACGCATGAGCCTTTCAAGTATTTGAATTTAGATTCTATTTGTTTTTTTCTCCTCAGAAAAATAACTTTGTATATCGGATGAATAATGTTATAGACACCGCGCTTGGAGGTGCAGGGGCGTGGCGCTTCAATATCCCGATCCTCAGGGTTTTTTGTTTTTGAGCGAGATCTTGGGGAAACAAGTCGTAAACCGTCAGGGCGTCAGAATAGGACGGGTCATGGACCTCGTGGTTGGCCTGGTTGAGCCGTACCCGATTGTAACGGAGGTCCTGTTCTTGCCTGCCGGTAAGACAGACTCTGTTTGTGTTCCCTGGAGTAAAGTTCTCGAAATCGACAAAGCGTTCCGATTTGATGACTTTTCACTGGAGGATTGCCGTAAGCCCGAGAGGCGGGAAGGAGAGATTTTTTTGAAGGATGCCCTGCTTGATAAGCAGGTCGTCGATACCAACGGTGCGAAGTTACGACGTGTAAACGATTTGCAGTTTCTGAAGGCGCATAATTTGCTCCATCTGGTCCATGTCGATGTGGGGTTTCGGGGGCTTATGCGCAGGGCGGGTCTGTTGAAGCTCCTGGACGCCTTCCTGCAGGCCTCCATGGACTACAATCTGACCGATCAGTTTATCGCCTGGAAATTTATACAGCCCTTGTCTTCGCCGGATCTGCTGAAACTGAAAGTGGCGCAGGACCGGTTGTCGCAATTGCACCCGGCAGATCTTGCAGATATTATTGAAGACTTGGATATTCACCAGCGGACGGCGGTCTTCCAGTCTCTCGACGTGGAAACCGCGGCGGAAACCCTCGAAGAGACGGACCCGAAGATTCAGGTCAGCATTATCAAAGGGCTCAAGCCCGAGCAGGCTTCCGACATCATCGAAGAAATGTCCCTAAACGAAGCGGCGGACTTGCTGGCGGATCTTCCCCGTCATCAGGCTGAAGGGATCCTCAGCGAAATGGAGCAAGACATCGCCGAAGACGTGAAAGAACTGCTCGCTCTTCCGGAAGAAAAGGCGGGAGGTCTGATGACCACCGCGTTTTTTAGCTATCCGCCGACGCTGACGGCAGGAGAAGCCATTGAAGCGATCCGCCGTGAAGCGGAGGATATGGACTTTGCTTACTATATCTACGTCCTTGACGAAAACGAGCATCTCCTCGGCATAATGAGTCTACGGGACCTTCTGATGTCACCTCACGACGGCAAACTGAACGATCTGATGGAAACGCGTATTATTTTCGTGACCATAGAAGAGAACAAGAAAGAAATTGTGAATCTGTTCGCAAAATACGGGATTATGGCCATCCCGGTAGTCGATGACGATGACCGGATGATGGGGGTTATCATTTTCAGGAATATTCTGGAGATTATCGCTCCGCACCTGGGGAAATAGGTAAAATGAACGAAGAGGGGGACAGACGCAGGCATGACGGCGCGGTTCTTATCCCGCATTCGGCGGAAGATCTCCGGTATTTTTCAGAAACGTTTCTGGGTTACCCTGTCGGTCTTCTTTGCCCTCATCGGCCCGGGCATCATCACCTCCAATGTCGATAACGATGCCGCCGGTATTACCACCTACTCCCTGGCGGGTGCAGAATACGGCCTGAACCTTCTGTGGATTCTCGTCCCCATTGTTTTCGCCTTGATAATCATTCAGGAAATGGGTGCCCGGATGGGTGTCGTGACGGGTAAAGGTTTATCCGATCTGATCCGGGAACGATTCGGTGCCAAAATCACCTTTTATCTGATGGTCGTCCTGCTCCTGACAAACTTGGGGAACACAATCGCCGAGTTCGCCGGCGTCGCGGCCAGCATGGAAATTTTCAATGTGAGCAAGTATGTTTCCGTGCCGATCGCCGCCTTTTTCGTCTGGCTGCTGGTGGTGAAATGGAACTACAAGTCCGTTGAGAAGGTCTTCCTCGTTGCCTGCCTGTTCTACCTGTCCTATATCGTGTCCGGCGTCATGAGCGAGCCGGACTGGCATGAGATCGGAACGTCACTCGTCAAACCTTCCGTGCAATTCGATCCGGGATACCTGACGATGGCCATCGGCCTTGTCGGTACGACCATCGCTCCCTGGATGCAGTTCTATTTACAATCTTCCGTAGTGGACAAAGGAATTCGTGTCTCCGAATACCGTTATACGCGTACCGATGTAATCATCGGATCCTTCATGGTCAACATAGTGGCGTTTTTCATCATCACACTCTGCGCCGTGACCCTGTTTCAAAACGGCATCCGAATCGAAACCGCCAAGGATGCTGCCTTGGCCTTGGAACCTCTGGCGGGGAAATACAGCGCCCTCCTTTTTGCTTTTGGGCTTCTCAACGCCTCCCTGTTTGCCGCCTCGATCCTCCCGCTTTCCACGGCCTATACCATCTGTGAGGCATTCGGTTGGGAAGCGAGCTTAAACCATAAATTTGCTGAAGCACCCCAGTTCTACGGACTCTATTCGCTCATGATTGTTTTGGGAGCGGGTATTATTCTTTTGCCGCAATTTCCGCTGATCTGGATCATGTACTACTCCCAGGTCCTGAACGGTTTGCTCCTGCCTGTGATACTCATCTTTATGCTCTTGCTGATCAATGACCGACGGCTCATGGGGAGCTACACCAACGGATCGGCCATGAATATCGTTTCCTGGCTGACCGTGTCCGCCCTTGTGATTCTTTCTCTGGCCATGGTCGTTTCCCTGGTGTGGGGGGGATGAGTCAACCTTCTCAGGATAGGCGGCGAACCATGTATGGACGGGGCTGCGTAAATACCTTCCTTCCCTTTTCCGTTACCATATCTTCATGATCCTCATGCCGTCATTGCAGGATATCGAGGATTCTTGACCAGCGAACGCTGAAATTCTCTCTATCCCACGACCAGTAGATCATAAAAGCTTTACCCATGACATCCTTAAGTTCAACGAAACCCCAGAAGCGGCTGTCATAGCTCTGATCCCGGTTGTCCCCCATGACAAAAATGGAATCGGGCGGTACCGTGACGGGAGGCAAGTTATCACGGGGCTGAAGGGCGCCGGGGATGACGTATTCATCGACATAGACGCCGCGACCGTCATCGTAAAGCTGATCGTTGATGTAAATGGCCTTGTTTCTGATTTCGATTTTGTCACCGGCTAAACCGATGACACGCTTGATGAAATCTTTTGATCGATCCTGTGGATAAATGAAAACGACGATATCTCCACGCTTCGGTTCCGTCACAGGTATGATGGTATTCCGCAGCCAGGGGATTTTAACGCCGTAGATGAATTTATTCACCAGGATATGATCACCGATCTGCAGGGTGGGCTTCATTGAACCCGACGGGATTTTGAACGCCTGAACAATGAAAGTCCGAATGAAAACAGCAATGAGGATGGCAATGATGATTGCTTCCGCATATTCCTGAATTTTTGATTTGGGCCGGGATGTAGGGGGCATAAGAGTCATTTCCTTAGTCATAGGATAGCAAAAGGGTGAAGCAAACCAGTGTCGAGGCGACGGAGCCTTTCCAGAGGAGGCCCGCCATCCTTCCGACGAATACGCGAAACGGGATTCGGTATGCGGGTTTTAATTGGCTTTCCTGAGTTATCAGGATACAAAGCATGCCGAATACCCCTCCGAGAAAAAAGCCGCCGACCAATCCGATAACCAGAAAGGACGGAGTCAGCAGCAGGGGTAACAAAAAACAGCCGGCAAACGATGTCATGATGGATTGCCGGGAAGGATTGAATCGAGGAGAACCACGCATGAAGTAAAAGAGATCGCCGATTTCCACTGCAATGGCCACGAGGCACATAAACAGCGCCGCCTGCCAGGCGATTTTCTCGAACCCCGTAATGAGGGCATAAGCCAGGATATTGGCCGCAATCAGAGCCAGGCCCGGAAGTCCGTGGATGCACAGAAATATTCCTAGGAATAAAGTACCGATAAACGCGGCTAATGCGAGGGTTTCAAGGGGAGCCAATTTATTTCTTCCTGGTTCTCGATGACGGTTTGATTCTTTCAAAAAGCAGAACGACCGGACTGGCGATAAAGACAGACGAATAAACACCGGCCACCGTTCCCACCAGTAACGTAAAAGCAAAGTTGTGAATGACCGAGCCGCCGAAAAGGAACAGAACGACCAGAACCATCAGAACCGTAAGGGAGGTCAGGATTGTCCGGCTTAACGTCTGATTGACGCTCATATTAATGATATCCCTTTGTCCCATGCGAATGTTTTTTCGGTAATTTTCCCGTATCCGGTCGAAAATGACGATGGTGTCGTTAATCGAAAAGCCGATGATTGTCAGCATGGCTGCCACGATATTCAAATCGAATTCCTTGTTCATCAGGGAGAAGATCGACAGGGTCACAAGGACATCGTGGATCAGGGCGATAACGCCGCCCACGGCGTAACGGAATTCAAACCGGAAGCCGACGTAAATGAGGATCCCGATCCAGGAGAAGATAATGGCCAACAGGGCCTTTTTGGTCAGGTCTTTTCCGATTTTGGGGCCGACGACCTCCGTTCGTTGAATTTCAAAACTTCCCGTCGGATAAGCCGTCGCGAGGGACGTCCCGATCTTTGCTTCCAGTTCTTTGAGGTCTGTCCTTGCTTCCGGGGTTCGCACGACCAGTTCATGGGTGCCATACGTCTGGATGATGCTGTTCTCCAGACCAATTCCCTCGAAATTGTCACGTATTTTATCGATCTCGGGTTCTTCCTTGAACTTGATCTGTACCAGGGAGCCGCCCGCAAAATCAATGCCGTAGTTGAGTCCGCCATGCCAGATGATCGAAACGATGCCCGTCAGGATAATCACAAGCGATATGATGATGGCCGCTTTCATCCAGCGCACGAAGTCGATTTTGGTATCCGGTTTGATAAATTCCATGTATTCCATGAGTTAACCTCTTGTCTGTATTAGATGCTGAGTCGTGTCATTTTACGATTCCAGATTAAGTAATCATATATGATGCGCGTGACAAAGACTGCCGTGTACATGCTGACCACGATACCGATGGTCAGGGTGACGGCAAAACCCTTTACGGGACCCGTTCCGAAACCGAACAGGAAAAGCGCCGCAATCAACGTTGTGATGTTCGAGTCGAAAATGGTCAGGAAGGCTTTTGCATACCCGGCCTCCACGGAGGCACGCGCCGTTTTGCCCGCCCGAAGTTCCTCCCGTATGCGTTCGCAGATGAGCACGTTCGCGTCCACCGCCATCCCGATTGTGAGAACGATACCGGCAATACCTGGCAGTGTGAGGGTCGCGCCGAATATGACCATGATGCCCAACAGAAGAACGAGGTTCATGCCCAGGGCGATATCGGCGATGATTCCGGAAAACCGATAGTAAATAGCCATAAAAATGGCGACAAGGATACCGCCCACGATACAGGGCCAGATGCCCTTGTTGATGGAGTCCTGTCCCAGAGAAGGACCGATCGTGCGTTCCTCCAGGATTGTGACCGGTGCGGGCAAGGCGCCGGCCCGCAGCACAATGGCCAGATCACGTGCCTCATCCATGGTGAAGGCCCCCGAAATTTGAGCCTGGCCCCCGGAGATGCGTTCCTGAATCACCGGCGCGGAATAAACGTTTCCGTCCAGAACGATTGCGAGTTGCTTTTTGACATTCTCCCCCGTAATACGCTCGAAATCATTCGCCCCCTGGGAATTGAAACGGATGGAGACGTGAGGTTTTCCTAACCGATCGCCTATCTGAACCTTTGCGCTTTCCAGGGAATCACCCGTCAGCAGGGTTTTGCTCTTCAACAGGTAGGGCGACGAGGTCTGGCGGCCGGTTTCCCGGTCAACATGACTTCCATAGACGATTTCGGTGCCTTCGGGAATGTTGCCGCGCAAAGCCTCTTCCAGGCTATGTTCATCATCGACGAGCTTAAACTCCAGCAGAGCCGTTTTCCCGATCAGGTTTTTTGCCCTTCTTGTATCCGCGATGCCGGGCAATTGAATCAAAATGCGGTCATCGCCCTGAGGAATGATTTCCGGTTCGGATATCCCGAACTGATCGACACGATTGCGGATGGTTTCCAGCGATTGCTCCACCGCCATTTTCTTTATTTCGTCCATCCGCTTTTTGTTCATTTCCAGATAAAGCTTTTCTCGGCCTTCGATTGTTTCCGAACGGGTGCTTGAAAGATCGGGGTAATGGTTTTTCAGTATTTTATCAAAGGCGTCCCGCTGTCCCGGGTCGGTGAGTTCGAGTGTGATCGTTTTGCCGGAATCTCTGTCCATCTTTCGGAAACGAATTTTGTTGTCCATCAGGGTTTCTTTAAAATTGTTGGCCAGTCTTTCCAGAGTGGCCTCCACCGCCTTATCGGCGTCCACTTCCAAAACCAGATGCATACCGCCCTGCAGGTCAAGCCCCAGATGGATCTTGTCCTTCGGCAATTTTTCTTCCCAGAAGTCGGGAAGGTTGGGTACAAGCGTCGGGATCAGATAAAAAAGAGCCGCCAGAAAAACTAAAGTCGCTACGGCCGCCCGGAATTTGATATTCTTAAACATGATTAACCTCGAGAATGGGATTTAAGATGCCTTCTGGATGAGTTCAACAATAAACGGCCGTGACACCTTGATACGCACTTTGTCGGCGATTTCCAGGGTGATCACGTTTTCCGTAATCGCCACAATCTTGCCGTGAATACCCCCGGATGTGACGACCGTGTCACCATGGGCTAAATGATCGAGCATCTGTTTGAGCTCTTTCTGTTTTTTCTGCTGTGGCCGGATCAGGAGGAAATAGAAAATCCCGAACAGTACGACCATCATGATCAAAAAACCGATATCTCCCCCGGCGGGAGAGCCGCCCCCCCCTTTACCCATTGCATAGACGATGTCAGTCAACTCTTCTCCTCCTTATTAATATAGGTTTGCAGAATCCCCGTTCCTTCAGCCCGGTCATTTTGGAAACATTTACGGGATATCCTTTTCCGCCAAGGAATAATTTCCTTCACGATGAAAGAAGCTTTCCTTGAACCGATCGAACCGCCCGTTACGAATTGCCGTTCTGATTTCCTCCATCAGACGAAGGTAGAACTGCACATTGTGAATCGTATTCAGTATCATTGCCAGGATTTCTCCGGATATGAAAAGATGTCTCAAATAGGCTCTTGTAAAATTTCTGCAAGTATAACAGTCACATGCAGCATCCAGAGGTGACTCGTCATCCCGGTGACGGGCGTTTTTTATAACAACCTTTTCCTGTTTTGTAAATAATAATCCGTTTCTGGCACACCGGGTCGGCATGACACAATCGAACATGTCGATTCCAAAATCGACGCATCGCACAATGTCTTCCGGGGTTCCGACTCCCATAACATAGCGGGGATGGTTTTCCGGCATCAGAGGTGCCGTCGTCCGGACGATTTCCATCATGGCGGCCTTCGGTTCTCCGACACTCAGGCCGCCCAGCGCGTAACCGTCAAAGCCGATTTTTACAACACTGGCCAGCGCTTCCTTTCTCAAGTCCAGATGCGTTCCCCCCTGGACGATGCCGAATAAAGCCTGATCGTTGCGGGTCTTCGCCTCTTTGCAGCGTAAAGCCCAGTCCATGGTGATCTCGAGAGAAGCCCGGGCCTGTTCAAATGAGGCGGGGTAGGGTGTGCAATCGTCAAAGGCCATAATGATGTCGGCTCCCAGATCCTCCTGAATGTTGATGGCCGTTTCCGGGCTGATGAAGTGTTTCGAACCGTCAATGTGAGACTGGAACAGCACCCCTTCCCGGGTGATTTTCCTGAGGGCGCCCAGACTGAAAACCTGGAATCCGCCGCTGTCGGTGAGAATTGATTTTTCCCAATTCATGAATCTGTGGAGTCCCCCCATTTTTTTCACCAACTCTCGTCCGGGCCGCAGATAAAGATGGTAGGTGTTGGCCAGAATCATGTTCGCTCCGGCCCTCTCCAGCATTTCCGGTGTAAGCGCCTTGACTGTGCCCTGGGTACCCACAGGCATGAAGGCGGGCGTGGGGATTACGCCGTGAAGTGTTGTCAGGCAGCCGGTTCTGGCTTCCGAATTATTTTGTTTTGCTGTCTGAACAAATGTGCAGGGTGTCATTATGACCTTTCTGTCAAATAATCATTGCATTGATCAATTTGTTTTATGGTGAAATGAACATGCAGTCCCCGTAACTGTAGAAACGGTAGCGTTCCCGGATGGCTTCCGCGTATGCGGCCTGCACCCGTTCTTTCCCTCCGAAGGCGCAAGCAAGAAGGAACAGGGAAGACTTGGGCAGATGGAAATTGGTCAGCAGTGCGTTGACACGCCTGAAACGATAGCCCGGGTAGATGAATAATTTTGTGAGTCCCGAGGCGGCTCTGATGCGGCCCCGGTCATCGGTAATGGATTCCAGAACGCGTGTCGACGTGGTGCCCACGGCCACAACCCGCCGGGCATCCGAAACAATGGATGCTGTTTCCGGGGATACCTCATAATACTCCTCTTCCATGACATGTTTTTCCACCGTGTCGGTTTCAATGGGCAGAAATGTACCGTAACCCACATGTAAGGTAATCTGCACAATTGTAACCCCCATTGTTCCCAATTGGCGCATAATACGCTCCGTAAAGTGCAAGCCTGCGGTGGGAGCCGCCACGGAACCCGGCCGCCTGGCATATATGGTTTGATAACGGGTGAGATCGCTTGCGCGCAACGGTATTTCATCCTTGCGGTTGATATAGGGAGGAAGGGGGGCGGAGCCGAAGCGTTCGAGAAAGACGTCGCATGGGATGGTTGTAATCAATTCGAGGATCCATTTTTTTTCCGTAATACGATCCAGAATTTTTGCACGGCCGTATTCGTTGAAAACCAGGGTTGTGCCATAGCGGACCCGCCTTGCAGGCCGAAGCAGTACTTCCCAGTGGGTGCAGTCCTGACTGGCTTCGCCGGTTCGTGCCAGGAGGAGCACCTCAACTGCGGCTCCGGTTTCTTTATTACCCCGGAGGCGGGCCGGAATCACCTTCGAATCATTCATGACCAGCACATCTCCTTTTCGCATACAATCGGGTAAGTCAAAAAAATGGCGATGGGTGAAATCCCCGGATGCTTTGTTCAATACCATCATCCGCGATCCGTCTCTTTCCGCAGACGGTTTCTGGGCGATCAGACCGGCAGGAAGATGATAGTCAAATTCGGAAAGTTTCATGAACTTGTTCGATACCCCGGACGGATAAAAGTTGGTTCAGTTTGTGCCGAAATAAACAAGGACAAGGCCGAAAAGCATGGACGTGAACCCCAAAATACGTAAAACGCGATCCGGAGTGTCCATGATTTTCATCATGAATACCTTGATTTTTTCGGGGAAAGCGAAATATGGCAGACCCTCCAGAATCAGGACCATTCCCATAACGCACAGAAAGTATTTCACTTCCTATCTCCTTCCTTCGCCTTGGCCTCGTCCCATAGATGATTCATTTCTTCGGACGATGCCTCCATCAATGTTTTCTGCTGATTCTTAAGGCTGTCTTCGATATAGGCAAAGCGTTGCTCAAATTTGTTTATCGTTTTTTTGAGGGATTGTTCCGCGTCTATATCGACAAAACGGCAAAGATTCACTATGGAAAAAAACAGGTCCCCGATTTCGATCTCAATTTGTCTGACGCGGCCATGATGAATCGCGTCTTTCAACTCGTCGATTTCTTCGACGATCTTATCCAGAACGCCCCGGGTGTTTTCCCAGTCGAAACCGACTCCGGCAGCCTGCTCAGTGAGTTTCTGCGCTTTGGACAGGGCCGGCATCGACATGGGATATTTACCGAGATGACGAGCCGGTTGAACGGGTTTATTCTCAACGTGTTCCTTTATGTAGGACCAGTTGTTTTTGATCTCTTCGATGCTTCGGACTGATACATTACCGAACACGTGGGGGTGCCGCCGGATCATTTTGGCGGACACGGATGAGACGATATCGCTGAAACGGTATTCATCCCTTTCTTCGGCAAATGCGCAAAGAAAGAGGATCTGAAAAAGAAGGTCTCCCAGCTCCTCCTTGAGATGTTCCGCATCACTTTCCTCTATGGCGTCAACGACCTCATAAGCTTCCTCAAGCAGATAGCGCCCGATATCTGACGGGGTCTGTTCCCTGTCCCACAGACAACCGTTGGGGCCACGCAAAGTCCGGATAATTTGCAGGAGGTCCTCGATCTCATTCCGAAGCCGGGGGATTTTTTGGGTCATGTCACCATCCCTTTACGTTTCCGGGAGGGTGGATCATTGTTTGTTCCGATACGTTCTTCCATGCGAAGCACATAGGCCACTCCAAATGAAAATAAGGTCGCATATGTACCATATGGTGGAGTTGATCACAATAACAAGGTTCACCCAACCGGGATTCAAATAACTGTTGACAAAGGGTGGTGTTTGGGATAGGTCAAGCTGTTTATTTCTGTCGAATACAAAAGACCGAGAGAAATAAGTATGAAAGAAAACAAACAACTAAAGGAGGATCTTATGAGTCAAAATGTCAGCGTTCCCATGGAAGGAAAGGTAATCAAAATCAATGTAAACGTCGGTGACCAGGTAAATGCGGAGGACGAAGTCATCATCATGGAGGCCATGAAAATGGAAATGCCTGTGACGGCACCTGCCGCAGGCACCGTGAAGGAAATCAAAGTGGCTGTCGGCCAGACATTTGCCGCAGACGCTGTTCTCATGGTTCTCGAGTAAAAATATCCGAGGTAAGACATTTATCTGGAAGGAGTTAAATATGAATTTTGCATTGACGGAAGAACTGGAAATGCTCCGCTCGATGGCAAAGGATTTTGCGGCGGAAAAGATTGCGCCTTTTGCCGACAAGTGGGATGAGGAACATTATTTTCCATACGAAGAAGTCATGAAGCCCATGGGTGAACTCGGTTTCTTTGGAACGGTTATTCCCGAGGAGTATGGTGGAAATGGAATGGGCTGGCTGGCTGCAATGATCCTCACCGAAGAGATCGCCCGCGCATCGAGCTCGTTACGCGTGCAGATCAACATGCAGGCTTTGGGCTGTGCTTTCACGATTTTCCGTTACGGAACGGAAGAGGCAAAGAAAAAATACATCGAGAAGCTTATAACGGCTGAATACCTCGGCGGCTTTGGTATCACCGAAGCGAATGCGGGTTCCGACGTGATGAGTATGAAGTCTGTTGCCGAGGACAAGGGAGACCACTGGCTGATTAACGGTACGAAGACCTGGATTTCCAACGCCAAGATGGCCGACTGCCTGATCTACTATGCTTACACGGATCGTTCCAAAGGCAGCAAGGGCCTTTCTGCATTTGTTGTGGATATGAAGAACAATCCCGGCGTGTCCGTGACGGAGCTGGACAAACTGGGCAGCCGTTCTTCACCGACCGGCGAGATCTTCATGGAAGATGTCAAGGTACCCAAGGGGAATCTGCTGGGCAATCTGGGTGACGGTGCGAAAATCGTTTTTGGTTCTCTCAACGGTACGCGGCTTTCGGCGGCGGCGGGTGGTGTTGGGTTGGCCCAGGCCTGCCTGGATACGGTTGTTCAGTATGCCAATGAAAGAGAACAGTTCGGCCAGACCATCGGCACCTTTCAGATGATTCAGGACATGATTGCCCAGATGGCATGCGAGATCGAGGCGACCCGTTTGGTCGTTTACAAGGCGGCATGGCAGAAGGATGAGGGCAACCTGAACAACACCCTGGAGGTCGCCCAGGCCAAATATATGTCAGGTGAATTGGCAACCAAGTGCAGCAACTACGCCATGAGAATTCTCGGTGCTTACGGTTACTCGACGGAATATCCTGTCGCTCGTTACTATCGCGATGCACCGACCTATTCGATGGTCGAGGGTTCGGCAAACATCTGCAAGTGGATCGTTGCCCTGGATGCCCTTGGGGTCAGGAAGGCCAACAAGTAAAGTCAATAAATTTTGGATCTAGAACGTATCATTGCCCCGGGCTTCGCTTTGCGGGAGACCGGGGCAGTTGGTTGTTTTCCATGGCTGCCGTGGGTCCGGACAGACTTTTTCCGTATACCCAGGAAAGCGGGTTAATCGGTTCGGTAGATGAGCAGAATTGCTGTGATCCCAAAGGAGGGACACAGACTCGGGAGGAAGGACAAGAATCATGAAACGGTATTTTCAAAAAATGAATGATCTGGGAAAAGCATTGACCGAAGCCCAGATCGAACAGATGCGTGACAGTAAAAACGAAATTGCAGCGGTTGTTGAAGGTTTGGAGGCCGAGGTTCGGCGGGTCAAAAATACGGGTATTCCTGCCAAAAAGATCAGGGATCGCGGTCAGATGACAGTCTGGGACCGGATTGAATATATTGTGGATCCGGGCACTTTCTGTCCCCTGCATACACTATACGATCCCCGGGCGAACGAAGAAGGAATGACCGGCGTCATCGATGGTCTGGCAAGGATCAGCGGTAAATGGTGTGTCCTTATCGGATTCGACAACAAGGTGATGGCGGGCGCTTGGATTTCCGGACAGGCGGAAAATATTCTCCGAGTTACCGATCTGTCGAAGAATCTGAACGTTCCTCTGGTATGGCTGGTCAACTGTTCGGGTGTGAAGCTCCCCGAGCAGGAAATGGTCTACGCCGATCGACGGGGAAGCGGCACCTGCTTCTTCCGCCATGCCGAACTGGAAAAAATGGGGATACCCGTTTTGGCCGGCATTTACGGCACCAACCCCGCAGGAGGGGGATATCAGGGTATCAGTCCCACGATTCTTCTCGCCCACAAGGACTGCAATATCGCTGTAGGCGGTGGTGGGATTGTCAGCGGCATGTCTCCCAAAGGATACTTCGATGCCCAGACGGCCGAGGAACTGATTGACGCGACCCGTCATTACAAAGAGGTGCCGCCAGGCAGCGTGGGTATCCATCATGATGTAACAGGATTTTTCCGCGCCGTGTACGAGAAGGAAACGGAGGTCCTCGATGCGCTGAAAGAGTACATGGCGGAAATGCCCGCTTATAATCCTCGGTTTTTCCGTGTGGCGGATCCGGCGGAACCAAAGTTTCCGGGAGAGGACATTAATTCTATCGTTCCTTTCAACCAGAAGGCGATTTACAAGTTCGATGAAGTACTGGCCCGCCTTATCGATAATTCCGAGCATATGGAATTCCGGCCTGATTATGGCCCGGAGGTGTATACGGGTCTCGTCAAGATCGACGGTTTTCTCGTTGGCGCCATTGGAAATCGGCAGGGTTTTCTGGGAGTAAACTATCCGGAATATACGAATGAATATCTGGGTATCGGCGGTAAACTCTACCGTCAAGGTCTGATCAAGATGAACGAGTTCGTGACCCAGTGTGGTCGTGACCGCATTCCCATTGTCTGGTTCCAGGATACATCGGGGATCGATGTCGGCGACATCGCGGAGAAGGCCGAACTTCTGGGTCTGGGGCAGTCGTTGATCTACTCGATCGAACAGACGGCTGTGCCGCAGATGCTCGTTGTCCTGCGTAAGGGGACAGCGGCGGCTCACTACATCATGGGTGGTCCGACGGCAAACAACCATTGCGCCTTTACACTGGGCACTCCGACGACGGAAATCTACGTTATGCACGGTGAGACGGCTGCTGCGGCATCCTATGCCCGTCGTCTTGTGAAGGAAAAAGATGGAGAACGCGATTTGACGCCGATCATCGAGAAAATGAACGAAATGGTGAAAGACTACTACGACAAGTCGCGGCCCGCGTACTGTGCGAAAACGGGATTTGTGGACGAAGCCGTCAAGTTCGAAGATATTCGCAAGTATATGGTGGCCTTTGCAAATTCGGTTTACCAGAATCCGCGGTCAATCTGTCCACAGCACCACATGATGCTCCCCAGATTAATCGAGTCCCAGGTGGTCAAGGGGCATCCCCGTCCGCCTAAAGAAGCAAAGCAGTAGAAGGAAAAGTGTTTTGGAATTTTCGGCCCAGGGGCAAAAACCCCTGGGCTTTTTTTCTTTGATCGTATAGGCCGTCTCCGTTAAAGCCGCATTTGTCCGGCTTGTTTTGCGTGGTTGTATTAACAAAGAGATGCGGCTCTTCGGGAATTGTGATATAAAAAGCGGTATAAGTGGTATAAAGTGACGTGCGATTTTTGAGGTGGCCTGCGATCATGTCTTATACGTTTGAGAAATTTATTTATGGGAGGGCCTGAGAGGTTTTCAAAGGGCCACCCCTTGACCCGGAGCGAATATTTCACAATCATGATTGAGTTCCTGCCGAATGCCGATGCGGTTGCCGGCCTGCTGCCACACTGGTTGTGCGAACAATAATTTTTATATAAGCGATGCTGTGAAAGCAGGCATTCATTCTCATTTAAGAAACAGGAAAAACTTTTGCTGGCAGATCAACCCGATGAGGATTTCCCATGCAGAAACATTATAAATTTTCCATCTGGTACGTTCTTCTGGGCATTTGGTTTGTCCTTATTCTTCAGAATTATATTGCCTCAATGTACGCAGTTCCAACGATTCCGTACAGCCAGTTCATGGCTCTTCTGCAGCAGGGAAAAATCGGAGAGGTGGCGATTTCCTCTAATCAGATTCAAGGGAAATACAGGTCTCCAAACACCGGCCCCCAGGGTTCCTCTGAATTCAAAACCATCCGCGTCGATCCGCAACTGTCGGAGTCGCTTCAGAATTATCATGTTGTTTTCAAGGGTGAGGTTGAATCCACCCTTCTGAAGGATCTCATTTCCTGGATTTTCCCCATAGTTCTCTTTGTTGGTGTCTGGTTTTTCCTGATGAAGCGGATTTCTGGGCAGCAGGCCGGTTTTATGACTCTCGGAAAGAACAAGGCCAAAATCTACATGGAAAATGAACTGAACGTCACCTTTCAGGATGTTGCGGGGGTCGACGAGGCCAAACAGGAGCTTGTTGAAGTCATCGAATTCCTCAAGGAGCCCGGAAAATTCACTGAACTGGGCGGCAAGATCCCAAAGGGTATTTTGCTCGTAGGGCCTCCGGGTACGGGCAAAACCCTTTTGGCCAAAGCCGTGGCCGGGGAAAGCGGTGTCCCCTTTTTCAGCCTGAGCGGTTCTGAATTCGTTGAAATGTTCGTTGGCCTGGGAGCGGCCCGGGTCCGGGATTTGTTCATTCAGGCCAAGGAAAAGGCTCCATGTATTATCTTTATTGACGAATTGGACGCATTGGGCAAGGCCCGTGGGGTGGGCATGATGGGGGGGCACGATGAACGGGAGCAGACGCTCAATCAACTCCTCGTGGAGATGGATGGATTCGATCCAAAAGTGGGGGTGATTCTCCTGGCTGCAACCAACCGGCCGGAAATTCTGGATCCGGCCCTACTGCGTCCGGGCCGTTTCGATCGTCATGTTCTGGTGGATCGTCCGGACAAAGTTGGACGGGAAGAAATTTTACGTGTTCATCTACGTGAGATCAAGACCGCTCCGGATCTCGATATCGGTAAACTCGCGGCCATGACCCCCGGCATGGTCGGGGCTGACCTGGCAAACCTGGTCAACGAGGCAGCCCTTCTGGCTGTGAGACGCGGCAAATCACTGGTGGAAATGGAGGAATTTTCTGAGGCGGTCGAACGGATCGTCGGCGGGCTGGAGAAGAAGAACCGTCTCATCAATCCCCAGGAAAGAGAAACCGTAGCGTATCATGAAATGGGCCATGCCCTGGTGTCCCTCTCTTTACCAGGCACGGATCCGGTGCAGAAAATTTCGATCGTCCCCCGCGGCATTGCCGCTTTGGGTTACACAATGCAGGTACCTACGGAGGATCGTTTCCTTATGCGGAAGACGGAACTCATGAACAAGGTGGCATCTCTCCTTGGAGGGCGCGCTGCAGAGGAAATCATTTTCGGTGATATTTCTACAGGGGCCCACAACGATCTGTCTCGAGCCACCGATATTGCGAGAAGTATGGTAATGGAATACGGCATGAGTACCGCTTTGGGGCAGGTTTATCTGTCCCGGAAATCCAGGCCCCTGTTTCTCGATGCCGGTATGTCCGAAAGTAATGAATTCAGCGAAGCGACAGCGGAGTTGATTGACCGGGAGATCAAATCAATTATCGATGATCAATACCGAAAGGCTCTGGAAATTATACGGAACAGGAAAAACGTTCTTATCGAGGGAGCCAGACTTCTCCTGGAAAAAGAGAAAATTGATGGTGAGGACCTGAAAGCTCTGATGGATCGGGATGCACCAATAAGTGGTTGATTGTTTGTCCTTGCGGGTATTGGATTAAGCCCGCCTTGCTGACCGCCTTGCTAAAAAGAACCCGGTCATTCGGGAGCGTTGCACGACTGAAGAGATTTCGGGCTTCGATCCGGGGAAATGGTGTGGATATGCGATACTTCATTTGGTTTCAGAAGGAGAATGGCTATCCCCCTTTGGAATGGCGGGATTCGGCGTTGTCGGATAGATGGGGGTGTATTCTGCTGTTGAACAATGAATTTGGGAAGGTACGGTTATGATTCCTCGTTACTCAAGAGACAAGATGAGCCGGATCTGGGAACCGGAGAATAAATTTCAAACATGGCTGGACATTGAAGTCAGTGCCTGTGAGGCCATGGCAAAATTGGGACAGATTCCGCGGGCCTCACTTGAAGTCATCAAGAGGAAGGCGGCATTCGATGTAAAACGAATTGACGAGATCGAGGCAACGACCAGACATGACGTGATTGCCTTTTTGACATCCGTAACGGAGAAGGTGGGGGAAGACGGTCGTTTCATCCATATGGGGATGACCTCCTCGGATGTTCTCGATACATCTTTGGCAATTCTTATGAAGCAGGCTGCGGAAATACTCCTGGAGGATCTAGATGAGCTCCTCACGGTACTCCGTGAGAAAGCCATGGAACATAAGGGTACCCTGATGATCGGCAGAACACATGGAATTCATGCGGAACCGATTACCTTCGGTCTGAAGCTGGCCATCTGGTACGAGGAAATGGTCCGGAACCAGGAGAGAATCATTCGGGCAAAAGAGGGAATCAGTTACGGAAAGATTTCCGGTGCCGTGGGCACTTTTTCTTTTATCGACCCCTTTGTGGAGGCATATGTCTGCAAAAAAATGGGGCTGAAACCCGCTCCCGTTGCTTCCCAGGTTGTGCAGAGGGACCGGCATGCCGAATATTTCACCGCGCTCGCGATTACCGCCTCATCCCTGGATAAATTCGCCCAGGAAATCCGTCTCTTACAAAGAACGGAAGTGCGGGAGGCGGAGGAATATTTCCCCCCCGGTCAGAAGGGCTCCTCTGCGATGCCTCACAAACGCAATCCGGTCCTGTCGGAGAATCTTTCCGGTCTGTCACGATTGATGCGCTCTTATGCCATAGCAGCCCTCGAAAACATTCCCCTCTGGCATGAACGGGACATCAGCCATTCATCGGTTGAGCGTATCATCTGTCCCGACGCCACGATTGTTCTGGATTTCATGCTGAGTCGTTTCACTAAGATGGTCGAGACACTCACCGTGTACCCCGAACAAATGCTTGCCAATCTGAATATGACCCATGGCGTTGTGTTTTCCCAGCTTGTTTTACTCAAGCTTATCGACGGGGGCATGACCCGGGAAGGAGCCTATGACGTCGTTCAAAAAAACGCCATGAGGTCGTGGGAAGGACATCTGGATTTCAAAGAATTGTTAAAGAAGGATCCGGAGGTGAGGTCGTTTCTAACAAAGGGAGAAATCGACGATATTTTCCATGCCGAGCGATTTCTCAAACACGTGGATGTCATTTTTCAACGAGTCTTCGAAAATCAAAGAAGGATCCCGGCTAGATAGTGTATGCGGTTGTTACTGGTTGAAGATGATCTGAAGATCGCCCACTTCATTGTCAGAGGCTTTCGGGAAGCCGGTTTTGCCGTGGACCATGCCGGAGACGGAGAGGACGGGCTGCATATGGCCCTTCATGAACCTTATGACGCCGCCATCATTGATTGCATGCTGCCCAAACTGGACGGGCTGACCCTCATCAGTAAATTACGTCAACACAAGATCGACACACCCATCATCATTTTAAGTGCAAAAAAATCGGTTGAAGACCGGGTCAAGGGACTGGAACGTGGAAGCGATGACTATATGACCAAACCTTTCGCGTTTTCCGAACTTTTGGCCCGAGTGTATGCCCTGATCCGGCGAGCGACAGGGGCAAAAGAAGCGACCCGAATCGAAATAGGTGATTTATCTTTGGATTTAATCAGAAAAGAGGTTATTCGGGACGGGAAAAAGATTGATTTGCAGCCTCGGGAGTTTGCACTTCTGGAATACCTGATGCGAAACGCCGGCCGGGTTGTTTCGAAGACCATGATTATGCAGCATGTCTGGAACTATGATTTTGTCCCCATGACAAACGTCGTTGAGTCAAGGATATGTATCCTGCGAGACAAAATAGATAAGGATTTCGCTCATAAGCTCATTCACACGATTCGCGGAGCGGGATATGTCCTCGAAAATCATTCCTGGGATCCGGAATAAACTGGCCTTTCGTCTTACCCTCTGGTACGCCGCCGTGTTTACGGCGTCCTTGCTGGGGGCGTTGTTTGTCATCTATTTCATGATTACCAATGTGAAGCAGAAACATGTCGATCAGAGGCTTCTGGAGGAAGCATATGAGGTTGCCGCCACGTTGGCCCTGACCGGCCCTGATTTAAGCCAGGAAACGCTCCAGATTGAGGCGGAAAGAGACGGTATTGATCAAATATTTCTCCGTTTGCTGGATGCTTCAGGAGAGGTCATCGCCAGTTCCGACCCGAAATATTGGCGTAACGCGGAAGTAGACCAGAATGCCTTGAATCGGCTTAAAAACGGGGAGCGACGTGTATTGGTAACGCAAACCATGCCGGTAAAACCCTTTTCCATCCGGGTTATCTATGAAGCCATTCACTTGGGGCATGTTTTACAGATCGGCGTCCCAATGGAGCAGGAAAACCGGATCATCAGAGCGTTCAATGTGATCATTGCCCCGCTCATGATAATATTTTTGCTGTTATCTGCCGCCGTCGGCTGGTTTATGGCCAATCGTGCCTTATCCGGAGTGGGGGAGGTTACAAAAACGGCATCGGCCATTGCAAAGGGTGATTTTGATCGAAGGGTTCAAATAAAATCAAAGAGTGAAGAAATAGAGCTGCTGGCGTCAAGTTTTAACCGCATGCTGGATCATGTCAGTGACCTGATGAGAGAATTGAAGGAAGTGACGGACAACATTGCCCATGATCTCAAAACCCCGATTACCCGGATGAGGGTGGCCGCCGAGACGGCAATCGCTCAGGCAGGCTCTGACGAAGACAAGCGAGAGTTGGCGGCCGGCATTGTGGAGGAGTGCGATAACCTGCTCCAGATGATCGATACCATGCTTATGATTTCAAAGGAAGAATCGGGTCTTCTGGGGAAGGGAAAAACCCAGGTCGATATCTCGCGGATTGTCAGAGAGGCTTTTGAACTTTTTTCTCCTATCGCCGAGGAAAAGAAACTTGAGTTCGAAAATTACACCCCCGATGATGTAACCGTGACAGGTGATCTGCAGGGGTTGCAAAGAATGATCATCAACCTGTTGGACAACGCGGTCAAATACACGCCCCCGGAAGGGAAAGTGACCGTTTCTCTTGGCAGGGAACAAGACCGGCTTTGTCTGTCCTTGCGTGATTCCGGCATCGGTATCGCCGGGGAAGATTTACCGTACATATTCAAGAGGCTGTACCGTTGCGATGAAAGCCGTTCCCTCCAAGGTTTCGGCTTGGGGTTGAGTCTGGCCCTTGCCGTGGCCCGTGCCCATGGCGGTGATATTGATGTCGCAAGCGAGCCGGGGAAGGGTAGTACCTTTACCGTGATTCTTCCCGCCCCCCCTTCTGCCTGATCCACGAGTGTCGTATTATGTCGGGTCCCT
>Ga0172382_10000774_pt1 | contig 59039 bp, 50 predicted proteins | sample Leawel138RmetaG_FD_122245 | JGI IMG/M metagenome (GOLD analysis project Ga0172382, IMG submission 122245) | Leachate microbial communities from a municipal landfill in Southern Ontario, Canada - Leachate well 138R metaG | ecosystem: Engineered > Solid waste > Landfill > Unclassified | place...
GGCCTTCGGTGTAGGTGTCAGCGCCGCGCATGAGGGAGTCGTTTCGAGGTGACGGGATGTGCCCCTACTGTGCCACGACACACCGTTTCGAGCGACTTGCCTATGAGGTATTTCAGCAGCCTGTTAGGGCCAGCAGGGTCGGCCACACGATGGACATCCCGGCCCCTCGATAAAGCACCGCCTGAGCCAAGCTCACGAAGTGCGTCGTCGGTGCCAGCAGCATCAAGGTGCGCACCGCCTCGGGCATGCTCTCGCGCGGCGTGGCGCCGCCCGAGAGCATCTGCAGTGGCAGCAGCACCAGGATGATCAGCAGCGCCAGCTGCGGCATCGAGCGCGCCACGGTGCCCAAAAAGATGCCCATCGAGGTGGTGGCGAACAGGTGCAGCGCCACGACCAGCATGAACAAGGCGAGCGCGCCGCCAATGGGCATCTCCAGCACCCCCTGCACCATAATGCGAAGCGACAGCAGGGAGGCCAGCAGCACCACGGCGCCCATCGACAGCACCTTGGCCAGCATGATCTCGACCGGACGAATGGGCATGACCAGCAGGTGCTCCAGCGTGCCGTGCCCGCGCTCGCGGATCAGCGCGGCGTCGGCCAGGATGATCGACAGCATCGTGACCATGTTGATCACTTCCATCACGCCGGTGAACCACGCACTGTTCAACGTGGGATTGAAACGCATGCGAACGGCCAGTTCCACAGGCGACGCAGCCGCAGCGCGCTCGCCCTGCACGAACTCCTGAAGCTCGAGCTGGATCATGTTCTGTACATAGCCGGTGCCCACGAAGGACTGGCGCATCTGCGTGGCGTCGACGTTCAGTTGCAGGGCCCGCCGGCGGCCCGCGACCACGTCGCGCTGGAAGCCCGGTGGAATGTCGAGCACGAAGCTGTAATGTCCGGTGTCCAGGCCCGCGTCCATCTCCCCAAGCGAAATGAGATCCGGTGTCAGGAAGTCGGGCGGGTAGAAAGCCGAGATGAGACGCTGAGACAGCACGGTCTGGTCTTCGTCCACCACCGCAATCGGGGCGCGCACCAGGCGGTCCGGCATGGCGGTGGCCGCCGTGTAGATGGCGCCGCTGAAGGCCCAGAGCACGAACACCAGCAGCAAACGGTCGCGCCACAGGCTGCGCAACTCCTTGCCGGCAAGCTGCAGCACGATATGCCAGGAAAGCTGCGGCGTCATCATCAACGCTCCTGCTTGCGTAACAGCAGCATGCTCAGCACGAGCAGAACGGGGCCAGACAGTGCGAGCGGAACAAAAAGTGCATGCAGGTCGGCGAAGCCGAGGGCTTTGGAGAAGGTGCCGCGGCTGATGGTGACGAAGGGCGCGGTCGGGTAGATTTGCCCCATCAACGCCGAGAACCCCTCCAGCGTCGAGACCGGATTCAGGATGCCGGAGAACTGGATCGCGGGCAGCATGGTCGCCAGCGCCGTGCCGAACAGCGCTGCCAGCTGGCTGTTGGTGAAGGCGGACATCAGCAGCCCAAGACCGGTCGCCGCGAACACGTAGAGCAGCGCTGCCAGTGTCAACGTGGCCAGACTGCCGGTGAATGGAACGCCGAACAGCGTGACCGCCATCAGCGTCAGCAGCGCGAAGTTCACCATGCCTGCGGCCACATAGGGCAGTTGCTTGCCGAGCAGGAACTCCAGCTTGGTCACCGGGGTGACGTAGAGATTGGTGATCGAGCCCATCTCCTTCTCGCCGACCACGGCCAGCGCGGCCAGCATCGAGGGGATGAAGATCAGCAGAATCGGGATCACCGCTGGCACCATCGAGACGATGCTGCGCACGCCCGGGTTGTAACGGTAGCGCACCTCCACGCTGGCCGGCGGCCGCGTGTCGATGCCGGCATCATTCAGTCGCCCGGTCACGAAGCCGGCATGCAGGGCCTGCACGTAGCCCGAGACGATTTCGGCGCGCATCGGCATCGCGCCGTCGATCCACACGCCCACCGTGGCGGACCGCCCGCGGGCCAGGTCGGCCCCGAAACCGGGCGGAATCTCCAGGGCCAGAGCCAATTCGCCGTTGCGCATGCGGTGGTCCATCTCGGCATCGTTGGCGAGCGGTGCCTGTTCGACGAAATAGGGCGAACCCGACAGCTCAAGCGTGTAGGCCCGGCTGGCGGAAGTGGCGTCGCGGTCGAGCACGGCGTAGCGCAGGTCCTGCACGTCGAGGCTGATGCCGTAGCCCATGATGAGCATCAGCAGCACCGAGCCCAGTAGCGACATGGCAAGACGGATCGGGTCGCGAAGCAACTCCAGCGTCTCGCGCCGGGCGCAGCTGAGCAGGCGATGGTGGCTGAACTGGCGCTGGGTGCGGGCGACGGCTTTGGCTGTCGCCGCCCCATCATGGCGAGTCCCGGCCTCGGCAATGTGCGCGGCGGCCTCTGTCTTCGCGGCAGGGTCCTGCGCCTGGGCGTCCTGCAGCCAGGCCACGAAGCTGTCTTCCAGCGAGCCGCCGCCACGCGCGCGCGCCAGCTCGGCAGGCGTACCGCTGGCCAGCACGCGACCTGCGTGCATCAGAGACACGCGGTCGCAACGTTGCGCCTCGTTCATGAAGTGGGTGGAGACAAAGATCGTAACGCCATCACGTCGCGACAGGTCGATCATCAGCGCCCAGAAGTTGTCGCGCGCCACCGGGTCCACGCCCGAGGTCGGCTCGTCCAGAATCAGCAGTTCGGGCTCGGGCATGACCGCTGCGGCCAGTTGGAGGCGCTGCCGCTGGCCCAGCGGCAGCGTCATCGGCAAGGCCTCGGCCGACTCGCGCAAGCCGAAACGGTCCAGCAAGGTGTCCACCCGATCGGCAATGCACTGCCTGCCGAGGTCGAAGAGCTGGCCCTGCAACTCCAGGTTCTGGCGCACCGTCAGGTCGCGGTAGAGCGAGAAGCCCTGCGACATGTAGCCCACCCGCCGTCGCACGGCCATGTCGCGCGCGTCCAGCGGCTCGCCGAACAGGCGCGCGCTGCCTTCCGTGGCAGGCAACAGGCCCGTGAGCATCTTCATCGTCGTGGTTTTGCCGCAGCCGTTGGACCCCAGAAAACCGAATATCTCGCCGCGCTCAATGCGAAAGTTCACCCGGTCCACAGCGGTAAAGTCGCCGAAGCGGCAGCTCAGGTCCTGCGCCTCGATGGCGATATCGTGTGCCCCGCCCGGGCGCGGCGGTACTACCAGCGCCTGATGGCCGCCGCGCGATGCTGCCGGCAGCATCGCGACGAAGGCATCCTCCAGGCTGGCGCAGCCGGTGCGCTGCAGCATCTCGGCGGGCGTGCCGACCGCCAGCACCCGGCCAGCATGCATGGCCACCAGGCGGTCGAAGCGCCCGGCTTCCTCCATGTAGGCCGTGGCCACGAGCACGGTCATGCCGGGGCGAAGGGCGCGGATGCGGTCGATCAGCACCCAGAACTGGCGGCGCGACAGCGGGTCGACGCCGGTCGTCGGCTCGTCCAGGATCAGCAGGTCCGGGTCATGGATCAGCGCGCAGCACAGGCCGAGCTTCTGCTTCATGCCGCCGGACAGCTTGCCCACGGGTCGGTCGGCGAAGGGCAGCAGACCCGTGCTGCCCAACAGTTCGACAATGCGGGCCTCGCGCTCGCGCTGACCGTGGCCGAACAGGCGGCCGAAGTAGTCGAGGTTCTCGCGCACCGACAGCGTCGCGTAGAGGTTGCGCCCGAGCCCCTGCGGGTTGTAGGCGATGCGCGGGCAGACGCGGCGCCGATGCGCGGGTCGGGCCAAGTCGCCGCCAAGCACGGTGACGTGGCCGCTTTGCAGCGCGCGGGCGCCCGCCACCAGCGCCAGCAGCGTGGATTTGCCGACGCCGTCAGGACCGACGAAGCCGATGATCCCTCCCACGGGCAAGACCAGGTCAATGCCATCGAGGGCCACGACGCCGCCATAGCGGTGACCAACGCCCTGCACACGCACCGCAGGCGGATCGCCTTTCATCGCGCGTGCTCAGAAGCCGCCGGGACAGCTTCCGGCACATTCACTGACAACTTCGGAGGCCATGGCTCAGCGCCGACGCGAACATAGGCCATGCCCGGCAAGCCGGTCTTGACTTGCTCGCGATGGTGGCCAAGCAACGCCGGGTCGATCCGCGCACGCACCTTGAAGACCATCTTCTGCCGTTCGGACTGGGTCTCCACGGTCTTCGGCGTGAATTGCGCCACGCTGGCGACAAAATCGACCTGGGCCGGGATGACCAGGTTCGGCGCCGCGTCCAGCACAAGCCGCGCTTCGGCACCGATGGCCACGCGGCCAGCGACGGTTTCGGGCAGAAAGAAACTCATGGTCACGTCGGCCAGATCCACCAGCGTCACCACGCGCCCGCCCCCGGCGAGCATTTCGCCGGCATGGGTCAGAACGGTTTGCACGCGTCCGGCGCGCGGCGCGCGCAGCACCGCATCCGCGATCTCCACCTCCATGCGATCAACGGCCGCCAGTGCGGACTCGATGGCGGCCTCGGACTCGACAATCTGTGACCGTGCGACAAGCACCCCTGACTCGGCCTCGATGCGCTGCGATTTCGCCGCGCTCAGCGCAGCGCGGCTGGACTGCACGCGCACGTTGGCTGCGTCGAGCTGCTGGGCCGAGATGAAATTCTGCGCCACCAGTTCCGACGTGCGTCGCAGTTCCTTCTCGGCCAGGGCGAACTCGGCTTCGCGCTGCAAGATCAGGGCCGCCACGGTAGATACCGCTTGCTGCCTCTGGCGCACCAGCGCAGTCGCCGTTTCCCGCGCCGTGCGCGCCTGCCGCTGCTGGGCCTGGGCTCCGCGAAGTTGCGCCTCCAGCACTCGCGTGTCCATTCGCGCGATCTCGTCACCGGCAGCAACGAAGTCGCCCTCGTGCACACGCAGGCTCTGCAAGCGCCCGCCCGACTTGGCCGCCACATCGAGCGTCGTGGCCTCAAGGCGACCGTTCCCCCCCACAATGCCGTCTGGCAAACGGTCGGGGGCTGCCCAGCGCCAAGCCACGACGACGCCGGTGACGATCACAGCAGTGATCGCATACATGAAAGGCTTTTGCCAGCGATCAGGCAATTGCAAGGGAGGGACAATATTCCAAGTGTTTCGTTGATTGTAAGTTTGCTGCGGGCCCGAACCTTGACCGATCACAAAGGGTGCGAAAACGTCAAGCAACCGTCACCAGAGCGATCTGCGAGCCGCCAACAATGCCCATGCCTGCGGGAAGCCAACGCTGTGTACGGTGTCGGCATTTTTGATGGCACTGCGTGGGCACTTTCTTCCAGAATCGCTCGTGTCTATGCTGTTATTTGCAACGGCATAACGATCAGCGCGCTCAATGGCTTCCATAGATGTATCGGCGCGACAACGGCAGGGTGTTGGCCAGCTGGCCGGGCTTGCGATCCACGTTCTGGTAGATGGCCACGTCGTCGTAATCGAATGCATGGGCGCAGTGGGGCCGTGCACCCAGATCCGTGCTCCCTGATGCCTCTCATCGGACTTACCCTTTGTCGTTGGCCGGGGCGGTGTTGTTCATACGGTGAAGCAAGCGCTGCAACACGTCCATGGTCTCCCTGCGGGCGCGCTGCTGCGGGTGGTGGCCAACTCCAGGCAGCGCCGTCACTTCAAGCGGCATCAGACCATGACGAAACAAGGCCATCGCGCTGGGCCGCCAGCCATATTCATCGTCATTGCCGAACAACACGGAAACTGGACAACGCACGGCGGCAAGCTCGGCGCTCATGTCCCATTGAAGTGCCTGCGGGCTGGCCCAGGGCTCGTACCAGCCCCAGAACATGGTGTCGGTGTTGTCGCCATGGTGGCGCCGAAGTTTTTCACGCAGGCCGTCTTGCTCAAACGCGCGCCGCGCGACGGCCATTGCATCCACCATGAACTGATCCACAGCCATGGTTGGCGAGCAAGCCAGAACGCCGCATACCAGCTCAGGATGCGCCGCCGCAGCCAGCACCGACATGGCTCCTCCATCACTGTGGCCGAACATCAACGCCTCTTGGATTCCGAAGTGGCGCAACACCTCGCCAAGCACCGGCCCGGCCTCTTCACGCCGGTAACTGGGCTCGCGCCCACCCACCAGACGCTCGGATCGCCCATAACCATACCGGTCATAGGCCAGCACCGGCCAGCCGCTGGCTTCGGCCAACCCCTGAGGCAGATCTTTCCAGGTGGTGATGCAGTCCAGCCCGCCATGCATCATCACGATGCTCGGCTGCCCGTTGCCCACATCACCCCAGGTGGTGGCTGCCAGCCGATGGCCTCCCGCAAACAGTTCGTGTTCCTTCATTTCGTGCTTTTTCATCATGTCAATCTGCCTCCGGGTTGGGCATTGCAGAGGATCCACACAGCCTACAGGTCGGCCTGTCCAGTCAGCAACTGGCGCGCGACGGTGCGGCGCTGGATTTCGCCCGTACCGTCGGGTATGCGCATCACGCGGGCGAAGCGGTAGCCCTCTTCCAGGCGCAGTTCGTTGGTCAGGCCCATGCCGCCGTGGATCTGGATGCTGCGGTCCATCACGCGCCCCAGCATCTCGGTCGAAAATGCCTTGACCATGCTGACCTGCGCGGTGACGGCGCGGCCGCTGTCCAGGCGCCAGGCACAGTTCTGGATCATGGTCTTGGCGGCGTAGATGTCCATGGCGCTGTCGGCCAGCATGAGCTGGATGGCCTGGTGCTCGGCAATGGGCACGCCAAAGGTATTTCGCACCTTGGCATAGTCCACAGCTTGGTCCAGCGCCCATCGGGCCAGGCCCAGGCAAGATGCCGCCATGCCCATGCGCCCGGCGTTGACGCCGTCCATGGCCACCGCCAGTCCGCGCCCGACTTCGCCGAGCCGGTGGTCGTCGCGCACACGCACGCCGTCGAGCACGATGACGCCGGTGTCGCCGCCCAGGTGGCCCATGGTGTTGATGATGCGCGGCACGGAAAAACCGGGCACGCGCGTGTCGACGAAGAAACCGGTGACGCCGCCCTTGTGGCGCGCCGCGGCTTCGGGGTCGGTCAGCGCGAACACCATGGCGTAATCGGCGTAGGGCGAGTTGGTGATCCACTGCTTGGTGCCGGTGAGCACCCATTCGTCACCGTCGCGCACGGCGCGGGTTCGCATGCCGAATACATCGGAGCCTGCATCGGGCTCGCTCAGACCAAAGCACAGGGTCTTGTCGCCGCTGGCGATGCGATCGCGGTATTGCGCGAAGATGTCCGGCTTCAGGTGCCGCAGCACCGGCGACAGACCGTTGGTGAAGGGCGATGGCAGCACCACCGTCTGCACAAGAGGCTGGGCCGGACCCACGCGGTGGTTGAGCACCTCCTGCACATGGGCCATGACCTGCGCGCCCTGCCCGCCGCCGCCCAGTGTTTCGTCGCCAAACAGAGTGTAAAAACCCAACTCGGCCGAGCGCTTGCGCACCTGCTGGCGCAGCGCCAGCGCCTCGGGCACATAACGACCGCTGGCATCGAACAAGCTGCGTTCGCTGCCCAGCAGGTCGTGGTGGCGCTGCTGCAGCGGCAGCACTTCGCGTTCCACGAAGCGCAGCACTGCCTCGGCAATCGCCACGGTATCGGGATCGATGGTGAAGTCCATATGGGAAACCTCGGCGCTACAACAGCCGGAACTTCGGCAGCGTGACCTCGTCGGTCACATCGTCGTACTGCACCGTCACACGCTGGCCGATGCGCACCGCCTCCACATCGTCGGTGACGATGTTGGTCATCATGCGCGCGCCCTCGTCGAGGTCGATCACCGCCACCACGTAGGGGGTGTCGGCCTTGAAGGCCGGACCGGCCGGCCGACGCGCGATGGTGTAGCTGTAAATGGTGCCGGTGCCGCGCGCATCGACCCATTCGACGGCGTCGGAATGGCAGTGCGGGCACAGGACGCGCGGATAGAAATGGTGCTTGCCACAGTCATGGCAGCGCTTGAGTGTCAGGCGATGTTGTTTCAGGGCGTCCCAATAGGAGCGGCTCTCGCCATCGATGACGGGCAGGGGTTTGTCGTACATGGTGTTCACCGGGTGGAGAGAATGCAAGTGGCACCGCTGGAGAGCGTGCCGCCGGTGCCGTGGACCAGGGCGGTCACGGCGTCCTGAATCTGGCGCGGGCCGCATTCACCGCGCAACTGGCGCACCGCCTCGATCAGCAGGAAGATGCCGTACATGCCTGGGTGTGCGTAAGACAGACCGCCGCCGTTGGTGTTAAGCGGGAATACACCGCCCGGCGCGGTGCGCTGGTTGGCGACAAAGGCTCCACCCTCGCCACGCTTGCAAAAGCCCAGCGCTTCGAGCGTCAGCAGCACGGTGATGGTGAACGAGTCATAGACCTCAACCACGTCAATGGCGTCATGCCGGATGCCCGCCATGGCAAAGGCGTCCCGACCGGCCACTTCGGCGGCCGTCAGGCGCGCTAGGTCGGCCATGGCGGCGATGGTCCAGTGGGTGTGTGATTCGCCGTAACCGCGCACGAACACCGGCTTGCGACCGAGCGCCTTGGCGTGCTCGGCGGTGGTCATGACCACCGCGCCACCACCGTCGGTGACCAGACAGATATCGAGCAGGTGCAGCGGGTCGGAGATCATCGTGCTCTGGAGCACATCCTCGATCGACAGCGGCTCGCGCATGGTGGCCGCCGGATTGAGCGCCGCCCACTTGCGCGTGGACACCGCGATCTCGGCCAGCTGCTCGGAGGTGGTGCCGTATTCGTGCATGTGGCGCTTGGCCGCCATGGCATAGCCGCCCACCGGCGTGGGCATGCCCCAGGGGGTTTCGTACTGCATGGTCAGCACCGCCGGGCGCCCGGCGAGGTTTCGGCTCATCTCGCTCTTCTGCAGGCTACCGTAAGTGATCAGCGCCACCTCGCAGCGGCCAGCCTCGATGGCGGTGGCGGCATGCGCCACATGCGCCTCGAAGGCCGAGCCGCCGATGTTGGTGCCGTCGACGAAGCGCGGCGTAATCCCCAGGTACTCCGACAGCGTCACGGTCGGCAACTGGCCCGGGCCGGGCACCCCCCACATACCGGCGGTCAGCAACCCATCGACTTCGTGCATGGCGATGCCGGCGTCCTTCAAGGCGTCGCGGGCGACCAGCGCCTGGGCCTGCAGGACCGACATGGGCGCAAGGACCTTGCCGTCCTTCAGTGGCAGGTCGGCAACGCCGACGATCACAGCTTCTCGTTTTGTCATATGTAGAAATCTCCTGGTGTTGGATATCCCGGTCTGTGCGGTCTGTACTATTGATCCGGCCATTTGACGTCGCGAGTCGTGGACGGGCTGCCACAGGCAAACGACTCACGAAAGTTCAAAATTCATGGAGCCGGAGCAGCAGGCAAAAAAGTAATGGTTTCAGTGAAGTCGGCAATGGTTTCGCCACGCTGATTGATCACCAAATGTTGCAACTCCATCAGGGTATAGCCGCGCGAGGTCGTGGGGAGCAGTCGGGCCTCCCCTTCGACATGAATGGTGTCGCCCGGAAACAGCGCACCGCGCAGGCGTGCCTGTACGCCGGTCATACCGCCGAACGGGCCAACCTCGCGCCCTTCCAGCACCTGCTTGATGATTTCGGACACATAGGTTGCCAGCAGCCCCATGCCGAGCGAAATGACCATCGGGCCGGGCGCAAAGCGGCTGCGATGCGATCCGGTCATGTTCTCCCGGATGTACTCCATGTCGATAAAAAATGGTTCATGCAAGCCGACCACATTGACGAAGGTGACGATGTCGGTTTCGGTGATGGTGCGTCGGTGCGTCTTGAAATGATGCGACTTGGCGCTGTCGGTCAGGTTGGCCATTTTGAAGTCCGGTGATTGATGGGTGGTGATGGATGAAAGTGGTTCTCTGCGGGCAATCCTTCTATCGGCCTGGCCCGCTGTTTTGACATAATTGGGTTTTTATGTCGTCTAGCGCAGGAGAACAGCGGATGAACCCAGCACCCTTGCCTGGCGGTCAACTTCAGGGCCAGATCGCCCTCGTCACCGGTGCCACGGCCTTCATCGGTCGTGCCATTGCGCTGGAGTTGGCGCGGCGCGGCGCGCACGTGATCGTCAACGGCCGCAATCCCGAAGCCGGACAGGCAGTGATCAACGAGATCGCTGCGAACGGCTACTGCGCCGCGTTTGAACAAGCCGACCTGACCCATAGCGACGCGGTTCGTGCCATGGTGGATCGAGTTGCCGAGCGCCACGGTCGCCTTGACATCCTGGTGGCCAGCGGCGCAGGCGCCAGTGCCGACTCGCCGTCCTTTCGCCTTTTCAAGGAAATGAGCAACGGCGACTTCGACAACTACATCCGCGCCCACTGGCTCACCCGCGCATTTGCGATCCAGGCTGCCGCCCGCGTCATGGCACTGCACGGCCGCGGCAAGATCGTCGCGGTGGGCACCGACGCGGGCCGCGTGGCCACGGTCGGCGAATCCTTCATTGGCGGCGCCACCGCCGGCATGATGCAGATGTGCCGCGTGCTGGCGCGTGAACTGGGGCGCGACGGCATTCGGGTCAACGCGGTGGCGATGAGCTACATCTGGGATGCCGAGCCGCGCTGGGGCCCGGGCTCGCCAGCGCTCGAAGGCGGTCACGGCAAGGACATGATCGAGAACCTGCGCAAGCGCATGCTGTTCCCCGTGCACTGCCAGGACATCGCCAACGCGGCGGCGTTCTTGGCCGGACCGGAGTCCGATGCCATCACCGGCCAGACCCTGAGCGTCAACGGCGGTTTGAGCACACCGGGCTGACATGGCCATCAGGCGCCACCGTGCGCGGCCTTGACGGCCGCGCGGTCAATGCTATCGGCACCGCCCAAGGGGAGTGCCGGTACAAACACCACGTGCTTGGGTTTTTTGTAGCGTGCGATGCGACCGCCCACAAACTCGATCAACTCCTCGGCACTCAGCGTGCACCCTGCCTTCAGCACGCAGACCGCCTTGACCGCCTCGCCCCACTGAACGTCCGGCACACCGAGGACCACCACCTGCGCCAGCGCCGGGTGCTCCAGAATGGCCCGCTCGACTTCAGCCGGATAGACGTTCTCGCCCCCCGGCTTGATCAACTCCTTGGCCGGTGAACGCCCGCTGTACCAAAGGTAGCCCTCGGCATCGATGCGCCCCATGTCGCCCGTGTGGTGCCAGCCGTTGCGCAGCGCGAAAGCGTTGTCTGCTTCGCAGCGCCAGTAGCCCTGGAACACCATCGGACCCCGCACCACGATCTCGCCGGTGGCGCCGGTGGGCAACGGGCGGTCCAGTTCGTCCACCACTGCGACCGTGTTCAGCGCGGTGGGCCGCCCGGCGCTGCCGGGGCGCTCGTCAAATGGCGCCAGACTGACCGAGCCCGAGGTCTCGGTCTGGCCGTAGGCACTCCAGAAAGTCGCCTGGGGGCAGGTGGTGCGCAAGCGCGCGATGGTCTCGGGCACGTCGATTCCCGACACCACGCGCAGGCTGTCCAGTGCCGAGCCCTGGGCCGCTGCGGCGTCCAGCAGGGCGCCCAGCATCGGCGGGAAGGTGCCGATCAGGCTGCCGCCGTCCTCGTCGATATGCTTGACCAGGCTGGGCGGATCGAAACGTGTCAGCAGCAGCGTCGCCCCGCCCGCCTGCTGCGTGGCCAGCATGAAGCCGATGGCGGCCACGTGAAACAGCGGCAAGACGCCCAGATTGACATCTGAAGTGGTCAACTGCCAGGCCAGTTGCGTCTGCAGGCTGGCGGCGATCAGGCCGCGGTGCGAGAGCAGCGCGCCGCGCGGCCGCCCGCCCACGGCGGCGGTGTGGATGATGACGAGCCCCTCATCGTCATTCAGATCGGCGGGCGGCACGGTGCGATCGAGATACAAGGCGCTGACGGGTTGCCAGGGCGCTGGCGCGACGCCCAGCGTGTAGCGCAGCTTGTCGTCCAGGCCGCTCTGCGGCAGCAGGGCCTGGAACTCATCGGCGACGATCAGCACCCGCGGCGCCACGTCCTCGATGACATAGGCCACCTCCTCGGCCGACAGCCGCCAGTTGATCGGCACCACGATCACGCCCAACTGGGCGGCTGCGCCGAACAGGTCGACATATTCCAGGCAGTTGGGGGCCAGTATCGCCAGCCGGTCACCCTGGCCCACGCCTGCGGCCGCCAGACCAGCCGCCAGGCGCGCCGTGCGCTCGGCATACTGGGCGTGCGTGACCCGCTGATCGCCGAACACCAGGGCGGTGTTCGATCCGTACAAACGCGCGTTGCGCTTGATGAGATCGTGCAGCGTAAAAGATCGCAAACTCATTCCATGCTCCTCGTTCAGATTCAGCTTCGACTCGCCGGAGGTGGCGCCGGCGGCATTACTTCGTGCAGAAACGCCGCCACGCTGGCGGCGAAGGCGTCGTTGGCATCACCGGCGATCATGTGGCCGGCGCCCTTGAGGTCGACAAAGCGCGCCCGCGGCAGGGTTTGCACCAGGGCGCGCGCATCTTCTTCGCTGATCACGTCGCTGCGTTGGCCGCGCAGCAGCAGGGTGGGCGCCTGCAGACCGCGCAAGGCGCGCTCGTAGCCCTCCGCGTCGCGCCGGTGGTTGTGGTTGGCCTCGCTCATCAGTTGCGGGTCCCAATGCCAATTCCAGCGGCCTTGCACATTCATACGCAGGTTCTTCTTCAGGCCCTCGATCGGTCCTTCCATTGGCCGCCCACGGTAGTCAGCGATGTGTTGCGCGGCTTCTTCCAGCGACGCAAAACCATCGGGCCGCGCCCGCATGAAACTGACGATGCGCTCGACACCGGCTTCTTCCATGCGCGGCGCAATGTCCACCAGCACCAGCGCGTTGATCGGCGGCGCATCGACGCGGCCGACTGCGGCCATGCTGATGAGGCCGCCCAGTGAAGCGCCGACCACCGCCAGCGGCGTGCCCAGTTCGCGCCAGATGCAGCACATGGTGTCGGCCAGCGTCTCGATGCGGTAGTCGCCATCCGTGGCCCAGGCACTGTCGCCGTGGCCCGGCAAGTCCAGCGCCACGGTGTACCAGCCGGCATCGCCCAGCACCTGCGCCGCCTTGCCCCAGGCATGGCGGGTTTGCCCGCCACCGTGCAGCAGCAACACCGCTGGAGCGCCGACCGGGCCATACACCTCAGCGACGAGGGCTCCCCCGTCGAAAGCAAAAAACTCTCGCCGCTCAGTAACGCTCATGTGGAAGGTTTGTTTCTTCATTTCAGTAGACAAATAGCGAGCCGCCGGGCTTGATCATGGTCATCTCAACATAGGTCGAACCATGATGCTTTTCCGGACCAAAACGCAAGACATAGCCCCCAAGATCCATGTTTTTTGCACTTTCGATGGCGCTCATGAACTTCTCACGGGTCAGGTCCGGCCCTGTGAGCCGGAGCGCTTCAACGAAGGCTTTGGCCGAAACAAACCCCGTCATGGATGCATAGCCGACGTGCTTGTCCTTGCCGTTGGAATTCATCAGTTTGTTGAATTCGCGCGACACGCCGAGCTTGTTGGAGAACGGCGCCGGCATCGTCTGGGTGACGATGATGCCAGTCGCGTCCTTGCCGAACTGATTGACCAGGAGATTGGTGTCCGCCACCGACAGCAGCAGCAGTTGTGCTGCTACTCCGGTCTTCTTAAACTCGCGAATGAATTCGATCGTCGCCTTGCCGGCCGTCGTCAAAATGACCGCTTGCGGTCGCGCGAGAGCAATTGTTTGCGCCGCAACTGCGGCGTCCCGAGCGTCCGTCGCGATCGCCGCACTCGCTATCGGGGCTACTTGTCGGTCCTTCATAGCCGCCTGCACGCCCGCAAGCCCCTCCTGTCCGAAAGCGTTGTTCAGGTATGCGACGGCGATGGACTTGATCCCTGTCGTCGTCAAATGCTGAACCATTTTTTCTGTTTCACTACCGTACGAAGCCATCACGGTGAACAGATACCGGTTCGGCGTGCGGCGCAGGCTGTCTGCTCCCGTGAACGGCGCAAACAATGGCACACGGTGTTGCTCCAGTAGCGGCAGCACACCGGTGACATTGGCCGTTCCCAAGTTCCCGACCAGCGCGAATACCTTGTCCTCACCAATCAATTTTTCGGTATTGGCCAGTGATCGTTGGGGAACATACCCGTCGTCCATTAGCACGAGCTTCAACCGGCGGCCGAAGACCCCGCCACGGCGGTTCACCTCGTCGATGTACGCCTTGAAACCTTCGCTGAAATCGTTGCCGATTTCTGCAAGCGGCCCGGTCAGCGACACACTCTGACCGATCAGGACGGTCTGTGCTGTTACGCCAGTCTCTGCTCGCGCAAGCCCGGTCCCCAACAGCGTCACACAAAGCGCGGCAATAACCTGCACAGCTTGCAGGGTTGCCCGCACGTTTGGCAGCCGAAGCTGAAGCCCCGACCGAGGATCGCTCAACGCGTTTGCGAATTTCGATTTGCTCAGGTTCATGGCTATCTCTTTTTGGCTGTTTAAAAATTTTGTCAACTCACTTCATGGTGATCACGATCCCGAGCCCACTTCTTGTTCAAAGTCGGCACCATTGCCTGCAACCTGACCCCAGTCGGCGAAGCTCTTGTAGTGCTCGCGCCACGTGGCCAGCAGTTCCTCGCGCGGCAGATCGGCGTAGGCGCCGCGGTCCTGCACATACTCCATGTGACGTCGGCCGCTGACATCAAATTCATGAAAGACCGAATCGGCGCTGCCGTCGAACTCCAACGGGTGGATACCGGCTTTCTCGCACAAGGAGCGGTTGAAAGCGGGCGTTGCCTTGAGCCACTGGCCGTCGACCCACAGCTCGGTGTAGCCATGAAAGACAAACAAGTCGGTGCCCATCAGGTCTTGCAGGCGTTTGCTGGTCAGGTGGTTGCGAACGTCGGCATAGCCCACCCGTGCCGGCACGCCCAGTACACGGGCAGCCGCTGCCAGCAACGCCGCCTTGGGCACGCAAAAGCCACGCCCAGCCTCGATCACGTGGCTGCCCTTCAAGCCCTCGACCGTGGTGTCAAAGTAGTAGGGGTCGTAGAGAAACTCGTCGCGCACGGCGTAATAGAGCTTGACCGCGATCTCGCGCGGCGTCAGGCCGGGGTCGGCCACCCGGCGCGCGAACGCGATCACCGCCGGGTGATCGCTGTCCACGTAGCGGCCGGGCGCGAGATAAGCCGACGGATCGTTCGTGTTTGTGGTTTGCGTCGTCGCGTCCATGTCATTCATCCTTGGCGCTCAGGCACTTCGGCGGCTTGGCCAGGGCAAAGCCGTTGAAGGGTTTGGAGCGATCCGTCGGCTTCAGCTTCCAGGTCTGACGGGCATTGGGCACACCGCCATCGACGCGGATGAAGGAGCCGGTGATGTAGGCCGCCGCCTCGGACAGCAGGAACACGATGGCCGCCGATACTTCGGCCTCGGTGCCATAGCGCTGCAGCGGCACACTCTTCATCAAAATGCGGAACTTGGCCTGCATCTCGGGTTCGTAGGTGTCAAAGCCGCTGCTGGCCACAAAGCCCGGCGCCACCGCGTTGACGCGCACGCCCGACTCGCCCCATTCGCAGGCCGCCGTTTCGGTGAACGACAGCATGCCGGCGCGCGCGGCGCCGCTGTGTCCCATGGTGGGCATGCCCATCCACATGTCGGCGATGATGTTGACGATGGAGCCGCCGTGCGCCTCCATCCACTGCGTGTAGACCTCGCGGGAGACGAGAAAGCCTCCCGTCAGGTTGCTGCGCACCACCGCCTCCCAGCCCTTGAGGCTGATGTCCTTGACCGGCTGCGGGTACTGGCCGCCGGCGTTGTTGACCAGGCCATCGATCCGGCCGTGCTGCGCAATCACGTCGGCAACCAGGTCCTTGACGCCCGGCTCGTCGCGGATGTCGCAGACATGGATGCTGGCTTTGCCACCCGCCGCTTCGATCTCGGCCTGCACCGCCTGCAGCTTCTCGATCTTGCGGCCCACCAGCGCCACGCTGGCGCCCAGGTTGGACAACTCGTGCGCAGTGCAGCGGCCGATGCCGCTGCCACCGCCGGTGACGATCACCGTCTGACCGGCAAAGAGGCCGGGGCGAAACACGGATTTGTAAACAGATTGGCTCATGGATTTGTCTCCTTCGTAATGAGCTCAGGCACGCAGCATGAAATTGCCGTGGCCAAGGGCGATGGGCTTATCGGGGCTGGATTGCCATGCCTGGATGCGCAGATTCGCCACACGCTGGCCCAGCTTGACCATCACGACGTTGGCATAGGTGTCCTGCGGACGGCCCGAGCGCAGATAATCGATGTTGAAATCGATGGTCTTGGGCAAGTCCCGGCTGTCCATGTGCCACAGCAGGTAGAACAATCCGGCGCACTCCAGAAACCCCCCGGTGGCTCCGCCATGCAGAGCCGGCAGGATGGGGTTGCCTATCAGTTTTTCCTGGAATGGCAGGACGCAGGTGAACTCCTCGCCCTTGACATCGATGCGCAAGTCCAGAAAACGCGCAAAGGGCACCGCCCGGATCACTTCGCTCCAGTCACCCTGGGCGCGCGCATGGTCAATTTGTTCGGTCCATTTCATCGTGGCACATCCTCGTTGCGCAATACCGGTCGCCCGGAAGTAAACATGTAAATGCCGACGGCGGTGGCAATTGGGTCGTCCGGCGTGTCGTGGTAAGCAGCGCCTCGGACGAACGCCAGTTCTGCAGTCAGCTTGTAGCAAACGGCCCCTCCCAGAATCGCACGCCCGGGCGTGGCGGGCTTGAGGTAGTCGATGCGCAAGTCCAGCGTGGCCATCGGCCGTATCTCTGGCAGCTTGACGAAAATCGCGAATCCGAACGCTGCGTCGAGCAGCGCAGTGATCACGCCGCCATGCAAAACCCTGGTCTGCGGATCGCCCACCAGCGCTTCCTGATACTCGACCTTGAGCACGCACCAGTCGGTTCGCACCGCGTGCGGCAGGAGGCCCAGTTCGCGGTTATACGGAGACACATGAGCAAACTTCTGCCATCGCTTGGCGATTTCTTCTTCGTTGATGGTGTGTGTTTCTGTCATTTTTCTATTTTTCAGGACAAGGTGAGACTGGGCTCGACGCCGGCCGCCGGCACTGCGGTCCAGCACGTCACGCCCGTCGTTTCTTCGCGTTGTACATAGGCGGCACGCTCCAGCCACAGCAGATGCGCCAGCGTCTCGCCCATGGCCAGGTAAGCATGCAAGGGATCGCTCTGAGTGCCATAGACCGCGTGACCAAGTTCGGTGGCGTTCATGCTCTGCGCGCCCAGGCGCGCCATGAACTTGCGCAACGCTCTTTGATGGTGCGCCACCAGTCCGTGCGCGCGCTTGACCCCGGCGTGGTAGACGTCGTGATGGGCCGGCAGCACGTGCTCGATATCCAGCGCGGCAATTGTGCGCAGGCTGTCCAGATAGCGCGGCAGCGGATCGGTTTCGCCATAGGGCCAGACGCCGATGTTGGGCGTGATGCGTTCGAGCAACTGGTCGCCCGTGAGCAGCAGCTTCAACTTGGGCGCATACAGGCAAATCTGTGCAATGCTGTGACCGCCCAGCACCAGCACCTCGAACACATGCTCGCCGATGCGCAGCGTCTGGCCGGCTTCGAGCGGCTCGACGCGCGCCGGCACGGCGCAGGCCATGTTGCTTTGCAAGACCCCGCCCACCACCTGTTGCGCATCCTCCGGCGCCACCCCATGGCGGCACATGAAGTCGATACAGTAGGCGCGGTCGTCGGCGCTGGGCACGTGCGTCTGCCCCGCCACCGTCCGTTCTTCCTCGCGCATCAGGATGGTAGCGCCGGTGCGCTCGTGCAGCCACACTGCCAGCCCGAGGTGGTCAGGGTGGTGGTGCGAGACGATGATGCGCGTCAGGCCGGCCGCTAGTGGTCCCTCCAGGGCGCGCAGCCACAGCGCACGGGCGGCTTCACAATCGGCACCAGTATCGAACAGGCACCAGCCCTGCCCATCGCGAATCAGGTAGATATTGACGTGGTCAATGCCGTAGTCCACCGGCAGCGTGAACATCAGGATGCCGGGCAGGACCTCCTTCAGCGGCAGCTCGACCGACCCGTCCATGGCCGAAGTAGCCAGAGATGTACTCATGTTCATAACCGTTTGGCCACTTCTTCGAGCATGACCTCGGAGGCACCGCCGCCGATGGCCTGGACGCGGGCGTCGCGCACCATGCGCTCGATCGGCGTCTCGCGCATATAGCCAGCGCCACCGTGGAACTGCTGACAGTCATAGACCACGTCGTTGAGCAGCTCGCCGCACAGCGCCTTGACCATCGACACTTCCTTGACGCACTCGCGCCCCTTCGCATCGAGCCAGGCAGCGTGGTAAACCAACTGACGGGCCGCCTCGACCTGCGCTGCCCGCATGGCCAGGCGCTGGCGGATCGCCTGCTTGTCCCACAGCGTGGCGCCGAAGGCCTTGCGCTCGCGCACATAGGCCAGCGTCAGCTCGATCGCACGCGCGGCTTCGCCCATCATCTGCGCACCCAGCACCATGCGCTCGTTCTGGAAATTGCGCATGATCTGGTAGAAGCCCTTGTTCTCTTCGCCCAGCAGATTGGCGGCCGGGATGCGGCAATCTTCGAACACCAGTTCGGCGGTGTCGCTGCACAGCCAGCCGCTTTTCTTTAACGCGCGCCCGACTCGAAGGCCCGGCGTACCCTTCTCGACGATAAAGATCGAGATACCGCGCGAGCCCTTGGCCGTCGGGTCGGTCTTGGCGGCGACGAAGTACACGTCACCATGCACGCCGTTGGTGATGAACATCTTGCTGCCATTGATAACCCAGTGGTCTCCGTCGCGCACCGCGCGGGTGCGGATGCCAGCCACGTCAGAGCCTGCATCGGGCTCAGTGACCGCCACGGCACAGATCTTCTCGCCGCAGATGATGGCGGGCAGGTAGCGCGCGAGCTGCTCTGGCGTGCCAAAGTTGGCCAGGTGCGGCGAGGCCATGTCGGTGTGCACCATCACCGTCACGGCAAAGCCGCCGTACGTGGAACGGCCGAGTTCTTCGGCCAGGATCGCGCTGTACACCGTGTCAAGATTCGAGCCGCCGTATTGCTCGGCGTAACGCACGCCGAGGTAGCCGAGCTCACCCATTTTTCTCAGCACCGCACGCGGCACCATGCCTTCCTCTTCCCAGGGCGCTGCCTGTGGCACCACCTCCTGCTCGACAAAGCGGCGCAGGTTGTCCCGGAACTGCCGGTGTTGCTCGTCAAAATAAATCGGCTCGTTCATTGCTTTTCCTCAGATTCCATTGCTTCCATGATTACCAACACATCGCCACCGCGCACCGCGTCACCGACGCGGCAACGCAACTCGCTGACCCGGCCCGCCGCGGGCGCGCTGAGCGTGTGCACCATCTTCATTGCCTCCATCTGCACCAGCGTGTCGCCCGCGTTCACCGTCATGCCCACACTGATTTGCACCTGCGTCACCAGACCGGGCATGGGCGCAAGCAGGCGGTTACCACCCCGCTCATCATCGGCGCCCGCCGCACCCTGGAGCGCGCGCTGCCAGCGGTCGAGCCGGCGCCAGGCCCAGGTGCCGCCCGGGCCAGAGATCCACAGGCGTTCGCCCTGCGTGGCGTGCTGCTCCAGCGCCACCGTGAAGCGAACCGTCAGGCCGTCGCGCTGCACCGCCAGGGTGTCGCCGTCCAGCGCCGCCGCCAGGGTCAGATCCCGATCGCCGGCGCGCACGCGCCAGCCTTCGCCCAACGGCGACACGCTGACTTCATGCACGCAGCGCTGCTCGTCTTCGAGCAGCACCTGTGTGCTGCCAGTGCCACTGCCGGCGCCGGCCGCACGCCAGGCCCCGAGCGACTGCCAGGCCGAGCGCCCGGCGGCCGCCTGCTGGGCCAGCACGCCATGCAAGGCGGCAGCAGCAATGGCCAGCCCATCGTCCGCACGCGGCTGCCAGCCGGCGGGAAAGGCGCGTTCGATGTAGTGCGTGGTGAGTACCTGCGCGAAGTGGTCGTGGCGCAGCAGATCGGCCAGAAAACCGAGGTTGCTGTGCACGCCGAGCAGCACCGTGTCGTCCAATGCCGTGGCGAGCCGCCGTGCGGCGGTCGGCCGGTCGTCGGCATGGGCAATCACCTTGGCCAGCATGGAGTCGTAATAGGGCGTCACCTGGCTGCCGCTGCGCACGCCGCTGTCGACCCGGACGCCCTCGCCACGCGGCTCGCGGTAGCCGACCAGGGTGCCGATCTCGGGCGCGAAACCGGCCGCCGGATTCTCCGCGCAGACACGCGCCTCGATCGCGCAGCCGCGCTGCGACAGGTCCGGCTGCCCAAAGCCGAGCGGCTCACCAGCGGCCACCCGCAGTTGCCATTCGACCAGGTCGATGCCGACCGTCAACTCGGTCACCGGGTGCTCGACCTGCAGCCGGGTGTTCATTTCCAGAAAGAAGGTGTCGCCGCTGCGGCTGTCGTGGATGAACTCGATGGTGCCGGTGCTGTCGTAGCCGATGGCGCGCCCCATCGTCAGCGCGTGCGCGAACAGAGCCTCGCGCACGGCGGGCGGCAGGTGCGGGGCGGGCGCCTCCTCCATCACTTTCTGGTGGTTGCGCTGGATCGAACATTCGCGCTCGAACAGATGGACCAGGGTCCCGTGCTTGTCGCCCAGCAACTGCACTTCGAGGTGGCGCGGCTCGTCGAGGTAGCGTTCCAGCAGCACGCGGTCGTCGCCGAACGAAGCCAGCGCTTCGCGCCGCACGGTCTCCAGCGCGGCCACGAATTCGGCCGCGCTGCGCACCACCCGCATGCCCTTGCCGCCGCCGCCGGCCGAGGCCTTGATCAGCACCGGGTAGCCAATGCCATCGGCCGCCGCCTGCAAGACCGCAGGATTCTGGTCGTCGGCGTGGTAGCCCGGCACCACCGGCACGCCGGCTCCGAGCGCGATGCGCTTGGATTCGATCTTCGAGCCCATGCGCTGGATCGCGTCGCGCGAGGGGCCGACAAAAATGAGCCCGGCGGCTTCGCAGGCGTCGATCAGGGCCAGGCTTTCCGACAAAAAGCCGTAGCCCGGATGAATGGCCTGCGCACCGGCGGCACGCGCCGCGGCGACGATGGCCGCGGCATCGAGGTAGCTGCGTGCGGCCTCCGGCGCTCCGATGCGCACGGCCGTGTCGCACAGGGCCACGTGCAGCGCCTCGCGGTCGGCGTCGGAATAGACCGCCACCGTGCGCAAGCCCATGCGGCGCGCGGTGCGGGCGATGCGGCAGGCGATCTCGCCGCGATTGGCAATCAGGAGGGTGTTGAACATCAGTCGCAGACCTTCATGCCAACACTCAGGCCTGCCGCCACGCAGGCAGCCGCTTGCCAAAAAAGGCGGCGATGCCGTCGCGCCCTTCTTCGGTTTCCCAGGCGTCGGCCAGCTTGTCGGCTGTGTAGATCATGTTGGTGGGCAGGTCGTGCGCCTGCACATAGGCCACCAGTTTCTTGGTGGCCGCCACCGCGCCGGGCGCGCACTGCAGCAGGTCGGCGAGTTCGCGTTCAATGGCCGCGTCGAGCTGATCGGCCGCCACCACTTCTGAGAGCAGGCCCAGGCGCTGCGCCTCGGCCGCGCCCATGCGGCGCCCAGTCAGGAAGGTGCGCCGGGCGTTGGCCTCGCCCATGCGCGCCACCACGTAGGGGGCAATGTTGGCCGGCAGCAGGCCCAGGCGCACCTCGGACAGCGAGTAGATGCCGGTATCGACCGCGATCGTGATGTCGCAGACCGAAATCATGCCGACGCCACCGCCATAGGCCGGGCCATTGATGCGGCCGATGACGGGCATGGGCAACTCGTTCAGGGCGCGCAGCATCAGCGCCAGATCGCCGCTCTCGCTGACGCGCTCGGCCCGGCCCTTCTTCATGTTGTCCTGCATCCAGCCCAGGTCGCCGCCGGCGCAAAAGGTCTTGCCGGTGCCGGTGAGCACCACCGCGCGCACGCCCGGCGCTGCGGCCAGCCAATCGACGGCTCGGCGCAGCTCACTGATCAGGGTGGCGTTGAGCGCGTTGTGGGTGTCGGGGCGGTTGAGCGTGAGGCGGGCCACGCCGCGCGCGTCGACGACCAGTTGCAGGGTTTCGTAGGTAGGCGTAGTCATATTGGTTCTCTTACATTCGGTAAACAGGGGTTGCCGTGCTCGGCAAATCACGGCGCGCCGCCAGCGCCAGCGCCAGGCCCAGCACGTCGCGCGAGGCCGAGGGTTCGATCAGGCCGTCGTCCCACAGGCGGGAGGTGGCGTAATAGGGGTCGCTCTGGCGGCCATATTGGTCGCGCACCTGGCGCTCGATCTCGGCCAGCCGCCCCTCGTCGGCCGAGCCGCGCAGGTTGGAGCGCGCCAGCTCGGTCATCACGTTGCTGGCAATGTCGGCGCTCATCGTGGCCACCCTGGCACTGGGCCAGGCGAACAGGAACTCGGGCTCGAAACCGCGGCCGCACATGCCGTAGTTGCCGGCGCCGTAAGAGCCGCCAACCACCAGCGTGAGCTTGGGCACGCGCGCGCAGGCCATGGCATACACCATCTTGGCGCTGTGCTTGGCGATGCCGCCACGCTCGGCCTCGGTGCCGACCATGAAGCCGGGAATGTTCTGCAAAAACAGCAGCGGCACGCCGCGCTGGTTGGCCAGCTCGATGAAATGCGCACCCTTGAGGGCCGCCTCGGCCAGCAGCGCGCCGTTGTTGGCGAGGATGGCGACCGGCTGGCCGTGGATCGCGCCAAAGCCGGTCACCAGGGTATCGCCCCACAGCGGCTTGAACTCATGGAAGGCGCTGCCATCCACCAGCCGCGCGATGATTTCGCGCGCATCGTAGGGTTGTTTGGGGTCGGCCGGCACGACGCCATCGAGCTCCATCGGGTCGTGGCGTGGAGCGCTGGGCGGCAACGGCGGCACCATGGGCGGCTCGGGCGGCAGGCTGGCGACAATCTGGCGCAGCATGGCCAGCGCCTGGTGTTCGTCCTCGGCCAGGTGGTCGCTGACCCCGGAGACCCGGCTGTGCATCTCCGCGCCGCCCAGGGTTTCGCCGTCGACCACTTCGTTGATCGCGATCTTGACGATGGACGGGCCACCCAGATGGATGCGGGCGTTGCCGCGCACCATCACCACTTCGTCCGAAAGTGCGGGAATGTAGGCGCCACCCGCGGTGCAGCCGCCGAACACGGCCGAGAGCTGCGGCAGGCCGGCCTGCGACATGCGGCACTGGCGGTGGAAGCTGTTGCCGAAATGGTCCTTGTCGGGAAACACGCGGTCCTGCTCCGGCAGGAAGGCACCGCCGCAGTCCACCAGGTACAGGCAGGGCAGGCGCAGGCGCTCGGCGATTTCCTGCGCCCGCACATGTTTCTTGACGGTTTCATGGAAGAACGAGCCGCCCTTGACGGTGGCGTCGTTGGCGATGAACATGCACGGCCGCCCGGCCACCATGCCGACGCCGGTGACGATGCCCGCACCCGGCACCTCGTTGCCATACTGATCCCAGGCCGCCAGCGGCGAGAGTTCCAAGAAGGCGCTGCCGTCATCGACGATGAAGTCGATGCGCTCGCGCACCAGCAGCTTGCTGCGCTCGCGATGGCGCCGGATGTGCGCGTCGCGTCCGCCAGTGGCCACGCTGGACAGGCGTTCGCGCAAGGTTTCGACCTGAGCGCGGCCATTCGCCAGCGCCTCCAGGTAAGCAGCGCCGCGGGTGTCAATGCGGCTTTCAATCGTGGTCATCTGTGTCATTCTTTCATTGCAGCAAGCGGGCCGCTGTGCATTACATGGCCCGACAGGGTTCGTCCAATGATGCGCTCGGCCAGGCGGGCGGCCTCGATCAGTGCATCGAGATCGATACCGGTCTCGATCCCGAGCTCATGGCACATGAACACCATGTCCTCCGTACAAATGTTGCCGGCGGCGCCGCCCTGCTGGTGCCCGGCAAAGGGACATCCGCCCAGGCCAGCGACCGAACTGTCGAACAGCCGCACGCCCATTTGCAAGGCGGCATAAACGTTGGCGCCGCCGACGCCGCGCGTGTCGTGCAGGTGCAGGCCCATCTGCGCCTGCGGCACGATCTCACGCACCGCGCCGACGCGGCGCTTGATCTCCTCGGGATGGGCCCAGCCCATGGTGTCGGCCAGGTAGACCGCCGGCAGCGGCACACGCCGGTCGGCGCAGGCATCGACCAGCCAGCGCACCTGATCGGTCACGGCCGACAGCGGCACGGCGCCACCGAGATTGCAGCCAAATGCCGTGATCACGTAGGCCTTTTCCACCGGGATGCCCAGGGCGATGTAGCGGTCCAGCCAGCCGAGCTGGCGTTCACGCATCTCCGCCACGCTGCAGTTGTTATTGCGCTGCGAAAACGGCTCGGTGGTGTAGAACATCAGCTTGCCGTCTAGGTCCACCTGTTCGCAGGCGCGCGCGCGCTCGAAGCCGTTGTCGTTGAGCCAGAGCGCCGTGTAGCGGGTGCCAGGGCGCTTGGTGATGGCGGCAAACAACTCGGATGCGTCGGCCATCTGCGGCACCGCGCGCGGACTGACGAAGGACGCCACCTGGATCTGCTTCAGGCCCGAGGCGCTCAAAGCATCAATCAGCGCGGCGCGATCCGCCAGCGGATAGGTTGTTGGCTCCATCTGGAAGCCCTCGCGCGGGCCTTCCTCGTGGAACTCGACGGAGGCAGGCAAGTGGCTCATCGCTGGCACTTCCTTCCGATCAGGCCGGGCTGACTTCGGCCAGCACCTGGTGGCGCTCCACCATGTCGCCGACCCGGCAGCGCAGGCTGCTCAGGCTGCCGTCGAACGGCGCCGTGACGTGCAGTTCCATCTTCATCGATTCGAGCACGATCACGGTCTGTCCGATGGCGACCGTCTCGCCGACCGCCGCCTTGACCGCCACCACCTTGCCCATCATCGGCGCGCCCAGTTGCCCGCTGGCGGCGGCGTCTGCGGCGTCCCCTCCGAGATAGGGTTGCGCCGTGAACACGCCGCTGCCCAAGGCACTGGCCAGTTCCACTTGCCGCGCGTCGCCCCGGATCGTCAGTTCCAGCGCCCGCCCGCCACATTGCAGCAGAAAGCGTCCGGCCACGAGCGGCTGCAGCGTGGCGCTGACCTGCTGCTCGCCAATGACCAGCGCATGGCTGCCCTGGTCATCGCACATCGAAAACCGCACGGGCCACTCCGCCGCGCCGGCCTTCAACACCAGAACCGGCTGGGGTGCGGCCTGAATCGGCCCACTGCGCAGGCGCCAGCCTGTGAAACCGTCCCCCAGGGTCCAGCAGCCCAGCGCGGGCGACTCGGCACGCCGTTGCGCCAGCCAGTGCAGCGCGGCCGCAGCCAGGTGCTCCAGCGGCGGCGCGGTGGGCGCCACCACGCCGCGCTGCGCGTGGCGCTCGTCGATCAGGCGGGTGTGAAAGGTGGCATCGCGGGTCTCCGGCCATTCCAGCAGTTCATGCAGGAATTCCAGGTTGGTGACCAGGCCGATCACCGTGCTTTCGCGCAATCCGGCCACCAGCGCCCGGCGCGCCGACTCGCGGTCGGCACCATGGGCGATGAGCTTGGCGATCATCGAGTCGTAGTGCGGCGAGATGTCGTCGCCGCTGTCCACCCCGGACTCGATGCGCACGCCAGCGCGCGAAAAATCGACCACCTGCAGCCGCCCGGTGGCCGGCAAAAAGCCCGCGGCGGCGTCTTCCGCGCACAGCCGGGCCTCGAAGGCATGGCCGCTGCACTGCACGTCGGCCTGCGTCAGGGGCAAGATACCGGTGTCGGCAATGCGCAGTTGCAGTTCGACCAGATCAAGGCCGGTGACTTCTTCGGTCACCGGGTGCTCGACCTGCAATCGCGGATTGACCTCCAGGAAATAATGTTCCTCGCCCGTGACGACAAACTCCACCGTGCCCAGGCCGCGGTAATTCACGCCGGCGGCCAGCTTGACCGCGTCGGCCAGGATGGCCGCGCGTAAGCGCGGGCTCAGGCCGCTGGACGGCGCTTCTTCGATCACTTTTTGATGGCGCCGCTGCAAGGTGCACTCGCGCTCGAACAGGTGGATGGCGTGGCCCTGGCCGTCACCGGCCACCTGCACCTCCAGGTGGCGCACCTGGGGCAGGTAGCGCTCAACGATCAGTTCACCGTTGCCGAAGGATTTTTCGGCCTCGCGCATGGCGCTCTCGATGCGCCCTTCCAGGCCGTCCAGCGTGTCGACCACCGCCATGCCACGGCCACCGCCGCCAGCCACGGCCTTGAGCAGCACGGGCAACTTCATGCCGCGCACCAGATTCAACACTTCGGCCGCATCGGTCATGCCGCTTTCGCTGCCGGGAATGACCGGCACGCCCAGGCGGGCGGCCTCGCGCTTGGCACTGGCTTTGCCGCCCACGCGTTCGATGGTCTCGGCCCGGGGGCCGATGAAGGTGAGTCCGGCGGCTTCGAGTGCTCGCACGAAGTCCGCGTTTTCCGAAACGAAGCCGTAGCCCGGATGAACGGCATCGGCGCCGACACGCCGGGCCGCCGCAATGATGGCATCGATGTTCAGATAACTCTCGCTGGGCGCAGCGCCCCCGAGTTCGACCGATTCGCCGATCTCACGCACATGGCGGGCCAACCGGTCGGCACTGGAATGCACGGTGGCCACTTCCAGGCCGAGCTTGCGGCAGGTGCGGGCAATGCGGCAGGCGATCTCGCCGCGATTGGCAATGAGGATTTTCTTAAGCATGCCCGCCTCCTGCGGCGAAATGGGTCGTCAAGACGGTGTGGATACGTTGCATGGCTGCGTCCTGGTCAGAAACGGAAGACACCGAACGGCGTCGGTTTGGCGGCAGTACGGGATGCGAGGTCGAGCAGCAGCCCCATGGCGTCGCGTGTTTCCACAGGGTCGATGATGCCGTCCACCCACAAGTTCGAGGAGAAGTTCTTCGCCGGCTGGAAGTCTTCGTAGATCTTGCGCACCGGCGCTTTGATCGCCTCTTCTTCCTCGGGCGTCCACTCCTTGCCTTCGGTCTTGTTGATCTGTTTGCGCACCAGCGCCATCACGGTGGCGGCCTGGTCCGGGCCCATGATGCCCGCGCGGCCGGTCGGCCAGGCGAACATCGCGGTCGGGTTGAACGGACGGCCGCACATCGCCAGGTAGCCGGCGCCGTAGGATGCACCCATGATGATGGTGTACTTGGGCACGTTGGCCGAGGCCATCGCCGTGATCATCTTGGCCCCGGCCTTGGCAATGCCCGCCTGCTCGGCGGCGCGCCCGACCATGAAACCGGTCACGTCGGCCATGAACAGCAGCGGGATGTCCCGCTGGCAGCACAGATCGATGAAGTGCGCCGCCTTCATCGCGCTTTCCGGGAACAGCACGCCCTGGTTGGCCAGGATGCCGATCTCGTGGCCGTGGATGCGCGCAAAGCCGGTCAGCAGGGTGTCGCCGTACATCGGCTTGAATTCCTGGAACCGGCTGTCGTCAACAAAGCGCGCCAGAATCTCGCGCGTGTCGGTCGGGATTTTGGTGTCGCGGCTGATGATGCCGTAAATCTCGCGCGGATCGAAGCGCGGCGGCACCGACGGCTGACGCGTCCAGCGTGGCTTGGGCTGCTCACCCAGGTCGCGCACGATTTCACGCGTGATGGCCAGCGCGTGGCGGTCATCTTCGGCAATGTGATCGGTCACGCCGCTCACGCTGCAGTGCATCTTGGCGCCGCCCAGCGACTCGCCGTCCACCGTCTCGCCGGTGGCGGCAAAGGTCAACTCGGGGCCACCGAGGTACATATAGCCCTGCTCCTTGACGATCACCACCTCGTCGCACAGCGCCGGGATGTAGGCGCCACCTGCCGTGCAGGGGCCCATCACCACGGCAATTTGCTGGATGCCTTCGGCCGACATGCGCACCTGGTTGTTGAAGATGCTGCCGAACTGCCCCACGTCGGGGAAGATGTTGGCCATCTCCGGCAGGAACGCGCCACCGCTGTCCACCAGCGTGATGCAGGGCAGGCGGTGCGCCCAGGCAATCTGCTGCGCCCGCACATGCTTCTTGCAGGTCATGCCGTAGTAGGTGCCGCCCTTCACGGTGGCGTCGTTGGCAATGATCATGCACGGGCGGCCCTGCACCAGACCGATGCCGGTGATGATGCTGGCACCCGGCGGCACGCCGTCGTACATGCCTTCGCCGGCCAGCATGCCGACCTCCAGGAAAGGCGAGCCCGGATCGAGCAGCACTTCAACGCGATGGCGCGGCAGGATCTTGTTGCGCGCCAGGTGTTTTTCCCGAGCTTTCGGGGGGCCACCGGCCAGCGCCAGTTGGCGACGGCCCTGCAGGTCCGCGATCACCGCCTCGTAGGCTTCGCGGTTGAGCCGGAATTCGTCGTCGGAAGTCGATATGCGGGAGGAGAGGATGGTCATATGTGATTGCGCCTATTCGCGAGAAAAAGCATTCAGCCTCTCAGGCCTTGAACACCGGAGTACGGCGCGCCTCGAAGGCCGCCAGACCTTCGCTGACGTCGTCATCGAGCAGGGCCGCGCTGGCCAGGTCTTCCTCAAGCTGAAGACCGACCTCTGACGAACCCTCCATGCCTTGCCGCGCCAAACGTTTCATGGTGGCCATGCCGATGCGGCTGCGCGTGGCGAGCTTGGTGCAATACGCCAGGGCTTCCTCATGCAGCTTGTCAGGCTCGACCACATAGTTCACCAGCCCCCACTGCTCGGCGGTGCCGGCATCGATCCAGCGCGCCGAAAAGAACAGGTCCAGGCCACGTCGCAGGCCGACGATGCGCGGTATGCGCTGGCTGCCGCCCCAGCCGGGAATCAGGCCGAACTGGGCATGCTGGTCGCCAAAGCGCGCGTCCTTGGCCGCAAAGATGATGTCGCAGGCCAGCATCAGTTCGCTGCCTCCGGCCAGGGTCAGGCCCTGGCAGGCCGCCACCACCGGCAAATCGCTGCGCTCCAGGCGCTTGAGCACGCCGTGACCATAGGCGATGAAGTGCTTGAGCCTGGCTGGATCGCCACGCAGCGACTTCACCTCATCCAGGTCGGCGCCGGTGCAAAAATGCTTGCCTTGCGCCCGGATCAGAATGGCGCGCACACCGGAGCCGGGTTTCTCAAATTCATCAATCGCCGCCTCGATGGCCGCATGAACGGACAGCGACAGGCAATTGAATTTTTCAGGGCGGGCCAACTCGATAATGCCAACGGGGCCGGCACGGCTGACCACCACAGGGGATGTCTGACTCATTTGTTGCTCTCCTTGGCGTATTGCACGGCGGCGCGGCCCACGCGCTCGCGGGCAACGATCAGCTTCATGATTTGCGCCGTTCCGTCGCCGATTTCCAGGCCCATCACGTCGCGCAGACGCTGCTGGTGGGGCAGGTCCATCGACCAGCCATAGTGCCCAAAGGTCAGCAGGCACTGGTGAATCGCGTCAAAAGCGGTCTTGGGGCCCATCCACTTGACCATGGCCGCTTCCGCGGTGTGCGGCTGGCCGGCGTCGCGCAAGGCCAGGCCGTGGTAGCAGAGCTGGCGGCAGGCGGCGATCAGGGTCTCGAACTCGACGATCGGAAAACTCACGCCCTGGTACTGCGCCAGCGGCGCGCCAAAGGTCTGGCGCTCCTTCACGTATTCCCAAGTTTCGTCGATCGAGGCCTGCGCGGCGGCCACGCATTGCAGCGCGATCAGGATGCGGCTGAAGTCAAAGCCCTGCATCACCTGCGTGAAGCCTTTGCCCTCGTCGCCCAGCCGGTTCTCGACCGGCACCCGCACGTCGTCGAAAAACACCGAGCCACGGCCGATGATCTTGCTGCCCACATCGTCGAAGCGCGTGCGCTGCACGCCTTTCTGGTTCAGATCCACCAGGAACGCGCTGACGCCACGCGCGCCGTCCTCGGGCTTGCCGGTGCGCGCGAACAGCACCATGGCATCGGCCTGGTCGGCAAAAGTGATGGAGGTCTTCTCGCCGGAAAGCACGTACTCGCCTCCCTCGCGCCGCGCCTTGAGCTGCAGATTGGCGGCATCCGAGCCACCGCGCGGTTCGGTCAAACCCAGGGCGACGATGGCCTCGCCCGCCACGATCCGGCTGTTCCAGGTGCGCGCCAGCTCGGGCGATGCATTGGCATGGATGATGGCCCCCATCAGCGAGCTGAGCAACTGCATGTAGCTGACGTTGAAGTCGGCATAGGCAATTTCCTCGGTGATCATGCCGGCCGTCACGCCACTGAGGCCCAAGCCGCCATATTCCTCGGACAGGTCGACTCCGATCAGGCCCAGCGCGCCCATTTCCTTGAACAGCGCCCGGTCGATGCCCGGTTGCGATTCGCGCTTTTGGTAATCGGGTCTGAGTTTTTCTCGTGCAAAGCGGCGCGCCACATCACGCAGCGCAATCTGGTCGTCATCGAACATCATGGGGAAATCTCCTGGCTGACTGTTATCGAAATCGCCGCCTGCATCACACCGTCAATCTGGACGAATAATTGGAGGTGCTCGCCAATTGCATGGCTGGTCGACGCCGTATGATATATCATCGAACAGGTGTTAGTTAGATTATTCGAGAGACTACCTGCCATGTCCACCGGTACCCCCATTTGCTTTCCGACGCTGCTGTCCCCTCTGAAGGTCGGCGCACACACCCTTGGCAACCGGGCGCTGATGGGTTCGATGCACACTCGACTGGAATCGCTGGACCGGTCGATCGAGCGGCTGGCCCTGTTCTATGCCGAACGGGCGCGCGGTGGAGCGGGCCTGATCGTCACCGGCGGCTACGCCCCCAACCCGGATGGCCTGCTGGACGAAACCGGCCCCCAGCTCGCCACGGCGGAGCAGGCCGACGCGCTCCAACCGATCCCTCGGGCGGTGCATGCCGAGGGCGGCAAGATCATTCTGCAAATCCTGCACACCGGGCGCTACGCAAAAATCGCCCAGCCCGTCGGCGCCAGCGAGATTCCCTCGCCCATCAACCCGCGCGCGCCGCGCGCCCTGAGCACGGCCGAAGTCTGGCAAACGATCGAGGACTATGTCCGCTGCGCCGAACTCGCGCAACGCGCCGGCTTCGATGGCGTCGAGATCATGGGCTCGGAGGGCTACCTGCTCAACCAGTTCACCGTCACGCGCACCAACAACCGCAGCGACGAATTCGGCGGCAGCGTGGAGAACCGCCATCGCCTGCCGGTGGAGATCGTGCGGCGCACGCGCGAACGCCTGGGGCCACAGTTTCTGCTCATGTACCGGGTGTCGGCGCTCGATCTGGTCGAGGGCGGCGCCCCGTCTGACGACATCATCCAGCTCGCCCAGGCGGTGCAGGCCGCAGGCGCCGACGTCCTCAACACCGGCATCGGCTGGCACGAAGCACGAATCCCGACCATTGCCTACGTGGTGCCGCGTGCCGCCTGGCGCTTTGCGGCGGCCCGCATCAAAAAAGCGGTGACGATTCCCGTCATCGCCTCCAACCGGATCAACACGCCCGATCTGGCCGAAGACATCCTGGCCAGCGGCGACGCCGACATGGTGTCGATGGCGCGCCCCTTCCTGGCCGATGCCGACTTCGTGCGCAAGGCGGCCGAGGGCCGCGCCGACGAGATCAACACCTGCATCGCCTGCAACCAGGCCTGCCTAGACTACATCTTCGCCGACCGCCCCGCCACCTGCCTGGTCAATCCACGCGCCGGGCGCGAGCTGGAGTTCTCGCTGTTGCCGCCACGGGCCATGCAGCGCAAGGTGGCGGTGATCGGTGCCGGCGCAGCCGGACTGGCCTGCGCGCTGACTGCGGCCGAACGCGGTCATGCAGTCACCCTGTTCGAGGCCGGGCCCGAGATTGGCGGCCAGTTGAACCTGGCCCGGGCCGTGCCGGGCAAGCAGGAGTTCAATGAACTGCTTCGCTACTTCAAGCAGGGCGTGGCGCGGCACGGTGTGACGCTCAAGCTCAACAACCCAGCGGACGCCCCCTCTCTCGCTGCCGGTCACTACGACCGCATCGTGATCGCCACCGGCGTGCGCCCGCGCCTGCCGCAAATTCCGGGCATCAGCCACCCCAAGGTGGTGAGCTATGCCGACCTGCTGTCGGGCCGGGTGCAAGCGGGCCACCGGGTCGCGGTCATCGGTGCCGGGGGCATCGGCTTCGACGTGTCCACCTTCCTGCTGCATGACGAGCATGCGGGTAAGGCGACCAACGCGCCCCAGGCGGTCGAGCAGTTTCACGCTGAATGGGGTGTCGACACCTCGCCCTCAGCCGCTGGCGGCCTGAAACCGATGCAGCCGGTCAGCTCGCCACGCGAAGTTACCCTGTTGCAGCGCAAGCCGGAAAAACCCGGACGCAGCCTGGGCATGACCACCGGCTGGGCGCTCAAGGCCGAGTTGGCGCGGCGCGGCCTGCGCACGCTCTCGGGCTGCACCTATGAACGCATCGACGATGCCGGCCTGCACCTGAGCATCAACGGCATGCCGCAAACGCTGGCCGTGGACACCATCGTCCTGTGTGCCGGCCAGGACAGCGAGAACGCACTGGTTGCCGAACTGCGTGCGCTCGGCCTCGCGCCCGATGTCATCGGCGGCGCCGAGCTGGCCGCCGAACTCGACGCCTTGCGCGCCATTGACCAGGGCACACGCCTCGGTCTGGCGATCATCTGAAACCACTTCATTTCGAATGCGACAACACCGCATTCTCGCGCCGGGTTCAAAACTGGAGCAACTGATGGAAGAACAAACTGCTGACAACGTACGTTGGAGTGTGGCCAGGGACATTGGCCGGATCGTGCTCGACCGCAGCGACGGCCCTCACACGATCTCTCTCGCGTCCACTGCTGCACTGGCCCGCGCAGTTGCCGAGATTGCCGCAGCAAAGCCGCGGGTCGTATTGCTGACCGGCAGCGGAACGATATTCTGCGCCGGCGGGGATATCGCCGAGATGCGCCAACACGCTGGAACGCTCGACGTCTATATTGACGAGCTCGTGGGCATCGCGCACCCGGCGCTACTGCGACTGTCGGAACTGCCGGTGCCGGTGGTGACAGCCATCAACGGCTCGGTCGGCGGTGGCGGCATCGGCTGGGCACTTTGCGGCGACTTCGCTCTGGCGGTAGCATCAATGAAGCTGCGCACAGGGTACGCAGCCATCGGCTTGTCCCCTGACATGGGCGCATCCCACTTCATCACCCGACGCATCGGCTCGCTGCGCGCGCGCCAGCTTCTCATGCTCAGTGACCCCATCGACGCTCGCCGATGCCTCGACTTCGGCTTGGTGGACGAAGTCGTGCCTGACGCCGAGTTGGGCGCTCGCGCCCAAACCCTGTGCGAACGACTGGCCCGTGCGCCCACCGCCTCGATGGCTGGCATCAAGCAACTGTGCGAAGGCGCCGCGCGACGCAACCTGCACGAGCAAATGGCGCTCGAGAAGTCTCTGATTGAAGCTCGCGCCCGAAGTAGCGATGCAAGTGAAGGCGTGCAGGCCTTTCTGGAAAAGCGCGCCCCACGTTTCAGCGGGCGTTGAACAGCGTTCTCATCCATGAATTTCACACCCAACCCAGAACACGAAACCATCCGCGAAGCGATCGGCAAAATCTGCGCCCGCTTCGACGACAGCTACTGGCTCGAACGCGACAAGGTTGGCGGCTTTCCGCACGAACTGCACCGTGCTCTGGCTGACGGCAGCTGGCTCGGCGTTTGCCTGCCACAGGAATATGGCGGTGGCGGACTGGGCATCAGTGAAGCGACCGTGATGATGCAAACCATCTCACAGTCGGGCGCCGGGCTGTCGGGCGCATCGGCGGTGCACATGAACATTTTCGGTTTGCAGCCCGTGGCCGTGTTTGGCAACGAGGCGCAAAAACGCCGCATGCTGCCGCCGCTGATCCAGGGCAAGGAAAAAGCCTGCTTCGCCGTCACCGAACCCAACACCGGCCTGAACACCACCCGCCTGAAAACCCGCGCCGAGCGCTCGGGCGATCACTACGTGCTGTCCGGCCAGAAGGTCTGGATCTCGACCGCCCAGGTAGCCGAAAAAATGCTGATCCTGGCGCGCACCACGCCGATCGAGGACTGCAAGAAACCGACCTTCGGCCTGAGCCTGTTCTACACCGACCTCGACCGCCGTTTTGTCGAAGTGCGTGAAATCGAAAAAATGGGGCGCAAGGCGGTCGATTCCAACCAAGTCTTCATCGACGGCCTGCGGGTCCCGGTGGAGGACCGCATCGGCGAAGAGGGGCGCGGCTTTGAGTACATCCTGCACGGCATGAACCCGGAGCGGGTGCTGATCGCTGGCGAAGCGATCGGCCTGGGCCGCAAGGCGCTGGAGGTGGCCGTCCAGTACGCCGGTGAACGCGTGGTGTTCGACCGCCCCATTGGCAAGAACCAGGCCATCCAGCATCCGCTGGCGCAATCGTGGATGGAGCTGGAAGCCGCCGAGATGATGGCGATGCGCGCGGCCTGGAAATACGACAACAAGCTGGACTGCGGCGCTGATGCCAATGCCGCCAAGTACATGGCGGCCGAAGCCGGCTTCAACGCCTGCCAGCGCGCCATGGCCACGCTGGGCGGCTTTGGTTTCGCCAAGGAGTACCACGTCGAGCGCTACCTGCGCGAAATGATGATCCCGCGCGTTGCACCGATCAGCCCGCAACTCATCCTGTGCTTCATCGCCGAGAAGGTGCTGGGCCTGCCCAAATCCTATTGAGACGCCCATGGCCGATTTTCCTCCCGCCGGGGCCGACAGCGGCCTCGTCGATACCGATCAACCGACAACGCAACCCACCCCATCATGACCACCACCCACGACAGCGAACGCGCTGAACAGCTGACCATGCTGCGCGAAAGCGCACTGAGTTTTGCCACCAAAGAATCGCCACTCAACCGCGCCCGCGCCCTGCGCCAGCAGATGCCGGGCTACGACCGCCGCTTCTGGAACGCCCTGGCCGAACAGGGCTGGACCGGGCTGCTGGTGCCCGAACCACTGGGCGGCTACGCCCAGGGCTTCGCCGAGATGGCCGAGGTGGCGGCCGCCCTGGCTTCTCAGGTCGCGCCCGAACCGGTGGTGCCGGTGCTGGTGTTTGCCGGCCGGCTGCTGGCCCATGCGGGTGCCACCGAGTTGTCGGCGCGGCTGCTGAGCGAACTCGCCGCGGGTCGCACCCTGCCCGCCGTCGCCTGGCAGGAAGATGTCACCGGCGCGAAAGACCGGCCGGGCCAGGCGGCAACCCGGCTGGAGCGCCAGGGCGACTCCCTGCTGGTACATGGCGGCAAGCGCCATGTGCGCCCCGGCGCCGGGGCCGACGGCTACATCGTCAGCGCCACCGGCCCGCAAGGTCTGGCCCTGGTGTGGGTGCCCGCCGATGCGGCCGGCCTCACCGTGAGCAGCCAGCCGCTGGCCGACGGCAGCTACGCGGCCCAGCTCGATCTCAACCACGTTCGCCTGCCCGCCAGCCACCTGCTGGCCGAAGGGCCTGCCGCCGTGGCCGCGCTGACACGCGCCTACGATGAAACCCTGGTCATGACCAGCGTCGAACTGCTGGCCCTGGTGCGCAGCATGCTGGCCATGACGCAGGACTACCTGCGCACGCGCATCCAGTTCGGCAAGCCGATCGGCACCTTCCAGTCGCTGCAGCACCGCGCCGTCGATCTGCTGCTCCAGCAGGAACTGACCGCCAGCGTGGTGGCGCAGGCCCTGGCCTTGCTCGACAACCCGGACAGCGACGCCAGCGCGCGCTCGGCCCTGGCCAGCCGCGTCAAGTCGCGCGCGTCGGACGCCGGCTTGCAGGTGGCGCGCGAAGCGGTGCAACTGCACGGCGCCATTGGCGTCACGGATGAATACGACCTCGGTCTGTACCTGCAGCGCGCCCTGGTGCTGGCCGCCTGGCTGGGCAATGGCACCCAGCAGCGCCGCCGCTACGCCAACCTCACCCAAAACGCCACCGCACAGGAGCACGCATGAACACCACCGCCTCTACGGCCACCGACTGGAATGCACTGGACAACGCCAGCTTCCGCGCCACCGTGCGCGAATTTTTTGAAAAGCATTTCCCCAGCGAATGGCGCTACCCGCAGCGGCGCCTGCGCTGGTCCGAAATCGGCCCCTGGTACCTGAAGCTGTCGGAAAAAGGCTGGGTCGCGCCGAGCTGGCCCACACAGTACGGCGGCATGGGTCTGAGCCCCGAGAAACTCATCATCTTCATCGAAGAGCAGGAGCGCTGGGGCGTGGCGCGCGCGCCCGACATGGGCATCACCATGGTCGGCCCGCTGCTGATCAACCACGGCAACGAGGCGCAGCGCGCCTACTACCTGCCCAAAATCATTGCCGGCGAGCACATCTGGTGCCAGGGTTATTCGGAACCGAATTCCGGCTCCGACCTGGCCAGCCTGCGCACCGAAGCGGTGGTCGACGGCGACGATTTCATCGTCAACGGACAAAAGACCTGGACCACGCTGGCGCAGGACGCCACCCACATCTTCCTGCTGGTGCGCACCGACAAATCGGCCAAGAAGCAGGAAGGCATCAGCTTTCTGCTGGCCGACATGAAAACCCCGGGCATCACGGTGCGCCCCATCCGCAACATCGCGGGCGGCGAAGACTTCTGCGAGGTCTTCCTGGAAAACGTGCGCGTGCCGCGCAGCAGCATCGTGGGCGAGCTCAACAAGGGCTGGACCATCGCCAAGGCGCTGCTCGGCTTCGAACGCATTTTCCTGGGCAGCCCCAAGCAAAGCCAGTACGCGCTGGCGCGCGTGCAGGAAGCCGCGCAGCGGCTCGGCCTGTTCGAAGACAGCGGCTTCGTGGACCGCTACACCAAACTGGCGCTGGATGTGGCCGACCTGGGCGCGCTCTATGGCCGCTTCATCGATCAGGTCAAGCGCGGCGAAACCCTGGGGCCCGATGTCTCCATGCTCAAGCTGTTCGGCACCGAAACCTATTCGCGCCTGGCCGATCTGCTGGTCGATGTCATGGGATCGAGTGGCGGCACGCCCGGCTCCACCGCCCTGCCCGGCGGCAAGACCGATGCGTTGACCACCTTCTACAACGCACGCCCGGCCACCATCTACGGCGGCAGCAACGAGGTGCAGCGCAACATCCTGGCTGCCAGCGTGCTGAAGTTGCCGTCATGAGCGCATCGGGCTATCCGGCATTTGACGGCCCCGGCCCGGACGCTCAGTTCGCGCAGGCGCTGGCGCAGGGCCGCTTTCAGATCCAGCGCTGCACGGCCTGCGGCCAGCATGTGTTCTACCCGCGCGCGCTGTGCACCCATTGCGGCTCGGGCCAGCTCGAATGGGTGGATCCGAGCGGGGTCGGCTGCGTCTATTCCAGCACCACGGTGCGCCGCAAGCCACAGGCCGGCGGCGACTACAACGTGGCACTGGTGGACCTGGCCGAAGGGCCGCGGCTGATGTCGCGCGTCGATGGCATCGCGCCTGAGCAGGTACGCATCGGCATGAAGGTGCAAGCCCGCGTGATCGACGACCCGGCCAAGGGCAAGCTGCTGGTCTTCATTCCACAGGACGCCACAGCATGAGCGCCATATCTCCGTTGCGCGGCGCGGCCGCCATCGTGGGCGCCAGCCTGGGCGGCGTGCCCATGGCCCCCGGTCGCAGCGCGCTCGAAATTCTGGGCGAAGCGGTGCACGGCGCGCTGGCCGATGCCGGCTTGAAGCTGTCCGATGTCGATGGCCTGTTCACCGGCTCGTCCTACCACTTCCTCGCCGGTTTGTCGGTGGCCGAATATCTGGGCATCCATCCCAAGTTCTGCGAATCCACCATGGTCGGCGGCTCGTCTTATGTGGGCCACCTTCTCACCGCCGCCATGGCGCTGCACACCGGCCAGTGCGAAGTGGCGCTGATCTGCTACGGCAGCAACCAGGGCTCCGGCTTTGGCAAGCTCAAGTCGATGGCCGAAACGCCCTTGTACGAAGCGCCCTACGAGCCGCGCTACCCGATCTCCAGCTACGCCCTGGCCGCAGCACGCCACATGCACCAGTACGGCACCACGCGCGAGGACCTGGCGCACATCGCGGTGGCGGCGCGCCAGTGGGCGCAACTCAATCCGCTGGCCCATGCGCGCGATCCGCTCAGCATCGAACAGGTGCTGGCTTCGCGGCTGGTGAGTGATCCGCTGTCGGTGCTCGATTGCTGCCTGGTCACCGACGGCGGCGGCGCCCTGGTGCTGGTGCGCAGCGAGCGGGCGAAAGACTTTCCCAAGCCACCGGTCTATGTGCTGGGCGCGGCCGCCGCCACCTGGCACCGCCAGATCGGCTCCATGCCCGACCTGACGGTCACCGCCGCCGCCGAGTCGGGGCCGCGCGCCTTCGCCATGGCCGGACTGGCCCCGAAGGACGTGGACGTGCTGGAGTTGTACGACGCCTTCACCATCAACACGCTGCTGTTCCTCGAAGACCTGGGCTTTTGCGCCAAGGGCGAAGGCGGCGCTTTCGTGCGCAACGGGCGCATCGCACCGGGCGGCGCACTGCCGGTCAATACCAATGGCGGCGGCCTGTCGTGCTGTCACCCCGGCATGTACGGCATGTTCCTGCTGATCGAAGCGGTGCAGCAACTGCGCGCCGAGGCCGGCGCGCGCCAGGTGCCAAATGCGCAGATCGCCCTGTGCCATGGCAACGGCGGCGTTCTTTCCAGCCAGGTGACGGCCCTGCTGGGTACGGCCGCCACCGTCTGATTTTTTTACATCAACAACCAGGAGTCATTTCATGAACAAAGGCATCATGCTGCAAGACAAAGTGGCCGTGGTCACCGGCGCGGGCCGGGGCATCGGCCGCGACATCGCACTGATGATGGCGGCGCAAGGCGCCAAGGTGGTGGTCAACGACATCGGCGCCTCGGTCGGCGGCGAAGGCAATGACGCCAGCCACGGCCAGCAGGTGGTCAACGAGATCAAGGCCGCTGGCGGCCAGGCCATTCTCAGCACCGACAGCGTCTCGACCTGGCCCACGGCCAACCGCATCATCGAATGCGCGGCCGACACCTTCGGGCGCATCGACATCGTCGTCAACAACGCCGGCATCCTGCGCGACCGCCTGTTCTTCAACATGTCGCCCGAGGAGTGGAGCGCCGTCATCGACGTGCACCTCAACGGCAGCTTCTTCACCTCGCGCGCCGCCGCGCCACATTTCAAGACGCAGAAGTCGGGCGCCTATGTGCACATGACTTCCACGTCCGGCCTGATCGGCAATCTGGGCCAGGCCAACTACGCCGCTGCCAAGCTGGGCATCGTGGCCATGTCGCGCCACATCGCCGGCGACATGCAGCGCTACAACGTGCGTTCCAACTGCATCTCGCCCTTTGCCTGGAGCCGTATGATCGGCGCCATCCCCACCGACACGCCCGAGCAGCAAGCACGCGTGGAAAAACTGAAGAAACTCGGCACCGAGCAGATTGCGCCCATGGCCACCTTCCTGGCCAGCGATGCCGCAGCCGACGTCACGGCCCAGATCTTCGCCGTGCGCGGCAACGAGATTTTCCTCATGAGCCAGTCGCGCCCGATCCGCGGCATGCACACCGCCGAGGGCTGGACACCCGAGACCATCGCCGAGCGCGTGTTGCCCGCCATGAAGCAGAACTTCTATCCGCTGGAGAGCTCGAACATCGTGTTCTCCTGGGATCCCGTCTGACGCCATCCACCATGGCGATCCACTACGAGCAACTGATGGCCTGGCCGTTCGAGGACGTGCGCCATCGCTACACCCAGCGCGACACCATGCTCTATGCACTGGGCGTCGGCCTGGGCACCGACCCGACCAACGAGACCGAGCTGCGCTTTGTCTATGAAAAGAACCTGCTGGCGCTGCCCACGCTGCCGGTGGTGCTGGGCTACCCCGGCATGTGGCTCAAGGACCCGGCCACCGGCGTTGACTGGGTGCGGCTGGTGCATGGCGAACAGGGCTTGCGCCTGCACCGGCCGGTGCCGCCCGAGGGTGAGGTGATCGGGCGCACGCGGGTGAGCCAGATCATCGACAAGGGGCCGGACAAGGGGGCGCTGATCTACACCGAGCGCACGGTGACGGACGCCGCCAGCGGCGAACTGCTGGCCACGCTGACCTCCACCACCTTCTGCCGCGCCGACGGCGGCTTTGGCGGCCCGGCCGGGCCGGTCAAAACCGTGCATGAACTACCGACACGCGCGCCTGATCACAGCGTCGATTTCGCCACCCAGCCGCGCGCCGCGCTGATCTACCGGCTCTCGGGCGACTACAACCCGCTGCACGCCGAACCCGCAGTGGCCAGCGCCGCCGGTTTCAAGCAGCCCATCCTGCACGGCCTGGCCACCTATGGCATCGCGGGCTGGGCACTCACCCAGCGCGTCTGCGGCGGCGACCCGAGCGCCCTTCAGTCGCTGGATGTGCGTTTTTCGTCACCCGTTTACCCCGGCGAAACGATACGCACCGAGATCTGGGTGGATGGCAAGGTCGTTTCCTTTCGCGCCCGCGCCGTCGAACGCGACATCGTCGTGCTGAACAATGGACGCGCCGAGCTGCGCTGACCGTCCTTTGCCTTTCGTTTTCGTTTTCGTTTTCGTTTTCGTTTTCAATTTTTTCAAGGAGCCTCAACATGAACTACGCTGACTTTCAATTCCTCAAGTTCGACCACAAGCCCAACGGCGTGCTGGTCATCACCATCAACCGCCCCGAGGTGATGAACGCCACCAACGGCCGGCTGCACTGGGAACTGACCAAGATCTGGGGCGTGGTCACCGACGACGCCAAGACCAAGGTGGCGGTCATCACCGGCGCGGGCGATCAGGCCTTCTCGGCCGGCGGCGATCTGGAGTGGGTGGCCGGCATGGTCGGCAATCCCAAGGAAATCGCCAACACCATGACCGAGGCCTCGGACGTGGTCTACAACATGATGGCCTGCGACAAACCCATCATCTCGGCGATCAACGGCGTGGCCGTCGGCGCCGGTCTGGCGGTGGCCTTCCTGGCCGACATCAGCATCATGGCCGAGGAGGCCAAGATTACCGACGGCCATGTCAAGATCGGCGTCGCCGCCGGCGACCACGCAGCCATTCTGTGGCCGCTGCTGTGCGGCATGGCCAAGGCCAAGTACTACCTGATGACGGCCGAGTTCGTGAACGGCAAGGAAGCCGAGCGCATCGGTCTGGTCAGCCTGTGCGTGCCGCGCGCCGAGCTGATGAACAAGGCCATGGCCGTGGCCAACAAACTGGCCAATGGCAGCCAGCAGGCGATCCGCTTCACCAAGCGCTCGCTCAACGGCTGGATGAACGTGGCGCGCCCGATCTTCGAGAGCTCGCTGGCGATGGAAATGCTGTGCTTCCTGGGCGAAGACGCCAAGGAGGGCGTGGCCTCGGTGCGCGAGAAGCGCGCGCCCGAGTTCCCCTCGGCCCAGAACTGATTGAGTTCGCTCCTTCTCCCTCTCGGGGAAGGAGCCTGAATTTCCCAAGTACACAGGAGAACACCCCATGGATTTCGCGCTGACCCAAGAACAACGGATGATCTACGAGTACGGCGACCGTATCTCGAAGCAGTTCGACCACAATTACTGGCGCGGCTACGCCAACAAGAACGAACGCCCCACCGAGTTGTACGAGCAGATCACCAACGACGGTTTTCTCGGCATCATGGTGCCCGAAGCCTATGGCGGTGCCGGCCAGGGCATGACCGAGATGCTGCTGTTCATGGAGGGACTGGCCAACAACGGCATTCCGCTGCTGAACCTGGTGGTCGGACCGACCATGACCATGGGTCTGCTGGCCAAGCACGCCAGCGAGGACATGAAGCGCCGCTTTCTGCCGGGCGGCTGCACCGGCGACATCAAGTTCTGCTTCGCCATCACCGAACCGAACGCCGGCTCGAACTCGATCGAGATCACCAGCATCGCCAAGTCCGACGGCAAGGGCGGCTTCAAGCTCAACGGCCAGAAGGTCTTCATCACCGACGCCAACTGCGCCGACTACGCCATGGTCGTGACCCGCACCACAGCGCGCGCTGACGTGAAAAAGAAAACCGACGGCTTCACCATCTTCATGGTCGACATGAAGAAAAAAGGCATCAGCAAGACGCTGATTGAAGTTGCCTTCCCGGTGCCCGAAACACAATGGCAACTGTTCTTCGACAACGTGGAGCTCACCGAGGCCGATGTGCTGGGCGAAGTCGGCAAAGGCTTCAACATCCTGTTCGACACGCTCAACCCCGAGCGCATCATCCTCTCTGGCTTGTGTACCGGTGTCGGGCGCTTCGCCTTGAAGAAGGCGGTGGCCTACGCCAACGACCGCAAGGTGTTCAACAACACCCCCATCGGCGCCTACCAGGGCGTTCAGCACCCGCTCGCGATAGCCCGCAGCGAGATCGAGATGGCCTCGCTGATGGCGCTCAAGGCCGCCTGGGCCTTCGACCAGGGTCTGCCTGCCGGGGAGTTTGCCAACATCGCCAAGTACGCGGGTGCCGAAGCCGGCATCCATGCCGTTGACGCGGCCATCCAGACCCATGGCGGCAACGGTTTCACCAAGGAATACGGCATTTACGACTTGTACGGTCTGGTGCGGCTGCTGCGCACGGCTCCGTTGAACCGCGAGCTGGTGTTGAACTACATCGCGGAGCATGTGATGGGCCTGCCGCGCTCCTATTGACAGGCCACCATGGGTAACAGCGCTCCCCTGCCCGCCTTTGGTGCCCTGGCCGGCCTGAAGGTGATTGACCTCTCACGCGTGCTCGGTGGCCCGTACTGTGGACAGATTTTGGCCGACCACGGCGCGCAGGTCATCAAGGTCGAGCCGCCCGCTGGCGACGAGACCCGCGCCTGGGGCCCACCCTTTGCCGACGACGGCACGGCGGCCTACTACAACGGCCTGAACCGCAACAAGCGCGACATCGTGATCGACCTGTCCAAGCCCGAAGGGCGCGAGATCGTTCTCAAGCTGCTGGCGGACGCCGACGTGCTGATCGAGAACTTCAAGATCGGCACGCTGGAGCGCTGGGGCATCGGCTATGAACAAACGCTGCGCGAGCGCTTCCCGCGCCTGATCCACTGCCGGGTCAGCGGCTTCGGCGCCGATGGGCCGCTCGGCGGCGCGCCTGGCTACGACGCGGTGGCGCAGGCACTGGGCGGCCTGATGAGCGTCAACGGCACGCCGGACACCGGCCCGCTGCGGGTCGGTGTCCCGGTGGTCGACATCACCACCGGCCTGTCGGCCGTGATAGGCGTGCTACTGGCGGTGATCGAGCGGCAGCGCTCCGGGCGAGGGCAGTTCGTCGAGGCCACGCTGTACGACACCGCCGTGTCGCTGCTGCATCCGCAAAGTGCAAACTGGTTGCAGTCGGGCCAGACACCCAGGCTCAGCGGCAATGCGCACTCCAACATCGTGCCCTACGACAAGTTTCCGACCCGGACCTGCGAGGTCTTCCTGGGCATCGGCAACAACGGGCAGTGGAAAAAACTGTGCGAGTTCCTCGGCCATCACGACATGGCCAGTGAGCCGCGCTTTGCCACCAACGCCGAGCGTTTTCGCCATCGCGACGAACTGCGTGCCTTGCTAGAGGCGCAGTTGCAAGAGGTGGATGGCGAACAGCTGTGCCGTGACCTACTGGCCGCCGGTATTCCGGCCGGCGCCGTCAGGGCCATTCCGCAGGTATTGACGGACCCCCACACCCTGCATCGGGACATGGTGGTGCAGGTCGAGGGTGTGCCTGGCATCGGCATCCCGGTCAAGCTGTCACGCACACCCGGGCGCGCCCACAGCGCGCCGCCGCGCTTCGGCCAACATACGCGTGAGCTGCTGACGGAGCACGGCTACGGCGCCGCCGCCATTGATGCCCTGATCGCACGGGGAAGCATCGTAGAACACGTTGCGACATGAACTCCGCGTGCCAGAGATTAGGGCAAACCCCATATACCTAACTAATGTTAGGTGCAACAATGAAAAACTTTTATGCAGAACAGAAAATCGGGTCGGCAAGCTGTGCACAGGCAGTTGGTCGACCGTGCTATGTCATAGGCACCCTCAGTGATAAACACCATCAATACCAAAGAGCAGCGGCCAACTCCGATGAAAGCCAGCAACGCGGCGGCAGTGCCCGCCCTCGAATGCCGAGGGCTGGAGCGGCGATTCGGCGGCCTCGTCGCGTTGAAGGATGCCAATTTGCGCATTGAGCGTGGAGAGATCTTCGGCTTGGTTGGCCCCAACGGCAGCGGCAAGACGACCATGACCAACGCCATCACCGGCTTCTTTCCACCCCAAGTCGGCAGCATATGGCTCAATGGCCGCGACATCACCGGCATGGCGCCGCACAAGGTCGCAGCTCTGGGCGTCGCGCGCACGTTCCAGAACCTGGCGCTCTTCAACGGCATGAGCGTGCTTGACAACATCCTGCTGGGGCGTCACATCCACATGAAGCCCGGCGTGGCAAAAACCGCCCTCTACTGGTGGCTGGGTCGCAAGGATGAGATGGCGAGCCGGCTCAAGGTCGAAGAGATTATCGATTTCCTGCAGCTGCAGAGCGTGCGCGACGAGCTGGTGGACAGCATTCCGATCGGACTGAAAAAGCGCGTCGAACTGGCACGCGCGTTGGTGGCCGAACCCAGCTTTCTGGTTCTTGACGAACCGATGGCTGGCATGAACCAGGAGGAAAAGGAATACATGGCCCGTTTTATCCTCGATGCGCGTGCCGAGCGCAATGTCACTGTGCTGCTGATCGAGCACCACATGGATGTGATCACCGGCATCTGCGACCGCATGATGGTGCTCAGCTATGGTGAAACCATCGGAACCGGTATTCCTGCCGACGTGATGAAGGATGAACGTGTGATCAAGGCCTACCTGGGGGGTGCGCATGCAAAGCACTGAAACCAATGCTGCCGAGGGCAGCAACACCACATGGGATATGGGCACCGACACCACCCTCATCCACATTCTGGCTCGCAACGCCGAGTTGCTGGGCAATCGCGTGGCCATGCGCGAAAAGCACCTGGGAATATGGCAGGAGACCACCTGGTCGCAGATGCTGGATACCACGCTCGCCTGCGCGGCCGGCATGGAAAGCCTGGGTTTTAGCGCAGAGGATGCCTTGCTGGTCCTGGGCGACAACCGACCCCGGCTCTACATGGGCATGCTCGCGGCCGGCGTGCTGGGCGGCTACGCGATGCCCGTCTACTCTACTGCAACACCCGACGAAATCCGTCACTTCATGCATGAGACGCATGTCCGCTTTGTCCTGGCAGAAGACCAGGAGCAAGTCGACAAGGTGCTTGATCTGGGCGATCAGGGTGCAACGATCAAGAACATCATTTACGACGAGCCACGCGGCTTGACCAACTATTCGAATCCCGGACTGATTTCGTGGGAAAAGTTGCAGGCCATCGGTGCAGATCGCTTGCGTGCCGAGCCGAAACTGCGAAATGCCTTGATCGAACGGGCGCTGCCCGACGGACCGGCGGTGTTCGTGCACTCGTCGGGGACCACGGGCAAGCCGAAGGGCGTGGTACTGAGCCACCGCAATTTCCTCGCGGGGGTGCGCAACGCCCATCGCGGGGGCGCCTTCACATTTGGCGAGACCATCCTCGCCTATCTGCCCATGGCCTGGGTGGGCGACTTTGCCATCACGGTCGGCGCCGGTGTTGCGCTGCACTTCACCATCAATATCCCCGAACGCCAGGAAACGGTGCTGCACGACCTGCGCGAGGTGGCTCCCACTTTCTATCTGGCGGCACCCCGCAGCTGGGACAACATGCTGACCACCATCCAGGTTCGCATGGAGGATTCGACGCCACTCAAGAAATGGCTCTACGATGTTTTCATGAACTCGGCGCTGGCGTCCGAACGACGCAAGCTCGAGGGAAAACAGCCCAGCCTGACAGAGCGTCTGAAGCGGCAACTGGGAGAGTGGTTGATCTTCGGACCGATCAAGGACCAGTTTGGCCTCACCCGCCTGCGAGGTGCTTTCACCGGCGGCGAGGCCATTGGCGAAGACACTTTTGTTTTTTACCGCGCACTGGGCGTGAAATTGCGACAGTTTTATGGTCAAACTGAAAGCAGCGCCTTCACTGCCTTGCAGGACACCGAAGAAGTACGCCTGCACACGGTCGGCAAACCGCTGCCCGGTGTGGAAGTCAAGATCGGCGACAACGGAGAGGTCTTGATTCGCTCCGGGAGCGTGTTTTCCGGTTACTACAAACTTGAAAATGCCACCCGTGAAGCACTTGAGGACGGCTGGCTGCACACGGGCGATGCAGGTTATATCGAGCCTGATGGACACATGGTGGTGCTCGGACGGTTGTCGGAGGTGGTGTATACCTCCAAAGGCGAACGCTACATTCCGAACTACATTGAGAACCGCCTCAAATTCAGTCCGTACATCAAGGATGTGGCCGTGCTCGGGAGCGGCCGCGACACGCTGGCGGCCATCATCTGCATCGACATGGAGCCGGTGGGCCATTGGGCTGAGGTACGGGGCATTTCCTACATGTCCTATGCCGACCTGTCGCAAAAACCCGAGGTGATCGAACTGGTCACGGCAGCGGTCAAGCGCGTCAACAGCATCCTGCCAGACGGGTTGAAACTGCATCACTTCGTGTCCTTACACAAGGAGTTCGACCCCGACGACGGAGAGGTCACGCGAACCCGCAAGCTGCGCCGCAACGTGGTCGAGGAGCGTTATGCGCCCATCATTGATGCGATCTACGGCGGCCAGCAGACGGTCACGATGAAGGCGCAGATCACGTATGAATCCGGTGAAGTCGGCACCATCGAGCGCCAACTCTCGGTGCAGGAGATTTAAATTATGGATTTTTCACTGTTTGCCGAATTGGCCATCAATGGCGCGCTGTCGGGGCTCATGTATTCACTGGTCGCCATGGGCATCGTGATCATCTACAAGTCATCCTCGGTGCCTAACCTGGCGCAAGGTGCGATGACCATGCTGGGTGCCTATGTCGTGCTGGCCATCGCCAATGGATTGGGCGTGTCGATGTGGGTCGCCATCCCGCTGGCCATGGGAACGATGTTCTTTGTCGGAATGGGCATCGAGCGGGTGGCGTTGCGCCGGCTGGCGGGCCGCCCCATCATCATGATCCTGATGATGACACTGGGGCTGGACATCTTTATACGCGCGACAACAATGGCCATCTGGGGCGGCTCTGGCCTTCCGCTGTCCATTGGCATCAGCGACGACCCGCTGTTTCTGGGGCCGGTGCTGCTCAGTCGGGCTTATGTGGTGGGCGCCGTGATGGCCATCGCGCTGTTTTTGGTCTTGATGTTCTTCTTTCGCACGCGCAGGGGCATTGTCCTGCGCGCCATCTCCGACGATTACATCGCATCGTGGTCGATCGGTATTTCGGTTGAACGCGGGGTGGCGTTTTCCTGGGCCATGTCCTCGGTTCTGGCCACCACGGCCGGCGTGTTATGGGGCTCGGTTCAAGGGGTCAGCCAGGCGCTGGCGCTGCTTTTGCTCAAGGGCTTGACCGTCGCCGTTTTGGGCGGTCTTGACAGCATCGGCGGCGCCATTCTGGCCGGCTTGCTGCTGGGCCTTCTTGAAGGCGTTGCATCTGGCTATCTCGACCCCTTGGTTGGCGGTGGTAGCCGCGACCTGGTGGTTGCCACAATACTGATTCTGACCATCCTGATTCGGCCGCATGGCCTGTTCGGGCGCCACGACATTGAAAGGATCTGAAGGTCATGCTATTTCGTCAATCAGGAATTTTCCATACCAATTACGCCAACGCGCGCTCGCTTTTTCCGCTCCCCGCGGATCGCTGGATGATCGGCTTGTTGCTGGCCTTTGCGTTAACTGCGCCATTCACCATGAGCACGCTCGTCCTCAGCACCCAGTTGTTACCGTGGCTGGTGTGGACTGCGGCCGTGCTCGGCTTGAACCTGATCCTGGGCTGGACCGGACAGTTCCACTTCGGCTATGCCGCCATCATGGGCATCGGCGCCTACACGGCGGTGCACGGCGTACGCAACGGCATTCCCTGGGAGATCGCGATGGTGCTCGGCGGCGTGATGGCCGCTGTGATCGGCATCGTTTTCGCTTTCGCGGCGCTGCGCGTGAAAGGCCTGTATCTGGCGCTCAGCACGCTGGCCCTGCAGTTCGTCATGGACTGGGTGATCTCCCACGTGCCGGCCATCAGCGGCGGCACCCAGGCCACACTGCAGGCACCTGACATCAGCCTGCTCGGCCAGGCCATCACCTCGGATACCGGACTCTATTACGTGGCGCTGGGCTGGTGCCTGATCGTCACCGTGTTCATGCTCAACTTGCGCCGCACCGGGCTTGGCCGCGCGCTCATTGCGGTGCGTGAAAAGGACTTCGCTGCGGCGGTCATTGGCGTGCACAGCCTGTATTACAAGCTGGTGGCGTTCGCCACCTCGTCCTTCATTGGCGGCATCAGCGGCGCCATCCTGATCTTCACCTTCTACCGAGCAGCCACACCGGAGCAATTTGCCGTCAATGTCTCCATCGAGTTGCTGGCCATGGTGATCGTCGGCGGACTGGGCAGCATCATCGGCAGCTATTTTGGGGCCGCCTTCATTCTGTTGATGCCCGGCCTGATGAACAGTCTGATCGGCTGGCTGGCGCAGCTCCTGGGCATCTCGCTCGGGATCGAAACGCTGGCCCACATTCCACATGCGGTTTATGGCGCGCTGATCATTATTTTCCTGCTGGTTGAGCCTATGGGGCTGGGCAAGATGTACACCAATCTGCGCAACTACCTGCTGGTCTGGCCCTTCGGCTACGCCCGAAAGTAAAAACGACATCATGGCGACTGACAACTTGACTTCCACCCCAACGCTGATGCAAAACCAGACTGCGGAACCTGCCTTGATATTGTCACTGAACAATGTCGAGGTCATCTACGATCATGTATCGCTCGCCATCAAGGGCGTTTCGATCGATGTGCCGCAAGGCGACATGGTGGCACTGCTGGGCGCCATCGGCGCTGGCAAAAGCACGACGCTGAAGTCGATCAGCGGCCTGCTGCGCCCTGAGCGCGGCCTGGTAACCCGCGGTGAGGTGCAATTCCTGGGTCAGAACATCGATGCACTGGCGCCGCAGGAGCGCGTCAAGCTCGGTATCGTGCATGTGCTGGAAGGGCGGCGTGTGTTCGAACACATGACGCCTGACGAAAACCTGGTGGCGGCCTCGGCGGTTCGTGGCACCCGCCAAGACATGCTGCGTAACAAGGATATGGTTTACAGCTACTTCCCGCGCTTGCATCAGCGGCGCACCGCGCAGTCCGGCTACCTGTCAGGCGGCGAGCAGCAGATGCTGGCCATTGGCCGTGCCTTGATGACGCAACCCAAGCTGCTGATGCTTGACGAGCCGAGTCTTGGTCTCGCGCCTTTTCTGGTGGCCGAGATTTTCGACATTGTTCGGCGCATCAACAAGGAAGAAGGCCTGTCCGTTCTGCTGGTGGAACAAAACGCAATTGCAGCTTTAGAGGTCGTCTCGCATGGCTATCTGATCGAGAACGGACGCGTGGTGATGCATGACAGCGCAGAAGCCATGAAGAAAAACCCGGACATCCAGGAGTTCTATCTAGGAGGCACCGAAGGGCGAAGCTTCCATGACATCAAACACTATAGTCGGCGCAAACGCTGGCTCACCTGAAACGAGTTTCTCGTAGCATGAACACCTCCACATCGCGTCGAGCTCTCGCATTAAGTCTTGGGCACGACCGGCATGCCTACTACAGACTGCATTTCACCCCGTGCTAGCTAAACAGGAGACATCACCATGAAAATCAAACTGCTTTCAATTCTTGCTGGCGTGGGGATGGCGATGTCCAATGTCCAGCCCGCGCTGGCCCAGGCCCAGACCGAACCGATTAAATTTGCGCTATGTTACGACCTGAGCAAGGTTTACGCCTTCGCCGTACCGCAAGTTGCCCAGGCCGCGCGCGACTATGCGCAGATACTCAACCAGAAAGGCGGCATCGAAGGCCATCCGGTCGAGATTCTGGTTCAAGACCATGGCAACGAACCGCAGCGGGGCATCGAGTGCTATGAAAAGATGAAGCGCGAGGGTGCGATCACCTTCGACTTCTTTTCCACGCCGGTCGGGCGCGCGCTGCTGCCGCGCGCAATGCAGGACAACAATGTGATGATTTCATCCTTTACTGGCCGCAGCGATGCAGTCGACGGCGATGTGTTCAAGTGGATATTCCCCATCGGGCCCACCTATTGGAGCCAAGCAGCCAATAACATCCAGTACATCAAGTCCAAGTCGAACAACAACCTGAAGGGGGTGAAGATCGCATTCTTTTACCTGGACACCGCGTTTGGGTTGGAACCCATCGGCGTGTTGAAGACACTCGCGGCCAAGGAAGGCTTCGACCTCCAATTGTTCCCGAACCCGCTGCCTGGTAACAATCAGTCAGGGGCATGGTCCCAGATCCGCCGCTTCAACCCCGATTGGGTCATCAGCTGGAATCTGGGCAACATGCACGTTGTTGCCTCGCGCGAAATGAAACGCAACGCCATGCCGATGGACAAGTACATCGCAGTCAATTGGTTCAACGAAGTGGACATCGCGAACATTGGCGCCGACGCAGCCAAGGGCATCAAGCGCGGCACTAATGTGGTGGGCGGTCAGGAGCACCCGCTGATCCAGCAGATCCTGAAGGATCTGTATGACAAGGGAAAGGGCAACGGCGACCGCAAGCATACCAATGACATCTTCTACAACACTGGGCTGGCCACCTACGCTCCTGTTTTCGAAGGCGCGCGTCTGGCAATCAAGCAGTATGGCTGGCCTCTGACATCCGACAAGATGAAGCGCGGGCTGGAGAGCCTGCGCAACTTCGACGCTAACGGCCTCATCGCCCCAGTAACTGTGACGGCCAAGGACCATGGCGGCGGCGGCAAGACGCGCATCGACATGTGGGATGGCGCGAAGTGGGTGCCAGAGACTGGCTGGTTCTCCGCATACGACGATGTAGTCCAGGAAAGCGCCAAGAAGGAATCGGCGGAGTTCGCCAAGTCGAAGCAGTAGCGATACGCCTCGGTCAGGCCTCGGGCACGACTGTACGGCGTGCCTTCTACAGACTGCATTTCACCCCGTACTAACCAAACAGGAAACATCATCATGAAAATCAAACAGCTTTCCATTCTTGCTGGCCTGGGATTGGCGCTGGCCGGTCTGCAGTCCGCGCAGGCGCAGGCACCAGCCCAGCCCCTCAAATTCGCGCTTTGTTATGACCTGAGTAAATCCTACGGCTTTGTGACGCCACAAATTGCCCAGGCGGCGAATGACTATGCCAAGATATTGAATCAGAAAGGCGGCATTGAAGGCCACCCCATCGAGATACTGGTTCAAGACCATGGCAACGAGCCGCAGCGTGGCATTGAGTGCTACGAAAAGATGAAACGCGAAGGCGCCGTTGCCTTTGATTTCCTGTCCACGCCGGTTTCCCGCGCCGTTCTGCCGCGCGCCATGGCGGATGGCAATGTGATGGTGCAATCCTTTGTAGGTCGTGGCGATGCGGTCGATGGTGATGTGTTCAAGTGGATTTTCCCCATTGGGCCCACCTACTGGGGTCAAATGGCCAACAATATCCACTACATCAAAACCAAGTCCAACAACAACCTCAAGGGCGTGAAGATTTCGTTCATCTACCCCGACTATCCGTTCGGGCAGGAACCGATCGGCATGTTGAAGACACTTGCGGCCAAAGAGGACTTTGACCTGCAGTTGGTTCCCAACCCGATGCCGGGCAATGACCAGGCCGCCGCTTGGTCCCAGATCCGCCGCAACAACCCCGACTGGGTGATCAGCTGGAACCTGGCCGGCATGCACGTCGTCGCCTCGCGCGAAATGAAGCGCAACGGCATCCCGATGGACAAGTACATTTCCGTCAATTGGCTCAACGAAGTTGACCTTGCCAACATTGGTCTGGAAAACGCAAAAGGTCTCAAGCGCGGCACCAACGTGACGGGTGGACAGAGCCACCCGCTGATGCAGCAGATCATCAAGGACCTGTATGAGAAAAACAAGGGCAGCGGTGACCGCAAGCATCTCAACGATGTTTACTACAACACCGGTCTGGCCATCTATGCCAGCGTTTTCGAAGGCGCTCGCCTAGCCATCAAACAAAGTGGCTGGCCCCTCAACCCTGACAAAATGAAGCGCGGACTGGAAAGCTTGAAAAACTTTGATGCCGAAGGCCTGATCGCCCCCGTGACGGTGACCGCCAAAGACCATGGCGGCGGCGGCAAAACCCGCATCGACATGTGGGACGGCGCCAAGTGGGTGCCCCAGACTGACTGGTTCTCGGCGTATGACGACGTGGTCCAGGACATCGTGAAGAAAGAATCTGGCGAGTTCGCCAAGAACAAACAGTAATTGCCTTCCCATGGGATGGTTCACGGTCAGGCGCGTTGCGCACTGATAGTGAACCATCCCATCTTGTTTCTCGGATTTTCATCCCTCTCTTGAATCGACAGGTGGCAGCCTATGCCACAGTGGATTGCAGTGGTAGCTGCCAGGCGCACCATCCAACACAGGAAATCTCGCCCGCCATCTAACTATCGTTAGATAGTTATAATTTCATCCCCACCAATGTGGCGCCTAAAGCGCAAGGAGCAATCAGTATGGATCTCGAACTAAAAGGAAAATCGGTCATCGTCACGGGTGGCGGCTCGAACATTGGCCGCGGCATCGTGCTCGGCTTCGCCGCGGAAGGCGCCAACATCACCATCGGCGACATCGACGAAAGTCAGGCGCAAAAGACGGCAGAACTCGCGCTGGCGAGCGGCGCGGCGTCGGCGCAGGTTGTCAAGACCGATGTCACCCAACTTGACCAGGTGCAAGCCATGTTCAAGGCAGCCTCGGACAAGTTCGGCGGCGTCGATGTCCTCGTCAACAACGTCGGCTGGGACCAGTTGATGTTCTTCACGCAGACGACCCCCGATCTGTGGCAAAAGATCATCAACATCAACTACCTCGGCGTTCTCAACTGCACCAAGACCGCGCTTGAAGTCATGGTTCCTCGCAACGCCGGCTCAATCGTCTCCATCAGCTCTGATGCCAGTCGGCAAGGTGAGCCACGTGAAGCGGTGTATGGCGGCGTCAAGGCTGCCATCAACAGTTTCATGAAAACGATCGCCAAGGAAAACGGGCGTTACGGCATCCGCTGCAACGTGGTATGCCCCGGCGTCACTATCCCCAGTACCACCGACGAAGTGGGCGGAAGCAGCATGTGGATTGATGCCGACAGTATGTTCACGCCGGAGCAACTGGAAAAAGTCGCCAAGGCGCTGCCGTTGCGCAAGGTGGGACGGCCGCAGGATATTGCCAATGCCGTCGTCTTCCTGTCTTCAGCGAAGGCTGCGGGCCATGTCACCGGGCAGGTTCTTTCAGTGTCTGGTGGTTACAGCATGATTGGGTAAACGCCCGGGCACGGTCGAAAGACATGCGGCATTGAAACAACAGACAAAAAGGAAAACCCATGGAATTCAAGGACATCCTCTACGAAGAACTCGACTCGGTGGCCTACATCGCGATCAACCGCCCCGAAGTGATGAATGCGTTTCGCGGCCAGACCGTCGAGGAACTGCTGCAGGCATTCATGAAAGCAGGCTGGGACAAGCGAATCGCCGCCATTGTGCTCACCGGGACGGGTGACCGTGCTTTCTGCACCGGCGGCGATCAGTCGGCTCATGCCGGCCAGTACGACGGCCGGGGCACCATCGGTATCCCGGTGGAAGAGTTTCACAGCGCCATTCGTGACGTGCCCAAGCCCGTGATCGCCCGCGTGCAGGGTTACGCCATTGGCGGCGGCAATGTCCTGGCCACCTTGTGCGACATGACCATTGCCTCGGAAAAGGCCGTGTTTGGCCAAGTCGGCCCGAAAGTAGGCTCGGTCGACCCTGGCTGGGGCACGGCTTACCTGAGCCATGTGGTTGGCGAAAAGAAAGCCCGCGAGATCTGGTACATGTGCCGCCGCTACAGTGCACAGGAGGCCTTGGCCATGGGTCTGTGCAACACCGTCGTGCCCCACGACCAGCTCGACGCCGAAGTCGCCCGCTGGTGCAAGGAAATTGTCGAAAAAAGTCCGACGGCTCTGGCGATCGCGAAACGTTCGTTCAATGCATCCACCGAGCACATTCGCGGGATCGGCAGCCTGGGACTTCAAGCGCTGAGCCTGTACTACGACACGGCAGAGTCCAAAGAAGGCGTGAGCGCTTTCCTGGAAAAACGCCGGCCTGATTTCAGGCAGTGGACCAACGGGAGCAAGTGAGCAACTACTTGCGACGCGCCAATGCACGAGTCTGCCCCTTCGACCAAAGCCAAGTTTGATACGATTTGCTTTTTTGGATCTAACTATCGGCCATTATGAAGCCAAGTACAGAAGCAAAGCTCAGCAAAGATAACGCAGATGGCCCCGCTACACGTGAACGGGTGCTGCTCGAAGCTGCACGGCTGTTCAGGCATCATGGCTATGCGGCAACTACTTTGCGCGAGGTTGCGGATGCTGCCGGCGTCAAAGCCGGCAGCATCTACTATCACTTCGAATCGAAAGAGCAGATCCTGGGCGAGGTACTGGACAAAGGTATCACCATCGTCGCCGATGCCGTGCGCACCCGTGTTGCGGCTCTTCCCGAAAGTGCACCCTGGCGAGACCGAATCGCCGCTGCCATTGAAGGCCATCTCTGGGGAATGCTGCATTATGGCGACTTCACGTCAGCCAACATCCGCATCTACGGCCAAATCCCGATCAGCGCAAAAAATCGCCACCGGATCGTGCGGCGGGCTTACGCAGACTATTGGGATCGGCTGTTCGAATCAGCGCTCGCCAGCGGCGAGTTGCGCCAGGACACCAGCACGGCCATGATTCGGCTTTTCGTGATTGGGGCATTGAACTGGACCGTTGAATGGTACAACCCCCAACGCGGCTCTTTTCAGGACTTCTCACGGCAAATCACAGCGATCGTGTTCGATGGAATCCTCATGCATGACAAAGCATAGCCGCAATGCATTGCCGGCAACTTCAATAGGCCGGGCCAAGAGACGGACAACCATGGTCCCCATGTCGCCTACGTGGCTCAGTGGCACGCCAACCGACTGCATCTTGGAAATCGCAAATTGAACAACACACCGAAGGATCAAAAAATGACTGTCAAGGAAGGGTGGCGCGGCCGGTTCTATGAAGACTTCGAGGTCGGCGACGAGTATCGGCATGCCCTCGGCCGCACCCTGACCCAGAACGACAACATCTGGTTCACGTTGCTGACGCAAAACACGGCTCCGCTGCACTTCGATGCCCACTACGCCGCGCAGACGGAGTTCGGCCGTCCGCTCATCAATTCCTGCCTCACGCTGGCCCTCGTGACGGGGCAGACGGTGAGCGATGTCTCGCAAAACGTCATGGCCAACCTGGGGTGGGACGAAGTTCGACTTCCGCATCCAGTGTTTGAAGGCGACACGATTTACTCCCGCACCACGGTACTGGATAGGCGCGAGTCGCGGTCGCGAACCAATGTCGGCGTCGTCACGGTGCGCACCGAAGGCTATAACCAGAGCGGCGTGATTGTCTGCACCTTCAAACGCACGGTGATGGTCTACAAACGTGACGGCGCACCGCGCACCGCACCGCCGCTGCCGGTCGACAGCCGACCCTGACCTCCCCTTTTTATTTCGTCAACTTCGGCCCCAGGATCGCCAACTTTTTGACTCTCTCCGCATGAAGCCCACCTCCCTGCTCGAACAATACGGCCCGCGCGAGGCGATGGAATACGACGTGGTAGTGGTGGGTGCCGGCCCCGGCGGTTTGGCCACAGCCATCCGCCTCAAGCAGCTCGCGGCAGCAAAGGGCGCGGACGTCTCCGTTGTGCTGCTGGAGAAAGGCTCCGCGCCCGGTGCTCACATCCTCTCCGGCGCGGTCATGGACCCCATCGCGCTGAACGAACTCTTCCCCAACTGGAAGGAGCTGGGCGCACCGCTGAACCAACCCGTCACCGGTGACGACGTGCTTTTCCTGAGCGAAACCGGCTCCAGGCGCACGCCCAACTTCCTGGTGCCCGACTGCTTCCACAACGAGGGCAATTACGTCATCAGCCTGGGCGCCCTGACCCAGTGGCTGGGCGAGCAGGCGGAAGCCCTGGGCGTGGAAATCTTCCCCGGCTTCACAGCCGCCGAGGTGCTGTACAACGACAACGGTTCGGAGAGCGGTAATTTACCTTCGGTAAAGGGTGTCGCCACCGGCAACCTTGGCATTGGCAAGGACGGCCTGCCGCACGACGGCTTCCAGCTCGGCATGGAGTTGCATGCCAAATACACCATCTTTGCCGAAGGCGCGCGCGGCCATCTGGGCAAACAGCTCATCACGAAATATAAGCTCGACGAAGGCCGCGATCCACAAAGCCATGCCATCGGCATCAAGGAACTGTGGGAGATCGACCCGGCCCGCGCCCAACCTGGTCGGGTGGTGCACACGGCCGGCTGGCCGATGGACAGCCAGACCTACGGCGGCGGTTTTCTCTACCACTTGGAAGGCAACAAGGTCACGCTGGGCTTCGTCACCGGGCTCGACTACAAGAACCCATGGCTCAGCCCCTTTGAGGAAATGCAGCGCTGGAAGGCCCACCCCGCCATTCGCGCCCACATCGAAGGTGGCAAGCGCATCGGCTACGGCGCGCGCGCCATCACCGCCGGTGGCCTGCTCAGCCTGCCCAAGACCGTGTTCCCGGGCGGCGCGCTGGTCGGCTGTGATGCCGGCTACCTGAACGCCGCACGCATCAAAGGCAGCCACGCCGCCATCAAGAGCGGCATGCTGGCCGCCGAAGCCGCGTTTGAAGCCCTGGCCGCCGGACGCAGCGGCGACGAACTCAGCGCCTACCCCGCTGCGTTCAAAAACAGCTGGCTGCACACCGAACTCGACCAGTCGCGCAACTTCAAACAGTGGTTCAAGAAGGGCAGCCTCGTCGGAGCCCTGATGACCGGCATTGAACAGTGGCTGCTGCCCAGGCTTGGCATCAAGCGTCCGCCCTGGACGATCCACCGCACCCAGGCCGACCACGCCAGCCTGCGCCCGGCCGCCGAGATGCCGCAGATCAGCTACCCCAAGCCCGACGGCAAGCTCACCTTCGACCGGCTCTCCAGCGTGTTCGTCAGCAACACCAACCACGAAGAAAACCAGCCCGCGCACCTGACGCTCAAGGACGCCAGCGTGCCGGTGCAGATCAATCTGGCGAAATACGCCGGCCCCGAGAGCCGTTACTGCCCGGCCGGCGTTTACGAATTCGTAAAGAACGACGACGGCTCGGACCGGCTGCAGATCAACGCGCAGAACTGCGTGCACTGCAAGACCTGCGACATCAAGGATCCGACTCAGAACATCGTCTGGGTCACGCCCGAAGGCGGCGGCGGGCCGAACTACGCGGGAATGTAGCCGAGAGTGATTCAAATCTAAAGTGCAATACCCTGGGTTTCAATGAACGAGGGTGGGTGTTGCGTGCTATTGAGCAGGAGGTCCCGATAGACTGCCAGAGGGGGATCGTGCGCCCTACCCCTTCCAGGGCGGGTTGTTGATCTGATCGGCAATCGCATCGAGCTGCTCCTGGCTGTACCCTGAGAGGTCCGAGCCCTTGGGCTGGTACTGGCGCACCAGTTCGTTGGAGTTCTCGTTAGAGCCTCGCTGCCAAGGGCTGTGGGGGTAACAGAAGTACACCGCAATGTCCGTGGGTCGGCTCAGTTCCCTGTGCATCGCCTTCTCCCGGCACTGGTCGTACGTCATGCTCTGGCACATAGGCTCAGCGAGCCTCAGCAGCTTGTCAGAGAAGGCCTGCAGGACATTGACCGCGCTGGCGGGCTTGAACCCGTGCAGCTTGATGAGCATGAGCAGCCCGACTGGTGCACTCCACCAGGGTGCCCACCGCGCTGGCGTTCGCAGCACCCTTGATCAGGTCACCCTCCCCGTGCCCGGGCAACTGCCGGTCTTCAATCTCGGGCGGACGCACATGGATGCTCACCATGTCCATCTATTGATCCGGCCCTTTGAAGTCGCGAGTCGTGGACGGACTGCCACAGGCAAACGATCCACGAAAGTTCAAGATTCATGGGGCCGGAGCAATAGTATCTGAGCTCTTCGGCCTTTTCCTTTGTTGCGAGGTAGTCGTTTGCGCTTGGGTGGGCTGCTTTGAATCTGCGGACCGTACTCGGGGGCAGGTGTTGCACTTACATGGTCCGCCCAAGGAGTGCAAGCGTTGGCGTCGTGAAAGCTTGAAAGGACTGCTGCCTTACATTCGGGCTGTTTGTGCAGTTGGTTCTGCTGCCCATGATGGCTATTCGCGGTCGAGGCTCCAATCTTCAGACCGTACTCAAGGTACTAGTGCAACACCGGAATGTCCCCTACCTGGTTTGACCTTCAATCCATCACTCCGCTTTCTGCAGGCGCTCCTTCAAAACGGTTCGGTTCAGTTGTTTGACGGTATGGCGTTCTGTTGTGGTTACATCAGACAGCGACCGGATCAATGGGATTCCACTTGACTTGTTCAAAGACTGTGCCTTTGGCCAGGACCGCCCAGACCGTACGTGCCATCTTGTTAGCCAATGCCACGACGACCACGTTGTAGTGCCGCCGCGCCAGAAGTCGAGTGATCCAACTCGACTTGTCGGCTCTGGCAATCACGGCCCTGGCTCCCGCGATCAGCAGGGTGCGCAAGTAGGTATCACCACGCTTGGAGATGCCAAGCTGTTGTGTCTTTCCACCTGTTCCCACCTGTCGCGGTGTCAAGCCTGCCCACGATGCAAACTGGTGCCCGGATTTGAAGGTCGAGAAGTCTCCGACGGCCGCCACCAGCGCCGAGGCCGTCAAGTCCCCAACGCCCGGGATTTGCTGGATCGCCTGCATCTGGCGGTCCTCGCGAATCATGGCACGCAGCCGCTGACCAAGGTGGTCGATGTCTTCTTGCAAGGCGTCAATGCGTTTGAGTTGCTCTTGCACGCTGAGCACCAGATCGGCTGTTAGCTGATCAGCCTGCTGCGCCTTGGCCAGCTCGCCCTGAATCGCCTTGAGCAACTGGCTGTGCCCGACCGGCAGAGCGATGCCGAACTCGGCCAGCATGCCGCGCAGTGCGTTGGTTTGCATGACCCGCATCTTCATGAGCTGACGACGCATGCCGTGCAACGCCATGCAAGTCTGCTGGCGCTCCGTCTTGACAGGCACGGGCTTGAGGTGCGGCTGTTGAGCAGCCACCCAGATCGCTTGCGCGTCCATGGCGTCGGTCTTGTCGCGCAGCAAGAAGGCCTTGATGTGCTGGGCAGGCAGCAGCTTGACCTGGTGCCCCAGGGAAC